>Ga0307372_10006161_pt1 | contig 17678 bp, 19 predicted proteins | sample OX1MG_FD_202533 | JGI IMG/M metagenome (GOLD analysis project Ga0307372, IMG submission 202533) | Soil microbial communities from Risofladan, Vaasa, Finland - OX-1 | ecosystem: Environmental > Terrestrial > Soil > Coastal area > Acid sulfate soil | place: Finland: Risofladan, Vaasa | collected... | reverse complement strand
CAGAGGTCCTGCCGTTTGGCCGCGAGGTGGGTGGCGGTGGCCCCGCCGAGCGACATGCCGACGACCACGGCAGCGTCGGGCGCCAGCTGCGGGATGGCGACCTCGAGAGCCTCGACGTTGCGCCAGGGGCCGTAATTCCTGTCCTCCCGCCGGTACGAGCGACCATGCCCGGGCAGGTCGAAAGCGATCGCCGGCCGGCCCAGGGCCAGGATCACGCTGTCCCAGGTGTGCCCGTTCTGCCCACCCCCGTGCAGGAAGACCGCCTCCGGGTCGCCCGAGCCCCACCGGATGTAGCTCAACTGCCGGCCGGGCTCCACCTCGAGAAAGCCCCGGCTGACCTCGGGTCGGCCCGAGTAGGCCAGGCCCCACTCCTCGGCGTTCTCGTGCAGGAGGCCGAACTCGTCGTAATCGTCCGCCCCGATGGTGTCATCGACTGTCGTCACGCTTGGTCCCCCTCTTGGCTGTTCGAGCTCGGCGGTCTGGCTCTCCCACACACCTCATCACACCCCGGTGACCCCCGCAAAGCAGCGCACTTCGATGCGCTTGGGCAAATTACCCAGCTCATACCCGTAACTGCGGGGTTTCTTAGGAAGGCGCTCTTGACTGGATCCAGCGGATCGAACGGCCGGTGACCAACCGGGAGAGAAAGGGCAGAGGCCCGTGAGCGACGACGACCTGAGCCGGTACGACCTGAGCGGGAACGACCGCGGCGGTGACCACCCCGCGCTCTCCACCGAGGCGCCGGCGTTGCCTGCACGCGGGATCGTGGGTCCCGTGGGGCCGGTGACGCCTCGGCCGGGGACACCCCTTCCCCTTCCATCGGTCCGGCCTTCGGCCCCGGGAGGATGGGGGGGCGGGCCAGGTGGTCCGGGCGCGTGGGAGGCGGCCCCGGGCTCGCCGCCGGCTTCCCCGAACCCCTCGAGGCAGCACGGCTCGCGCCGGAAGGTCGTCGCGGTGACGGCCGTCGCGGTCGCCGCCCTCGCCGGCGTCGGGATCGGCCATGCCGTGTGGCAACCGTCGCCGAACGTGTCCGCCGAGTCCTTCCACCCCGGGGTCTCCCCGTCGGGCTCGGGTTCGGCCAGCCCCGGCTCGAGCTCCATCGGGAGTGGGTCGGCTGGGACCGGCCTCGGCGTCTCGGCCATCGCCTCGGCCGTCGATCCGGGGCTGGTGAACATCGACACGACGCTCGGCTACGCGGGAGCGGCAGCCGCCGGGACCGGAATGGTGATCGGCTCGTCGGGCGTGGTGCTGACCAACAACCACGTGATCGCCGGCGCCACCAGCATCAGTGCGACCGATGTCGGGAACGGTCGCACGTACAAGGCCACCGTCGTCGGCTACGACACCACCCGCGACGTCGCCGTGCTGCAGCTGGCCAACGCGTCCGGCCTGTCGACGGTGCCCATCGGCAATTCGTCGACGGTCGCCGTCGGCGACGCCGTCGTGGGCATCGGGAACGCCGGCGGGGCGGGGGGCACGCCCAGCGCTGCAGCGGGGGCGGTGACCGCTCTCGACCAGTCGATCACCGCCAGCGACGCGAGCAGCGGTACCTCCGAGCGGTTGACGGGGCTCATCGAGACCGACGCAGGCATTCAGCCCGGCGACTCGGGCGGCCCCCTCGTCGACGCGACGGGCAAGGTGATCGGGATGGACACCGCAGGGTCCTCGAGCACGTCGTTCGACTCCGCGGCCACCCAGGCGTACGCGATCCCCATCGACGAGGCCGTCTCGGTCGCCGGCCAGATCCAGGCCGGTAACGGCTCGTCCGCCGTGCACATCGGGGCCACCGCTCTCCTCGGCGTTCAGGTCGCCCCGTCGGGCGCCGCGATCGGGTCCACCGGCGGAACCGGCTTCGGGAACCAGAGTCCCCCGATCCCGTCGGGCGCAACGGTCGCCGGGGTCATCCCCGGCTCCCCCGCCGACGATGCAGGGCTCACGGCCGGCAGCGTGATCACCTCGGTCGGCGGCGACACGATCAGCTCCGCCAACTCGCTCAGTGCGGCGATGGCAGCCCATCACCCCGGGGACAGAGCTCAGGTGGAGTGGGTGGACGCCTCCGGCCAGCGGGCCTCCGCCACCGTTCAGTTCACCAACGGCCCCCCCCAGTGAGGATGAGGGCGAACGCCCCGAGGACTACGGGACTTCGTCGTCGGCCCAGTCGAGCCAGGCGTGCAGCGCCGCCTGTGCCTTCGCCGTCAGGCGGGCGGGATGCTCCCCGAAGGGGTCTTCCACCATGGTCCCGGTGTGGTCGGCGAGCCAGAAGTACCGGGGCGTGCCCTGCCCCACGGGACCGACGACCTCGTACCGGTCACGCGAGTAGTCCATGGAGTTGTCGTCGTCCAGCACCCGGTCCTCGATGACCATCGTCACGGTGAACGCCGCCTCTTCGATGAGCACGAGCTGCGGCACCGTCGACAGCCATCCGTCACGGTGCACCGGTCGGTTTTCCGGTTCGTCGGCCACTACCGCAGGAATTTACGAGAAAGGCACATCCAGATGGTGGACTGGTGTCCCCCCTGACCTCGGTTCGATCGGAGCCCGTTGAGCCCCTCAGGGCGATCGCGAGACGCGGCCCTTCGTCTTGACGACCGCCTGCAGGAGCGCCGGGTTCCCTCGCATCCGGCGTCGGCAGGACCTGCAGATCGCGAGGCTCACGCCCTGACCGGGAACGGCGTCGGCACTTTCGACCTGCAGGCTCTTTGCCTCGACCGTCCGCTCCGCCCGCACCAGGCAACCATGCAGCCTCGCCTCACACCATCGCGTGGCCGCCCGTGGCTCCGACCGCGATCGTCGACGAGCGGCGCCCTTCGGTGGCCAACGGCGGTCGAAGACGGACCGGCCCGCCCGCCCGACCCAGGCAAGCGCCCTCCTCATGGCCCGTAGATCGGACGGGGAGGCTCGGCACCGCCCGCGGCCTCGTCGGGTCGCACTTCGGGACCGAGCAAGGAGAGCAGCGGAACGCGGAGCTCCCTCGCCAGTGCCTTGATGAGCTTGGTGCTGGCCTCGCGGCGTCCTGCCTCGACGTTCGTCAGGTGGCTCGCCGTGCAGTCGACCGCCCGGGCCAGGTCGACGAGGCGGACCTCGCGGTCGCGTCGAATGATCCGAAGGGCCTGGGGATTTATCCGCACCAGCCTGGACTCTAGCTGTTTCTGGCAACTATGGTCAAGCCCGAGCAGAGAAAGGGCCTCCACCGTCCGTTCTCCTTGACGAAATCAGCCGGACCATGCTGAGAATACTTGCCGATCCTTGCTCAAACGGCTAGACCTTTCTGGTCTTTGCCGGGAGGGTGAGAACGTGTCCACCGAAAAAGGGCGGCGCCGGCTCCAGCGCTACCTGGCCGAAGAGGTCGACCGCCGTGGGATGACCTGGGTCGCCCTGGGCGCCGAGGTCGGCAACAGGGGCAGCGCGTCGACCATCCGGAGCTACGTCCAATCAGGAGTGGCCGGCCGGCCCCACCGCAGCACCCTTGCGCTGGTGGACCGTCTGCTCGGCTGGGAGCACGGTAGCGCTCGCGCCGTGCTGGACGAGGGCGACCCCCGCCCGCTCGGCTCGACGGCGACCGTTGCCTCCGACGAGACCCCCGCCCTCTCGGGTGAGAAGTGGGACCGGTTGAGTGCCGACCAGCAGCACGCCGTCCTCAGCGTGATCGACTCGATGCTCGACACCGACTGAGCGTCGAGGCCCCGCCGGCGCGAGCAGGCGTTCGGTCCGGGCGTCAGACCCTCTTCGTACGCTGAGGGCGTGCCACCTTGGAACCCCTGGGACGCTCTGCGCAGCCGGACCCGGATCGTCATGGCCGTTCGCCCCCTCCCTCCGGGAGTGCTCGGCGCTTACCAAGCCAGGGGCGACCGGCGGGCCATCGTCCTGTCCCCCTCCCTCGGCCGGGCGGAGCGCACCGCGACGCTCGCCCACGAGCTCGTGCATGACGAAAGGGGCGGTGGTGCCGCGTACCGCGGCCAGCCGGCTACGTGGGAGCCGGTGGTCGCGCGGGACGAGCAGCAGGTGGAGGACGAGGTGGCGCGCCGCCTGGTCCCCCGGGCCGAGCTCGACCGCCTGTGGAGGCAGGCCCGTGGCGTCGACGGCTCCCTGACCGCGTGGGAGGTGGCCGCGGTGTTCGACGTGCCACCCGAGGTGGCCGCCCGCGCCCTCGTGCTCCAGCGCGCCGGCCGGCAGCGGCGGAGGCGATCGCAACGCTGAGGCGCCCCCACCGATGTGCCACACTGGGGCTCCTCGGTGGGCGTAGCTCAGCAGGTTAGAGCGCCAGGTTGTGGCCCTGGAGGTCGGGGGTTCAAGTCCCCTCGCTCACCCCGAACCGGTCGGGGCCGGCAGGCGGCCAGCCACGGATCGCCTGCCGGCCTCCGTCCGGACCCACCGGCCTCAGTCCGACGCTGCCGCGTCGAGCCGCGCCCGTTCGGTGTCCGACAGTTCGAGCCAGGCGGCGTCGACGTTGTCGTCCGCGTGCGCCAGGTTCGCCGTGCCCGGGATGGGGACCATCACGGGCGAATGCCCGAGGAGCCAGGCGATCGCCACCTGCTGGACCGACACGCCGCGCCCTTCGGCCACCGCTCGGACCACACCACCCACCGGGCTCTCCCCCAGGATGTTCGGCGAATGGGGGATGAACGCGATCCGCTGCCGCGCGCACGCCTCCAGCACCGGCTCGGACCCGCGACGCGCCACGTTGTAGGCGTTCTGCACGGCGACCACCTCGCAGAGCGACTGAGCGGTCGCCAGATGGTCGAGGGTCACGTTGGAGATGCCGATGTCACGGATCTTGCCTGCGCGCTGCAATTCGACGAAGGCCCCGACGGTCTCCTCGTAGGGAACGTCGGGGTCCGGAACGTGAACCTGGTAGAGGTCGATATGGTCGAGACGGAGCCGGCGGAGGCTCTTGTCGCACTCGGCCCGGATGTGCTCGGGGCGACCGAGCGGGGGCAGCGAACGCTTGCCGGGCTCGATCTTGCCGGGTTCGAACCCGGCCTTGGTGCCGATCAGGAGATCCGCCGGGTACGGGTAGAGGGCTTCGGCCAGGATCTCCTCGCACTCGCCGTAGCCGTAAATGTTGGCCACGTCGATGAAATTGACCCCGCGTTCGTACACCCGTCGGTAGAGGCGGACCGCCTCGTCCCGGTCGCGCACGCCCTGTGCGTTGCGGGCACCCGACACCCGCATGGCCCCGAAACCCAATCGGCGGACGGTGGCACCACCGACGGCGATGGTGCCGACCGTATCGTCTTCGAGCGAGCGGGCATGGTCACGGTCGGTCATGGCGTCTCCAGGCATCGAGCAGGTCGGCGGTCGTGGTGATGGTGGCGAGAAACCTCAGGCTATGGTCGATCGCCTGAGCCGTGTACGAGTCCGGTGTGCCTGCCACCGCGTCGCGGGGGATGACCACGTCGTAGCCTCGGTTGGCCAGGTCCATGGTCACGTTCGTCACCCCGATGTTGACCGAGACGCCCGTGACGACCACGGTGGAGACCCCCAGGGTGCGCAGCAGCGGATCGACCCCGGTGTCGAAGATCGAGCTCATCCCGTGCAAGCGGGTCGACACCAGGTCGCGCTCGTCCGGGCCCAGCTCCGCCAGAACCTCGGTCCCCGCTACCGGGCGGCTGTCGGCGGGCGGCGGTGCGGCCCCGGCGACGGTGGGACCCTTCGCCGCGTCGCGCCGGTGGTACAGCACGATGTTGCGGTTCCGGCCGAGACCGTCGCGCCGGAAGACCTTCAGGCATTGGAAGACGGGCACCGCGCTCCGGCGGGCGGCGTCGGCAAGCAGGACGATCGCCGGCAGCACCACCCGACCGCCGGCGGCGAGCGGTCCGTCCACCTCCGGCCCGACCACGTTGGTCTGCATCTCGTTCACCAGCAGGGCGGTCCTCCGCGGGTCGACGAGATCCGAGATGTCGAGCGGCACCGGTCAGATCCCTCCTCGGTCATGGGTTTCCCCTGCCGTCGGGCCGCCGGGTCCACCGCGAGGGGCGATGACCTCCTCGCCGAACCGGACCAGCGAGTCGAGCGCCGGCCGGGCACGGGCAGGCACCTCCACGATGAGCTGGTCGACGCCTGCCGCGCCGACCTCGTCCAGCCAGTCGCTGAACTCGGCGAGCGGCTGGTCCTCCTTCGACAGCCTCCCGCCACCCCCTTGCAGCTGCACCGTGACCGACACGGGGTCCCGACCGGCGTGCTCGAGGCGCCGGTGGAGGTCCGCCACGGCCTCGGCCAGTGCCCCCAGCGTGGGCAGCGGGGCCGTCCGCGTCGTCCTGGCCATGTGCTCGTCGTGCAGGATCGGGGTCCAGCCCTCACCGCAGCGGGCCACCCGCTCCCGCGCCATCTTGGAGTTTCCTCCGATCCACAGCGGGGGGTGCGGGCGCTGAACGGGCTTCGGGCGGGCGGTGATCCCGACGGCATCGAAGTGCCGGCCGTTGACGGTCACGTCCTCGCCGGCCCAGATCGCCCGCATCGTGTCGACGGCCTCGTCGAACAGCTCGTTCCGCTCCCCGAAGTCGGAGCCGAGCGCGACGGCCTCCGACCGCAGGTAGCCGGTACCGACAGGAAGCACGACCCGGCCGCCGGAGAGCACGTCGAGCGTCGCGACCTGCTTCGCCGCCATGACGGGGTTCCGGAAGGGCAGGACCAGCACGTAGGGCATCAGCGCCACTCTGGAGGTGACGGCGGCGCAGAAGCCGAGCATCGTGAACACGTCCAGCGCATCGTGGCCGCCGACGTCCAACCATCGTTGCGAGGGCGCCGGATGCTCGGTCAACGCAACGGCGTCGAAGCCGGCGCTCTCGGCGGTCCGGGCGAAGGCGGCCACGTTGGCCGGGTCGAGGATGTCCGGGTCGTAACGGTGGCTGTGCAGCGGGTACAGCGCCGTGAACCTCATCCCGAGCCCCTCCCGTCGGATCGGCCACGATGACCGAGCGGCATCTTCCGGACGGGCTCCGGGTGCAGGCCGCCCCCGACCGGTCAGGGGAGCATATCGAGCGGCGACCCGCCTGCAAGCCCAGCGTGGGGCCCCGCGTTCGACGCGGTGTGCCCGTGGGCCCGACAATGGTGCCGTGGCGACCGGAGGGGCAGTGAACCAGACCCAGGGTGGGGCGGTGCAGCGCCAGCACATCCTCGACGCCGCACTGTCGCTCATGGGGCAGCGGGGCGTCGACGGGACCAGCATGCGTGACCTGGCCGCCGCGGCAGGGCTCAACGTCGCGTCCCTGTACCACTATTTCCCCTCCAAGCGGGACCTGCTGGTGGCGGTGCTCGCCGAGCGGGGCTTCATCGACGAGGTCACCTCCGCCCCGCGGCCCTCGCTCACCAGGGACCCGGCCGACCTGCTCGCCGACCTGCTCGACGACATGCTGCGCTCGATGCTCGAGGTGGAGGACTTCATCCGCCTCATGCTCGGCGAGGTGATGCGCGGCGACGAGACGGCCAATGCCGTCGGGAGCGAGCTGTTCGGGGCCACCCAGGAGTCTCTGGAGAGCTGGCTCACGGACACCCAGCCCGATCTGTGCAAGGAGGCCGGGGCGCCGGCGGTGGCCCGGGTCCTCCGTGCGCTGCTGATCGGTCTCTTCTTCGAGCACGTGGCCGGGGTCCTCGACGACGAGGGAGACCCGGCCGCCTCGTTCCGCCGGCGCGCCGAAGAGGCTGCGGCGGTCCTGCGTGCCCGCAGCTGACCCGGCCCGGGTCGGAGGGGACGCCGAGGGCCGGCAGGACGAGCTGCCCGACCCCGAGGGCCCGGCGTGGTTCCGGCGGGCCCTGGCTTCGCCCGTGGAGGTGGGGGCCGTGTTCGTCGACGGGGCCCGCATCGCCTTCCGCCGGTGGGGCGAGCGGGGGAACCCCGGGGTCGTGCTGGTGCACGGAGGAGGGGCTCACAGCCGCTGGTGGGACCACGTGGCGCCGATGCTCGCCGGTGAGTGCGGGGTGGCGGCGCTCGACCTCTCGGGCCACGGCGACAGCGATCGGCGCGAGACCTACTCCTTCGCCAAGTGGGCGAGCGAGATCCTGGCGGTGGCCGAGCAGGCGACCGGTCCCGAGGCTCCCGTGGTCGTCGCCCACAGCATGGGAGGGTTCGCCGCCCTGAAGGCGGCCGTCGAGTACGGGGACATGATGAAGGGGGTCGTCGTCATCGACTCCCCGGTGCGCGAACCCTCTCCCGAGGAGGAGATCGCCGATGCCCGGCTGGCCTTCGGGCCGCTCCGGCTCTACCCGAGCGCGAGGGAGGCTCTGGCCAGGTTCCACCTGGTTCCCGATCAGCCCAGCTCGCTCCCGTACGTGATGCGGCACGTGGCGCTCACCTCCCTGCGCCAGGTGCAGGGAGGATGGACCTGGAAGTTCGACCCGGCGTTCAGCAGTCACCGTGAGGACCCGTTGAAGCCCGAGGCGTTGGCGCGCGTCTCGTGTCGGGTCGCCCTTCTCCGGGCGGAATTCGGTCTCGTGACCCCCGACATCGGGACCTTCATGTACGAGAGGCTCGGCCGCAACACCCCGGTGGTCGAGATCCCCCTCGCCTACCACCACGTGATGCTCGACCAGCCCCTGTCCCTGGTCACCGCCATCCGCACGCTCCTGGCCGACTGGCGCCACTCCTCGGCCGCACCGCCGGACCGGGCCTGAGCACGCCGGGCCCGCCCGGGGGTGCCCGCGAGCGGTCGGATCAGGGCGAGACCGCGGCGGCCAGTTGACCGCACGCCGCGTCGATCTCCGCCCCCCGGGTGGCGCGCACCGTGGCGTTGACTCCGAGAGCCTCCAGCCGGTCACGAAAGAGGCGCACGCCTGCCGCGGAGGTTCCCCGGACCGCGTAGCCCGGAGTGGGGTTGAGCGGGATGAGGTTCACGTGCGCCCGCAGCGGACGGGCCAGCGCCGCCAGCTCGCCGGCGTCGGACGGCCGATCGTTGACGCCGTCGATGAGCGCCCATTCGAAGGACAGCCGCCGGCCGGTGGCCGCGACGTACCCGGCGCACGCCTGACTCAGATCGGCCAGCGGATACCGGCGGTTCATCGGCACCAGCTCGTCCCGAAGCCCGTCGTTCGCCGCGTGCAGGGACACCGCGAGGTTCACCGGCAACTGCTCGTCGGCCAGGCGCCGGATCCCCGGGACCAGACCGACGGTCGACAACGTCAGATGTCGGGCCGAGAAACCCATCTCCCCGTGGAGCCGCACGATCGCCGCCCAGACCCGGTCGTAGTTGGCCAGCGGCTCGCCCATCCCCATGAAGACCACGTTGGAGAGGCGGCGCGGGCGGGCCTCACGGACCGCCGCGGCCACCTGCTCGACGATCTCGCCCTCGGTCAGGTGCCGGGTGAAGCCGGCCTGGCCGGTGGCACAGAACTGGCAGGCCATCGCGCAGCCCGCCTGCGTCGACACGCAGACAGTGACCCGGTCTCGATACGCCATGAGGACAGTCTCGACCCGGGCGCCGCCCGCGAGCGCGAACAGCCACTTGACCGTCTGCCCGCCGTCGGCGTCTCGCCGGTCCACCTCGGTCAGGGTCCGGGAGAGCGCTTCTCCGAGGCGGTCCCGCAAGGCCAGCGGGACGTCGGTCATCTCCCCGGGCAGGAGCACTCGCCGGTGCAGCCCGTCCCACACCTGCCTGGCCCGGTAAGGCGGCTCCCCGACGCACATGGCCTCGATCTCGGGCCGGGTCGCGTCGTAAAGGGCGGGCACCGGTCCCACGCTAGGCGGCCCGTGCCGGCACCCGATCAGCCTCCGGTGGGCTTCGTCGTGGTCGCGGTCGCCGACCCGGAGCTGCCGGCCGGTGCCGGGCTCGTGCTCGGGGCCGTCGTGGTGGTGGTGGTCGTGGTGGAGGTCGTGGTGGTCGTGGTGGTCGTCGGTGTGGAGGCTCCCGAGCCCGCCGCCGTCGTGGTGGTCGTCGGTGTGGAGGCTCCCGAGCCCGCCGCCGTCGTGGTGGTCGTCGGTGTCGACTCGGCAGGGACCCCGGTGGTGGTGGTCGTCGTCGGCGCCGTGACGGTCGTGTTCGGCTGGTCGAAGATGTCCGAGACCGACGGTCCGGAGCCGGCCGAGCCGCCCGCGCCGATCAGCGCCGACAGCGACCGACCCGCGACCAGCTCCACGGCGGTCACGACCAGCAGGGCGGTCGCCAGGACGACCCCGACCGCTCCCACGTAGGTCCGCCACCGGACCCGGCGTCCCGGTCCGGCTCCAGGCGAGACACGGGGCACGGTCTGGCCCTCGGGGGTGTGCTCGCCCGGAACGGCCGGCACCCGGGTCACCTTGCCGGGCGCCCCCGGTCGGCCGGACAGCCGGACGGTTCGCTCCTGCCCTGGCATGCCGACCACCACCTGACGGACGGCCCGGTGGGTTCGCTCGATCCACTGGGCAGCGAACGCGGTGCCCGTGGTGGCGACGACGCTTCCGATCCCGACGCCTATGACCGTTCCCTTCACCCCGAAGAGCGAGGCGATGAGCGCGGCGAGGACGGCTCCCGCCGCCGAAGCGAGGATCTGCGGTACGGAGATCTTCAAAGGCTGCTCATCCTCGTGGTGACCGAAGGCGTGGTGCCGCGGCGAGCGACGGCGTGGTGGACCGAGATGCCCGCCGCCGCGAGGCGCCTGTCCGCCCGGCCTCGGGCAGGCGCCCGAGGCACGAAGGCCAGGTCCGGGTCCGTCGGCGACAACCGTCCGACCCTACCCCGATGGGAGCGAGCGCCGGCCGCGCCCGGGGGAGGCGCTGCACGCCCAGGGGCGTCTCCGCCTGGCATGATTCCTCTGCAGCATGGGTTCACGACCGACCAACAGCTACGAGCTGCTCACCTGCTCGCTCCGCGGCCACGTCCTGGTCGGGACCGACGTCGCCACCGTTGCCGACGAGGATTCGCTGGTCGTGCACGAGGCACGAGGAACCCGGTGGCACCGTTGCCTGCGGTGCGACGGCTGGCATCCGCGCCCCATCCCCGATGCACCGACCCGGGCGACCATGCCCGGCCGGGACGAGATCGAAGTCCCCTTGCGGGGGCCCCAGCTGAGGGACCGCTACATCCTCCGCCTCATCGCCCTCGACCGCGCGGTGCACGTGGTCGTCCTCACCGGGCTGGCCGTGGCCATCTACTTCTTCCTCGGCCCCCAGTCGACGCTCCGGCACGACTATGTACGGATCATGAACGCCCTGACCGGAGGATCCGGCGGTCCGGACGCGGTCGGGGGGTTTCTGGGCAAGTTCCGCCATCTCTTCCTCGTTCAGAGCGCCACCCTGCACAAGATCGGGCTGTTGGTCATCGCCTACGCCGCCCTCGAGGCCACCGAGATGGTCGGCCTGTGGTTCGCCCGGCGATGGGCCGAGTACCTGACCTTCGTCGCAACCCTCGTCTTCGTGCCGCTCGAGGTGTACGAGCTCACGAAGTCGGTGACCACGCTGAAGGTCACCGGGCTCGTCCTCAACCTGGCCATCGCCACCTACCTGTTGCTGGCCAAACGCCTCTTCGGCGTGCGTGGTGGCCACCGGGCAGAGCACGCGCGCAAGATGGCGCGGAGCGGCTGGGCCGCCATAGAGTCCGCGGGCGTTCCGCCGGCCGGCCGGACCGCCGGTCCCGAGCCGGCCATGGAGCACGTGCACTAGCCGGATGGGTACCATTGGCAGCCTCATGAAGATTGCTGTCTGCGTGAAGCACGTCCCGGACGGACGTCAGCACATCGATCCCGGCACCAAACGGCTCGACCGATCGGGCGGTGGCGAGCTCAACGGCGTCGACGAGAACGCCGTCGAGGAAGCCTTGCGGCTCAAGGGGGACACCGACACCGAGGTGGTGGTCGTCTCGATGGGCCCGGAGCCGGCGGTCGAGTCCCTGCGCGCCGCGCTGGCCCTCGGCGCCGATCGGGCGGTGCTCGTCAGCGACCCGGCCCTGGGCGGATCCGATCTGATCTTGACGAGCAAGGTGCTGGCCAAGGCGCTCGGGCGCGAAGGTGCCGACCTCGTGCTGTTCGGCCAGCAGGCCAGCGACGGCGGTGGTGGCGTGCTCTGGGCGGCGGTTGCCGACCACCTCCGCCTCCCGTTCGTCTCGCAGGCCGCCGAGCTCACGATCCACGACGGCACCGTGCGCGTGACACGGCAGACCGAGGTCGCCGACGACGTCATCGAGGCGCCACTGCCGGCGATCGTCGCGGTGAGCGATGCGATCAACGAGCCCCGCTACGCGTCCTTGAAAGGGAAGATGGGGGCAAAGAAGAAGCCGCTCGAACAGCTTTCCCTGGCCGACCTCGGTAGCGATGCAGTGGAGGCGGCCGGGGGCGGCTCGTTGACCGAGGTGCTCGACGTGGCGGAGCCTCCCGCCCGTGCCAACGCGACCAGGATCGAGGACGAAGGGGCGGCGGCACAGCTGATCGTCGACTTCCTCGTCGAGAGACAGCTCGTATGAAGGTCCTCGTCTTCCTCGAGCATCACGGCGACGACCTGACGAAGGGCTCGCTCGGCGTGCTGGCAAAGGCCGCGGACCTCGGCGACGGCCAGGTCGCGGCGGTGGTCGTCGGTGGTGGGAACCTGAAGGCGGTCGCTGCGGAGGCGGGGAGGCTCGGCGCCACGAAGGTCTACGTCGCTGCGGACGACGCGCTCGATCCTCCCCTCCCGCAACCGCGCGTCGACGTGCTCGACGCGATCGTGCGCGCCGGTGGTCACGACACCGTGCTGTTCTCCAACAGCGTGCTCGCCGCCGACATCGCTGCGGGGCTCGCCGCGAGGCTCGACGCCGGGCTCAACTGGGACCTTGTCGACATCACGGAGCGAGACGGCCGGCTCGTCGGGAAGCGTCCGGCGTTGCAGGACTCGGTGCTCGTCGACGTCGGCTGGCGATCCGAGCGACGGGTCGCTCTGTTCAGGACCGGCTCGTTCGAACCAGCGGTCGGGGGCCAGGGTGATCCGGAGGTGGAAGAGGTCGCCGTCCGGCTCGAGAAGCACTCGGTCGGTGCAAGGATCGTCGACCAGCATTTCGCGAACGAGGGCGGGCCATCCGTCGAGGGTGCCGAGGTCGTCGTCGCCGGTGGCATCGGGCTCGGCGGTCCGGAGAACTTCGCTCTCGCCGAGGAACTGGCCGGCGCGCTCGGTGGAGTGGTGGGCGCAACGCGGGCCGTGGTGTACGCCGGATGGTACCCGCACTCGGCGCAGATCGGTCAGACCGGGAAGACGGTCTCGCCCAAGCTGTATGTCGCTCTCGGTGTCTCCGGCGCCGTCCAGCACAAGGTGGGCATGCAGAACTCCAAGGTGATCGTCTCGATCAACAAGGACCCGGGGGCACCGATCTTCGAGTTCAGCGACCTCGCCGTCGTCGGCGACCTCCACGCGATCGTCCCGAAGCTCACCGAGCTCGTGCGGCAGCGCAGAGGGTCCTGATGGTCAGCGCAGCCGACTACCCGCCGCCGTTCTCGGCAGGCGAGTTCGTCGGCGAGCCCACCGATCCTGCCGACGAGCGGATAGAGGTCGGGCTGCTCGTCGTGGGCGCCGGCCCGGCGGGCCTCGCGTGCGCGATCCGCTTCGGGCAGCTGCTCCAAGAGGACCCCGAGACCGCCGAGGAGCTCGGCGACGTGCCGCTTGCCCTGCTCGAGAAGGGCAAGCAACCTGGCTCCCACCTGCTTTCGGGGGTGATCGTCAACCCGCGTTCGTTGCGAACGCTCTTCGGAGATCGCTACAAGGTCGAGGACATGCCCGGTTACGGGCCGGTACGCCGTGAGTCCGTCTACCTGCTCACCCGTCGGGCAGCGTTGCGGATCCCCCCCCCGCCACCGATGCGCAACCACGGCAACTACGTCTTCTCCCTCTCGCAGCTGGGCCGGTGGCTCGCCGAGCGGGCCGAGGAGGGTGGTGCGACGATCCTGTCCGAGACGGCGGCGCAGTCCCTGCTCGTCTCGGACGGTCGGGTCGTCGGCGTTCGCACCGGGGACAAGGGCCGGGGTCCGGGCGGAGCGGAGCTCGGGAATTTCGAACCTGGCAGTGACATCGTCGCAAACGTGACGGTGCTCGCCGAGGGGACCCAGGGGCACCTCACGGGCGTGGCGCTCGACCACTTCGGCCTCCGCCCCGACGATCCACAGGTGTGGGAGCTCGGCGTGAAGGAGGTCTGGAAGATCGCCGAACCGCTCGACCGCATCATCCACACCATGGGTTGGCCGTTGCGCCCAGGGGCCAAGTACCGGGAGTTCGGTGGCTCCTTCATCTATCCCATGGGCCCCGACATGCTGACCATCGGCATGGTGGTCGGGCTCGACTACCGCGACGCGGCGCTCTCCGTGCACGATCTGCTGCAGGAGCTGAAGACGCATCCGATGGTCCGCCAACTGCTCGAGGGGGGCGAGCGCGTCGAGTGGGGTGCGAAGACCATCCCGGGCGGAGGGTTCCACGCGCTCCCGACTCGTCTGCACGCACCGGGGCTGCTCCTCTGCGGCGACGGAGCGGGAATGGTGAACGTCCCCACGCTGAAGGGCGTGCACTACGCCATCGAGTCCGGGCGACTGGCGGCGGAGACGGCCTTCGCGTCGCTGAAGGGTGGGGCGGTTTCCCCGGTCGAGCTCGCGTCGTACGACGACGCGTTGCGCTCGAGCTTCATCTGGCACGATCTGCACCAGGTTCGCGACCTGCGGCAGGTGTTCGGACGCGGCTTCGTCCTCGGTGGCGCCCTGGCGAGCGCCATGACGATCTCAAAGGGCAGGGTCCACCTCGGCGCGCTCCGGACCGAGCCCGACGAGCGCCAGCCGATCCTGCGCACCGACCGCGCCGAGCGGTACCCGACCCCCGACGGCATGCTCACCTTCGACAAGCTCTCGTCGGTCTTCGCCTCTGGGAACAAGACCCGCGACGACCAGCCGGACCACATCCGGCTCGAGCGGCGGGTGCCGCACGACGTGGCGGAGATGTGGGCCCGGATGTGCCCGGCTCACGTGTACCAGGTCGGTAGCGACGTCGACGACGGCCTGGTCACCGTGCAGGTCACCCCTTCAAACTGCGTACAGTGCGGCGCTATCTCCGCCAAAGGTGGTCGCCTCACGCCTCCCGAGGGCGGCTCGGGTCCAGAGTACTCCCTGACCTAGGGCACCGCCGGCTGACCTAGTGCACCGCCGGCTGACCTCGGCACGGCCGGCCCCAGGGTACGGGTCCGAACGCCGCCCGTGGCGCCTCGGGAGATCAGGGGTTGGGCGTCAGGTCGAGGTCCGGGGGCGGCTGGTCTGGCATCTTCCAGCGAAGGAAGCCCTTGTCGTAAAACTCGTGGTTGGCGTTCGCGTCCTCGATCATCGTCGCGAATTCCTTGTCGAACCCGTCCCAATCCTCCGCCTCGATGCACTTGCTGACCGCGGCGACACTTCCCGTCAGGAACTTCTCCATGTTCTCGGTGTACTTGGGACGGAGGATCGTCCCTTTCTCCATGAGGTTCACCGCCTCGGCCAGTTGAAAACGGGCCAGAGGCTTGTTCTTCGCCTTCCCGGCGTAATAGCACTTCCAGATTCTCTCTCCGATGAGCGGCATGATCTCGGCCATTCCGGGCATCAAATGGCCGAGGTCGCTCAACTCAAAAGAGCCCCCCTTGATTTTGATTTCATGATCATGGTCGCCTGAGGAAGACATGCCCGGATTTTAACACGCTGCCCCGGTAGCCGGCCCTTGCTCGGCCCCCCCGGTGGCGGTCGCACATGGTCGACCCGGCCGGCAAGAGGAGGCGGCCGGCGCGGTACGGCGTGCGATGATGGACGGATGGGCCGGGTCCTCGTCACTCGGCAGCTGCCACCGGGTGGTTGCGATCCGCTGCTCGCCGCGGGCCACGAGGTGGTCCGGCGCGACAACGACGATCCGTACACCACCGAGGAGCTGGTGGAGTTGGTTCCCGGCTTCGACGGCCTGGTGTGCCTCCTCACCGACCGGATCGACGCCGCGGTGCTCCGCGCCGGCGCCGGCGGCCGATTGCGGGTCGTGGCCAACGTGGCGGTCGGGTTCGACAACATCGACACCGTCACCGCCGCCGATCTCGCCATTGCGATCCGCAATACCCCCGACGTGCTCAGCGGGACCACCGCCGATCTCGCATTTCTGCTGATCCTGGGTGCGGCGCGCCTCGCGTCGGAGGCGGAGTCCGAACTGCGGTCCGGGCGGTGGACCGGATGGAGCCTCACCCACAACCTGGGGGTCGATGTGCACGGAGCGCTCCTCGGACTGCTCGGATACGGGCGGATCGGTCGTGAGGTGGCCCGCCGGGCCACCGGGTTCGGCATGGAGGTCCTGCACCACTCACGCCACGACACGGGGCTTCCCGGCTACGTCCCCACGATGGACGAGCTCCTGCGGTCGGTCGACATCCTGAGCATCCACGTCCCCCTGACCGACGCGACCCACCACCTCATCGGTGCCCGTGAGCTCTCGCTCATGAAGTCGACCGCGGTGGTCGTGAACACCGCCCGGGGGCCGGTGATCGACGAGAGCGCGCTCATAAGGGCTCTTCACGCCGGCACGATCTTCGCTGCCGGCCTCGACGTGTACGAGAACGAGCCCCATGTGCGGGCCGACCTGATCGCCGCACCCCGGACGATGTTGCTCCCCCACATCGGCAGTGCGACCTCCCGCACCCGCCTGCGCATGGCACGCCTCGCCTGCCAGGGCGTCTGCGACGTGCTGGGAGCTCCGGACCACCAGAGCGGCTGACACCGAACATCGGGACCGCGCCACCGCCCGAGGCGACCCACCGTCGGCGGGGACCGCTGCTACCGTCTCGCGGTGCGCTCGGGACCCTTCCTCCTCGGACTGGTGGGGGCGGTCGCCCTGGGTGGCGCCGTGCAGACCGCGGTCGCCGGGCCGGCCGCCGGTACCGGCACCCCGACGACCGTCACCGGAGCAATGCCGAGCGCGACCGGAGCCCGCTCCACGGCGTCGAGGTCAGTGGCTTCGTCCGCCAAGGCGCTCGTGACCTCCGCGGTTGCCGCCGCCAAGGCCCAGAAGTCCGTGCATTTCGTGGAGTGGGCCTCCGCGGGAAAGCAGTCCGTCTCGGTGATCGGCGACGTGTCCCCCACCACGGGCCAGCAGACGATCACCGTCCGTGACGGCTCCTCGGTCGGGCACGTCGAGGGGCTCTTCGCGGAAGGCCAGGTCTACTTCCGGGGTGACGCGTACGGGCTCGGCTCGTACCTCGGGATGCCGACCGCCCTGGCCCGCAAGTACGTCAACAGATGGATCGCCTTCTCCAAGTCGGACTCGGGCTTCGCCCAGACGGCCAAGCAATTCACCGTGGCGGGCCCTCTCTCCGAGATCGATCTGACGGGAAAGCTGTCCCGGCTGACGACCACCACCATCGACGCCACCCCTGTCATGGTGGTGAAGGGCCGCACGAACGCCCTGTCGTCGAAGGGCCGGTCCGGATCCGGGACGCTGTACGTCACCTCCGACGGAACGAGACTTCCGGTGCGCTTCACCGGAACGGGGAGGGAGACCGCCGGATCGTCGACCGGTCGGGTCGACTTCAGCCGGTGGGGCGAGCCCGTGAACGTGAAGCCACCGGCCGGCGCGATCCCGGCCTCCAAGGTGGCCTGAGCGCCCAGCGCTCCGGACGGACGGTACCGGCCACCGGCCCTCAGTGCCTCCTCGCAGCCTCCTCGTCCTCGATCGCGCTTATCTGGGCGATGCGGACGGCGTGGCGCCCGCCGTCGAACCCGGTGGTGAGGAAGACGTTCACGATGTCGAGCGCGAGCTCCTCGGCAACGAT
>Ga0307372_10006159_pt1 | contig 17680 bp, 17 predicted proteins | sample OX1MG_FD_202533 | JGI IMG/M metagenome (GOLD analysis project Ga0307372, IMG submission 202533) | Soil microbial communities from Risofladan, Vaasa, Finland - OX-1 | ecosystem: Environmental > Terrestrial > Soil > Coastal area > Acid sulfate soil | place: Finland: Risofladan, Vaasa | collected... | reverse complement strand
CGCATCGAACCGCGCATGCGCAAACGACGGCCTAAACCTTACCCATGGCTGAAGGTCCCTCGCGCCGTAGCGCGACAGCTCATTCAACTCCACGGTCATCAATGATGGCTAAAGTAAGTGCCATTCCGCTTAACCCAGACCTAACGCGCAAGCTCGCAGGGAACTCGCACCCGCGCGTTAAGTCCAATTGCGCCCAGGGCAAGCACATGAACCGCCTGATTCCTCTCGCAATCCTGCTGGCGGCAGCCACGAACGCAGCCGCCAGCATGAACGTCTACGTCGTCCCGGATCGCGCAGGGGTGCCGACCTTCTCGGACCATCCCCCTTCAAATGGCGCTGCTGCCGAGCGCACGCTGGTGGTGGCGTCGCCGGCCGACCCGGCCGCGGCGACGCGGCTACATCCCCCGAACAGCGAGCTGCTGATAGCTGCCTCGGGCCGGACCGCGCTCGACCGCGCCTACAACCAAGTGGTCGCCGCCCGGAAAGCGCTGAAGCGCGCGCAGGCGCGGCGCAAGGAGGGCGTCACGCCGCTGCCGGGTGAACGCCAAGGCATGGTAAATGGCAAAAGCCGCCTGGACCCGGCGTACTTCGCGCGCCAGAAGGAGCTCCGGCACGCCGTCGAGGTCGCCCGGTTACGGCTGGATGCAGCGCTCAAGCGCTGGAACCAGTGGCGCTGAGCGCGGCTGCGGCACGAATCGTAATCGCCTCGCTACGGGGTGGCACGGCGGCCGTGCCACTCTCAGAAAAGGATCGCCGGCACGGCCGGCCTAACCGACCACCGCGACGGGCTCGCCGTCAGCCGGCTCGACGGCACCGATTTCGTACACCGTCTCGCCGGCCGCGCTCAGTAGCTCCGCCGCGCGCGCCGCGTGCTCCGGCGCGACGGCCGCGACCATGCCAATGCCGCAGTTGAACACGCGGTGCATCTCCGCATCAGCCACGTCGCCCGCGCTCTGCAGCCACGAGAACAACGGCGGCAGCGGCCACGCCGCTCTCGCAATAACCGCCCGCGTGCCCCGGGGCAGCATTCGCGGCACGTTGCCGGTCAGGCCGCCGCCAGTGATGTGCGCCAGCCCCTTCACCGGGACGGCTTCGAGCAGCGCCAGCACGGATTTCACGTAGATTCGCGTGGGTTCTAGGATCGCTTCGCCCAGCGTCCGGCCATGGAAATCGACGTCGAGCTTGGGCCTCGCTCGCTCGAGGATCCTGCGGATCAGCGAGTAGCCGTTCGAATGCGCGCCGCTCGAAGCCAGCCCCAGCAGGCGATCGCCCGCGCGGATGCCGGCCCCGTCGAGGATCCGCTCGCGCTCGACTACGCCGACGCAGAAGCCGGCCAGATCGTATTCGCCCTCCGGGTACATGCCGGGCATCTCGGCGGTCTCGCCGCCGATCAGGGCGCAGCCGGCAAGCTCGCAGCCGCGCGCGATGCCGCGGATCACCGCGGTCGCGATGCCGTGCTCCAGCTTGCCGCAGGCGTAATAATCGAGGAAGAAAAGCGGCTCGGCGCCCTGCACCAGAACATCGTTGACGCTCATCGCAACCAGATCGATGCCGACCGTGTCGTGACGGCCTAGGGCGAAGGCGAGCTTCAGCTTGGTGCCGACGCCGTCGGTGCCCGACACCAGCACCGGCTCGCGGTACTTGACCGGAATCCGGCAAAGCGCGCCGAAGCCGCCGATTCCGGCCAGCACCTCCGGCCGCATGGTGCGCTTGGCGTATGGCTTGATCGCCTCGACGAGCGCGTCGCCCGCGTCGATGTCGACGCCGGCATCACGGTACGACAGCGGCTCTGACATGGGACAGGGATAGGCGCCGCGGTGCGGCGTGCTAGAGTTGCCTGAATTGCGCCCGATTCTACCCGACATGGCTGCGCCGGTCCTCGCCAGACAGCAATCCTGGGTCTGGTTCTCGATTGCGGTTGCCGCGGCAGGGCTCGTGTACCTGCTGTCGCCGATACTGGCGCCGTTCCTGTTCGCAGGGATCCTCGCCTATATTCTCGACCCGCTGGTGGGGAAGCTCACCGGCCGGTACCTGCGACGCAGCTTCGCCGTCGTGCTGGTACTGCTGCTCGTCTTGGGATTGATTGTTGCGCTCGCCCTGGTGATCGTGCCCCTGTTCTACAAGGAATTGCAGATGCTGGCGGGCCGCATGCCGGCCTTCGTCACTTGGATCAACCAAGAGCTCGGTACGTGGCTGAAGCGCCACTACGGGGTCGATCTCCGCCTCGATTTTGGCTCCATCAAGCGCATGCTGAGCGGCCTGCTCACGGGCCAAAAGGGCCTGGTGCCGCAGGTCCTCGGTTCGCTCAAGGTCGGCGGCCTGGCCGTTGTGGGGTTCGTGGTCAACGTGCTGTTGGTGCCGGTAGTGCTGTTCTATCTGCTACGCGACTGGAACGCTGTGCTGGCGCGCGTGGACGCCATGATTCCGCGCCACTTACATACCCGGGCACGCACGATCGTGGGCGAGATCGACGCCGTGCTCGCCGAGTTCCTGCGCGGGGAGATGGTGGTGATCGTGGTGATGAGCCTTTACTACGTCTTCGCACTCTGGCTCGCGCACCTGGAGTTCGCGCTGCCGATCGGCGTCATCACCGGGGTGCTGGTGTTCATTCCCTACGTGGGCGCGCTCACCGGGTTCGCGCTGGGCACCATCGCCGCGCTGATGCAGTTCGACCACTTCACGGGCGTGGTCTGGGTCTGGCTCGCCTTCGGCATCGGCCAGTCACTCGAGGGCATGGTGGTGACGCCGCTGCTGGTTGGCGAGCGCATCGGTCTGCACCCGATCGCGGTGATCTTCGCGCTGCTCGCCTTCGGCCAGCTGTTCGGCTTCTTCGGCATCCTGCTCGCGCTCCCGGCGAGCGCAGCGCTGCTGGTCGCCCTGCGCCACCTGAAGCGCGCCTATCTGACGAGCCCGCTCTACGGCGACCAACCGCAGGATCGCTGAGGATGCGGCAGCTCTCGCTCGCAATCCAGCCGGCTCCGGAGCCTACATTCGGCAACTTCGTGCCCGGCGCCAACGCCGAGCTGCTTGCCCGGCTGCACGCGGCAGCGGCCGGACGCCCGGGCGAACCGGTCATCTATCTGTGGGGCGAACCCGGTTCGGGACGCACGCACCTTCTGCGTGCCGCGGCCAGCGCCGCGTCCGATGCGGCGTATGTCGACGCGCGCAGTGTGCTCGGCGCGCCCACCGTGTACCTGCTGGCGCTCGACGACGCGGAGCGGCTCGCGGAGCAAGAACAGATCGCGCTGTTTCACCGCATCAACCACGCGCGCCACGCCGGCGGCGTCGTCCTCGCGGCGGGCGACGCCCCGCCCGCGCAGCTGGCGCTGCGCGATGATCTCAGGAGTCGCCTCGGAGGGGGTCTCGTGTACCAGGTGAAACCGCTCACCGACGCCGACAAGGCGCTCTGGCTGCACGCCGAAGCCGAGCGGCGCGGGCTGCGGCTCGCCGACGAAGTGGTCTGGTATCTGCTCACCCACGTGCGGCGCGACATGCCCTCGCTCAACGCTATTCTCGAGCATCTGGACCGCTACTCCCTCGAGCGGCACCGCCCGGTTACGCTCCCGCTGGTGCGCCAGGCCTTGCAGGAACTGGACACGTGAAGCTCGCCCTGTTCGACTTGGACAACACCCTGCTCGCAGGCGATAGCGACTACGAGTGGGGGCAGTTTCTCGTCGACCGTGGGGTAATCGAGCGCGAGACCTACGAGGCCCAGAACCGCGTCTATTACGAGCAGTACGTCGCCGGCACTCTCGACATTCACGAGTACCTCGGCTTTGCGCTGCGCCCGCTGGCCGAGCACTCGGCCGCGGATCTGGCACGCTGGCACGCTGAGTTCATGGCGAGCCGCATTCGCCCGATGATCACGCAGCCTGCGCGCGAGCTGGTACGCGGCCACCTGGCAGCCGGCGATCTGTGTGCGATCGTCACCGCCACCAACAGTTTCGTAACCGCGCCGATCGCGCGCGAGTTCGGCGTACCGCATCTCATCGCCACCGAGCCCGAGGCCGTCGACGGGTGCTTCACGGGGCGGGTCGCCGGCATGCCCTGCTTTCGCGAGGGCAAGATCCGGCGCGTCGAGGACTGGCTCGCCGGCCTGCGCCGGCCGCTGAGAGGATTTGCCGAGAGCAGCTTTTACAGCGATTCCCACAATGACCTGCCGCTGCTCGCGCTGGTGACGCGCCCGGTCGCAGTCGACCCGGATACGCAGCTCGCTGCGGAGGCCACCCGGCGCGGCTGGCCGGTGATCTCGCTCAGGACGGAGGCTCGGTGAAGTGCCTCGGACGCAAGCGACGTTCTCGGTGACAGCCAGAAAAGGCTAAAATCCTCGCCCTTCATGATCAAGAAGTTCATTCGCCGCGTTCTGGGCTTGGGCGGGAGTGCGCCGCAGCGCGTGCCACCCGGCAAGCACGGCATTACCCGCGACGCGATCAGCCCGGCTGCGCTCAAGGTCTGCGACACCCTTGCCGAGGCCGGATTCGCCGCCTACGTGGTCGGCGGCGCGGTGCGCGACCTCCTGCTCGGCATCGTCCCCAAGGACTACGACGTGGCCACCGACGCGCGTCCGGAGCAAGTCAAGCCGCTGTTCCGCCGCGCGTTCATCATCGGCCGCCGCTTTCGCCTGGTGCACGTGATCGTGGGCCAGGAAACGGTCGAGGTGTCGACCTTCCGCGCGGCGGACCTCGAAACTGACCAGAAGGACGAGCACGGACGGGTGCTGCGCGACAACGTATTCGGCTCGCAGCAGGAAGACGCGCGCCGGCGCGACTTCAGCATCAACGCGCTGTATTACGACCCCGGCAGCGGCGAGATCATCGCTTACCACGGCGGATTGACCGACCTGCGCAAACGCATGCTGCGCGTGATCGGCGATCCGGAGACGCGCTACCGCGAGGACCCGGTGCGCATGCTGCGCGCGGTGCGCATGGCGTCGAAGCTCGGTCTGACGCTCGATGCTGCAACGCGCGCCCCGATCCGCCGGCTTGCAAGCCTCATCGAGCACGTCCCGCCGGCACGCGTGTTCGACGAGATGCTCAAGCTGCTGCTCTCCGGTCACGCCAGCGCCTGCGTGCGCCAGCTGCGCGACGATGGCCTGCACAAAGGACTGCTGCCGCTGCTCGATGTAATCCTGGAGCAACCGCTCGGCGAGCGATTCGTCACGCTGGCGCTGGCACAGACCGACGAGCGCGTGCGCTCCGAGCGGCCGGTGTCGCCGGCATTTCTCTTTGCCGCGCTGCTCTGGCACCGGGTGCTCGCGGCCTGGAAGGCAGGGCAGGCGCGCGGCGAGCGCCCGCTTCCCGCGCTCGAGACCGCCATGGACGAGGTGCTTGACGAGCAATGCGAGAAGCTTGCCATCACGCGCAAGCTCACCGCCACCATGCGCGAGATCTGGGCGATGCAGCCGCGCTTCGAGCAGCGCTCGGGCCAGCGTCCGCACCGCCTGCTCGAGGTTCCGCGCTTTCGCATGGGCTACGATTTCCTTGCGCTGCGAGCAGCGAGCGGCGAAGTCCCCGCCGACCTCGAGGCATGGTGGCGTACCTACCAGGACGCCGATCCCGAGACGCGCCGCGCGATGCTGTTGCCGGAAACCGGCCCGAAGAAGCGCCGCCGGCGCCGACGCAAAAACCCTGCTGCGCGGCAGCCCGCGGCCGAAGGCTGAGGGTGGTGACCGCCTTCGTCGGTCTGGGCGCCAATCTCGCCGCGCCGCGTGCGCAGGTGCTCGCGGCCATGGACGAGCTCGACCACATGGCGCAGACGCGTGTCACTGGTCGCTCCTCGCTCTATCGCAGCGCACCCGCGGGGTATGCGGCGCAGCCCGATTTCGTCAACGCCGTGGCGCGGATCGAGACCGGAATGGCCGCCGAGCAACTGCTCGCCGAACTGCAGGCGATCGAGCGACGGCACGGCCGCGAGCGCTCCTTTCCCAACGCGCCGCGCACGCTCGATCTCGACCTTCTCCTGTACGGCGAGACACGCATCGAGTCGCCCGCACTCAGCGTGCCTCACCCGCGCATGCACAATCGCGCCTTCGTGTTGGTGCCGCTGATCGAGCTCGCGCCCCAAGCGCTGATTCCAGGGCGCGGACCGGCTGGCGACTTGCTACCGGCGTGCGCGGATCAAAGGGTGGAAAGGATTCCGTAGCCATGCCCTGCCGAACGATCTTCGCCGCGAATCGGGCCCTGCGTGAATAAGCTGCGCTACATCGTGGTGGAGGGTCCGATTGGCGCGGGCAAGACCACGCTGGCGCGCCGCCTCTCCGTGCGACTCGGCACCGACCTCCTGCTCGAGCAACCGGACGAGAATCCGTTTCTCGCCCGCTTCTACCAGGACATGGCCCGCTATGCGCTACCGACACAGCTCTTTTTCCTGTTCCAGCGTGCCAAACAGCTCGAGCCGCTCGCGCAGCTCGACTTGTTCGGCCGCGCCACCGTCGCCGACTTCCTGATCGACAAGGACCCTCTGTTCGCGCGCGTCACGCTCTCCGCCGACGAGCTGAGCCTGTACCAGCGCATCTTCGATGCGGTGCGGCCGCAAGCGCCGGCCCCGGATCTGGTCGTCTATCTGCAGGCGCGACCCGACATCCTGGTCGAGCGCGTCCGGCGTCGCAGCGCGGAATACGAGCGCCGCGTCAGCGAGGAGTATCTCGCGGTGCTGGCAGAGAGCTATGCGCGCTTCTTCTACCACTACGCGGCAGCGCCGCTGCTGATCGTCAACTCGGAGAACCTCAATTTCGTGGAGCGCGATGCCGATTTCGAGCTGCTGATCGAGCGCGTGCGCGGCATGAAGAGCAGGCGCGAGTTCTTCAACCTGGGCTGAATGGCACATGCAGATCGTCCACGACCTCGAAAGCCTGCGCCGCAGCCTAGCGCCGGAACGCGACGTAGCGCTTGTGCCGACGATGGGCAACTTGCACGAAGGGCATCTCTCTCTCGTGCGCATCGCGGCAAACCGCGCGCGTCGCGTCGTAGTCAGCATCTTCGTCAATCGCCTGCAGTTCGCGCCGAGCGAGGACTTCGACCGCTACCCGCGCACCTTCGAAGCCGACTGCGCGAAGCTTGCCGCTGAGGGCGCCGCGGTCGTGTTCGCGCCGGATGAAGGCGTGCTCTACCCGGAGCCGCAGGTCTTTCTGGTCGAGCCGCCCGCCATCGCCAACGAGCTCGAAGGCAAATTCCGGCCGCGCTTTTTCCACGGCGTGGCCACCGTGGTGCTCAAGCTGTTCAATTGCGCGCAGCCGCGCGTTGCCGTATTCGGCAAGAAGGACTACCAGCAGCTGATAATCGTGCGCGGCGTGGCGCGCCAGTTCAACCTGCCGATCGAGGTCGTGGCGGGCGAGACGGTGCGCGAGCCCGACTCCCTGGCGCTGAGCTCGCGCAACGCTTACCTGTCGGCGGCGGAACGCGCCGAGGCACCGCGCCTGTACCGCACGCTGGCTGACGTGAAGGGCCAGCTAATCGGCCGTCTCCGGGACTTGGCGGCGCTCCAAGCGGACGCTGCGCGCAGCCTGGTCGCCGCCGGCTGGCAGCCTGACTACGTCGAAGTTCGGCGCCAGCGCGACCTCGCGCCGCCGGGGCCCCGGGACAGGGAGCTGGTGGTTCTGGGTGCCGCGCGTCTCGGCGCGACGCGCCTTATCGACAACCTCGAACTGATTCTCTAGGGGAAACGACCCACTAGTGGATCGGATACGGGTCGAAGGTCAAGGCCTGAACCGGGCAACCCATGACCTCGGCAATTCGGTCCATCGCGTCGTCGGTCAGCTGTACCGGCTGAAACTGGGCGTCGCCGTCCCGCGATGAGATGAACGCCATCGCCGCCGCCTCGGTGTTCCATGTGACCACCGGATCCGGCGTCACCCCCTGGACCTGCCGGCAAACGGGGAAGCCGTCGGTCTTGTAGACGATCGCGTACATCCTGCCCCCTACGAAAATACGGCGCGACTCGCTCCGGTAAAAACTTTAACCCATCTGCGGGCATTATTCCAACCGGTGGGCAGTGCGCGACAAGCGGATCTAACGCTCCCTCCACGCGCCCGTGGGGCGGCCGAAGTAGGCCCCGGCATGCTCCATCGCTTCGTCGAGGCCCCCGAAGAGGAGCCCCACATTGCGCCCCGTATGGCGCCACTCCCCAACAACCGTCGGCACAAGGAGTAATTCGCGCCTGTGCGTCTCGGACGTCGAACACCAAGTGTGTGTATACGTGAGCAGCGGGCGCGGCGCCGCCACGGCGCGCTGTGGCCACGGCTGGAAGCGCGCGGAATGCGTGAATGCCTGACGCGGTTCCGTGCGCTACATGTCGTCGCCCGTCGTTCGGTAGACCCATCGCGACCGCTGGCGAATCGCGCCATGACGGAATTCAGCGGGGCAAACGACGTCTTGCCGGAGCGAGCGCGTTTATCGGCGCATCGTCGAGCGCAAAGCTGCGACCGTGGTCCGTAAGTTGACGTGAGGCTGTCACGCGGCACGCACGCAAAGCCGAACTCACACTGCATGCCCTACGTGAAGATCACGATGCGGACCGCCGCGTCGATCACGCCCGTCCAGGTGATTTCTCAGGCCTCGGACCTTTCGCCCCTCGGCCGAGCACGCAGGGTCGACGATTGTTCAGTTACCTGAGTGAGACCTTGAGCTCATGCGGGTTGACCTTCCTGGCCGAATGAGCCTCGCGCTCCGGGAGCCCGAACGGCGTCTCCATCGCGGCGCGCTGCTCGGTGATTGGGCGAAACTCAAACGCAGCATTTCCGTTCGGTTCTGCAACAAAGGGGCCGGATGTACCCGATTTGCGCGCGTAGCCGCAAGCGATTCGCAGCAATGCGCGTGCCTCGCTGCTGCGCACCTACGTTGACGGGAGACGCGTCGGCGCACCGAAAGCGGAGCACCATTCCCGAAGGCAAGTGCTTTGCCCCGCTCAAGACTGTGACAAAAGTCACAATGCTTAGGGCGCTCCGGACGACACATCCGAATTGAACTGCTTCACAGGAATGATGAAATCTCGCCGGCATTTCAAGCGTGACAGATTGCACACTGTCAGGAACCAGCGTTTAATCGACATGGGAGGTCTGGGCTCGCCTTATCGCGCCGTCCGGGCCGGTATATAACAGCCCCCGCTTAGGGGATTCTTCCGGGAAGGAGAAATTCACATGAGCAATCTACGCGATGCAATCGGCCTTCGTGTGCGCTACGGTAAGGACAACACGCAATATGAGACCGAGTTCGAGCCGGCCACCAATTCAATCTGGGGCTACTTCAATCCGACGGCGACCGCCTGCTTCAACTTCGGACTACTGAAGGATATGCGTGCGCACGACGAGCGACTCGCCGCCAACAGAGGCCGGATAGAGATCGAGGACGCGACACACGATGTAAATTACTACGTCACAGGATCGCGCATCCCGCGCGTCTTCAACCTGGGGGGTGACCTCGCACTGTTCGTGCTGCTCATCAAGGCACGCGACCGCGAGGCGCTGTCGCATTACGCCAAGCTGTGCATCGACATCATCCATCCGCGCAGCCAGAACTTCTTCAGCCCGACGCTCACCAATATCGCCCTGGTTCAGGGGGATGCGCTCGGCGGTGGTTTCGAATGCGCGCTTGCCTCCGACATTATCGTTGCCGAGCAAAGTGCTCAACTCGGGTTTCCTGAGATCCTTTTTAACCTGTTTCCAGGAATGGGCGCCTACAGCTTGCTCGCACGTCGCATCGGAATGCGCGCCACCGAGGATCTGATTCTCTCCGGGCGGGTACTGCCGGCCGCACAACTGCATGAGATGGGCGTCATCGACGTTCTGGCGAAGGACGGCGAGGGCGAAACCGCAGTACGCGAGTGGATCGCGAAAAATGCCAAACGCAGGAACGGCATGCAGGCGGCCTTCTGCGCCCGCCGCTGCGTGCACCCTGTGACCCGCGATGAGCTGGACGCGATCACCGACGTCTGGGTCGACGCCGCATTTAGGCTGGGCGACCGCGACCTTAAAATGATGAGCCGAATCGTGCGAGCGCAGATGCGCCGCATGGAGCAAGGCAATATCTCAGACATCGGTGCCGAAGCGCTCGCCGAGGAACGCGCTGCGGTGGCGGTCTGAGTGTGACGCACCTTCAGCCGGCGATAAGAGTGGAGAAGCCCCCCTCGTAGAACATGCGCCCGAACTGGTAGAAGTTGACGCGCGTCGCGCTCATGATGGACTCTTGGGCGACCGGATCGTCGATCGTCTTGACGAGCACGTTGAGCTTCGCCACGTGCTCTTGGTCCATCGCCGAGTGCGACAGCAGGAACTTGAACCCCGGGCCGTCCATGTCACGGCCGAGGGTTTTCGCGATCGATTGAGCCAGCGTCGCGGCATACGCGGAGGCGATCACCTCGAGGGAATACAGCATTCCCAGAACCGAACACGGGTGCGCGCGGTCGGCGCAGTAGTAATTGAACGCCACCATGGCTTGCACGGGAGGACTCGGCGGATTGGCCCGGACTCGGGCCACGTCACCACCTACTGCCTCGATGTCCTCGAGTACCCATGTTTCGTGATTCTTTTCCTCGTCGATACGCTCATACAGCTCGTAGCGCACGTTGCGAAAGCGGTCGTCGCAGCGCGACGCGGCGGCCCCCATAATCGGGCAGAAATGCCAGACAATGTAATAGAGATCGTGCAGAAACGCCTTGTACTCGGCAAGCGTCAAACCACGATTAATCATCGAATTCATCTTCGGGATGGCCTCAAGTTCGCGCCGGCTGGCGTCCGTGGACTCGATGAGCGTAATGAAGAAAGACATGCGGATTACTCTCCTGCAATGGATTGGACAAGAAAAGCTGCGGCGCGCCCTTGCCGCACCGGGGCAGGCTAAGCGCCGGGGCAGGCCTGCATTGTAACCACCCTCAACCGGTGGACTGCTGAATGCTCCGCAGGTAATGCTCGAGTTCGGCGCGCGCCGCCGCAAGCTCGACTGCGAGCGAGTTCACCAACCCTGTCGCCCGCAACTTGATTTCCGCGTCGGAGAACTTGCCGAGTTCCGTACACAACCGCGTAAGCCGATCGGTTCCCATGCTCGCAGATGACCCTTTGACGGCGTGCAGCAGCGAGCGGAACTCCTTCAAATTCCGTGCTGCGAACGCAGTCTCGATCTTAGCCAGCAGTGTCGCAGTGTCGGCGAGATAGAGCCCGATCAGCTTTTCGAGGAAGGTCGGCGAGGAGCCAAGCTGCTCAAGGTGGGCGAGGGTCTCGGCATTGACGACCTCCGCGGTCGCCGAAACAAGGACGCCGCGCGACACTTCCCCCCGCGTCGGCCGCACGGCTTCTCCGGCCTTGGTACCCACCAAGACCTGGATCTCATCGAGCAATCTTGCGGCCTCGATCGGCTTTGCAAAGAACGCATCGGCCCCCGCGTCAAGGCACTCCTGGCGCCCTTCGGGCGTCACATCTGCGGACAGTATGGCCACTGGTGGACGCTCGCCCGCACTGAACATCGCGCGCATGGCCGATAGCGCCTCGATGCCCCCCATGCCAGGCATATTTCGGTCCAGCAGCAGGATGTCGTAATGCTCCGTCTCAATGGCATCCAGCGCTTGCTCGCCATCCCCGACCAGCGTGGCCACATGGCCCCCCCGCTCCAGAATTTTGCCCAACACCTCGAGATTAGTCGGATTGTCGTCCGCCACCAGCACCCGGAGCGACCTCGACCCGGCGCCGCGGCGCACATAGTCCTGGAGACGCACCACCCCGTCGCGCACCTCTTCCGCCGCATTCACCGAATGCAGCACGTTGAACAACTGGCGTTTTTCAAACGGTAGCTCGAGCACCGCGCTAAAACCCGATAAGAGCGCATCGAAGCGCGACACCTTGACGTCGCGCGGGACCGCCAGTACGGTGGCCGGCGCGGGATTCGGCGCAGCATGCTTGAAGCGCTGCGCCAAGTCCAAGTCCTCGCCCGCCGCGTATAGCAACGCGCTGTGGTAGGGCCTTGCGAGACTAATCTCGGCAACCAATCGCGCCACCCCTGGTTCGATTCCACTCGCTGCGACAGGCACCGCGCCCCATCCGGCGAGCGCTTCCTCCAGCGTCATGCGCTGCTCTTCCGGAAAACCGATCAACATCACCCGGGCGCCCGCCAGCGCGCTCGGCAACGCGGCGGGTTGGCCAGGCTGCACATCAAGTTCGATCTCAAACCAGAACGTGCTGCCGAGACCGACTGCGCTCTCAAGGCCGATGCGCCCCCCCATAAGCTCGACCAACTGCTTGGCGATCGTCGTACCCAGGCCGGTGCCACCGAACCGGCGCGTCGTCGACTGGTCGCCCTGAGCGAAACTCTCGAAGATCCGCGCCTGGGCCTCCGGGGCAATACCGATCCCGGTATCGCGCACCGAAAACTTCAGCCGGATCTTCGCGTCGGTCGCCTCCTGGGCGGACACGTGCACCGTCACACTGCCCTGCTCCGTAAACTTCACCGCGTTGCCGGCAAGATTAATTAAAACCTGGCGCAGGTAATGCGCGTCGCCACGAACCGCAGGGGTGACTTCAGGCATGATCGAGACGACGAATTCCACGCCCTTGCTGGCGGCCTGGGCGGAAACGATCCGGCAAGTACTGTTGACGAGCGCATACAGGTCAAAGTTGACGTGCGCGAGCACCAACTTGCCCGCCTCGATCTTCGAGAAGTCGAGAACGTCCTCCACCAGGCGGAGCATCACGTTCGAGGAACCGCGCAGCGTCTGCAACATGTCCGCCTGCTCGCGGTTGAGGCGTGTGTCGCGCATGAGGTCCGCCATCCCGATGATGGCGTTCAAAGGCGTGCGCATCTCGTGACTCACCACCGAAATGAAGCGGCGCTTGGCCTGATTCGCTGCCTCGGCGCGCGCCAGCGCATCGAACAGCTTGGTCACCAGAGATTGGACATAAAGACTCAGTGCAGCGAACCCGAACAGCAGCCCGTATCCGATTCCTAGGTGAACGCGCCAGAAAGGGCTCAGCCAGAGCACCGCCGAGAATCCCGCGACGCCCAATCCGAGCGAGATCAGGAGGTATTGCCTGCCGAAGCGGAAACCATTTGCAAACGTCATCCATACATACATCAGAAACAGCGGCGCCGCACCCTCGCCGAAGTACGCCATGTAACAGGTCACCGTGGCGAAGTCTGCCAACGACGCGAGTACGCGCCGCGTGGGCGACTCCACGGACGAATTAAGAACGCGCAGGAAGACAAGTGCGCCGATCGCAAAGTGGGTGGCCGCTACATACAGGATCAGTGTGCCCCCGGGGGCGCGGATGTTGGGCAGGAAATACAGCACCAGCAGCGCAGCGACGGCCAAGCGCACTATGGCCTGCTCGTGCTCGGTGTCCGGGCGCGCCTTGAGACGCTCCCGGAGGCGGCTCAACCGTTGAACGAGATTATTCAATCGGCGTGCGCCCTGCGGACTACTGACCGATCGGAAGAATGTCGCGATACTCGTGCTGCACGCGCAGCACTTCCGCCCGCACGCCGAGGAATGCATCCACGAGGTGGGGATCGAAGTGCTTGCCGCGCTGAGTGCGCAGGTACTCGAAGGCATCATCGCTCGCCCAGGCCTTCTTGTACGGCCGCACGGAGGTCAGCGCGTCGTAAACGTCGGCGACCGCAACCACGCGCGCGCTGAGCGCGATGTGCTCACTGACCAGTCCGTTCGGATAGCCCGAACCGTCGTATTTCTCATGGTGGCCGAGCGCGATCAGCGCGCCCATGCGCACGTACTTCGAGGCGCTTCCCTTGAGGATCTCGTGGCCGATCAGCGGGTGACGCTGCATGACCGCCCATTCGTCGGTGTCGAGCTTGCCTGACTTCAGCAGGATCTGGTCCGGGATGCCGATCTTGCCGATGTCATGCAGGGGCGCCGCCAGCTCGATGGTCTGTGCCTCGTCGCGTTCCAGGCCTATCGCGTCGGCAATCATCCGCGAGTAGCGCGACATACGCTGCAGGTGGTAGCCAGTCTCCGCATCGCGGAACTCGCCCGCGCGCGCCAGCCGTAGCAGCGTCTCCTTCTCGCGCTCGCGCACCTCGTGCGTTGCCTCCTCCACCATGTGCTCGAGCAGCCGCCGGCGGTCCTCGAGCACGAGCTGCTGGCGCCGCAGCGTAAGCAAATTGCGGCAGCGCGCCAGGCATTCGCGCGCGTCCACCGGTTTGGTGAGGAAATCGGTAATTCCCGCATCGAGCGCCGCGTAGCGCACCTTGCGGTCATCATGCACGGTCACCATGACCATCGGCACGTGCTCGTAGCCGGGCAGCGAGCGCAGGCGCCTGACGAACTCGATGCCGTCCATGTCCGGCATCATGTAGTCGACCAGCACCAGATCGGCGACGTGCTTGGTGGCCCACACCACCGCGTCGACCGGCCGGTTGAAGCCCTCGACCAGTACGCGCTCATCGAGGCTGCGCACCACCTGCTCGAGAATGGCACGACTGGTGGACTGATCGTCCACCACCATGATGGTGTTGCGCGCGAGCGGCAGCACCCGGATCTGCGCTTTCGCCATGCCAATGCCCCCCAAACTACCAGATGAGAAAGTACGCCTGAGGGCCTGCGATGTCCAGCAAGGCCCTGAGAATAAAAGGGTTAGCTCGCGCCTTTGACGGAAATTGACAAGTTCGGCGTGACGTTTTTCACGCTGCCCCAGAGGTCTGCCACCCGCCCGCGGCGCCCACCGTCAGAGGCATGCACCGGCCATGCTGGTGCCGGAAGAGAGACTCGAACTCTCATGGTGTAGCCACCGGCGGCTTTTGAGTTGAGAAAATTCACTCTGAAAAAAACATGATTTTCGCAATATCAAAGGCTTAGCGCGCAGCAACGTGCAACGAACTGCGCCTTTTTCGCTCGGCAGTGGCGGAAATTTGGCGGAGCGATCCACGCCGGAGTTTTAATGGGGCTTCTGCTGCGCGAACGCAACGCGAGCACGATGAACTTTCGCCTTCGCACTGGCGGATTTTTGCCAGCCGCAGCAAGCGCTCGCGCGCTCGGCACGCCTTCACCATCATAGATGTCGCGCGACGTTATGCGCTCGAGTCAGACGCTCCGCCACTTCTCCGCCATTCCCGGTAAACCAGCACGCGCTTGCTCGGGTGGGACGGCACTCGGCGCGCGGCGCCATCTCCAGCCGACGACAAGTCGGGCGACCAGAGCCGAGTGCAGCGTAACGTGCAATCCGGAGATGCTCAACTGCTGGCTTAGTCACTGACATCCCGATCAGCACGGGCGGTACACTGCGGCGGGTCACTCGGTGAAACCGATCTACACCGTCGGCTACGCTTTCACGACGAGGTCGAGCGCGAGCTGGGCGCGCGAGGCGAATTCCACGGTGTGCGTGATGTCGCCGCCAAGGCGGCGGAGAACGCCGCGCGGCTGGCAGCTTTGGTCGATGTGCTGGAGCATGGTGCGAGCGGCACGATAGCGGCCGAGGAAATCCGCGCTGCAGCGAGCAACGTGGGCTGGCGTTTGAACGAGGCGCGGCGTCTGCTCGCCTACTTGGACACGTCGCTGTCACTCGCAGCGGCCATCCGGCTCGATGCCTGGCTGCGCAACGAAGCGCAGGCCAACGGTACCAATCGCGTACCGACGAAGCGCATCTACCAGTACGGTCCGAACTGCGTCCGCGACAGCCGTGACTTGCGTGTAGCACCCGCCCGACCGCGCCGAGCGCGGACGGGCGGGATGGATGAAGACGAGTGCCGGCGGTGCGTGGCGATCAATCCGGCGCTGCTGGATGAGCGGGAGTGATCTTCACGGATTGGGTTTTGACACCTGAGGGTGTTGCTACTGTTGCTACTCTCGCTACCCCTCGCACCTGCGCGTACGCCGACCGGTAGCAGTGGTAGCAAGAGTAGCAAGGGATGCAGGGTCGGACTTCTGTCATGGCGTGCTGTGACCATCGCCTAGGGGCGATATTATTAATATATCGTATTTATGCGATATTAACATCGCTATAAAGCGATATATTGACAATATCGCTTAAGGACGATAACGTGCGCCAATGGACTACCCGATTCGTTTCCCAGACCAGATCAGGCAACAGCTGCGCGCGCTGCGCAAGACCAAGGGCCTGACCCAAGCGCAGCTTGGCAAGTTGCTGGGCATTGGACAGGTTCGCATTGCTGAAATCGAGCGGGACCCCTCGGTTGTGAGTGTCGCGCAACTGTTCAAGCTGCTCACCGCCTTGGACGCACACATTGTACTGCGTGATTCGCGGCCTGACGACGCATCCAAGCCGAACACGACGCCGAAAGGCTCTTGGTGAGCACCGAGCTCAACGTCTGGATGAACGGCGAGCAGGTCGGGGTGTGGTCGCGGACCCGCACAGGTGGCCATCGCCTGACCTATGAGGAAACTTGGTTCCATTCCCCGCGGCGGCGCTCGCTTTCGCTGTCACTCCCTATCGGCCCGTCTCGCGAGATTACCGGAGCATCCGTATCGAGCTACTTCGAGAATCTGCTGCCCGAAAACGACAACATCCGTCGCCGGCTCAGCGCGCGCTTTCGCACCCGCGGTACCGAAGCGTTTGAACTGCTGACTGCCATCGGGCGCGATTGCGTAGGCGCCGTTCAACTGCTGCCCCCGGGGGCTGATCCTGAAGGATTCGACCGGGTTGATGGCGTGTCCGTCAACGATGTCGAAGTCGAGCGTCTTCTTCGCAGCGTCACCGCCGAACCATTGCCCGGCACGAACGAAGATCCCGATGAGTTTCGCATTTCGATAGCGGGCGCCCAGGAAAAGACGGCCCTCCTGTGCCAGCACGGAAAGTGGTTCCGCCCAAGGGGAGCAACCCCGACGACTCATATATTGAAGTTGCCGCTCGGCGTTGTCGGGGGAGGACTGCAGCTCGACATGTCGGAGTCGGTCGAGAATGAATGGCTCTGCGCGCAAATTCTTTGCGAGCTTGGCTTTGCAGTGGCGAAAACCGAAATGGCGGTCTTTGGCACGCAGAAGGTGCTCGTCGTCGAGCGCTTCGACCGCCAGTGGATGGACGAGCGATGGATCGCGAGGCTGCCTCAGGAAGATTTTTGCCAGGCGCTTGCGGTACCACCTGACCGAAAATACGAATCCGACGGTGGACCCGGCATAGAAGACGCGTTGAAACTGCTCTCCGGCAGCGCCTCACCCAATGCGGACCGCGAGCGGTTCTTGTTGGAGCAACTGGCCTTCTGGCTGCTGGCCGCCACAGATGGGCATGCGAAGAACTTCTCCGTATTCCTCAACGCAGGTGACAGCTATCGCCTGACACCTCTTTACGACGTGCTCTCGGCGTGGCCCGTCATCGGTCACGGTGCCAATTCACTTTCCCCACAGAAAGCGCGGCTGGCGATGGGCCTACGTACCAAGAACATGCATTACAGGCTGAGGGAAATTCGCGCTCGCCACTATCGCGAGCTGGCCGATAAGAGCGGCGTACCGACTGTGTGGGACAAGATGCAGGAGTTGGTCAGCAATGTCCCGCCATCGCTCGCAGCGGTGGAAAAGCGCCTTGCATCAGACTTCCCCCGGATTCTGTGGGAGCGAATTTCAAACGGCACGCTCTCCCAAGCGGACGCCTTCAAAAAATGCCTCGTGGGCGGAATTCGTGGGTAGTTTTCCCTCTACCGAGCGGGTTTTGCGGTTGAGTTGAGGTACTTGTAGAGCTTGCGACAGGTGGCGTCGAAGGAGTTCTGCTCGGCCTCGGTTATCCGTGGCCAGATCA
>Ga0307372_10006158_pt1 | contig 17683 bp, 14 predicted proteins | sample OX1MG_FD_202533 | JGI IMG/M metagenome (GOLD analysis project Ga0307372, IMG submission 202533) | Soil microbial communities from Risofladan, Vaasa, Finland - OX-1 | ecosystem: Environmental > Terrestrial > Soil > Coastal area > Acid sulfate soil | place: Finland: Risofladan, Vaasa | collected... | reverse complement strand
GTGCGCGACCATAAGTACTACACCCAGATCGGCTACGGCCTGGAGCCCTATATCACCGACGCCGACGCCGGAAGCTGGATGCGCGCGCTGCAGCCGCAGCTACGCGGCGGCGACTTCGGCGCGGTCTTCAATGGGATGCTCGACCAGATCGAGCGCATGCTGGCGGCGCGCATGCCCGGGGCCGCCGACCGACTGGGCCAGCTTCCCGCCGCCCCGGCGGGCGGCAACGGCGGCGGCGGGGGCGGTTCGCCCACCGGGCAGATCGGCTTTCTGGTCTTTCTGCTGATCATCTGGATCGTCGGCGCCCTGGCTTCGCGCGGCCACAGCAGCGGCATGGGCGGTTGCCTGTGGCCGTTGATCTTCATGAATCTGGGCGGCGGCGGCTACCGCGGCGGGGGCGGTTGGGGCGGAGGCTTCGGCGGGGGCATGGGCGGCGGCGGCGGTGGCTTTGGCGGCTTCGGCGGCGGTGGCTTTGGCGGCGGCGGCGCCGGTGGCAGTTGGTAGAGATGCGCGCTGGAGACGGTGACGGTGGCAGAATACAGGTAACGCCTTAGGCGACCGCATGAAGACCACTCCCGAAGCCGCACTGGAAAAAATCACCGCCTGGCTCGTCCAGCTCTACGGCGAGCGCCTGCAATCGCTGGTGGTCTACGGCTCGCTCGCCCCGGGCGGCAACCACGACGCCCAGCGCAGCGACATCAACTTGCTGGCGGTGCTCGATCGCCTCGACGCCGCCACGCTGGACCAGGGCGCGCCGGCGGTGCAGTGGTGGAGCGCGCAGGGCAACCCCCCGCTGGTGATGCTCGCGCGCGACGAGCAGAACGACGCCGCCGAGGTCTTTCCCATCGAGTACCTCGACATCCAGGCCCACCACCGCGTGCTCAAGGGCGAGGATCTGTTCGCCCAGGCCCCGCATTACCCCGAGATCCACCGCCGCCACGTGGAGCACGACCTGCGCGCCAAGCTGCTGCGCCTGCGCGGCGCCTATATGAGCGTGGGGCACGATGCCAAAAAACTGGAGGCGCTGCTGCTGGACTCGAGCAGTGCCTTCCTGACGTTGTTCCGGCACGCCCTGGTAGCGGTGGGCGAGCCGATGCGGGTGCCCAAAGACGAGGTGCTGGCGGCGGCCGCAGCACGCTTCCACTTTGCCCCCGCGTCCTTCGCCGCCATCCTCGCCGCCCGCCGCGGCAACGCCCGCCTGGAGGGCGGCAAGCTGGAAGCCCTCCGCCACCTGTTTGCCCACTATCTGGCCGCCATCCACCAAGTCGAAAGCGGCCTGGAAGATAATGGGGGAAGCGAGAACCGCCATGAATCCTAGCCCATTGCCGCGCCCACGTGCCACCGCCGGAGCCGCCAAGCCCTGGCTGATCGTGCTGGTAGTCATTCTGCTGGTGGTGGTCAGCGTCGCCGCCGGCTTTACCAGCCGCTACAACAGCATGGTGCGGATGCGCGAGGCCATCAAGCAGACCTGGTCGGAAGTGGATGTCAATATCCAGCGCCGCGCCGACCTCATCCCCAACCTGGTCAATACCGTCAAGGGCTTCGCCAAACAGGAGCAGACCGTGATCGGCGAGGTGACCAGCGCCCGCGCCGCGCTGGGCGGGGCCCGTACGCCGCAGCAGACCATGACGGCCAACAACCAGCTCGACGGCGCCCTCAGCCGCCTGCTGGTGATTGTGGAGAACTATCCCGACCTGAAGAGCAACCGCAACTTCCTGGCCCTGCAGGACGAGCTCACCGGCACGGAAAACCGCATCGCCGTCTCCCGCCGCCAGTACAACCTCGCCATCCAGAACTACGACGCCTATATCGGGACCTTCCCCAACAATTTGGTGGCCCACTTCGGCGGCATGCCCTACAACAACGAGTATTTCCAGACCTCGGCAGTCAACCGCCAAGCTCCGCCCACGGTGAAATTTCCATAGTCTCGCCGCCGATCAGCCGCCCATGCGCAACTTTTGCCGCCAGCGCGGGTTTAGGCTGTCGGGGGCCACATGGGGGCAGAGTTGACAGCCATTCTGGACGCCTCGGTTCGGGTCCTGGATGCGGAAACGGCCTTGATGCTGCGCTTCCAGGCGGGCGAATCGGCCTGCTTTGAGGAACTGGTGGGGCGTTTCCAGGGGCCGCTGCTGGGCTTCGTCTACCGGCTGGTGCGCGACCGCGCCGCCAGCGAGGAGATCCTGCAGGAGGCCTTCCTCCGCGTCTACCTCCACCGCGCCCGCTACCAGCCCCAGGCGCGCTTCAGCACTTGGCTCTACCGCATCGCCAACCACTTGGCGCTCAACTACTTGCGCGACCATCGGCGCGAGCGCCTGCATGACTCGCTGGACGAGCCGGAGGAGGAAGACGCCGCGCCGCGGGAACTGGCTGACCGCCGACCCAGTGCCGAGCAGGTGCTGGTCGCCGCCAGCGTGGAGCAGCAACGCAGCGCCCGCATCCGCGCCACCATCGCCGCCCTGCCGGCGCGGCAGCGCTCGGCGGTGGTGATGCACAAATACCAGGGCTTGGATTACGATGAAATCGCTGGGGCGCTGCAGCTCTCCTCCAGCGCCACCAAATCGCTGCTGTTTCGCGCCTACGAGTCGCTGCGGCGCGAGTTGAAGGATTTGCTATGAAACGCGAAATTCCCCCCGATTCCGATCCGCTGATGCAGTTGCTGGAGGAGTGGCAACCGCAGCCGGAATTGTCCCCTAGCTTCGAGCAGCGCCTGGAGCGGCGGATCCAAGATGCGGCCGCGGGCCCGGGAGCGCGCTGGCGCCGCTGGCGGGCTGAGGTCTCGCCGCAACTACGCTGGGCCAGCGCGGCGGTGACCATGGCGCTGCTGCTGACGCTGGGGGTGTTCGTCTACCGCGGCAGCAACGCCGAGCCGCCGGCCCCGGCGGCCTACCAAACCGCCCAAGTGGACCCGGTGATGCGCGACCTGCAGACGCTGACCAACGACGGCGACCTGCTCGAGCATTTGGACTTTCTCAGCGTGCCGATGTCGAGCACGTCGAAGATACAGGACCGCGATTGAAACTCCGCGCCCCAATTCGGGCCTTGGCCGGAATGCTGCTGTTGTGGCTGCTGCTGCCCGCCGGCGCGGCGGCGCAGCGCGGCATCCGCCGCGGCGGGCCGCGCGCCGGGGCGCGGATGATGCCGCCCGCCCGCCGCGCGCCGCTGGGCACGGGATTGGAGCGGCTCAGCCAGCTTCCCCCGGAGCAGCGCGAACAGCGCCTGCGGCAAGACCCCAACTTCCAGCGGCTGCCCCCGGCGCAGCAGCAGCGCATGCTCAACGGCCTGCGGCGGCTCAACGCCATGACGCCGCAGCAGCAGCAGCGGGTCATTCAACGGCTGCACAACCTGGGCAAGCTCAATCCCCGCCAGCGCGCAGGGCTGGAGCAGATCTTCCGCCAGTTCCAGACCATGCCCCCCGCCCGCCGCCAGGCCTTCCGCGCCGCCTACAACAACCTGCGCCAGCTCCCGCCCGAGCAGCGCGAGCTGCGCTTGAGCCGCCCGGAGTTCCAGCAGCGCTTCTCGCCCGAGGAACTGAAGTCTTTGCACCAGGCGCTGGGCCTCAACCTGCCCGCCGACGTGGTCGGCGCCCGTCCCCCTGGCGGGTTCTAGCACCAGTTGCCAGTTGCCAGTTGCCAGTTGCCCTTAGGGGCGTAGGGCGGCGCGCAGGGCGACCAGGCCGGCGGCGACGCCCTGCGGATGGGCAAAGACCGAGCTGCCGGCCACAAACACGTTGGCGCCGGCGTTGCGCGCCCCGGCGATGGTGGCGGCGTCCACGCCGCCATCCACCTCGATGTCGCAGTCGCGGTGGTCGGCGTCGAGGCGCTGGCGCAGGCGGGTGATCTTGGGGCACACCGCCTCGATGAACCGCTGCCCGCCGAAGCCGGGCTCGACCGTCATCAGCAGCACCAGCGCCACCTGGTCCAGCACCTCCTCGATCAGCGCCAGCGGCGAGGCCGGATTCAGCGCCACCGCCGGCCGCGCCCCCGCCGCCTCGATCTGCCGCAGCAGGCTGTGCAGATGGCAACTCGCCTCGGCGTGCACGATCACCAGGTCGGCGCCGGCCTGCGCCACCGCCTCCACCCACTGCTCCGGCCGCGAAACCATCAAGTGGGCCTCGAGCGGCAGCGCCGTGTGGGCGCGCGTCGCCGCCACGAACATCGGGCCCATGGAGATATTGGGCACAAAATGCCCGTCCATGATGTCCACCTGGAAGCGGTCGGCGCCGGCCGCCACCGCGGCCGCCAGGTCGCGCTCCAGGCAGCCGAAGTTGGCGGACAGGATCGAGGGCACCAGATGTAGCGGGCGCGTTGCCTGGCTCACGCCGCCTCGCCCCCGAGCCGCGCGATCAACTCCAGGCCGCATTCCAGCGCCGGCTGGTAGAGGAGATCGCGGCCGTGGATGGACAGTTCTTCGTTCAAGGTCTCCGCCTCACCCCGCACTTGGTTGCTGGCGGGTCCCGCCCACTCTCCCAGCAGGCGCCCGCCGCCGCGCACATTCACCGACAATCGCTCGCCGCGATGCTGCACCACCACCGACATGCCCTCCTCCTCGCCTTCCACCACCAGCCGCCGCAGGAGCCCGTGCCGCTCCTCGCTAGGGCAGGGCTGGAAGCGCAGCGTCACCTCCGCTCCCGCCGCGTCGCGCAAACGCAGGGCGTCGGCGCCCAGCCGCTCCTGTGGCGTCCAATGTAGCAGGTGGGCCAGCCAGCCCGCAAACAGCGTGGCCGCCAAGCTGGCGGTGGGCTGGCGGCCATGGCCGGCGGTGATGCTCACCCGGCGGATGCGGCGGTAGCCGTCGCGCTCCACCTCCAGACCCTGGCACAGCAATTGCCGCCAAGGCGTGAGCCGCGTCCAGGTCAGGTCGCCGAGGCTGGCCCGCGGCGGTAGCTCGTGCGCCAGCGCCGCCAGTTGGGCGGGAGGCAGCCGCTGCCGGTGGGCGTCCACCAACACCCGGTCCGCCATCTCCGCCCACTCCCGGAACTCGGGGTTGGCGTGCGGCGCCGGCCCCCGCCACAGCAGCACCACCGGCAGGTCGGTGGCCAGCAGCGGCGCCACCAGGCTGGCCGCCCGTTCCGGCGGCGCCGACAGCTCCACCATTTCCGAGCCGTGCGGGTCGGCGGCCACTCGCAGCTTCACCCCCGCCGCCGCCGGCGCCACCAGAAACACCCGCCCCGGATGCCGCGGTCCCAGCTCCCACATGCAGGCGGCCAGCGCTTCTGCGTCGGCCGCGTCCGCCGCCCGGCAGATCAGGTTCAGCGTCAGCGCCCGCGCCCCGCTCTCGTCCTCGCCGCGCTGCAACTCCGCCCAGCGGCGCTCGATCTCGCCGGCGCGCTCGATCGCGCTCCACTGCATGGGCACGCTCACGGCCGCCTCCATCTCCGCCCGTCGCGCTCGATGAACTCTTCGGCGGCCTCCGGCCCCCAACTGCCCGAGGCGTAGTTGGGGAAGCTGGGCGCGCCGCCCGCCTCCCAGGCCTCCAGCAGGGGGGTGGTCAGCGCCCAAGCCGCCTCGACCTGGTCGTAGCGGGCGAAGAGCATGCCGTCGCCGAGCATGGCATCGAGCAGCAGGGTCTCGTAGGCCTCCGGCTGGGGCTCGCCAAAGCTGGTGCCGTACTGGAAGTCCATCTTCACCGGGCGCAGCCGCATGTCGGTGCCCGGCACCTTGGCCTCGAAGCGGAGCGAGATGCCCTCGTCGGGCTGGATGCGGATCACCAGCACGTTGGCCTCGATGGCCTCGGGAAACACGTCTTGGAACATCAAAAACGGCGGCGACTTGAACTGGATCGCGACCTCGCTCACGCGCTTGGGCAGGCGCTTGCCGGAGCGCAAGTAGAAGGGCACGCCGGCCCAGCGCCAGTTCTCGATCTGCAGCTTGAGCGCCACGTAAGTCTCGCGGGCGGAGTCGGGAGCCACGTCCGCCTCCTGGCGGTAGCCCACCACCGCCTCGCCGCCGACGAAGCCGGGCCCGTACTGTCCGCGGATGGCGACGTCGTCGTAGCTGCCGGCGTGGGGCGGCAGCAGCGGCCGGATGGAGTGGATGAGCTTCACCTTCTCGTCCCGCACCGGCGTGGACTCGAAGCGCACCGGCGCCTCCATGGCCACGATCGAGAGCACCTGCAGCAGATGGTTCTGCACCATGTCGCGCAGCGCCCCCGCCTCCTCGTAGTACTTGCCCCGGCGCTCGATGCCGATCGCCTCGGCCACGGTGATCTGCACGTGGTCAATGTAGCGGCGGTTCCAGATGGGCTCGAAGATGCCGTTGGCGAAGCGGAAGACGATGATGTTGCGCACCGTCTCCTTGCCCAGATAGTGGTCAATGCGGAAGATCTGCTCTTCCTGGAAAACCTTGTGCAGCGCCTGGTTGAGGCCGCGGGCGCTGGCCAGGTCGCGCCCGAAGGGCTTCTCCACGATGATCCGGGTCCAGCCCCGGGGGGAGAACTGGCCGAGGCCGGCGCGCCCCAACTGGTCGCCGATCACCGCGATCAGGCTGGGCGGCGTGGCCAGGTAAAACAGCACGTTGCCGCCGCCCTCGGGGATAGCGCGCAGCATCGCCGCCAGCTTGGTGAAGAGCGCGGGTTCGTCGAAATCTCCGCTGAGAAACTGCATGCGGCCGGCGAAGGCCGCCCAGCCGGCATCGGTGCCGCGGCCTACCTGGTCGTCGGGGGAGGCGAACTGCTGCACCGCCTGCCCCATCTGCCGGCGGAACTGGTCGGTGTCCCAAGGCACATTGGCCACCCCGATCACATGGAACGTCGGCGCCAGCCGCTGCATCCGCGCCAGCGCGTACAAGGCCGGCAGCAGCTTGCGCTGGGTCAGATCGCCCGAGGCGCCGAAGATCACCATGGTACAGGGCGGCGCGGTGCGCTGCATCCGCAGCCCCGCCCGCAGCGGGTTGGGCGCGATTTCGATGGTGCCGGCGCTGGTTGTGGTGTGGCTACCCATGCCGCTGTTTGCCTAGCGCGTGCCCACCGCCGCCGGCTGGGCGCTGAGCATTTGGGCCAGCGCTCGCAGCCCGGCCGCCGTACTCTTGCCGACATCCACCCGCAGCAGCCGGCGCCCGTGCTGCGCCAGCGACTCGTAGTCGCCCATCGCCTGCGCCTGCAGCAGCGTGGCAAAGCTGTATTTCTGTCCCGGGATGGCCAAGTCGGCCGCCGGCGTCCCGGTGATCTGCAGGAACACGCCGTTGTTGGCGCCGCCCTTGTGCAGTTGTCCAGTCGAGTGCAGAAAGCGCGGGCCAAAGCCCACCGTGGTGGCCACCTTCAGCCGCTCCCGCAGCTCCAGCCGCAGCGTGTCGAGCGCCGCCTCCATCTCGGCCGAGCGATCGAGGTAGGCCATGATGGCCACGTAGTCGCCCGGCTTGACGCTGGCCAGCCAGGCCGGCAAGCCGCCGCCGGTGGGCGCGTAGAGCTTCAGTCCGTTGGCCTCGGCCGAAGGCTTGGCCTCGAAGCCCGCCGCTGCCGCGCCGCCTTTGAGGTATTCACCCAGCACGCGCACGGTGTTGTCTTTGCTCTCCTGTACGTTGGGCTCGTCGAAGGGATTGATCCCCAGTACCTGCCCCGCCACCGCGACCGCAAACTCCCAGCGGAAAAACTCGGCGCCCAGGTCGTAGCGGTCGCGCACCCCGATCTGCACCACCGGCGAGGTCGCGGCCAGGCCGGTCAGGCTGGCGCCGGTGGCATCGTTGGTGCCGCCCAGTCCCAGTTGCGCGAAGACGCGGTCGCTGCCGTACCCTGTTGGCTGACCCAGCGCTTCGCCCGCCACAGGAACGATCCCTTTGCCCAGCTTGCCGGTGCTCTCGGCGATCAACTGCTCCAGCCACGCTCCCAGGCTGGCCAGCTCCGGGCTGGCGATCAGGGTGAGCTTGTCGTGCCCGGCCGCGGCCCAGGCCCCCAGCGCCGCGCCCAGGCGCGCGCCGGGATTGCGCTCGGCCGGGGCTTGGCAGGCGTGGGCCACGATTTGCGCCCGCCGCAGCAGCAGCTCGATGTCTACCCCCACCAATGCGGCCGGCACCAGCCCGAACAGCGAGAGCGCCGAGTAGCGGCCGCCGATGTCGCCGGGGTTGGTGAAGACTTTACGGAACTTGTGTTCGCGCGCCAGCTTTTCGAGCGTGGTCGCGGCGTCGGTGATGGCGACATAGTGCGAGCCCTCGCCTTGCTTTGACCAGAAGTAGTCGAACAGGCGGTTGGGCTCGATCGTGCCGCCGCTCTTGCTGCTGACGATGAAGAGCGTCTTGGCCAGATCCACCTGGCGCTCGACGCGGGCGATCTGGTCGGGGTTGGTGGTATCGAGCACGTGCAGGCGCATGCCCTGGCGGCAATCGAAGATCTGGCAGAAGACCTCGGGCGCCAAGCTGCTGCCGCCCATGCCCAGCAGCACCGCGTCGGTGAAGCCGGCGGCCTTGCACTCGGCGGCAAAACCCGAGATCTCGCCCGCCCGCTTGGCCATGGCCTCGGGCAGCGCCAGCCAGCCCAGCCGGTTGGCGATGGTTGCCTGCACCGCGGCGTCGCCGCTCCAGAAGCTCGTGTCCTTGCGCCAGATGCGGGCGGCCGCCTGCGGGTCGGCGGCTTTTGCCGCCGCCGTCAGCAGCGGCTTGGGGCCCTGCAGCGTCTGGCTGAGCCAAGCGACCTTGTCCTCGAGCCCGGCGATCAACTCGACGTAGGATTTCTCGAATGAATCCACGCCCTCGTCTTGCAGCTCGCGGGCCACCTGCTCCATGTCCACGCCGGCGGCGGCCAGCGCCTGCAGCACCGGCTCGACCTCGTCGGCGTAGCGCGCCATGGCCGGGTTCAGCCGGTCGGCGGGCTGGCCGTGGTCGCGGAAGGCGGCGACCGTCGCGTCGGGCATGGTGTCCACCGTTTCCGGTCCGATCAGCGCGTCGGCGTACAGCGTGTCCGGATAGTTCGGGTTCTTGGTCGAGGTCGAGGCCCACAGCAGCCGCTGCGGATGCGCCCCGGCGGCGGCCAGCTTCTCCCACCGCGGCCCGGCGAAGGCCTGCAGGAAATACTGGTACATGCGCCGCGCGTTGGCGATGCCGGCCTTGCCCTGCAGCTCCGGGTGCGCCTGCAGGCGCGGGTCGAGCTTGGTGTCCACCCGACTGACGAACAGGCTGGCCACCGAGGCCAGCTTGTCCACCGCCTGCCCCGCCGCCAGCCGCCTCTCCAGCGCCGACTGGTAGGCTTCCACAACGGCGCGGTAGCTGTCGAAGCCGAACATCAAGGTAATGTTGATGTTGATGCCCTCGGCCAGCGCGGCGGCGATGGCGGGGATGCACTCCGGCATGGAGGGAATCTTCACCAAGACGTTGGACCGCGCCACCCGCTGCCACAGCATCCGTGCCTGCTCGATCGTGCCCGTGGCGTTGCGCGCCAGGTCGGGAAACACCTCGATCGAGCAGAAGCCGTCGCGCCCGCCGGAGGCGTCGAACACCGGCCGCAGCACGTCGCAGGCCCCCTGGATATCTTCGATCATCAGCTCCAGAAACAGCTCCGCTGCCGGCTTGGTCCAGTTGTGGCGGATGGCGGTGTCGTACTCGCTGCCCGCCGCCAGCGCCTTGGCGAAAATGGTGGGGTTCGAGGTCAGCCCGCGCAGCCCGTCCTCGCGCACCATGCGCGCCAGCTCGCCGTTGCGCAGCAACTCGCGCCGGATGTTGTCGTACCAGAAACTCTGACCAAACTCGTGCAGTCGCTGCAGGGGGTTCATAGGAGGGCCTCGGCGGTTAGTACTTCTCTTCTAGGATACGCACCTTTTCCAGCCTGCGGCGGTGGCGTTCGGCCTGCGAGAAGCGCGCCTTGAGGAAGACGCGCACCAGGTCGGCGGCGAGCTCGGAGCCGACCACCCGCGCCCCCAGGCAGAGGACGTTGGCGTCGTCGTCCTCGACCCCTTGGCGGGCGGCGAAGCAGTCGTGGCACACCGCGGCGCGGATGCCCGGCAGCTTGTTGGCGGCCACCGACGCCCCCACCCCGCTGCCGCAGACCAGCACGCCGCGCTCGGCCCGGCCGCCGACAATGGCAAGCCCCAGGGCCTCGGCGTAGTCGGGGTAATCCACCGGCGCGGGCGAGTTGGTGCCCAGGTCCAGCACCTCCGCCCCCGCCTCCCGCAGCACCGCCAAAAGCCTCTCCTTGAGAGGAAATCCGCCATGGTCGCAGGCAAACGCAATCGTCATGAGTCTAAGAATACGTGTCCCCGCGCCCCGCCGCCAGCCCCAATTCCAAGCGTCCGGCATGCACCGCCCGCAGCCGCACCGAGGCCAGGCTGGAGGCGACCCAGTCCGCTCCGGCGGCGCGCAGCTCGGCCGCGCCCACGGTCGTGGTCAGCCCCAGCACGCGCGCCCCCGCCGCCTTGCCCGCCACGACTCCGGCAGCCACGTCCTCGACCACCAGGCACTCGCTCGGCGGGCAGCCCAGCAGCGCCGCGCCTTGGAGATAGGGGTCGGGTGCCGGCTTGCCCGCGACCACATCGTCGGCGGTGACCAGCCAGCGCGGCCGCGGCAGCCCGCCGGCCGCAAACCGCGCCTCCGCCAGCGGCAGCGTGCACGAGGTCACAATCGCCCACCGCTCGAGCGGCAGCGCCGCGAGCAATTCCCGCGCCCCCGGCAACGCCTGGATGCCCGCCACATCGGCGATCTCGCGCTGCTCGATCTCGAGGTTCTCGGCCGCATGGTCGGCCGCCCCGGGCAGGTAGTCGCGCACCGTGGCCAGGCTGGGCCGCCCGTGGGCGCGGTGCACGACCTCGTCGGCTGGCAGCCCGTGCCGCCCCGCCCACCAGCGCCACACCCGCGCCACCGCCGGGGTCGAGTCCAGCAGCACCCCGTCCATGTCGAACAGCACCCCGGAGCACAGGATTTCCACGGCCGCCGTCGTTAGCATCCCTCCAGTATCGCCGCAACCCGCCGAGCCCCGGGGAGATCGTTACCTCGACCGTTCCGGTGCGGCCGACCGCCCCTGCGTTGTTCCAGCAGGGGTGGGGCCGCCCCGGTGCTGCTACAGCCGGGGGCGGAGAGGGAGCTGCGATCCAAGGCCCGAAACGCGAGCGTTTCGCGGCGGGACTTACCGGAGCGGGCGGGGGCACAGCCTGCAGGCGGCAGCGGGCCCCAATGCGGCCGGCGCAATTCGCCACCGTCGCGTCGAGGCTGACTGTCCCTGGAACAGCCGCGGCACCTCGCTCCCGCCACTCCGCCCGGCGTTGCCGGTGGCGCCCGGCGGGCAGGATGTCAATGTCAAAGCGAGTCTCCATTCGAAACTGCACTTAGAAAGAGCAGGTGTTCGTCGGTCTGCTCCGACCAGCGCCGGAGCCCATCATCCGCGTCCGGCTTGGCCCACTCCGGCAGGATCTTGGTGTTCAGCAGGTAGCTCACAAGCGCGGTTCTCCCCACCGCTGTTTTTCCCGCTCCGGCAACGGCCCCAGCCCCCGCAGCGGCGCCAGTAACTCGGCCAGCGAGCGCGGGGCCCGGCCCGCGTGCGCCGACCAGGCCTCGGGGGAGACCACCGAGCCCCCCACCCCCGCTGGTGCCGCCACTCGCCACGGCGAGCCGACCAACAGGGTTGCTGTAAAATCACCCCAACGCATGCCCAATGGCGTAAAAGTATCGAAGTCGCTCCGGTGGGCCAACCGCCTCGGCATCGACGCCATCTCCGCTGTGATCTCCTGGGTGACCGTCACATGGTTGCGCTTGGGGCCCGCGATAGTCCGTGGCCCGGCCCGCCTGGCCGCAGCGCACAAGCCCGTTGCAATCGCCGCGACAATTGCGATCGCCCTGGTCGCCGCCCAGGCCGTCTACCAATGGCTCCGCTCCGCTGGTCGCTCGCTCCGACACGGCATGCTCGATCGTTGTCTATGGGCGATCTCCGGTTCTATAGCCGGCGTCGCACTCGCCCTGCCAATCCCCGCATGGGAAAAGGGCGCCGCGGCGATCGCCGGGTTGGCGGTGCCCGCCATCCCCCGGATAATCGCCCGGCCAGCGCGTCGCCGAGAAGGCCCAGGCGATTCGGAACGCCCGATCGCGAGGAAGGAAGATGATTGGATCGGCCGCCAGGATCTCGTGCGCGCGCTCGCCGAGCAAGCCAGCCACGGCGAAGAGACGGTGATTGCCCTCCTCGGCGCACTCGGTTCGGGGAAGTCATCCGTCCTCCACCTCCTCCAGGCGGAGCTGGCGGCTGGGGACCCACCGCCGATTGTCGTGAGCTTCAGCGCCTGGCTCCCGTCCCATCCGGAGGGGCTCGCCGGCGACCTGATCGAAAGCATCGAAGAATCTATCAGGAATCGCTACTGGTGGCCGGCCCTCAGCCGCGCCACCCGGGGATTCGCGGCTGCACTGGGTGCCCACCGCCCGACACTCGGCGCGGCGCTCAGCGCGTTCCACGACGTAGGCCAGCAACAGCGCCTTGAGAGGCTTTCCAATGCTCTGCGCCAGCTCCCGCAGAAGGTGATTGTTCTGGTTGATGAAATTGACCGCATGGACCGCGCGGAGATTGCAGAATTGTTTAAAGTGCTCCGCGGCGCCCCCGACCTAGAAAATATCTGCTTCATCTGCGCAATGGATCCGGAGCAGGCGGCCCGAACCCTCGCTGACCCTACGCGGGACCCAGCCGCGATGGCTCACGCTCGCGAATACCTGGAGAAATTCTTCGCAGATCGGTTCGAGCTGCCGATGCCCTCGGAGGAGGCTATGCAGGCCGAGCTGGCCAAACGCCTGGAAAAGGTCCTCGCCGAGCAGCCACCAACCGGCGGCAAGGAAATGCTGATGGGGGCGATCAAAGGCCGCTGGCCCGGTTGGCAGTTCTACGGCACGGTGATTACGACGCCGCGGCGGCTGAAGGCGGCCGCGAAGGCACTCCAGCACGCGATCGCCTGCTCGAAAGAAAGCCTTAACGCGCTCGATCTGTTCAACCTCTGCTTGCTTCGCGACAGGGCTGGCGGCCTGCTCTGGAGGTTGTACGAAAACCGAGCCATCCTTCTCGATACCAACCGGTCGTCCTGGACGGATTCGCCCGTCGAATCCCCCGATTTCCTCAAAAGCGAAAGCGATCAAAGCGAGCAGGACAGCCGTCTCGATCAGCTCGTGAAAGAACTGGCCGAGCGAGCCGCAGGCGCAGCGGTCGTGCAGTTGATGGCTATGCTCTTCCCGAGGTGCGCGGAATCTGCCGCCAGGCTAAAGCTTTCCCTTTCGCATATTCCCCGCGACAACGGCGAAGGCGGCGAGCGCCGGATCGCCCATCCGCGCTTCTTCATGAGGTACCTGACGGCAACGATACCGGGGTCACAGTTTCCGGAAGCGACTCTGAACCAACTCATAAAAGAAATGTCGGATGCGCCGGACCGCGCCGAGGAGATCATGACCGATGCGCTCACCGAAACGGCAGGCGGGACGGATGATCTAAGGTGCTGGGATCTGCTCATTAGGCTGGACGAATCTGTTGACAAAGTGGCACCCGATGCGTTCCCCGGCGTTGCGCGCGCAATCGCGGCGCTTGCTCCGCAGCTTGCGGGCGGCGGCTTGGTCGCTGATCCGAAGCTGGCCGCGCTCAGGTTGGTCCTCAGCCTGGCCGCGGCCGCCAGCAAGTCTTCGCGTGAAGACGTCCAGCGCCTGCTGGAAGAGTTCGTCTCCGCCACTCCCGACGAAGTCTTCGCAGCCCAATTCGCCATAGCGGCAACCAAGCCGGATAGGCGGCCCGAGCTGAAGGGAATTGACAGTGCGGCGATCCAGAGGAAATTCGCATCAGTGATGGCCTCGCGCTACAACGCGGGTTCGACCGCATCGCTCTTCCGGTATGGCGGGCCCGGCCTCGCTATTCTCGTCACCTGGGCAAAATGGGCTGGAAGCGAATCCGGCCTGGTCGCCGATTACCTCGAGCGCGAGCTCGCCGATGATCCAGGCAAGCTGGCGATGCTTGCAACGTGGCTGCCAGTCTGCGAACAGAGTCTGCCGTTTTTCACGATGATCTACGGAGACCGGCTGGCGCTGATCCAGGGTCGGCTGGAAGGGCTGATCTCGGGGGCGGGCCTTTCCGGAGACGACGAGACGGCGCTGAAGCGCCTGCAGTCCTGCCTGAGCGCACCGCCGCCAACCGCAGCCGCAGCGGAGGCCTGAGCCCCACCACTCAAGCGCGCGCGGCCGTGCGGATCAGCTCCGGCAAACACGCCCCCAGCGCCGCGCCCGGCTGGCCCAGCTCGAAGTAGAGGCGGCGGTAGTGCGGATACAGCCGCGCATACACCGCCTGCGCCTCCGCTCGCGGGGCGTAGACGGTATGCTCCGGGCACACCGCCGCCTGCGCCGCCTCCAGCGTCGCCGCCCCGCCCGCCGCCAGCAGCGCGAAGCAGGCCGCCCCCAGCCCGGTGGTCGCGCGCCGCGGCACCAGCACCGGCCGCCCCAGCACGTCGGCGTAGATCTGGTTCAGCGCCGGGTTGGCCTGCGGAATGCCGCCGCTGTGGATCAGGCGGGCGAACTTCGCGCCGTGCTGCTCCATGCGCTCCAGGATCAGCCGCGTGTGCAGCGCCGTGCCCTCGATGGCGGCGAAGAGCTCGTCCTGCGCGGTGTGGTGCAGCTTCCAACCCAGGGTCACTCCGCCCAGGTCGGGGTTGACCAGCACCGTGCGGTCGCCGTTGTCCCAGCTCAGCCGCAGCAGCCCGGTCTCCCCGGCGCGGTAGCGCTCGATCCCCTGACTGAGCGCGCCCACGCTGGTGCCCGCGCGGCGCGCGATGGCCTCGAAGATGTCGCCAGTGGCCGAGAGGCCGGCCTCGACCCCGGTATGGTCGGGGTGCACGCTGCCCCGCACCACGCCGCACACCCCTGGAATCAGTGTGGCGCTCGCGGTGATGCCGATCATGCAGGTCGAGGTGCCGATGACGTTGACCATGTCGCCCTCGCGCGCGCCGGCCCCGATTGCGTCCCAGTGGGCGTCGAAGGCGCCGCCGGCGATCGGGATCCCCGCCCGCAGCCCCAGCGCCTCCGCCCAGGCGGGCGCCAAACGCCCGGCGATGCGGTCGGAGGTCTGCGGCGCGGTCGCCAGCTTCTCCCGTACCCCGGCCAGCAGCGGGTCAAGCTCGGTCAAGAATGCCTCCGGCGGGAGGCCGCCGAAGTCGGGGTGCCACAGCCATTTGTGACCCAGGGCGCAGACGCTGCGCGCCGCTTGTTGCGGCTCGGTGACGCCGGCGAGGGTGGCGGCGACGAAGTCGCAGTGCTCGAAGGCGCTGGCGAAACGGCCGCGCAACTCGGGGTTGTGGCGCAACCAGTGCAGGAGTTTCGCCCAGCCCCACTCGGAAGAGTAGACGCCGCCGCACCAGGCAATCGCCGCGAGTTCCCGCCGCCGCGCCAGCGCCGTGATCTCCGCCGCCTCGCCCTTGGCGCGGTGGTCGCACCAGAGGTAATACTCGCCCAGCGGCTGCATGGCGGCGTCCACCGCAATGACCGAGCTGCCGGTGGTGTCGAGCGCCAGCGCCGCCACCTCGCCGCCTTCCAGCCCGGCCTCGGCCAGCGCCCGCCGCATGGCACGCGCCAGCGCGGTCATGTGGTCTTCGTGCGCCTGCGTGGCCCGTTCCGCGTCGTCGCCCCCGCGGTGCAAGGGATACTCTGCGGTTGCGGTGGCAGGCACGCCGCGCTTGCCGTCCACCAGTGACACCCGCACGGTGAGCGTGCCAAAATCCACCCCCGCGACAATCACGCTCCCGGCCTCCGTCCACCGCCCGCGTTCACTGTGCACTGTTCACTGTCCACTCGCATGAAGATGCACCTCCCAGCCCAGGTAGCGGCCGGCCTCGTGCACCGCCTCCGCCACCGACGAGAAGTTGGCGGCGACGTGGTGTTCGAAGCCGTTCTCGCAGATGTATCGCAGCAGCGCCTGCAGCCGCGGGATCTCGACCACGCCGGCGCCGCCGAAGGTCTCCAGCGGATCGTCGGTGAAGCGGCCCTCGCCGACGTAGCCGCGCACGGCGCCGGCGGTGTCGTCGGTGGAGAGCCGCAGATAGGTCATCGCCCCCGGCTTCACCCGCCCCACCACGGTGCCGAAGGTGTTCTCGCGCCCCACCGTGCCGGCGATGATCGCCTGGAAGTCCATGCGGGTGGAGGTGAAGAAATGCTTGGGTAGGTTGCTGCAGTGGAAGCACACCGCCTTGTCAGCCTGCTCGCCGTAGTTGTTGTTCCAGTCGAGCAGGGCGCTGGGGGTGCCGGAGGCGCAGCGCAGGGCGTGCATGGCGAGCACCCCGCAGATATCCACCTCGCAGGCGCTCGACAGCAGGCCGTCGCTCATCATGCTCATCAGGGTGCAGGGGACCACGCCCAGGTTCTCCTCGATCGAGGTCCAGCACTGCACCGCGCTGATCCCGACCGCGGCCTGGCGCATCCAGCCATCCACCACCGCGCCCAGTTTGGCCATCTTCAGCAGCGCCGCGGCGGGCGTGTCGCCGGTGGCCACGTACGCCCGGATGGCCGCCAGCTTGGCCTGCGCCTCGGGGGCGTCGTCGGGCATGCGCTGGATGCGGCCCAGCACCTCGCTCAGGTCGAGCGTCTCGACCGAGATGCCGTGCGCCTCGAGGATCTTTTCGCTGTAGCGCACCGTGTTGAAGGCCGCCGGACGGGCCCCGATGGCGCCGATGCGCAGATGGCGGAGCCCCCGCACCACGCGACACACCGCCGCAAACCACTCCAGGTCGCGCCCGAAGGCCGCGTCGTCGGGCGCCAAGGTGTGCGAGGTCGTCAGCGAGTAGGGGATGCCGTACTGGCGCAAGTTGTTGCAGACCGACATCTTGCCGCAAAAGCTGTCGCGCCGCGCGGTGATGCCCATCTTGGCGGGCTGGTCGGGGGTGGCCTGCACCAGCACCGGCACCTTCAGTCCGGCAAGGCGCAGCGTGTCGGCCACCGCGCGCTCGTCGCCGAAGTTGGGCAGCGTCACCACCACGCCGGCGATCTCATCCTGTTGCCGGCGAAACAGCTCGGCGCAGCGCTGCGCCTCGGCGTAGCTCTCGACCGCGCCGTAGCGAGTCTCCTCCGGCCCCAGCGCGACAACCTCGAGCCCCGCCCGCTCCAGCGCCGCCACCATCTCGCGCCGCCCCGACTCAGCCAGATGGCCTGGGAAAAACCCGCGATTGCCTACCAATAAACCGATTTTCATGTTTCCGCTTTCTGGTTTGCCTCTCCTGCAGGCGGCGAGCCGCTTGCGGGTGGCTGGCAGCTTGCAGCTAAGAACTCGCGGCACGCCAGCCATTTCGCCACCCTCCAACCCAGCACTGTCCAGGCCCTATCGGTTGGCAACCCAAAGCCACGAACTCAGCGACGGCGCGACCCTTACGGGTGACGTGTTGGTCACTGTCCACTATCCACTGTTCACTGTTCACTCTTCCCCGGCTGCCCATAGTACGCCCCCGCCCCGTGCTTGCGCGAGAAGTGGCGCTGGTGCAGGTCGCGCGGCATGGCCGCCTCGCCCGCCAGCGCCAGCGTCTGGTAGGCCATCTTGGCAATGGCCTCTAAGATGACGGCGTGGTGTGCGGCGGCGGCGGCGTCCCGGCCCCAGCAAAAGGGGCCGTGGTTGCGCACCAGCGCCCCGGGATAGCGCTCCGGATCGAGCCCGGCCAGCGCCGCGCACAGCGCCGCCCCGGTCTCGGCCTCGTAGGCCCCGGCGATGGCCTCGTCGCTGAGCGCCGCCGTCACCGGCACCGGCCCGTCGAAGTAGTCGGCGTGCGTCGTCCCCAGGCAGGGAA
>Ga0307372_10006157_pt1 | contig 17685 bp, 14 predicted proteins | sample OX1MG_FD_202533 | JGI IMG/M metagenome (GOLD analysis project Ga0307372, IMG submission 202533) | Soil microbial communities from Risofladan, Vaasa, Finland - OX-1 | ecosystem: Environmental > Terrestrial > Soil > Coastal area > Acid sulfate soil | place: Finland: Risofladan, Vaasa | collected... | reverse complement strand
ATTGGCTCCGGCGCGCAGCCGGCCGAGCAACATCCGGATCTTCCGTTCGGCTTGCCCCAGGGTGGTTGCGTCGTCGTTCTTCCGGTTGCGCACCTGCTTGTCGCGGTATGGCGTAACGACGATTTGAGCGACGTGGAATTCGGGCTCGGCGACATTGAAGGCGTCGTGGTTGCGGCTGTAGGCGGCGGAGATTTCCTGCTCGCTGATCCGGATATTCGAAACGATTTTCCGGTTGATCAGCTTCTGGATCGAGATGTTTTCCCGCAACTCGCTCTTGAGCTGATCGACCGTGATCCCGCGCAAGGCGAGCTGATGCTCGAAGGCCTGCTCGCTATAGGGCAGCTTCAGCTCGGCGAATTGCCGTTCCACTTCACCGTCGGTCGCCTCGAGTCCGAGCTTCTGCGCCTGCTCCCAGAGCAGCTCGTTGTTGACCAGTTCGTCGAGGATGTTCAGTTTCAGGAGCGCTTCTTCTTCGGGGGAAGGCTGCTGCCGCTGGTCCATCTGGCTGCGGTAGTACCTGTCGACCTCTTGCCGCAAGATCGGGTGACCGTTCACCATCGCCCATACGTTGGGGCCGGGTGGCGCGGAACGCTGGCAGCCCGCGGCGAGGCAGAGGACAGCCAGAACCGCTGCTGAAACGAGGATACGCTGAAACACTGAGGATCTCTTGCCCGATGAAAATCGCACGGCCGAGCCGGTTAGGCGGCTTTGGTGATGCGTCCGGACCGGATGCAGTCGGTACACACACGAAGCCGTTTGCGCGCGCCGTTGACGACCGCATGCACGCGTTGCAGATTGGGCTCCCAGCGGCGCCGCGTCTGATTGTTCGCGTGACTGATGCTGTTGCCATACTGCGGCTTCTTGCCGCAAATCTCGCACTGCTTTGCCATAACCGCTCCCCGGAAAACGAAATCGTAGGCGCAGACCCTTCATGTTACCAGAGATTCCTTTGACGCTCTAGGGTCGTTTGCGCGCCCGGTTTTGCAAGCTGCGGAATCAGCTGAACGGCAAGGCTTCCCGTCGTGCGGGCCATCGCACGACAACGACGCAAAATCCGATTAACGGATTTGTTTTCAGGCACTTGATTTTTGGCGAGCATCCGATGGGACGGAGAAACGTTTTCTAAAATCGGCTTTTTGCGCATCCGGGCTGCCTCGCTCAACCAATCGATGGCGGCCCGGGCGGCCCTCTTAGGACAACTTGGAGATTTGTCCATCGACCAATGCGCTCAAGGAGTCCTGTTTATCGCGAGCGACCCAGGAAGACACATTGGCAGCCAACTCTTTCAGGGTAGACCTGGCTTCCGGGAGCGACGCCGCCTCGACTTTTCGGAACGCGGCCACGTACTGGTCGACGAGCCGTTGCCGCTGCTCCGCCGCATGATGCCGGGTGACGAAATCGGAGTCGGCCAGTTTAATAATCGCCGACTTGAGATCGCCCCACCCCAGGTCGATCACAACGGGCTTGACTATCATGAACTCGCCCGTCATTTGAGACAGGCCGCCTATCTGCCGCATGAAATAGTCCGCGTCAAAGCCGCTCGGCCCCGCTTCCGTATCGATTTGCGAATAGGTCTGGGTCCAGGCACCGGGCCAATCGGCGGCAAGACCGATTCCGGGAATATGGAACATCCTGCCCTTATTCATCGGGCTGTACACCTGGCCCTGAAAACCGCCGTTCACACCGGGTTGATAGTTCTCGATGGTGGCGGGAATCGAGTTTTGCTCCCGCAGATTTCCCGCCTCCGGCATCTCGGGTGCTCGCTGGAATCCGGATTTCGCGTCCACCCGGGGCCAATGATTGTCGGTGACGGCCTTGGCGAGGGTTTCGATCAGCCAGATGTTGTTGTTATAGAGATCGATGAAGCTGGTGATGACCCCGCCATTTTCCGGGAGCTCGTCCGAATAACGGTATTCGTTCCCGCCCGGGCCGGTTTCCACGGTTTGCCGCCCCCCCATATGCTCCATCCCGATCGTGGCCACAATCGGCTTGAGACGCTCCGGATGCGGAAGGTAGTAATCGTACGCCGCCCACGCGGACTCGCCGCCAGGCATGAAATGCCGGCCGTCGAAATAGAAGGCCAGCGTTCGCGGCCTTTCCGCCCGGGGAATGTGATTGAAATAGGACATAACGGCCAGCATGCCCAGCCCACCCACTTCTTCGACCAGCGACATGGCGTCGGTGTGGGTCGCCAGCATGATCTGTTCGTCGAGCGGAGTACCGTAATGCTTCCCGGGCAGATAGCAGACGAAGGCTTTCGACATGTCGTCCTGGAAACGGGCGCGCAGGGTCAGGGTGGCGGATTTGCCCGCTTTCGCGTTGTCCAAGACCTTCGCTCCGTTCACCCGGTCCAGACAAAGCGTGGGGCAGTTGACGTAGATAAAATCCTTTCCCGGCACATTTCCCCCAATGGCCTTGCCTTTTGTCGTATACAGAGCCCGTTGGGTGAGCCCGAACGCGGCCCCGGGCGACAGGTCGTAAACGACAACCATGCCGGCGGCATGTCCTTTCATGGCGATGCCGGCCGCCTCCATGCTCTGCATCCAGCACCAACGGGAATGGTAGGAGCTCGCTACGCTGGCGGGAACCGGCTCGTACATGGGATACCATTTGCCCGGCGAACGAAATTCGTAGTCGTTCATGGCGTACGGTCCGAGGAATGCATCGGTATACGGGGGGTCCGGATAGGGCAAGGGCGGTACAACCAGTATTTTCCCCGCGATCTGCTCATCGCCCGGCGGATTCGCAAAGTCGTAATAGAGCATCGGCGCGGTGATTCCTTCGGGAGGCGTAAAGCCGGAAGTCTCGCCGTAGGAAGCAACCACCGGCACCGGCACGCCGCCGGAGACGAGATTGAGCACCTCCACGCCAGACCCATACCTGTGCGTCGAGGGATCGGGCCAATCGTCCACGATGTAATGTTTGTAGGGTATATCCACGGTATCGAGGTCGATGCCGCCCCGTTCCGGTATCTGCTCAATGAGAAAGTTTGTGAATTGCTGCCACCCGACCCCGCCCGCCCAGGTCGGGCCCCACTGGGATTTCAGATAGGCCCAGTTCCGGATTTGATCGGGGGTCATCATCCAGTCGTTTTGAATCCGCGGGAAAGCGGCAAATTGCGGGTTCGCGACCAATTCCGGCCGGCCGTTGGCCCAAAGCGACCCCCCCATTAATGTTGCGCCGGCAGCCATGCCTGCCGTTTTCAGGAAATCCCGTCGCGAATCGTCGGGTGATTGGTGGCGCCGTTTCTCTCTGCCCATTTCCTTTTCCTCCCCGTTTCGCTCGAGCGGCCCTACATCGTGGCATCGTCAAATCAAACCGGAATACATACGAGTGTCCGCATCAAAGAAGGCATTTTTCCTAACGTCTCAATGGGGGCGTTTCAGAATAAGCTGTGCCGTATCGCCTGTTACTTCGACACTGGTTCCCATGGCCCGCGAAGAGTCGGCTAACCGCTCCAGAATGTAATGGGCCTGATAACCCGTGGCGGGAGTCGGAAGGCCGCGCGTGGCGATGAAGGGCCGCGGGGATTCCGGAGTGCTATACGTCTGGGTGTCTGCCGTATTGACCTCGCCTCGGCCCATCTGATTCAGGACGACCGGTCGGAATTCGATCGATACCAGATGTTTTTCCTGGAACTGGACGGTAGCGACTACGCTTTGCCAGACAATTGGCTCGAGAAGCTGTTCCGCCTCCGTCAGCGGCAAGTTAAAGACGAAGTTGCCCAGATCATAGAAAATGGGCCGGTTGCGATAAATTTCAACACCCTGCACCACAGGCGCGCCGTGCATGACCACGATATCGGCTCCCGCGTCTATTTCTTCGTGCGTCCATTTCCGGATCCAGTCCGGCGGCACTAAACGCTCGGGCATCTCTTCGGCAAACATCTCCATAAAAGGCCGGTCATAAACGTGATTGTGTTGATACACGATGACCACATCGGCCTTTTGGCTGGCCTCGCGAATACTCCGCAGGATGCGTTGCTCATCTTCCGGGTTCGGCACATTCCCGGGTCCGACCCGCAACTCATCCACGCCAGGCCGGTCGGCGGTAGCCGACGCTCCCGGCTTAATGAACCCTGACGCCATCGCCACCAGGGCGACAGTGCCGTTCGGCGTACGCATGTAAGCCGGCGCCGCGGCCTGCTCCAGCGTGTCTCCCGTTCCGGCATGAACGATGCCGAGACGGTTCGCCTCTTGTATCGTGTTCTGAATTCCCGGAACTCCGAGATCCCATGAGTGATTGTCGGAAAGCGCAAGCATATTGAAGCCCATGGCCTTCAGCACTTCCATCGCTCCGGGCGGGGCGATGGAGTGGCCGTGCTGCGGCGCCATTTCGTTGGGTTGACCTTTTTTCGCGACTGTAGCCTCGAAGTTCGTAAATACAACGTCGCCCTTCAATAGCGGCGATATCGCCGGCACAGCCGCAGGCGCATACAGGCGGGTGTCGGCGCGAATCATCGACTGCCCGGCCAGGACAACGGTAAGTTTGTGCGGCTTCGGCAATACCGCAGCCGATGTGACGAGTACAAGGGCAAGGCTGCTTGCCGCCACTCCGAGGCGACCACGTTTTAACAGTGTTGCGATTCGCATTGAACTCTCCACCGTGAGGCTCGCGGACCATCGTTGAATGTTTCTGGCGGGCTTGCAGGCATCGCGTACCGAAGGTCCGGGTTTAGCGTTAAGGTTCTGCGCGCGCGCCGGTCATCATCACCCAAAATAACGGTCTTATTCTTGCCGATCGGCCCTCCGGCAGACACTCTGAATGGCTTTGGAAAAAAGGGTGGAATTGTTGCCGGATCGAAGAAGTGGCGAGCATCGAAAATCGGGGCCCGGTCGAAAACACAAACATCGACACGGAACCGATCGGTTCCCGATTTTGCTACCGCCTTGATAACCGCACCCGGCGTTCACTCATATTGCGCTGTAGGGTCTCTGGTGGCGATACTAATTAAGTTCTTGGGTAGCGTCAACACGCGGGGCGCCGCCGGGAACGCGTCCCGGCGCTTCCGGCATGGCCACGCGGCAAGGACGGTTGCCGCTATTGGACTGCATATTGAACTGAGTGGACCCAAAATAGAGTTGGAGCAATTGAGCAGCTCATTGTAAGCTGCTGATAGAGTGTTGTTTGCACCGTATGGGCGTGTAGCTCGGCTGGGAGAGCACCTGCTTTGCAAGAAAACAGGCAAAATCACACAAGTGCCGCATCTGGTGTCGCTTACGCGGAGCCACGCGGTGCAACCACCCTTCTCAACTGGACTGAAGTTGGACCGAACATTGTCAGGTCTTGTGGGAACGCCGTCGTGTGTTGCACGATGTGCCTTCTCACCGTCCCAAGTCGTGGCTAGCGGGTAAACAATTTCTCAATGGTCTTCATGGGATAGAAGAGACGATTGGGTTGCGTAGGAAGCGGTATGAAATCGTGGCGTAAATAGAATCCACGCGCTCGTTCATCTTTCGCGTCGACAACAACGACTGCCGAAGCGACTTCACGGGTATTTCCGAGAGCGCGCTGGAGTGCATCCAAGAGCAACAATTCACCGATTCCCTGACCCCGGAAGTTTCCACTGACAGCCAATCTGCCCAGGAGGGTCGCAGGCACGTTTGGATAGCGTGGGAGTTTCTTCGCAACATTTTCCGGGAGATCAGCCAGATTCACCAGATGAGCGGACAGCGTGTAGAACCCTGCGATTGTTGTGCCGTCGGGGGTGATGACGAAAACAGCCGCTACACGTCTGCTGACATCCTGTCCGGCCTGCTTTTGTAGGTATCGATCCAACGCTTCCACGCCACTGGAAAAGGCTGCACGATCGTGCTTAACGCTGAGCGACTCGATTCGGTAGCGAGTTTCGTCGTAGTTCTTGCTCACAAGGTGCCCAGCCGTCTCTTGTAGCGTTGCGCCGCAGCCTTCATGCGTGCGCTGGGCGCCGAAGGATTCAGCAATGCCTGCACAAACAGCTCACGGTCGCGGCCCGCAAGAGTCCAGACTTCGTGCTCCTGAATGGCGCGCGCGGCGGCATCATCAGCGCTCAACACCATGAAATCCGACAGGGACGTGCCTTTCAGGCGAGCTGCATATTCGATACGGCGCTTCTGCTCGGGATTCAGACGCGCTTCGATGCGCGCGATCTTCCTTTGGTGTCTCTGCTGCTTCAGGCTTGGGGGCATATGATCCTCACGTTGAAAGTGTACGGTAATCTGCCGTACAATGCAACTGTGCGGCGAAGACTCGCAAGACCTGGTGCGCGAAAGAGACCCGCCTGTCGAAGACCGTCTTTGAGCAAGGCCCGGCTTGACGCTCTCGTCAAGGAAGCTACAACTGACGCTTACAACAAAGATGAGCAAATCGTGGGATTCCTAACAGTGATTGACGACAACCTCGCGACGCCCTTTGAAACTAACGTTTTGGGAGTAGATGTGACCGTGGAACGACTGGACTTGACCGAGGGAGGCGAAATCGCGGCTATTTGCAGGCGAGCCGGCAAAACACTGAAAGTTCCCATCCTCGATCTTCCGCTTCCTTTCCCGCCTCCTGCGGGAGCCGAGTGGATCGCAGCGTATCGTTACTGGCGGACGTGACGACGATGAGCGAATTTCAATATTACGAATTTCGAGCGATTGATCGCTCCTTAACACAGAAGGAGATGCGCGAGTTGCGCGCAATTTCGACGCGCGCGGAAATCACCCCGACAAGTTTCATGAACGCCTACGAATGGGGCGACCTCAAAGGTGACCCGAACCGTTTCATGGAGAAGTATTTCGACGCCTTCGTATATGTTGCGAATTGGGGCACGCGCGAATTCATGCTGCGGGTTCCTGAAAAAGCGCTTGACCGAAGAACAATCGCCGCGTATTGCCAGGGAGACAATCTCGATGCGCGATGGGTAAACCATTTTCTAATTCTCCGCTTTTTCTGCGAACGCGAGAACGGGGATGATTGGGACGATGGCGACGGATGGATGAGTTCGTTGATTACGCTGCGGGCAGACCTGATGCGCGGCGACATGCGAAGTCTGTATCTGGGCTGGCTGCTTTGCGCACAGGATGAAGCATTCGATGAAGAAGAACTTGAGCCGCCCGTTCCGCCGGGACTTGGCAAGCTAACGCCACCACTTGAGAGCCTGGCTTCTTTTTTGGGCTTGCAAGAGGATTTATTGCACACAGCAGCGAAATTCAGCTCCGAACTACCCAGCGATGGGCGCATACATCGATCCCGACTGGAAGCGTGGATCAACGCGATGCCGGAGAAGGAGAAGAACACATTGTTGTTGAAACTAACCGAGACGGACATTCCTAACGCCCGCAATGTCATTCTCCAGCGCTTCGAACATGCCAGAAATCCTGCCCGGCCTCATGTGAGGGGCCAGGAGCCTACGCGACGTACGGTCGGACATATTCTTGCTTCGGCAGAGATGTGCGCGGCTGAGAGAAGACAGAGGGAAGAGGAACTTGCGGCTGCCGAACCATTGCGTTTGGAACAGCGGGAAGCTGCCGCTCGAACACAACACCTCAGTACATTGGCTGGCAAGGAAACGCAAATCTGGGAGCAGGCGGACGCGCTCATTCAAACGAAGCAGCCAAATAATTATGCCCGGGCTATAAATCACTTGATTGACTTGCGAGACTTGGCTATGCGCCGAGGACAAGAAACTGGTTTTGCTTCGAGTCTTGAGCGATTGCGCGAGAATCATCAGCAAAAGCCCAGTTTCTTACGCCGGCTTGCGGATGCCGGATTGTGACAATATCGTTATCGCGCAGCGGGATGTTCGCTAAGATCAGCAACTCCAATGCTCGTGCTCTCCAGATTCCGATGTAAAAAGTAATCTAGCAAGCAGAAGGAGGTCGCGATGTTAAACCGAGAACTGTCCAAACCGATCAAGCGGACTATGCGCTCTCTCTGCGGTCTTGCGCACGAGGCGGAACTTCGGCAAGCACTCAACGAACTGAACCGTGAGTTTGGCCGCTGGAAGGCCGCCCAGATCGACTCCTTCGAGTTGGCTGATTGCATCCATAAATTTCATCAAGGACCTAACCGGGAGATCTGCGTATGCTACACGAGCGGCCTGCCGTTACCATTTCTGGTCCGCAGGGCTATTGACGAAGGCTTGATCCAAAGGGATTCCGTCCCAAAAGACGTTTTGCCGTATCTTGAGAATGCGCAGCACTTCTGACGGGACCTTATTTTCGCGCGGATGCCGAATGGCGGCTATATGCCGGGACAAGATAAACACCAGGATCAACCAAGATCAGCCGAAGAAGAATGCAGCCGGCTCCACCAGGAGAATGCCGGTCTTCGCAAGATGCTTGCGGCCCATGGAATCGCCGTTGACGAGCCACTTCCTCAGATCGGACCTGTGGAGACAGTATTAGTCCCCGCCTCAGGCACGGCATTCACGCCGCACAGGAAGATAGAGCTGTTTCGGAGGCTCTTCCGGGGTCGCGAGGATGTCTACGCCGTCCGGTGGGAACGGAATAGCAAATCCGGATATTCGCCAGCTTGCGTAATGGACTGGCGAGCAATCCATTCCGCAAAACCGGAAGAGCGGAAAAAGATTAGCCGCAGGACGCGCTCGCTTCTGCCGTTGACCGATGATGCCATTCGCGACCACCTGACCGGCAAACAAACCCTCGGAATTTACCCGCTTCTGCCCGATGAAACTTGCCAGTTTCTTGCGGCTGATTTTGACAAGAAATCCTGGATGGCTGATGCGGCGGCGTTTGCTGAGGCGTGCCGGCAGTTTGGAGTTTCGGTCGCGGTCGAACGCTCCCGGTCCGGCAATGGCGCGCACGCCTGGATGTTTTTTGACCGCCCTGTGTGCGCGCTGGATGCCCGGAAGCTTGGATGTGGCTTGCTAACCCGGGCCATGGAAAAGCGGCATCAGATCGGGCTGGATTCCTACGACCGTCTTTTCCCCAGTCAGGACACAATGCCCAAGGGTGGATTCGGAAACCTGATTGCCCTGCCGCTGCAAAAGTTACCGAGGAACCTAGGCAACAGCGTATTCCTCGATGAGTCATTCCACCCCCACGCGGATCAATGGGCATTCTTGGAGTCGATTCAAAGAATCTTGGCAGACGCGCTTGCCGCAATGCTTCAGGAAATAGCGCCCGAAGGAAACATGGTCGGTGTGCATCTCCCGCTGCCGGATGACCAAGACGGCGCGGCCCCCTGGCTGTGGCGCCCTTCGCTGAAAAAGAAGGAACCCATTATCACGGAGCCTTTTCCATCGAGCATCCGCGTGGTCTTGAGCAATCTGCTCTACATCGAAAAACAACAACTCCCCTCCGCCATGCTGGACCGCTTGTTGCGCATTGCCGCGTTTCAAAATCCCGAGTTTTACAAGGCCCAGGCGATGCGACTCTCCACCTATGGCAAGCCCCGAGTTATTTCCTGCGGCGAGAGCTTCTCGGAACACATCGGTCTGCCAAGAGGATGCCTGGAAGAGGTTGTCGCTGTATTCAGAGCACATCGAGTACAAGTTGAAGTCCGGGATGAGCGCACGACCGGGCAGCGGATCGATGCTGTATTTCACGTGGAGCTGCGCCCCGATCAGCAGGAGGCAATCACGCAAGTGCTGGCCCATGATCAGGGCATACTGAGCGCGCCAACGGCATTCGGGAAGACCGTGGTCGGGGCCTGTCTGATCGCCAGAAGAGCAGTCAATACGCTGATCCTCGTGCATCGCCGCCAACTGATGGATCAGTGGCGCGAACGTTTGTCGGCCTTCTTGTGCGTGCCCATTGGACAGATCGGACAAATTGGCGGAGGAAAAACCAAAAGAACCGGCGCAATCGATGTCGCGTTGATCCAAAGCTTGCAACGCAAAGGGGAAGTGAAAGACTTTGTCGCTGACTATGGGCAGATTATCGTAGATGAGTGCCATCATCTTTCGGCATTCACGTTCGAGCAGGTTCTGCGCCAAGCGAGGGCGAAATATATTCTCGGCCTGACCGCAACGCCAACCCGGAATGATGGGCACCACCCTATTCTGTTCATGCAATGCGGGCCCATCCGATACCATCGGAGCGCCAAAGGGGATGCCGCCTCTTCCTCCCTTGAACACAAGGTCATCCCGCGCTACACGACTTTTCTTTGCCCTGTCCTCGAAGATTCAGCGACGATTCAGGATATTTATGCCGCGCTCGTCTCCGATAAAGCGCGAAATGACATGATCATCCAAGACCTGAAGGAGGCTTTAGCTGCCGGCCGTTCACCGCTTGTTCTGACGAGCCGGACGGAACACCTGAAGCACTTGGCCGAATGCTTGAGCGGAATTCCATTCCAAGTTTTTATCCTGAAGGGAGGGATGGGCGCAAAACAAAGAAAAAAACTCGCGGAATCCATTGCCGCCGTACCTTCCGGTGATCCACGCGTCCTCTTGGCAACGGGAAGCTACATTGGCGAAGGCTTTGACGATCCACAATTGGACACGTTGTTTCTCGCCATGCCAGTCTCATGGAAAGGAACGTTACAACAATACGTTGGCCGCTTGCACCGCCTCGACGAAAACAAGACGGAAGTGAGGGTCTACGACTACGCGGATGTGCAGGTGCCCATGCTCGCCCGCATGTACAAGAAGAGACTGGCGGGCTATGCCGCCCTTGGCTACACTCTCAACGAATGTCCGCAAACATGAACTGGCACAATTTCTTTGGTCACAGTTCCCTGACCTGACCGGAGATTTTTGTACCAGGTGAAATGAGAGAGAATTCACCTAGGGAAGGTCATGACGTTATTCGCCTTGGAATGTGAAGTTTGCGTTCGCGGTTTCGCCGGCTCGCACCACGACCTTTTGCTCTTGCATCCCAAACGTCGCCGTCCACACCTCAAGCGTGTATTCCCCTGGCGGCACGCCCTTTAACGTGAAGCTCCCATCGCTTCCCGTCACCGCGTAGAACGGATTGCTCACCACCCCGATATACGCCTTCATCCACGGGTGCTCGTTGCAGTGCACCGGTATCATCACCTCAGGTTTGGTGAATCTGCGGATCACCGACGGTGAACCCGGCTGCTGCGTCACATTCCAGTCTTGGTTGGCATCCCCCACCACGTGGATGTTGTGCGTCGTCGGGTCCAGCGTCAGTACTTGCAGGGGCTGTCCCACCATGATTCCCAGCACGTGCGGTTCATACAGGCAGCCTCGCTGCGTCAAATCCACCGAATTGCGTGGCGCGGTCTTCGGCAATTTGCCAGTTCCCGACTTGATGTACACAAACGCGTTTGGCAGCGTCCCGTCAGCGTTCACTTCTCCGTCCTGTGCATACACCGCTCCGGAATGTTCGGACACGCAGACAGGATCTTTTCGCATGTCGAGCGGCAGCAATTTTGGCTTTTCACCCTGGAAATGGATCTTACCTGAGATTTCTCCTCCGCTCACGGCTGCGGACTGGCCGTGCGCCGCCCATCCCGCCACGAAGAACACGGCCGCACCGAGCCCCAGGATTGCCGGCAGCATAGCTGCTGCGCTTATTATTTTGTTCCCGCGTATTGGCTTCACGTTTGAAACCCGCCTTTCTCTACTATCGGATCGTGCGGTGTTGTCCTAGAAAATCAGCCCCAGGTACAAATACACCGAGTTGTTATCTCCGGCGTTGCGGCCGGAGCCGTCGTAGTTATTTCCGCCTCCATTGAACCGCGTGTAGCCGGTGTACTGCACGGCCAGCCGCACGTTCTGCACCGGCCAGTACGTGAGATTCAGGATGTATCCCCTGCTGTTCGGGCTGCCGTTCGCGCTCCCGGTCAGCGCCGCCGGAGCGAACAGAAGCGGATCGGTGGTGCCATTGGTCACGAAGTATTCGAACGCCGGAGCGTAGTGATACCCGAAATGGTAGACCGCGTTGACGCGATACGTATTCAGGTGGTGCGGGGCGAAGCTGGTGCCAGCCGGGTTTGCGGCTACCTGCGCATTCAGATTCGAGTTTTCGCGGATATACGTCCCGCGGAGAGTCAGTAGGTCATTCCTCCACTGCGGGAGAACGCGCTCGAACTGCGCGTCCACGGCATTGTCCGTATAAATGTCCTCCGGCCCCGTAATGGTTTGCGGTGTGGACCTCATGTGCATCCCATAAGTTCCGAATTCCAAATAACTGTTGCCTATGGTCTGCTGCCAGGCCGCGCGCCAGTACGGCGCCGCACCCTGAATGTTGAAATCGAAATTCGTGCCGGGATTTGGCAGCGGCTGTCCCAGGTGTGAGGAGCGATAAAGCGTCGCCGCGCCGTAGAGATGATTGTTCCACATCGCGTATCCGCCGAGCCCGGCAACGTCCTGCGCCAGAGATCCGTCAATGACGGTTGTAGCGGCGGGCGTCGGCGCAGAGGGTGAAGCGAGCCACGGAAAGCCCCAGGCCGGCGTTGTGTTCCAAAGGTCTTCAACGGTAGGGTTATTGTTGAGATCAATTCCGTAGACCAGTGATTTTCCCTTGACCTGCCGGTTGTTGGAATAACGGATATCGGTGTTGTCCCAACTGAAATGATCCGATTGCACGTCGTACGTCGCCTGCACGAATCCGCCGAGGTGGGTTGCATACGCGCCGGCGAGAAACAAAGATACATCCTGCGGGAAGGAAAAACTCCAGTTCTGTGTGCCTGGCTGGGGCTTGTTTGTTCCGGTATTCGAGATTTCGAACCACGCAGATAAAGGAAGCTCAGAGAGGAGAGTCAGGCCCGCTTTTCCTTTCTCCGGCGGCGAGGTGATCACCTTCAGTCCCGTAATCGTGTAGCCATTCAGCTTGAAAATCCGACCGAGCGGAGTCAGTTCGGGCGGGTTCGTGTGGCAGGAGCTGCAAGGGAAACCCGTCTGGCGTGAGTAGCTCGGAACAGCCTGCGCGTTAGGAACGGGAAGCCATGCCGCGAGAGAGAGCACAAACAGAATCCTGAATACGAGTATTGCGCTGAACCGTGGCCTTCGGCCCGCTTTATTCATTGCATCGTCTCCCTTAGGTTAATTAGTCGGGATAAATCCCGTTTCGCGTCTCCACGTCTCTTCAGATATTCCTGGCAGCCCCCGCGCTATCAGAGTTACCCGCGTCTTTCCGTTCCCACCAGGCTAGCCATTTGAAAACTCTTTTACCTTCTCCGCGCCCTCCTGGTGGAGCTGCCGCTTGAGTTCGGCACAATAATTGCCATCTGGATCAGCGACGCCGATGAGAATCTTTCCATCGGAAATCTCCGGGTCATAGAGTCGCTTTCGGTAGTTGGGCAATCGCGCAGTAATGAGAAACGTGACAAGCGTGGCAAGAATCGCGCTTAGCATAGTCAACTCATACATGATGATACCGGTGGGCCACATCGCCACAATGGGCATGCCTCCGGTGGGCAGCGGATAGGTGCGTTGCGTGAAGGTCGCGAGTGCGTAGCCTATCGAACCGCCGATGAGGCCGCCAAGCGCCGCGAGCCAGGGCATGGGCGTCCGTTGTTTTGGCAAACCCAGGTCTTCATCTTCCAGTGGCTCGGAGGAAATAACGACGATTCCATCAACGTTGATGTGCCCCCGCGAGCTTGCCGCGCGCAAAACCTTCAAGGCTTGCCCGGCAGAGTCAGGATCAGAAAACAGACCATAGATCGCATTCATATCAGGCCTCGCTGTCCGTTACCGGCAAACTGTTGTTTAGGTCTGCGTTGGCTTGGCTCAATGCGGGATCAGGCTCGTGAGACAGGGGCTGGACGTGCTGACCAGCTTTGAGTTCCCACATGGAAATAATTGGCACGAATTTCACGAACAGTAGGTAGAGCAAGGCCATGGCGAAAAATGTACCCACCGTGATTGTGATTTCGACCCACGTCGGGCGGTAATTCCCCCAGGCATAGGGAAGGTACTTGTGCTCCAATGGGGGAACAATGATCAGGAACCGCTCAAGCCACATCCCGATCACGACTGTTATGGACGCGATGACAGTGCCAGTAATAGTCCTCAGTTTCTTGATCGCGAGAATCGGAAAGGGGATCAGGAAATTGCAGGAAACCATAGTCCAGAAGAGAATTGCGAATTTCCCCCGCTGGATTGACCAGAAAGCAGCCATCTCGGAAGCCTGGTTGCCATACCACACCGTCAGGCGTTCGGCGAAAATAAAGTAGACCCACAGGAGACTCATCAACAACAGGAGTTTGCCGAGATTGTCAAAATGAATCGGCTTCAGGTACTCCTCTAAATGAAGGAATTTGCGCAGGAAAGCCATGGCGATAATCAGGGCCGCAATCCCGCTGAAGATCGCTCCTGCCACGAAGTATGGACCAAAGACGGTGGAGTGCCACATCGGAACGGGCGCCATTGCGAAATCCCAGGAAACAATTGTATGAACCGAAACAGCGACAGGAATGATGGCGACTGCCATGATACGCATCGCCATTTCAAGCCGATGCCATTCCCTGGGGGTACCGCGCCATCCGAGTGCTAGAACCGTATAGATTCTTTTGCGCCATCCCGATGCTTTATCCCGAACCACGGCCCAATCAGGAATGATAGGGAGGAGAAGAAAAGTCAGGGAGCCCGTAATGTAGGTGCTTATAGCGAAGAAATCCCAGAGCAGGGGCGACCGGAAATTTGGCCAGATGCCGCGTTCGCTGGGATACGGAATGAGCCAGAAAAATAGCCACGGGCGACCGAGGTGAATCACAGGGAAGGATGCACCAATTAAAAGAGCAAAAACGGTAATCGCTTCGGCGCACCGAGTGACCGGCCGCCGCCAGCCGGCATTTGCCAAGCGCAAAATGGCAGAAATGAGTGTTCCGGCGTGACTGATACCGATCCAGAAGACGAAGTTCGTAATATAGAAGCCCCAAAAAACCGGACGTGAGATGCCTGCAACGCCGATCCCGGAGTAGACTTGGTAGAGAAAGGCCGCAAGGGCCGCCACTACCGGCACGGCGAGGAGTAAAACGATCGCGTAAAACCTCCGAGACGTATGGAAGACTGGGCGCAGCAAATCTTGGTTGATCCGGTCGTCGTTGAGACGAACGAAGTTGGTTTGCGCAATGCTATTCGTTGCCACGGGAAGACTCTCTTTCGAGGTAGGTCACCTTCGGATCGGTACCCACTTCGGAAAGCAGTTGTGTGCCTCGGACGGAGCGCGAAAGACGAGACACAATGCTATCGGGGTTGTCCAAATCACCAAAGACCATGGCATCCGCAGGGCAGGACTGTACACATGCCGGGCTGAATTCTCCGTCCTTAATCTCGCGTTTCTCCATCTCGGACTTGATCTCTGCCGCCTTGATGCGCTGAATACAAAAGGTGCATTTTTCCATGACCGCTGCCTCGCGGACCGATACATCGGGATTGAGTTGAAGGTTCAGCGGTTTATCCCAAACGGGATTGAACCAATTGAAGTACCGCACCGTGTACGGGCAGGCGTTGGCGCAATAGCGGGTGCCGATGCAGCGATTGTAAACTTGGGCATTGAGGCCATCCGCGTTGTGGTAGCTGGCATATGTGGGGCAGACCGGTTCACAAGGTGCGGCGTCGCACTGTTGACAGGGGATGGGCCGGAACATCACGCGCACATTCGGATATTCTCCTTCCCAGTAGCGTTCCACGCGAATCCAGTGAATCGCCCGGCCTCGGGCGGCCTCCGCATCGCCGACCGTGGCGATGTTATTTTCGGCGTGGCAAGCTGCAACGCAGGCTTCGCAACCGGTACAGCGGTCGAGGTCAATCACCATTCCCCATCTACGCGCCATTAGCCCTCCTCATCACCGCCACTGGTGAGCGGTCCAGGTTACCGGGTCACCTTTTCTTGGCCCCATTTCACTGGACCACCCGAGAACATGATTAATTCGCCTTTACCCACTAGTGCGACACTCACCCGTGTTCCCGCCCAGGCCCAGGAAGACGTGGTCGGTTCGAGTTGGGGCGCCAGAATCTTAAGAGGATTGGCACCGCGACTGCTGGCATAACGCCCGTACTGCTCATGCCCCTGGCCAACAGGCATGGCGATGACATTCGGCGCAATGCCCGGAGACAAAAGCGCCGGAGCGCGAAGTTTGCCGTGTTGGGAAACAACCTCCAAGAGATCGCCCGTTTCGATTCCCAGCCGCCCTGCGGTCTGCGGGTTGATTTCCACCCAACTGCTCCACATCCCCGTTGAGAGGACGTCCGGCATCTCCTGCATCCACGGCAAATTCGCAAGAGTACCGTCGAAAAACTGCTGCGAAGCGTACGGCAGGAAGTGAAATGGGAATTCCGCCGTCGATCCGTCAAACTGCGGTTCCTGGTTCTTGAATGGGCGGAAGGATCGTGAAGGAGTTTGTGGCCTTGGAGCGGCGCTCTCGTTGACGCTCCACCAGCCACCCTTCTCCTTCACTTTTTTCCAGAATTCATCATCACTATCGGCGCTGATCGAGCCGGAAAGATGCCGCAGTGGCGCGAGTGTCGCTTGAAGCATCTCTTCGTAGCTCTTCCAAGGCAAAGCTTGACTCGTCCGTCCGCCCAGACGATGGGCAACGTCGAGTAAGACATCCGGCATGGCGCGAGTGTCATGGAGGGGCAGCATCGTCGGCGGCGCGACGCTGACCGTCGCTTCTGTCGCTCCCGCTTCCGGAACATCGTCAATCCACGATTCCAGATAGGAGTGATCGGGGAGAATTAAGTCAGCGAAGTTACTCGTTTCGTCGAGGAAGTTCCCGAAGCTGGCGATGAAGGGGACTTGATCAAGAGCCTCTCTCACGTGCCATTCCGGTGGCGTGGCGAAAACAGGATTGGCCTCATGAAGTAGCACGACTTCGACCGTCCGGGGCTGGCCCGAGAGAATCTGCCGTGCAAGCTCGCGCACAGAAGCAGCGGTCGGCGGCGCCTTGCGGGATTCATCTGAGGAAAGCCGTGGCTGAGGAGTGAAGAGGAGGCCACCTGGCTTCATTACACTGCCGAGGAGTTCATTGAGAGCGTTAACGGCTAGAGCAGTGAACAATCCATTGGTCTGGGCAAGTGGAGCCCCACCCGCGAGAGCTACCGAGGGGGAGTGCGAGGCAATCTCGCGGGCCAATCTCGTTATGGTTTCCGGAGCGACGCCAGTCTTCCAGGCAACTGCTTCGGGAGGGTAATCCAGCAGGCCGTAGTGCCATCCGTCGATTAGGGCCCCGGCACTGCCCTCAGCGCCTGCCGCTCGGAGATGCTCGCCCAAAATGACATGTGCGAGCCCCAGGGCGAGCACACCTTCTGTGCCGGGCCGCGCAGGAATCCACTCGTCCGCATTTGCTCCGGTCTGGGACATGCGGGACTCAACTTGCACAAACTTTCCCCGCATACCCGAACGGCCCTGGCGCATCGTGCCATAGGCCAGGCTTTGTGCCACAGGAGAATTCCATGTTCCAAGGAAGTCGGCACCAAAGGAGATCAAGTACGTGGAACGGGCAAGGTCCAATGTCGGTGGTTGATCGAAGCCGAAGCTCAGATAATTTGCTTTCCGAAGTACCGAATCGTCAAACAGTTCGAACGGGATAAGTTGCGCGCTATCGAACCCCGAAAGAAATCGCCCAATCAGTTTTCGCCGTTGTCCACGGAGAGGTCGTGTAAGGAAAACCAGAGTTGGGGGATTCTTTTGGGAGGTTAGAGGGCCAAGATGGGACAGAAGTTCCTGCATAGCATCGTCCCAACTGATTTGTGCAAATTGCCCCGAGCCGCGCCGCCCAAGGCGCTTGAGCGGATGCTGGATGCGGTCGGGATTGTAAACAACCTGCAGCCCAGCTTGGCCC
>Ga0307372_10006154_pt1 | contig 17688 bp, 17 predicted proteins | sample OX1MG_FD_202533 | JGI IMG/M metagenome (GOLD analysis project Ga0307372, IMG submission 202533) | Soil microbial communities from Risofladan, Vaasa, Finland - OX-1 | ecosystem: Environmental > Terrestrial > Soil > Coastal area > Acid sulfate soil | place: Finland: Risofladan, Vaasa | collected... | reverse complement strand
GGAGAACCGGCGGCTGCCGCCGCTGGTCCGCCAGGGGTCCAGCAGTCCCTTGCGCTCGTAGATGCGCAACGTCTGCGGGTGCATCCCGATCAGCTCGGCCGCCACCGAGATCACGTAGACGGCCCGGTTGGCCTCACCACTCGTTCCTGCCATGTCAATCCCCCACCTCACCCTTCCACCACGAGGCGCGGCGCCTCTTCGGTCACCGCGGCCAGCGACTCCACGGCCGCCCGCTGCTCGTCGGTCAGCGCGGTCGGCACCAGGACCTCCACCTTGACCAGCAGGTCGCCCGGGGCGCCGGCGTTGCGGCCGTTGCCCGCCGGCACGCCCCGGCCCCGCACCCGCAGCACACGGCCCGATTGTGTCCCCGGCGGTACCTTCAGGGTCACCTTGCCTTCCAGGGTGGGGACGGTGATGGTGGTGCCCAGGGTCGCCTCGGGGAAGGTGACGGGCACCGTGAGGGTCAGGTTGCGCCCATGGCGCCCGAAGACGGGGTGGTGGGCCACGTGGACCACCACGTAGAGATCGCCGGGCGGGGCCATGCCCTGGCCCGGGGCGCCGCGGCCCTTGACCCTGATGCGCTGGCCGCCCTCGACCCCGGCCGGAATCCGGACCTTGACCGAGCGCACCTTCTGCTCGCTGCCTGAGCCGTGGCAGACGGGACAGGGCGTATCGAAGAGGGTGCCCCGGCCGACACAGTCGGGACAGACCGTGCTGAGGGAGAACAGTCCCTGGTTGTCGTTCAGGCTCCCCGTGCCCCCGCAGCGCGGACACGTGTGGGTCGAGGTGCCCGGCGCCGCCCCGCTGCCCCGGCAGTTTGCGCAGCGGGCGTCGTGGGGGACATTGACCGAGGTGGTGACGCCGTGCACAGCGTCGGAGAAGGAAAGGTGGAGTGCCGCCTCCATGTCGGCCCCGCGCTGGGGACCGCGCTGGGTGGTGCGAGAGCGGTTGCCGAAGAGCCCTCCGAAGAGGTCGCCCAGGTCGCCCATGTCCTCCATGCGGAAGGTCCCCCCACCCCCGCCGAAGCCGCCGGGGATCGGGCCGTGCTTGCGGACCTCGTCGTACTCCTTGCGTTTGTCGGGGTCACCAAGGACGTCGTAGGCCGCGCTGATCTCCTTGAAGCGCTCCTCGGATCCCGGATTGGCATCCGGGTGGTGCTGCTTGGCCAGCTTCCTATAGGCGCGCGTGATCTCCTTGTCGCCGGCGGTGGACACCACACCGAGCACCTTGTAGTAGTCCTTCTCGAACCACTCCCGTTGGGCCGCCACGGTTCACCTCACCCCCGCACGCGGACCATGGCGGGGCGCAGCACCTGGCCCTTCCAGCGGTAGCCCGAGCGCAGGACCTCCTCAACCAGCACGTCGGTGTCCCCTTCGGCACCCCCGCCCTCACCTTCCGAGCGCGCCACTGCATCGTGCACCGAGGGGTCGAAGGCCACCCCGGCCTCGTCGACCCGCTCCAGCCCTTCCTTGGCCAGCAGGTCCAGCAGCATGGAGCGGGCCGCGCGCAGCGCCCTGGCGTCCTCGCTGTCTTCCCCGGCCCCGCTCTGATGGGCCTGCGCCAGGTCGAGCGTGTCGAGAACGGGCAGCAACTTGTCCACCAGTGTGGCCGAGGCCCGGGCCGACTGCTCCGCCTGCAGGCGGGTGATCCGCTTGCGGTAATTCTCGAAGTCGGCCTGGGTGCGCTGCAGGGCGATCAGGTACTCGTCGCGCTCACGGGTCAGCATGGTCATGGGATCGGGCGGCTCCTCCACCGCGGCAACCTCCTCAACCGCGGCGTCCCCGTCCCCGGTCCCTGCCTCGGCCCCCGCAGCGGCGGAGTCGGCGTCGCTCCAGGTCTCGCCGGCAGCAGGTTCCGGCCCGTTCTCCGTGACCCGTTCCGGCTCCGGCGTGACCTCCCGGGCGGGGATGGCCTCGTCGGAGAAGCTCATGGTTCATCGACGATCTCGGCATCGACCACATCGTCGTCCGAGCCGTGCGGGTTCGGCCCACCCGCCTCCGAGCCGTCACCGCCGGACGTGCCCGGCCCCGCCGTCTGCGAGGCCTGTTCGTACAGGCGCTGGCTGAAGCTCTGGCTCACCCCGACCAGCTTCTCGGTCGACTCCTTGATCGCCTCCACGTCGGTGCCGGCCAGCGCGTCCTTCACCAGCTTCAGCGCCGCCTCCACGTCGTCCTTCTCGGTGCCCTCGAACTTCTCGCCCTGGTCCTTGAGCAGCTTCTCGGTCTGGTACACCAGGGTGTCGGCCGTATTGCGGATCTCGGCCTCCTCCCGGCGGGTGCGGTCTTCCTCGGCATGGGCCTCGGCGTCGCGCACCATCCGCTCGATGTCGTCCTTGGCCAGCGAGGACTGGCCGGTGATGGTCATCGACTGCTCCTTGCCCGTGGCCTTGTCCTGTGCCGAGACGTGGACGATCCCGTTGGCGTCGATGTCGAAGGTCACCTCAATCTGCGGGATCCCCCGCGGGGCCGGCGGCAGGTCGACCAGCTGGAACTTGCCCAGGGTCTTGTTGTACATGGCCATCTCCCGCTCGCCCTGGATCACGTGGATCTCCACCGACGGCTGGTTGTCCTCGGCCGTGGTGAAGATCTCCGACCGCTTGGTCGGGATGGTCGTGTTGCGCTCGATCAATCGGTGCATGACCTGGCCCTTGGTCTCGATGCCGAGCGAAAGCGGCGTGACATCGAGCAGCAGGACGTCCTTGACCTCGCCCTTGAGCACGCCGGCCTGCACGGCGGCGCCGACGGCCACAACCTCGTCGGGGTTGACGCCCTTGTGGGGCTCCTTGCCCGAGAGGCTCTGCACCAGGTCCTGGACGGCCGGGATCCGGGTGGACCCTCCCACCATGACCACGTGGTCGATGTCGGAGGTCTTGACACCGGCGTCCTTGATGGCCGCCTCGAACGGACCGGTGCAGGACTGCACCAGATCGGCCGTCAACTCGTTGAACTTGGCCCGGGTCAATTTGAGGTCGAGGTGCTTGGGCCCCTCGTTGGTCGCCGTGATGAAGGGCAGGTTGATCTGCGTCTCTTGCACACTGGAGAGCTCGATCTTCGCCTTCTCGGCTGCTTCCTTCAGGCGTTGCAGGGCCATTTTGTCCGTCGAGAGGTCGACGCCCTCGGTGTCCTTGAAGGTCTTGACCAACCAGTCCATGACCTTGTCGTCCCAGTCGTCCCCTCCGAGCTTGGTGTTGCCCGAGGTGGACTTGACCTCGAAGACGCCCTCGCCGATCTCGAGCACCGAGACGTCGAAGGTCCCTCCGCCGAGGTCGAACACCAGGACGGTGCGGTCGGAGTCCTCCTTGTCCAGGCCGTAGGCCAGTGCCGCGGCCGTCGGCTCATTGATGATGCGCAGGACCTCAAGCCCGGCGATCGCCCCCGCCTCCTTGGTCGCCGTGCGCTGGGCGTCGTCGAAGTAGGCCGGCACCGTGATGACGGCCTGGGTCACCGAATCACCCAGGTACGCCTCGGCGTCCCTCTTCAGCTTGCCCAGGATCCGGGCCGAGATCTCCTGGGGCTTGTACGCCTTGCCGTCGATGTCAACGGTCCAGCTCGTCCCCATGTGCCGCTTTACCGAGCGGATGGTGCGGTCCGGGTTGGTGATGGCCTGGCGCTTGGCCACCTCGCCGACCAGCACCTCACCGGTCTTGGAGAAGCCCACCACCGAGGGAGTGGTGCGCCCACCCTCGGCGTTGGGTATCACGACCGGCTCGCCCGCCTCCAACACGCTGACCACCGAGTTGGTGGTTCCCAGGTCGATTCCCACGGCCTTTGCCATTTCGCAGTCCTTCCCTCGGTCCTCATGCGGACGCTTGCGGTTGCCATTTACTTGTCTGCCGAACAGTGTATCAAAGTTGAGTATTAGAGTGTCAAGATTTCTGATTCGGAGGGCAACCACCATTGCTCCTTCCCTGGTCGGAGAGGTGGCCAGGCTTCCTCCTCGAACCCGATCAACTTCCCGCACGCCCCCGGGCCCGCCTTCTCCCGGTCCGCCAGTAAAAGTTGGAACTCCAACTATTAAATACCAGATCGATGGTTACCAGATGCTTATCCAACCGTTATTGGAACTCGTAGTCACATGATTCCTCCACCTAGATACAATAGGAACTATCGAATCAATCAGGGAGCGGCCATGAGCGAGACCGGGACGGGAAGGCGGACCACTGCCGAATGGCTGGCCGTGCTCGGCGCCGCACTACGGGACCGCCGGATCCGGGCCGGGCTGACCCAGGAGGAGCTGGCCCGCCGGGCCGGCCTCGGCCTCAGCGCGCTCAAGCACCTTGAGTCGGGCCACGGGGCCAACCTCACTTCCCTGGTCAAGGCGGCACGGGCCCTCGGGTGCGAGGACTGGCTGGCCGCGCTGGCGCCGCTGGCCGAGCCGGCCGTGAGCCCCATGCAGCTCCTGCGCCGCCAGCAGGGCCGCCTCCCGGCCCGCCGGCGCGCCCCCCGGGCCCCCCGGGACCCCCGGGCCCCCCACTGATGGCCTACCGCCAGGTCGACCTCATTGAGGCCCGGGCCTGGGGCGCCACGGTCGGCGCCCTGGCCCGGGACCCGGCCAGCGGCTTCTACGCCTTCGAGTACGACCCGGCCTGGCTGTCCCGGAGGATCGAGCTCGCCCCGCTGCACATGCCCGCCCGCCCGGGGGTCTTCGTGTTCCCCGAGCTGGCCGAGCGCACCTTCTACCGGCTGCCGGCCATGGTGGCCGACTCCCTGCCCGACCGCTTCGGCAACGCCCTGGTGACGGCCAAGCTGACCGAAGAGGGCATCTCCCCCGGGCAGATCACCCCGCTCGACCGCCTGGCCTACGGCGCCGACCGGGGCATGGGGGCGCTGGAGTACTTCCCACCGGCCCTGGAGGAAGCCCCGCCCGCCACGGCCATCCAGCTGGCCGATCTCGTCGTGGCGGCACGCCGGGCGCTGCGGGGGGAGTTCACCGGCGACGACGTGACCCACCAGTCCCTGAGCCAGTTGATTCAGGTCGGCACCTCGGCCGGGGGGGCCCGGGCCAAGGCCGTCATCTGCTTCAACCCGGCGACGGGCCAAGTCCGCTCCGGCCAGCTCGCCGCCCCGCCCGGCTTCGAGCACTGGCTGCTCAAGCTGGACGGGGTGGACGACACCACCTTCGGCCATGGGCAGGGCTACGGGCGCATTGAGTACGCCTATTCCCTCATGGCCGGCCGGGCCGGCCTGGCCATGGAGCCCTGCCGGCTGCTGGTGGAGAACGACCGCGCCCACTTCATGTCCCGGCGCTTCGACCGCCGTCCCGACGGCACCAAAGTCCACGTCCAGACCCTGTGCGCCCTCGACCACCTGGACTTCAACCTGGCCGACACCCACAGTTACGCCCAGTACCTCGACGTGATCGACCGCCTCGGCCTCGGTCCCGACGCCCGGGAGCAGGCCTTCCGGCGGATCGTCTTCAACGTGGCCGCCGTCAACCGTGACGACCACACCAAGAACCTCTCGTTCTGCTGTGACGAGGCCGGCCGCTGGGTGCTGGCCCCGGCCTACGACGTCAACTTCGCCTACAACCCCCAGGGCCGGTGGACCCATCGCCACCAGATGTCGGTCAACGCCAAGTTCGAAGGGATCACGAGGGCCGACCTGGCCGAGCTGGCCGACCGCTTCGTGGTGCCCGCGCCAGACCGGGTTCTTGACGACGTCCTGGCCGCCGTCGACGCCTGGCCCGCCTGCGCCGAGGAAGCGGGCGTGCCGGCCCACGACCTGAAGCGGATCGCCGCCGACCACAAGGCCTTCCGCCCCGCCTGACCTACCATCCATCCGATGCTCGATCTCGTGCTCCTGCGCCACGGCCAGTCGACCTGGAACGCCGAGAACCTCTTCACCGGCTGGGTGGACGTGGACCTGACCGCGGCCGGAGAGGCCGAGGCAACCGCCGCCGGTCTGCTCCTGGCTGCCGAGCCCGGGCTCGACCTGCGCCTTCTGCACACGTCGGTGCTCACCCGGGCCATCCACACCGCCGAGCTGGCCCTGGCCGCCGCCGGGCGCAGCTGGCTCCCGGTCCGGCGGGACTGGCGGCTCAACGAGCGCCACTACGGCGACCTGCAGGGGAAGAACAAGGCGCAGATCAAGGCCGCCTTCGGTGACGAGCAGCTCCTGCTCTGGCGGCGCAGCTATAGGACGCCGCCGCCGCCGCTCTCCCCCGACAACAAGTGGGATACGGCCGGCGACCCCCGCTACCGCGACCTCGACCCGGCCGACATCCCGCGCACCGAGTGCCTGGACGACGTGGTGCGCCGGGTCGTCCCCTATTGGAAGTCCGCCATCGTGCCCGACCTGCAAAGCACCGCGCGCCAGGGTGGCGCCGTGCTGGTGGCCGCCCACGGCAACAGCATCCGCGCCCTGCGCAAGCATCTGCAGGGAATTTCCGACGACGACATCACGGGACTGGAGATCCCCACCGGCATCCCCTACCGCATGCGGCTCACCGACGACCTCGCTGTGCATTCGGCCGCCTACCTGGGAGATCCCGCGGCGGCGGCCGCGGCGGTGGCCCGCCAGGCCGACCAGCCAGCTTGAGGGCGACCGGCCCGTCGGAAGCCCACTCGTTCCGGAGGCCGGCCCCCGGACAGCGGCAGGCCGGGGCGTCTCGCCGCGCCCCGGCCTTACCGACCCTTCACGGGACCTGACTCGCTACAAGGCGTCGGGCCCGCGTTCTCCGGTGCGTACCCGCACCACGGCTTCGACGTGGACGACCCACACCTTGCCGTCACCGATCTTCCCGGTGGCGGCCGACGCCACGATGGCGTCGACCACCTCGTCGGCCTGGCCGTCGTCGACGAGCACTTCAATGCGGATTTTGGGGACGAAGTCCACCTCGTACTCCGCACCCCGGTACACCTCGGTGTGGCCTCTCTGACGCCCGAAGCCCTGAGCCTCGGTCAGGGTCATCCCCTGCACCCCGAGGTTCTTCAGCACCTCCTTGACGTCATCGAGCTTGAACGGCTTGAGGACTGCCACAATCAGCTTCACTTTTGAGCTCCTTTCGTCCTGGTGGTGGGGCCTAGGACCCTTGGCCGGGTGGTGGCGATGGTTCCGCAAGTGCAGGTGTCGACCCCGATCCCTTGTCCAGGCCGGCCATGGCGAAGGCCCCGTCGGACCGCATGGCGAACGCCTCCTCGGGGAAGGCCTCCTCACCGTGGATGGCCAGGTCGCCGACCTCGAGGATCTCGTCCTTGTAGCGGGCACCCCTGAGCACCAGGCCGATGAGCTTCATCAGAATGAAGGTGATGAGCGCCGACCAGAGGATGACGAAGCCGGCGGCCCGGAACTGTTCCCACAGCTGGTGGGCCGATCCGGAATACATCCATCCGCTCACACCGAACGGTGCGCAGGTCCCCTTCGCCGTGGCGTAGGTCGCAGCCGAAGTGGTGAGGACCTGTCCGGAGGCGTCCAGGTGTCCGCACCCCGTCTGGAGCATGTTCGGGTCGCCGAAGACGCCGAGGAGCAATCCCCCGCACAGGCCGGCGATGCCGTGGGTGTAGACGACACCCAGGGCGTCGTCCACCTTGGAGAACGGACGGACCTTGGACAGGAAGTTCCAGGCCACCCACACGATGACGGTGGCGATGGCACCGACGGCGATGGCCCCTCGGCCATTGACCCATCCGGCGCACGGCGTGATGCCGACCAGGCCGCAGATCATGCCGTTCACTCCACCGAGGAAGGTTGGCTTCCTCTCCTTGGAGAGCCAGGCGTCCAGGGCCATCCAGACCACGACGCCGGTGGCGGTGGCCAGGTTGGTGTTGACCACTGCCGCAGCCGCACTGGCCCCGGCGTAATACGGATCACCTCCGTTGAAGCCGTTCCAGCCCAACCACAGGATGCCGGCGCCGACGGCCGCCATGACCAGGTTGTTGGGCAAGGCGTGCTGTCTATCCCGCAACAACCGGGGCCCGAGGACCCAGGCGGCCACGAAGCCCGAGACACCGGCCGACATGTGGATGACGTAGCCACCGGAGAAGTCGAGCGAGCCCTCCTGGGCGAAGTAACCGCCGCCCCACAGCAGGAACGCGTCCACGCCGTAGACGAACGTCGACCACAGCGGCACCAGGAGGCACCAGGCGCTGAATTTGATGCGCCCGAGCACGCTCCCGAGGAACAGCAGGGGGGTGATGGCGGCGAAGACGAACTGGAAGTAGGCCAGGCTCGACGTCGGGAAGTGGAAGGGGATGGCGGTATTGGCTGCCGACACCGCCTGGGCCTGCTCGCCCACGCTGTCGGTGATGCCACCCGGTTTGCCGACGAAGTTCTCGAAGAAGTGCTTCCACGTCCCGACACTCGCCGTGTTGTACTGGGTCTGTATCCCGTTGTGGACACCTCCGCCGATGGAGGTGGCACCGAATCCCATTTTGTAGGACCAGAGCACCCAGGCGATGAGGACCAGGGAGAAGCCGGCGAACATCATGGCCAACACGTTGACCGCCCACTTCTTGGGAACGATCGACGCGTACAGCACGGCCAGACCGGGGAGGCTCATCAAGCCGACGAACGTTGCGGCAGTTATCTGCCACGTGTTGTCAGCCGGATTGAGCCAACTGGGATACGGAACAGGTACGACTGCTCCCATCAGGTGGATCACGCAAGTTCTCCTAACTGTCATTGCGTCCGGGTACCCCGCCCCTTGATCGGAGCGTCACAGAGCACCAGGTACGGCAAGGCCACTTCAGACGGTTCTCCCCGCCGCAGACACAATGCAAGTCAGGAGTTTCCGCATCGTCACGCCAGTGTTTCAGTTGCGTTAATAGGCGGGCCGCCCGGTTGCAATCCGGGTCAGCCGGGTGACGCGGGGCAACAGCCCCTCATGTCGTGATCCCGGCCACGTTGCCGCCGGTACGCTCACCCGATCGCGAAAGGACGTACTCCGGTGATGAGCGAGGCGGTGAAAGGGGGAGTCGGCACCTCAGGCGAGCGCCTGGCGCCCCTGCGCGGTGCCGGGGTCCAGGTCGACGTGCGCCGGCTCGGCCGAATCGTCACCGGAGCAGCCGTGCTGACGCTGGCGGTACTGGGCGTCGTGTTCACCGTGGTGGGTATCGACAAGAACGCGCAGATCGACCGTCTCCAACATCACGGGGTGCGCGTCGCATTCTCCGTGACGGCCTGCCTGGGCCTGTTAGGAGGAAGCGGGACCAACGCGGCCGGTTACACGTGTCGGGGCACGTACATGCTCTCCGGCCACACGTACGCGGAGCGCCTTCCCGGTACCGCTCTGCACACCCCGGGGTCGGTCGTGCGGGCCATCGCAGTGCCGGGCGACCCGGCGCTGGTCTCCCCGGTGAGCATTGTGGAAGGCGAGCACACTTCCGCGACAGTGTTCGTCCTTCCTGCAATCCTGCTCATGGTCCTGCTGCTCCTCGGCGGTGCCCTGGTCCGGAGGAGACGGCGCCCGCCCGACCGGCATCCGGGTAATGGTCAGGTCGGCGGGGTGTAGCGCTTGTTCCGGCGCGGTCGTGACCCGCTCCCCGGTGCGTTGCCCCGTGGTCGGGCACTCGGGCCGCCGCCGGTGGCTCGGCGCAGGCCCTGCTGCAGCCGGTACGCCCGTACCAGGTACCAGGCCCCGACCAGTATGAAGGGGACACCGAAGCCCCAGTAGTGCAGGTTGAACACCGCCAGGCCGTAGAGGGCCGTGGCCATGCCGAGGAAGAGGCGCTTGCGCAGCATGGCCGTCACCAGGATCAACACCGACATGCCGAGCATCACGTAGGTCAATTCCTGATACGTCGCATAGCCCTGGTGATGGCTTTTGGCGTAGTTGATGGAGGCGCTGCTGATAAGGAGCCCGATGACTGCGGCGACCGGTCCGGCCAGCAACCCGATCGCCCGTTCCCTCTCGCTGAGGGTTGCGCTCTCCGCTTCGAGCTCCTCGGCCGAATGCTCTGGCAGCGGCTTCTCTTCGGCCTGGTCCGGCACCACCATGGAATAGCGCAGGCGCTGCAGGAAGTTCATTTTGGGCGTTCCGTCGCCCTCGGAGTTGCCGTTGACTCGACCCGGGGGCATCAGGGAAGGCTAGCCCTCGAACTTCCTACCTCCTTCCCGGACCTCCCCCGGGCCGTGGCGGCGGCCCCCGATCATCGCCGCCATGAGCCGCCAGCCCCCGCCTTGGCTATCGTGCCCGTGGAGAATCTTCCGCGCCCCCAAAGCCCAACCGATTGGCGGGAACCTGAACATGAAGCTCGTGGTGGCTGTGCTCAAACCGTTCAAGCTCAATGATGTGAAGAACGTCCTCAAGGACATGGGTGTCCAGGGCATGACCCTCACCGAGGTGCAGGGGTACGGTCGCCAGCGCGGCCACACCGAGGTCTACCGGGGTGCCGAGTACCAGGTTGAGTTCGTGCCGAAGATCCGCATTGAGATTCTCGTGGAGGATCACCAGGCCGAGGACGTGGTCGATGCCATCGTGTCCTCGGCCGTCACCGGCAAGATCGGCGATGGCAAGGTGTGGGTCATCCCGGCCGAGACCGTGGTACGGGTCCGCACCGGCGAACGCGGCAACGACGCCGTCTGAGCCCCAGCGCGGCGCCATGCCCGGCGCTAGCCTGTCGCCCATGACCCCTGGCTATGTACTCGACCTCTCCAAAATCTGGCTGTTCTCGACCTCATCGGCCAAGGACCTGCGCACCATCCGCAGAGCCCTCGAAGAGGTGGAGGTGCCGCCGGGACGCGTCCTGTGCGAGCAGGGCACGATCGGGCGCGAGTTCTTCCTGATCGTCAAGGGCGAAGCCTCGGTGAAGCGCAACAACCGCAAGGTAGCCACGCTCGGACCGGGGCAGTACTTCGGCGAGCTGGCCCTGCTGGACCGCCGGCCCCGCTCGGCCTCGGTGACGTCGGAAACGGTGATGCAGCTGCTCGTCCTCGGCCAGCGTCAATTCAACGGCGTGCTCGACTCCGTGCCTGCCCTGTCCCGCAAGATGCTGGCCGCCATGGCGACCCGCCTGCGCGAGGCGGACGAGAAGGCCAACATCTGATCCACCTGCCATCCGCGCCCATCCCGGGGCGCGCTGCAAGACTCCTGGGGTCCACCCTTTCCCCTCGCCTGGACACAGGAGGATGACATGATCGACGCACGCAAGCTGGGCGCCGAGTTCGTCGGGACGGCGATCCTGGTGATCATCGCCGTCGGCACCGCCACCGAGACCTTCGGGTTCAAGCTCTTCGGCGGCAGCCTGGCCGCCGGCGTGGTGACCACGGCCGTCGCCTTTGGCCTGGTGCTGGCCGCGCTGGCCTACGCCCTGGGGCCGATCTCGGGCTGCCACGTCAACCCGGCTGTGACCATGGGCTTCGTCGTCTCCGGCCGCATGAAGGTGGCCGAGGGGATCGGCTACATGGTGGCCCAGGTGGCCGGCGCCATCGCCGGCGCCACCGTGCTCCTGGCCATCTTCAAACAGGTCCCCGGCTACAAGACGGGTGTCGAGGGCATGGGCGCCGACGGGTACGGCAACTACTCCATTACCGGGATCTCTCTGTCCGGCGCCTTCATTACCGAGGTCGTGCTGACCTTCATCTTCGTCTCCGTGGTCCTCTTCGCCACCCACAAGGCGTCCATTCAGGGTGCGGCCGGCGTGGCCATTGGATTCGCCCTGCTGGTGGTCCACCTGGTCGGGATCCCGTTGACCGGCACCTCGGTCAACCCGGCCCGCAGCATCGGCCCGGCCCTCTTCGTCGGCGGTCACGCCCTCAGCCAGTTGTGGGTCTTCATTGTGTCGCCCCTGGTCGGCGGGGTGATCGCCGCCGCCGTCCACGTGCTGCTCACCGACCAGAAGGCCCCTGCACCAGCCGAAGCGTAAGTCGAAGCCGCGCCAGAGCACGGACCCCGGCCGCTACGGTCGGATCATGGAACTGACCGAGGCACTGAACTTCGTCGGCGACCGCAAGCAGGGGGTCCTGGCTACCATCCGGGCCAACGGGCGACCGCAGCTGTCCAACATCCTGTACGTCAGCGGGGACGACGGCGTCCTGCGCATTTCGGTGACCGACACCCGGGCCAAGACGGGCAACCTGCGCCGTGACCCCCGGGCCTCGCTCTACGTGGTGGGGGACAACTTCTTCCAATACGTCGTGATTGAAGCGAGGGCCGAGCTCTCACCGGTGGCGGCCGACCCCCACGACGACACCGTCGCGCAGCTCATCGCCTACTACCGGGCCGGTCTCGGGGAGCATCCCGACTGGGACGACTACCGCGCCACCATGGTGGCCGACCGCCGTCTCCTGCTGTCCCTGCACCCCGAGCGGGCCTACGGCATGGTGCCCACCTGATTGCAGGACCTCACCGAGCGACTCAGCCCAGCGACTCCTCCACCAGCTGGGAGAGGTCCAGCACCCGCACCGACTCCTCCTTGCCGTTGGCCCGGACGGCGTCGTCGAGCATGATCATGCAGTAGGGGCAGGCGGTGGAGACCACGTCGGCGCCCGTGCCCAGAGCCTCATCCATGCGCTCCATGTTGACGCGCTTGCCGATGTTCTCCTCCAGCCACATGCGCGCCCCGCCTGCACCGCAGCAGAAGCCGCGCTCCTTGCAACGGCGCATCTCCACCTGCTCCACACCGGGGATGGCGCTGAGCACCGTGCGGGGCTCGTCGATGACCCGGTTGTGCCGGCCCAGGTAGCAGGGGTCGTGGTAGGTGACCTTGCCCGAGTAGCCCGAGCCCGGGGTGAGCTTGCCCGCCTTGACCAGGTGCTCCAACAGCTGGGCGTGGTGGATCACCTCGTAGTTCCCGCCCAGTGAGGGGTACTCGTTCTTAATGGTGTTGAAACAGTGGGGGCAGCTGGCGATGATCTTCTTGGCCCCGGCCTCGTCCAGGGTGGCGATGTTGAGCCGGCCCTGCTCCTGGTAGAGGTACTCGTTGCCCAGGCGGCGCACCGGGTCGCCGGTACAGGACTCCTTGGGACCGAGAATGCCGAAGGTGACCCCGGCCCGGTGCAGCATGCGGGCCGTGGCCTGCACGCCCTTGCGGGCCCGCTCGTCCAGGGCGCCGGCGCACCCGACCCAGTAGAGGTACTCGACATCGTCGGGGATGGTGCCGGTGATAACCGGGATCTCGAAGTCCAGGCTCTGGGTCCATTCGGTGCGCTTGCCCTGGCCGAGGCCCCAGGGGTCGCCCTGGTTCTCCACGTTACGCAGCATGAGGCCGGCCTCGGAGGGGAACTCGGACTCCATGAGGACCTGGTAGCGCCGCATGTCCACGATGGCGTCAATGTGCTCAATGTCGACGGGGCACTCCTCCACGCAGGCCCCGCAGGTGGTGCAGGACCAGAGCACGTCGGGATCGATGACGTTGGGCACCAGGGCCGTCAGGTCGCCCTCGCCCCCCATGAGCGGGGTGGCCGAGGCGAACATGTTGTCCCGCAGGGCCATGATCAGGAGCTTGGGGGACAGGGGCTTGTCGGTGATCCACGCCGGGCAGGCCGACTGGCAGCGCCCGCACTCGGTGCAGGTGGCGAAGTCCAGCATCTGCTTCCAGGAGAAGTGGCCGACCTCGCCCACGCCGAACACGGTGTCCTCGTCGACGTTCTCCATGTCCATGTCGGGCGTGCGGCCGAGTGCGCCGAGAGCGCGCGGCCGCCGGGAGAAGGCCACGTTGACGGGGGCCATGAAGATGTGAAGGTGCTTGGAGTAGGAGACGAAGACGATGAAACCCGAGATGACGGCCACATTGAGGATCAGGAACACGGTGACCAGGACGCTGTTCACCCCGCTGCCCAAGGGGTGCAGCAGCTTGGCCACGCCGTGGGAGGCGAAGGCGCCCCAGCCATAGGGGAACTGGGAAGGCGCGGTGTTCACCTGGGCGCCCCGGTACATGAGGAGGGTGATCATCACTCCGGCGATCATGGCGAGGACGATCCAGGCGGCGCCGGTGTGGGAGCCGTAGAAACGGGACTTGCGCTCCAACCTGGCCGGAGTGTTCTTCATCCGGATGAGGGAGAACACGATCAGGGCAAGGAGGACGGCGACGGTGAAGAAGTCCTCCACGAAGCCGACCCAGTCCCAGGTCCCGATGAGGGGGATGTGAAAGTCCTTCTTGAAGAGGTCACCGTAGGCCTCAATGATGGTGAGGAGCAGGATGGTGAAGCCCCACATGGTGAAGAAGTGGGCCAGGCCCGGCACCGTCCATTGCAGGAGCTTGCGCTGGCCGGCCACCTCGGTGACCTCGGCCCTCGCCTTGGGGAAGATGCTCCCCCGAACACGCTCGGGGGCGGGCTTCCCGGACCGGATGAGCTTGGAGAGCCAGAAGAACCGCCGGCCGGCGATCCCGAAGCCCACCACGGTGAGGCCGAGACCCAAAATGATCCTGATCAGCACGGATGCTCCTCGCAGCTCTGGGTTCTTCGAACGGGAAAGGGGGCGGATTACGAGCGCCACCTGGGATTCACATGCGCCCCAGACGATAGTGTGCGGCGCGTTCGCGGGCGTAGTTCAGGGGCAGAGCTCCCGCAGTCGGCTCGAAAATTCAGGCCGTCTAGCCAGGATCAATGTCCACTGCTGGGCCAATCTCGCTTACCCCCGCATCGCTCGTATGGCGGAGCGGGCGATTGGCGGCAATCAGGTGCCCTCAGTCCTGCGGGCCCCGCAGCGCCGGTATCTGGGCCAGGTCCCGGGCTTCCTCGTCCGTGAACAACCGTGACACGGTGATGAACCGCACTCCCTCGGGCGCCTCCAGAGAGAATCCTCCACCGCGCCCCGGGACGACATCGATAGTCAGGTGGGTGTGTTGCCAGTACTCGAATTGGGCCCCACCGATGTAGAACGGGGTGCGGGTAGCCCCGACGTGCCCAAGGAACACGTCCGAGGATCCGATTCGAAAGTCGCCGACCGGGAAGCACATGGGCGAACTCCCATCGCAGCATCCGCCCGACTGGTGGAAGAGGAGCGGGCCGTGAATGGAGGTCAGCTGCTCCAACAAATCGGACGCAGCCGGAGTGGCGTCGACCCGAAGGTGTACGGGTGGCCCTGCGGATTGGACTCGGCCGGAGATCACCCCCGTCTGATCTCCGGCCGAACCGATTGATGAAGCAGTGATTAGAAGAATCCCAGCTTGTGGGGGCTGTAGCTGACAAGCAGGTTCTTCGTCTGCTGGTAGTGGTCGAGCATCATGGCGTGCGTCTCCCGACCGATGCCCGAACCCTTGTAGCCGCCGAAGGCGGCGTGAGCCGGGTACGCGTGGTAACAGTTGGTCCATACCCGTCCCGCCTGGATGGCTCGCCCGAACCGGTAGGCAGTGTTGCCGTCCCGGGTCCACACACCGGCGCCAAGTCCGTAGAGCGTGTCGTTGGCGATCCGGATCGCTTCAGCCTCGTGTGCAAAGGTAGTGACCGCCACCACGGGACCGAAGATCTCCTCCTGGAAGATCCGCATGCTGTTGTCACCCAGGAACACCGTGGGCTCGACGTAGTAGCCGTCCTCGAGACCCTCAACGACCCGACGGTTGCCACCGGTGAGGACCTTGGCCCCCTCGGCCTTGCCGATGTCGATGTACTTGAGGATCTTCTCCAGCTGGTCGTTCGATGCCTGTGCCCCCAGCATGGTGGCCTGGTCGAGCGGATTGCCCCCCTTGATCGCGGCCACCCGCTCCAGGCACCGCTCCATGAAAGCGTCGTAAATGGGGGCCGCGATCAGGGCGCGTGACGGGCAGGTGCACACCTCGCCCTGGTTGAGAGCAAACATGACGAACCCCTCGATCGCCTTGTCGAGGAAGTCGTCGTCACTCTCCATGACGTCGGCCAGGAAGATGTTGGGACTCTTACCGCCCAGCTCGAGAGTCACCGGGATGATGTTCTCCGAGGCGTACTGCATGATCAGGCGACCCGTCGTCGTCTCACCCGTGAAGGCCACCTTGGCCACCCGTGCATTCGACGCCAGCGGCTTGCCGGCTTCGACGCCGAAACCGTTCACGATGTTGAGCACCCCGTCAGGCAACAAATCTGCAATCAGCTCGGCCACAACGAGGATGGACACCGGGGTCTGCTCGGCTGGCTTGAGGACGACACAGTTCCCACCAGCCAATGCGGGGGCGAGCTTCCACGTTGCCATGAGGATCGGGAAGTTCCACGGGATGATCTGTGCCACGACACCCAAAGGCTCGTGGAAGTGGTACGCCACCGTGTCCTCATCGATCTGGGAGATCGAACCCTCCTGGGCTCGCAACACACCGGCGAAATAGCGGAAGTGGTCGACTGCCAGGGGCAGGTCGGCAGCCAGGGTCTCGCGCACGGGCTTGCCGTTCTCCCAGCACTCGACGACGGCTAGGTACTCCAGGTTCTGCTCGAGGCGATCGGCGATCTTGAGCAGGATGTTCGAGCGCTCGGTGGGGCTGGTGTGACCCCAGGCTTCCCGGACGGCATGCGCCGCATCGAGGGCGAGCTCAATGTCAGCCCCGCCGGAGCGGGCCACGTCGCAGAAGCGATGGCCGGTCACTGGGGAGACGTTCTCGAAGTACCGGCCGTCGACCGGGGCCACCCACTTTCCTCCGATGAAGTTGTCGTAGCGATCCTTGAACTTGATCGGGCTCTCGGCGGTACCGGGGTTGAGGTAGGTCATGACGTCTCCTCAATTGTGGTGAACGAATGCATGGAGCCGGGAGGGAACAGAAGGTCCGGCTCACAACTCCTGCCTCTCCATCATCAGCCCGCCAGCCCTTCGGCGAAAAGGGTCCAAGGTCCCAATTCGCGAGGCAACTCGCCAACCTCGGTGCCAGTCGAGGTTGACGGACATGGCTCTCCAGGTAGGAGGGCGGCAGCGGACCCGGCCGAGCCGAACCGGCGGACCCCATTCTCCGGCGAGGCTACGATCACCGGGTTGGATGCAGGTCGTGCCAGTGAATCACCAGCAATGTGCCGCTGTCCGGGGCATTTGCATCGAACATGGAGCGATCTCACCAGGGTTGGGTGTAAACACCCAGTTCAGGCACAACAAGCGGGCGTAGTTCAGAGGCAGAACATCAGCTTCCCAAGCTGAGAACGCGAGTTCGATTCTCGTCGCCCGCTCTCATCCAAGTCCTGGTCCTCGCCACTTTTGGTCGGTGGCTCGGTGTCTGCCTCGTCAAGCATGGCGCGTCCATGGCGCGCGTCGCGTGCCTTCGACGGCGTCTTGGGCCGCTTCCGCGCCACCCTGTGTTCTTCGAGTGAGGTCACATTCGACCCTCGGTCTCCGACACGGCCGAGTTCGGAGTCGCGCTGCGCCGAGACCTTCCGGTCCGCGTCGGCCACCAAGGCGCCGAGGCGCTCGGCAATCGCGTCGTCGCGCTCCCGGGTGGCGTGCTGGTAGCCCAGGGCCGCCTCGGCGCTGGCGTGGCCCATCCGGGCCATGAGCTCTCTGGTGCTGGCTCCCGTGGCCGCCGCCAGCGTGTTGCCCGTGTGGCGGAGGTCATGGAAGTGAAGATGCTCCATCCCCACCTTCATCCGGGCCTCGTCCCACGCCCGCTGAAGGATCGTTCGGCGCAGAGGTCCTCCCTTGGCCCCTTGGAACAGTCTCCCTTTCGGGCCGGGCTCCGCGTGCTCGTCGACGTGGAGGCCGAGCTCCTCCATCATGAAGGCCGGTAGGCTCACCAGGCGGCACCCGGCGTCGCTCTTGGGCGGACCCAGGAGATAGCCGTCCCTCTTCAACTCCTGCAGCTGCTCGACGACCAGCACCGTATTGGCCTCGAAGTCGATACGTTCCCGGGACAGGGCCAGGATCTCG
>Ga0307372_10006144_pt1 | contig 17710 bp, 12 predicted proteins | sample OX1MG_FD_202533 | JGI IMG/M metagenome (GOLD analysis project Ga0307372, IMG submission 202533) | Soil microbial communities from Risofladan, Vaasa, Finland - OX-1 | ecosystem: Environmental > Terrestrial > Soil > Coastal area > Acid sulfate soil | place: Finland: Risofladan, Vaasa | collected... | reverse complement strand
GGCGAGCTACTCGATGTCTGGGGATCTGGGTCGCAACCGCCGTCACCGTCGCCGAGTCCCACCCGCCGTCCCACTCCCACGGCTGCCGACCAGCCCACGCCAGCCATCGGCGGCGTGATCGCACTGCCAGCCAGCCAGTCCGGTGACCTGACCCTGGTTCGGACCACGCGCTCTCCAACGTTCTCCCAGCAGGCAGCCATGCAGCTGGTCGAAGACCTCGGCGTCCCTTTTGGTCTCGGCGGAGACTATCTCGGCAAACCCGTCACCGTGACAGCCGCCTACGGGCTGGGCACGTTTGGTCATTGGGATCCCGTGGCCGGCGCCTGGATCGGCGACCTCCACATTCCCCTGAAGGGGACCGATATCGTGCTCGATCACATCGAGCACCGGCCCATGTGGATCCTCGACTACGGCAATGTCGTCGCCTACGGGAGTCAGACGACGTTCAACCACGCGGTCTACGCCGTTGACGAGGAGACGCGGACCGTCCTGCTCGCCTGGTTCTATCAAGGCGCCTAGGGTCGCGTCTGCCGTTACCATCGGCGGCGCTGCGCGGCTGGGCGGTCCCAGACGGGAGCGGCGTGGCAGGGCCGTGAGGCAACCACCAGGGGTACAGATCCGAAGCGACGGCGACCTGGTCGATCACCGCGCCCCAGATGCGATTCTCGCCTTTTAGCGGTACCGCCACTGGCGCCGCCATGCGTCCAGACCGGAACACGTGGAGGTCGGCCTGAGCGATGCCGGCGTCCGGCGTGACGGGAACGTGGCAGGGATTGCGCTCGCCGCCGCCGGCAGTGGGGCGGTCGCCCCCCGCCCAGCGGTTGTCCGACCGCATCGCGCGGGCTATACTCCCGTTAGCACTCTCCAGTCGAGAGTGCTAACTCACGACTCTGACAGAGAAGGGACGACGGCATGAGCACCAATCGCTGGGACCCCTGGCGGGACATCGTGACCCTGCGCGAGGCGATGAACACGCTGCTCGAGGACAGCTTCGTCCGGCCGCGCGCCGGGCTGATGGCCTTCACCGGCGCCATCCCGGTCGACGTCAAGGAGACGGCGGACGAGTTCGTCGTCTCTATCCCGCTGCCGGGCATCGAGCCCGCCGACGTCGAGATCTCGATCCTGGGCGACAGACTGCGCGTCGCTGGCGAGTTCAAGGACCGCGAGACCGAGGACACTCGCTGGCTGCTGCGCGACCGCGGTCAGCGCCGATCAGGCGAGCGCCGACTTCGACGCCGGCATCCTGACCGTCCGCCTGCCCAAGGCCGAGCAGGCGCGGCCCAAGACCATCCCGGTCCGGGCGCAGGCCTCCTGATCCCACCACCCTCGCGTGCCCCACGCCGGCGGCGGGCTCTCCGGCTCGCCGCCGGCGCCCGCTTGGCGTCCCCGACACCCGATGCAGTACCCTGGTACCCGGGAAGGGACACTCCCGTGGGAAGGGACGTCGCGTGCTCACGTTCGCTCTGCTCTCCGCCGGCCTCGGCGCCGGGTTCACCCAGGCCACCCTCACTCCCGATCGCATCCTGAGCCGGCTCGAGTCCGTCGCGACCGACGCCGTGCAGCCGCTGCTGGCCATCCTCGTGATCGTGCTGATCAGCTTCGGGCTGCTGCGCCTGCTCAGCTCGTCCGTGCGCACGATCATGGCTCGGCTGATGGAGCGAGAGGATCAACCGCACCGGGACCTGGCGCTCAAGGCCAACACGCTGGCACACGTCATCGAGTCGGCCGGCCGCGTGGTGATCGTGGTCGTGGCCGGCATGATGGTGCTGAGCAAGCTCGGCCTCAACATCGCCCCGCTGCTGGCGAGCGCTGGCGTCGTCGGCATCGCCATCGGCCTCGGCGCCCAGAGCCTGATCAAGGACCTGATCGGCGGCTTCTTCATCCTGTTGGAGAACCAGTTCGGCGTCGGTGACGTCATCACCGTCGGCAGCTACAGCGGACTGGTCGAGCACCTGAGCCTGCGCCGCACCGGCCTGCGCGCCACCGACGGCTCGGTCATCGTCATCCCCAACGGCGACATCCGCGCCGTCACCAACATGACCAAGGGCTGGTCGCGCGCTGTCGTCGACGTGCCGATCTCCTACGAGGACGACGTCGACCACGCGCTCGAAGTCCTGCGCGGGCTGGTCGCGACCCTGGAGGACGACCCGCAGCTCGGTGACGCCGTGCTCGGCCCGGCCGAGATCCCCGGGGTCGAGTCATTCGGCCCATATCAGGTGACGCTGCGGATGCTCGTCAAGACCCGGCCGATGGAGCAGTGGCGGGTGCAGCGTGAGCTGCGCCGGCGAATCAAGCTGGCGCTGGCCGCGGCCGGGATCACCATCCCCTACCAGGGCATGACACCGCCTGGTCCGCGGGCCGACCTCGCCGCGCTGCACCCGCTGCCGCGCCGCCCACGCCGGCGGGCCTGAGGCAAGCCGCGCCGACGGCGCGCTTGGTCGCTGGGTCGCGTGGCGTGCACGCTGGCCGGTCCGGGGTGTGCGCGGCGGCCCGGTCATGCCGCCATTGGCGCGGGATGGCGAGGTCCGGCGGGTCCTGGGTCCGCCTCGTCGCGGGCCGGCGGCGCCAGGCCGAGCACGTCCTCGGTGGGCCACCCGGCCGCCGATCGGCGCGGGTGCAGGCTCGTGCGCGAAACCGCTCCACCTGGCGGGAACGTGGTCGGCAGCCTCCCATCGTCCTGCGGGGCAACACCCCTGACCGGGTGCGTCAGGCCCCGACAGCGGTGAGCAGGACGTCGGTCAGCAGGCCGGCGAGCAGACCCACGGTCAAGCCCCAGCCCTGCCAGGTCGGTGCCCCCAGCTTGCGGCCCGCGGCCAGGAGCTCACCGATCACGAACACGATCGCGCCGCTGGCCAGCGCCAGGAACAGGACGGACATCGGCTCGGCGGTCACGCGGTAGCCGACCAGCGTCCCGAGGAAAGTCGGTCCTCCGCCGATCAGTCCCGCCAGACCGAGGAAACGCCAGCTCACGGGTTGCCCCAACAACGGGGCCGCGATGCCGAAGCCCTCGGTGGCATTGTGCAGCCCGAAGCCGACGATCAAGAGCAGCGCGAGCGACAGGGCTCCCGCGCGAGCGGAGGTGCCAATCGCCAGTCCCTCGGCGAAGTTGTGCAGACCGATCCCTGCGGCGATGACGAGGGCCAGCCGCTGCGCCGAGCCGCCCCCCGCGTGGCGGGCCCGCTGCATGTAGTAGACCAGCCCGAGCAGCCCGACGGCGAAGCCGAGACTGAGCACGCCCAGCAGCAGCCAGACGCCGGCGCGATGCGCGGCGAGGTCCGCGTCGACCGGCGCGATCGCATGCTCGAGGATGTCGACGAAGAGGAAGAACAGGACGCCGATGGCCACGGCGTTGAGGAAGGCCAGCCGTTCGCGGGCCACCGCCTGCAGGCGCGCGACCGGCAGGCCGAGGAAGATGGTCAGGCCGGCGAGCGTGCCGAGGATCACCGTCTGCAGATACGGCACGGGGCTGATCCTTTCCCTTACGAGCCGGCTGCCCGACGTACGTCGGTGCCGGCCTCCACAGCGATCGACGGGTCGGGCGGTCTGGAATCCCGACTAAAACCGTCGGGATTATTCTAGGAACCGGTGGTGCCGGTTGTCAATCAGCCACGCGCCGCTGCTGTAGTGGGAGAAGGAAGGTCGTCGGGGCACGAGGATCCCTGGCCATCGCGAACCTCGTCTCGTCCGCACGGGGACGGGGCGCCGATGGCAGCAACCGGGCACGGAGCCCGCGCATGGCGCATGGCGCACGCCGCGGCCTGCGCGGCGCTGCCACGCTCGCTCGTACCGGATGACATACGCCGGGGCCCGTCCGGGTCCGAGGCGCGAGGTTCGCTGAGCGCGTTCCCGACCCCTGATCCGTCGTCCGTCCTGACGCGATACCCGTGTGGCAGCGATCCGGACGACCTGCTCGTTTTCGCCTTCCCGACGCGGAAAACCGTCGTCCGGCCCTCGTCCACCCTGCCGTACGGCCGCCGGCCCGGAGAGCAGACTGCTACGCGGGGCTCACCGGGTGTATCGTTATATGAGCACTTACCGCGACACGTTGTCGGACAATCACGGAGCATCGAAGATGCCGCAGGAGTCGGGCCCGGTGGTCGGTGGTCACTCGGGGTCCACCGACCTCTTTCGACTGCTGGTCGAGAGCGTGGTCGACTATGCCATCTTCCTGCTCGATCCAACCGGCCACATTCGCAGCTGGAACGAGGGTGCGAGACGGATCAAGGGCTACGAGGCTCGCGAGATCATCGGGAAGCACTTCTCGATCTTCTACCCGGCGCATGAGATCCGGCGCGGCAAGCCCGACTATGAGCTGCGCGTCGCCGCCGACGAGGGCCGCTACGAGGAAGAGGGCTGGCGGCTGCGCAAGGACGGCTCCCGCTTCTGGGCCAGCGTGGTCATCACGGCGCTGCGCGACGACGACGGACTGGTCGGCTTCGCCAAGGTCACGCGCGACCTGACCGAGCGGCGCCAGGCCGAGGTGGAGCGGGACCAGCTCCTACAGCTGGAGCGCATTGCCCGGACCGGCGCGGAAGACTCGGTCAATCGGCTGGAAGCGATCCAGCGGGTGACCGAGGCCGCCCTGAGTCACCTGGGCCTCGACGACCTGCTGGCCACCCTGCTCGAGCGGATCGCCGAGGTGCTGGAGGTGGACACGGTCGCGATCCTGCTACTCGACGAGGACGAGCAGGTGCTGGTGGCGCGGGCGGCCAGAGGGCTCGAGGAAGAGGTCGAGCAAGGGGTGCGCATCCCGCTCGGCTACGGCTTCGCCGGCCGGATCGTCAGCGAGCGGAAGCCGATCGTCCTCGACGACGTGGCGCACGCGGCGATCCTCAACCCCATCCTGCGCGAGAAAGGCGTCCGCTCGCTCATGGGTGTGCCCCTGTGGGTCGAGCGCCGGGTCATTGGGGTGCTGCACGTCGGCACGCTGTTCACGCGTACCTTTCGTGAGGACGACCTGCAGTTCCTGCAGATCGTGGGCGATCGGGTCGCGCTGGCGGTCGACCACGCGCGGCTCTACGAGTCCGCCCAGGCCGCCCGGGCCGAAGCGACGGACTCGGTAGCACGCCTCGCGGCCCAGGATGAGTTCCTGTCGATCGCGGCCCACGAGCTGAAGACGCCGATGACCAGCGTGAAGGCGGCGGTGCAGCTGCTGCTGCGGCGCGCGGCGCGGGCCGAGCTGTCGCTCCCGCCGGAGATCGAGCGCCCGATCCTGACGATCAGCGAGCAGACCGACAAGCTGTCGCGGCTGACCGAGCAGCTGCTGGTGACCGCTCGGCTGCGGACCAACCGCCTGCCGCTCGATCGCCAGCACCTCGATGTCGCCACCCTGGTGCGGACGGTGGCAGCGCGGTTCCAGGAGCAGGCGCCGCAGTACCGGCTGATCGTGACGGGCCCGTCGGAGCTGTGGGCCGAGGTCGATCCGCTGCGGCTGGAGCAGGTTCTGTCCAACCTGCTGGAGAACGCCCTCAAGTTCAGCGGCACCGCCGAGCAGATCGAGGTCGACCTGTCGCAGCCGCACCCGCGCCGCATCCAGCTATCGGTGCGCGACTACGGGCCGGGTGTGCCCGAGGAGCAGCGCGCGCGGCTCTTCGAGCGCTTCTATCAGGCGCGGAGCGAGCATGCCCGCCGAGGGTTGGGTCTGGGGCTATACATCAGCCGCCAGATCGTCCAGCAGCACGGCGGGATGATTACCGTCGAGTTCCCCGCCGATACGGGATCGCGCTTCGTCGTCGTGCTGCCGACCGACGCCAGCGAGGGCGACCTGGAGGTTCCGGCGGGCGCCGAGGGCTGAGCGTCGCGTCCAGCGCGCGCCGCCGGGCCGCCCGCTGTTTCGTGCCTCTCCGGTACCGGCGCTGTCCCCCTCAGCCGCGCCTCCCCGGGATCGACCGGCACCACCGCCACCCGGTTAAATACGAGAACAGGGTCACCGGGCGGTGTCCCTGTTCTCGCTGGGCAGGTGAAGCCTGGTATGCATCGTCGAAGGGATCGCCCGCGGCGATCCACAACGCGCAGGTAAGCAAATTCCGTGCCCGCGGTGTGCCGACGCCGGGCCCGCTCCCCACTCGCACGCCGCCCGCGCGGGCGGCGTGCGATTGACGCGGCCGCTTCTCCCTCGCTACCATGAGCCCCGGCCCGCCGGCCCGCCGCGTTCCCCCGTTGGAGCGCTGTCCGACGCGTCGTCGCCCAGGTCGCCCGGGCCGCAGGCATGCGCGTGTGCCCGCCGGCCGGCACCCTGACGAAGGAGGCTCTCGATGGCATCGGCACCCGGGGTCGAACCGAACATGCGCGACTACGAGGAGACGCGACGGGCCTTCCGCTGGGACGTGCCCGAGCACTACAACTTCGCCGTCGACACTATCGGGAGCTGGGCCGCCGACCCGCGCCGTCTCGGCATGCTGCACGTCGACCAGCACGGGGACGCGCGCGAGATCACCTTCGCCGACTTCGCCCGCCGCTCCGACCGCCTGGCCGCCGCCCTGCGGCGACAGGGGGTCAACCCGGGCGATCGCGTGCTCGTCATCCTGCCGCGCGTGCCTGAGTGGTGGGAGGCGATCCTCGGCATCATGAAGGCGGGCGCCATCTCGCTCCCCGGCACCACGCTGCTGATGCCGCGCGACCTCGAGTACCGCATCCAGGCCTCCGGCGCGAAGGGGATCATCACCGACCCGGAAGTGGCCGCGCGCGTCGACGAGATCGCCGGGGCCTGCCCGAACCTGCGCGTGCCGATCGTGGTGGGCGGCGAGCGCGCGGGCTGGATCGGCTACGAGGCGGCGCTCGCTGGGGAGCCGGCGGGCTTCGCGGCCACGCGCACCCGCAGCGACGACCCGTGCATGCTCTACTTCACCTCCGGCACGACGGCGCACCCCAAGATGGTGCTCCACACCCACGCCTCCTATCCACTCGGCCACGTCGTGACCGGCAAATACTGGCTGGACCTGCACCCCGGCGACCTGCACTGGAACCTGTCCGACAACGGCTGGGCCAAGGCGGCCTGGAGCAGCCTGTTCGGCCCCTGGTCGGTCGGTGCGACCCTCTTCATCCAGGATGCGCGCGGCCGTTTCGACGCGGGGCAGACGTTGGAGACGCTCGAGCGCTACCCAATCACCTCCTTCTGCGCCGCGCCGACGATCTACCGCATGCTCGTGCTGCAGGACCTGTCGCAGCTGAAGCCCCAGGCGCTGCGCAGCTGCGTCGGGGCCGGCGAGCCGCTCAACCCGGAGGTCATCGCGTCGTGGCGTGCCTCGACCGGCATGACTATCCGCGACGGCTACGGCCAGACCGAGACGGCCGTGCTCGCCGCCAACTTCCCGCCGGTGCCGGTGCGGCCCGGCTCGATGGGCAAGACGTCACCGGGCTACGACGTCGGCATCGTCGACGACGACGGCCGCGAGCTGCCGGCGGGTGACGAGGGGCACATCGGCGTCCGCATCCGGCCGGAGCGACCGGTCGGCATCTTCCACGGCTACTGGGGCGAGCCGGAGCTGACGGCGGCCACCTTCGCCGGTGACTGGTACCTGACGGGCGACCGCGGCCGGCGCGACGAGGACGGCTACCTCTGGTTCGTGGGGCGGGCCGACGACGTGATCCTGAGCGCGTCCTACCGCATCAGCCCCTTCGAGGTCGAGAGCGCGCTGATCGAGCACCCGAAGGTGGCCGAGGCGGCGGTGGTAGCGAGCCCCGATCCGATCCGCGGGCAGGTCGTCAAGGCGTACGTTGTCCTGGTGCCGGGCACGGCGGCTTCGGATGCGCTGGCCGGGGAAATCCAGGACTTCACCCGCCGGATCACCGCGCCCTACAAGTACCCACGCGAGATCGAGTTCGTCGACGACCTGCCCAAGACGATCAGCGGCAAGATCCGCCGCGTCGAGCTGCGTCAGCGGGAGGTCGAGCGCAAGGGCGGCGCGAGCGACTGAGTGGGGTCACGGTTTCCGGGGCAGGACGGGTGTCGACCCAGAGATCTTCACGTCGGGCCCCACCGGAAGGCTCGTCGAGGTGGCCTTCGACGAGAGGCGGTAGTAGGCATTCGTGCCTCAGCCATTACCGCCGGAGATCGCCTTCACCACGGAGCTGGTGCGGTGGCTTTCTCCCACCGCCGCATCGGCAGACGGCTCATCACCGTGTTCGTGATCCATCGGAGTCTGCTCCCGCTGCCCCTGCTGGACCTCAACGCCTACGTCGAGCAGCACCACGACGAGTATCGGTCGCTGCTGCACGACCTTGGGCTCGCCTCCGCGTGTGGCCGGACCAACTCGCCGGACCTCACCCAGGTTGACTCCCGTCCCACGTCGGCAGGTACTCCGGCCTCGGCCCCTCTCATACCCGTCGCCCCCGGTGTATGCTTGCCCCGTTCCGTGATACCGTGTGCCAATCGATGGTCGCTTTCCGGTCCGCGGCTGTGCTGAGCCGCACGGAACGTCGGCGCGGGGCGTTCAATCGCCGCCGCGTGTCCGCACCGGTCTTCGTGGATCCACGTGGGCTCGTCGGCTCGTTGTGCTCCGTCGATGGAGGTATGGATCATGACCGGATCCCGCTACGACGATCTCCTGGCAGCGGCCCGTGGTGGCCGGCTGAGTCGCCGTGACGTGCTCGTGCGCGCGGCCGGACTCGGGCTGAGTGCCCCGGCCATCGCGGCGCTGCTGGCCGCCTGCGGCGGCACCAGTGCCACTCCCACCACCGCGACCACCAGTAGCACCTCCACCACGACCACCACCGGTGCCTCGACCAGCACGACCACGACGTCGGCTGCTACGCCGGTCGCCGGCGCCTCGCCGGCCGCCGCGGCCACCACCGTGACCACCAGTGGCCAGCGCGGTGGCGGCGGCCAGCTCAAGCTCCTCTGGTGGCAGGCTCCCACCATCCTCAACGGCCATCTCGCCCAGGGCACCAAGGACTTCGACGCCTCCCGCGTCGTCCTCGAGCCACTGGCCGACTTCGACAAGGACGGCAACCCCGTCGCGATCCTGGCGGCCGAGATCCCCAGCCTGAGCAACGGCGGCGTGGGGCAGGACGGCATGAGCGTCACCTGGAAGCTCAAGCAGGGCGTCAAGTGGTCTGACGGCCAGCCCTTCACCTCCGCCGACGTCAAGTTCACCTTCGACTACGTCTCCAACAAGGACACCTCCGCCACCACGTCCGGCAGCTACACCGGGATCGCCTCGGTCGACGTGGTCGACGATGCGACGGTGAAGGTCACCTTCAAGAAGCCGACTCCGGGTTGGTTCACGGTGTTCTGCGGCGCCAACGGGTACATCGTGCCGCAGCACGTGCTGCAGAGCTTCGTCGGCACCAACGCCCGCAACGCCCCGTTCAACCTCAAGCCGATCGGCACCGGTCCCTACAAGGTCGACAGCTTCACCCCCGGCGACAATGTGCAGTACTCGATCAACACGAACTTCCGTGAGGCCAATGCGCCCTACTTCGACACGGTCAACCTCAAGGGGGGCGGCGACGCCACCAGCGCGGCCCGGGCGGCGATCCAGACCGGCGACGTGGACTACGCCTGGAACCTGCAGGTCTCCGCGGACGTGCTGACGTCGCTACAGTCCGGCGGTGTGGGGCAGTTGATCATCACGCCGGGAAGCAGCAGCGAGCAGATTCAGGTCAATATGACCGACCCAAACACCGACGTGAACGGTGAGAAGTCCCACTTCGGCACGCCGCACCCGTTCCAGACCGACCCCAAGGTGCGCCAGGCCTACGCGCTGGCGATCCAGCGGGACGTCATGGCCTCGAAGCTCTACGGCCCGGCCGGCACCGCGACCGCCAATGTGCTGGTCGCGCCGGCCAACTTCGTCTCCAAGAACACCTCGTGGAAGTTCGACCTGACGGCGGCGGGCGCACTCCTCGACGGGGCCGGTTGGACCAAGGGGTCGGACGGGGTCCGCGCCAAGGGCGGCGTCAAGATGCAGATCACGTTCCAGACCAGCGTCAACCAGCTGCGCCAGCAGGAGCAGGAGCTGGTCAAGGCCAGCTTCCAGCAGCTCGGCATCACCATGACGCTGAAGTCGGTCGACGCGGGGGTCTACTTCTCCTCGGACGCCGGCAACCCGGACACCTACGCCCACTTCTACACCGACCTGGAGATGTTCACCAACGGGCCGTCGACGCCCTACCCGCTGGACTACATGATCCGCTGGTACGGGAAGACCGACAACATCGCGCAGAAGTCGAACAACTGGGCCGGCAACAACATCACGCGCTGGCAGAACAGCGACTACGACACGGCCTACGAGTCGGCGTTGACGGAGCTGGATCCGGCGAAGCAGGCGCAGCTGTTCGTCACCATGAACGACCTGGTGGTCAACAACTACGTCGGCATCAACGAGGTGGCGCGCAACGGCGTGTCCGGGGCAGCCAAGAATCTGCAGAACCTCAACCTGTCGCCCTGGTCGTCCGACCTGTGGAACCTGGCGCACTGGACGCGGTCCAAGTAGTCCGGTAGATCGCTCGTGGCCGGCGTCGGCGGTCGAGCTCTCGAGACGCGCGAACTCGGGCGGCCGGCGTCGGCCACTCGCAGCCGAACGCGGGCGGCCTGCCGGATGGCTGCCGGGAAGAGCCCCACCGGCGGCTTACCGGCCGCGCCGTGTCGTCGAACGCCGCCTCGACCACCTCGAGCAGATGCGGTTCAGCCACCCGCTATGAGGCACGGGCGGCCACCTACCGGGCCATAGTGGTCTTCGCCAGCCGCTGATCCGGTCGGTCCGATCCGTCAGACACCGCCCAGCCGTCGCTTCTGCGCGGCGTAGTCGCTGTAGCCACCGTGGTACTCACGGATGACGCCGTTGTCCAGTTCCAGGATGCGGCTGCAGGTGCGGTCCAGGAAGTAGCGGTCGTGCGAGATGGCCAGTACGGTGCCGTCGAAGCTGTCGAGCGCCGATTCCAGCACCTCGATCGAGGCGATGTCCAGGTGGTTGGTCGGCTCGTCGAAGAGCAGGCAGTTCGCACCGCTGTGCATCAGCCAGGCCAGCTGCAACCGGCTCTTCTCGCCGCCGCTGAGGTTGGCAATCGGGCCGGTCGACTGGCGGTAGTTGAAAATGAACCGTCCGAGCAGCGCCACCGCCTCGTCATCGCGCATTGGGCGCACGCGCCGGATGTGCTCGACCGGCGTGTCGGCCGGGTCGAGTGTTTCATGACCCTGTGCGTAGTAGTCGAGCTGGATCGACGGCCCGACCCAGACCTCACCCTCGCTCGGCTCCTCCAGCCCCAGCAGCAGGTTGAGCAGCACCGACTTGCCCGCGCCGTTCGGCCCGACCAGACCGACGCGATCGCCGCGCCACAGGGTAAAGTTGACGTCCAGGAGCACGATCTCGTCACCGAAGAGCTTGGCCAGATGGCGCGCCTCGATCGCCTTCTGCCCGCCGCGTACCGCCGAGCGCAGTCGCAGCCCCATCTTGCGCCGCTCCAGGACCAGCCGCTCGACCTTCTCCATCTGGTCGATCTGCCGCTGCTTGTTTCGGGCCTGCTTGATGTGCCGCTCGTCGACCACCATGCTCGCCCAGAGTTTGAAGCGGGCAATGGCCGCCTCCAGCCGCTCGATCTCCTTCTGCTGCGCCACGAAGGCCTGCTGCTGCTTGAGCATGACGAGCTCGCGCTGTACCGCGTAGCTGGAGTAATTGCCCGGGTACTCGGTGATCCGCCCCTCGTCGATCTCCACGATCACGCGCACCGTGTCATCGAGCAGATAGCGGTCGTGCGAGACGAGGATCACGGCGCCGCTGAACGTCCGCAGCACCTCCTCCAGCAGCGCCTTGCCGTCCATGTCGAGGTGGTTGTCGGGCTCGTCGAGCAGCAGCAGCTGCGGCTGGGCCACCAGACAGCGAGCCAGGCCGACCAGCTTGCGCTGCCCGCCGCTCAACACCTCCAGCGGGCGGTCATGCAGTTCGACGGGCAGCCCCAGGCGCGTGAGCAGCCCGGCCGCCTCGTTGCGTAGCCGGTGTCCGCCGCTTTCCTGGTAACGCTCGATCACTGCCGCCTGCCGGTCAACCAGGCGGCCCAGGCGTTCCAGATCGGCCAGCAGCTCGGGATCGGCCAGACTGGCCTCGATCTCGGTCAACTCGCGCTCCTGCGCCAGCAGGTCGGGCCGCCCGAGGAGCACCTCGTCGAGGGCGCCTGGCGCGCCGTCGCCGGCGTACTCCTGCGGTAAGTAGGCGACGCAGACGCCGCGCCGCAACGTGCGCTCGCCGCTCTGGGGCCGCTCCACCCCGGCCAGGATCTTGAGCAGCGTCGATTTGCCCGCGCCGTTGGGGCCGACCAGCCCGATCTTCTCGCGGTCGTTCAGGCTGAGGTTGACGTCGCGCAGGATCTGCCTGGCTCCGTAGCTCAGGTTCACCTGGTCGAGTCGCGCGATCAGCACGTGCTGCCTCCTCCGGCCCTCGTGGCCTGATCGATGAGCCGGTCGGGCCGTCGAGCGGATCGTATGGCCGCGCACGAGCCAATACGAAGAAACGCCGCGGGCCGCTCGACTGGCCCACGACGTTTCGACGATTCCGTGTCGGTGTGTGCTCGGCAGTGCCTGGAATGTCAGCTCCGCGTCATCCTCGCGCTCCAGGACCTCGCCTACCGTCACACTGCGGACCCACCGAAAAATGGGCACAGTACGGCAATTGAGGGCCCGCGATGGAACCCTTCTGCCTCAACTGTCCCCGAGAGCGGCGAGCGTCCGCCAGCATCCGCCTAGCTCCGCGATCTGTCCCACTATCACGCGACGCGGGGCTGGCTCTCCGCGAGCCTGCCCTGCGCATACTAGCAGCGATCCATCAATCCGGCAAGCCACGATTGCACGCCGGGAGGAAGCTGTGCGCCGCCATCCTTGACCGTTGAGTCGCCCTCACCTGCAAGAACGTGGCTCAGGCCCCTGCCTCCCCTACCCCCTCGCGCGCGCTTGATCGGAGGGCTCCCGGCTGGTACAATTCCGTAATTAACTCAACCCTCCGGCGGAGCACGGCGTGGCGCGCACCCTGGCCCTGGCAAACCAAAAAGGCGGCGTCGGCAAGACCACCACCGCGGTCAACATGGCCGCGGATCTGGCCCGCCGCGGCCAGCCCGTCCTCCTCATCGACCTCGATCCTCAGGGCAACGCGACCAGTAGCCTCGGCGTCAACAAGCACGCCGTCGCCCACTCCAGCTACGAGGTCCTCATCGACGGCACGCCTGTCGCCAGCTGTCTGCTCCCCGATGTCCGACCCGGGCTCGACCTACTGGCCGCTAACGCCGCCCTGGCCGGTGCCGAAGTGGAGCTGGTCGGCCTGCGTCGCCGCGAGTACCGGCTGCGCGGCGCGCTCGAGCCCCTCGCCAACCGCTACGGCGTCGTCGTCATCGACTGTCCCCCCTCGCTGGGGCTCCTGACCGTCAACGCGCTCACGGCGGCCGATGAGGTGATCATCCCGATCCAGTGTGAGTACCTGGCCCTCGAGGGGCTGATGCAGCTGATCAACACGATCGACCTGGTGAAGCGGCGGCTCAACCCGCCGCTCGACGTCCTGGGCGTCGTCATGACCATGTTCGACGCCCGCACGCGGCTCTCCAGCCACGTCGTCGCCGACGTGCGCCGCTTCTTCCCGAGCCGCATGTTCCGCGCGGTCATCCCGCGCGCCGTCCGGCTGGCCGAGGCACCGAGCTTTGGTCAGACGATCTTCGAGTACGACCCGTCGTCCCGGGCCAGCGAGGCCTACGCCTACCTCGGCGGCGAGGTGGCCCAGCGCCTCGGCCTGACCGACCCGGGACCGCAAGCCGTGGCGGCCACCAGCGGGGAGGCCGCGGAGTGAGGTGCGTGATCTCCGTCGTAGCTGATGATGCGTTGACGTCCGCCGGCCCGCGGCGCCGAGCGAACGGGAAGGGGTGCGGCCAATGACGGTGGTGCGGGACCCGGATCTGGCCAGACTGGTCGAGGTACCGACCCTCGACGAGGTCGTCGCCGACAAGCTCCTCGGTACCGGGCTGACCTTCGACGACGTCCTGCTCGTGCCGATGGAGTCGTCCGTGCTGCCCAAGGACGCGCGGACCGAAGCGCGGCTGACGCCACGCATCCCGTTGAACATCCCGGTCGTCTCGGCGGCCATGGACACCGTCACCGAGGGGCGCATGGCAATCGCCATGGCCCGCGAGGGAGGCATCGGCATCCTCCACCGCAACCTCTCGATCGCGGATCAGCTGACCGAGGCCGACAAGGTCAAACGCAGCGAGTCCGGCATGATCGTCGAGCCGGTCACGCTGCACCCGGACGACCCGGTCAGCGAGGCCCTGGCGGTCATGGAGCACTACCACATCTCGGGCGTACCCATCACCGACGTCGCCGGCAAGCTGGTCGGCATCCTGACCAATCGCGACCTCCGCTTCCACGGGGACCTGGCAGAGCCGATCGCCACCCTGATGACCAAGGACCACGTGGTCACCGTCCCGGTCGGCACGACGCTCGACCAGGCGGAGGAGATCCTGCACCGCAACAAGATCGAGAAGCTCCCGGTCGTCGACGAGCACGGCTACCTCAAGGGCCTGATCACGGTCAAGGACATTCAGAAGCGCATCCAGTACCCGAACGCGACCAAGGATGCCCAGGGCCGGCTGCGGGTGGGCGCGGCTGTCGGCGTCGGCGCGGACGCCATGGAGCGGGCGGAGGCACTGATCGCCGAAGGCGTCGACGTGCTGGTGGTGGACACGTCACACGGCCACTCCCAGGGGGTGATCGAGATGGTCCGGGCGATCAAGCAGCGCTGGGACATCGACGTCATCGCCGGCAACATCGCGACGGGCGCGGCGGCCGAGGCCCTGATCGGGGCCGGCGCGGACGCGCTCAAGGTCGGGGTCGGGCCGGGTTCGATCTGCACCACCCGCATCGTGGCCGGCATCGGCGTGCCGCAGGTCACCGCCATCATGGACGTGGCGCGGGTGGCCCGGCCGCGTGGCGTGCCGGTGGTGGCCGACGGCGGCATCCAGTTCTCGGGCGACACCGCCAAGGCGATTGCCGCCGGGGCCGACACCGTGATGCTCGGCAGCCTGCTGGCCGGCGTCGACGAGAGCCCGGGCGACGTCGTCCTCTACCAGGGCGAGCGCTTCAAGGAGTACCGCGGCATGGGCTCCCTGGGCGCCATGAAGGCGCGCTCCTACAGCAAGGACCGCTACTTCCAGGAGGACATCGAGAACCTGGCTAAGTTCGTGCCCGAGGGGATCGAGGGTCGGGTGGCCTACAAGGGGCCGCTGTCGGCCATGATCTACCAGCTCGTCGGCGGCCTGCGCCAGGCGATGGGCTACTGCGGCTGCGCCACGATCGAGGAGATGCAGGAGCGGACCCGCTTCGTCCGCATCACCGCGGCCGGGCTACGCGAGAGCCACCCCCACGACGTGGTCATCACCAAGGAGGCCCCCAACTACCGCGTCTCGCGCTAGCGCGGTCTCCAGAGCGCTTGACGCATGTCCTGGTCGGCCCGGAGCAGGCGGGCCCGAGCGCGGAGGTTCAACCCCGCGCTCGGGTCGAAAAGTCGGCTGCAGCCGACCGGGCTCTGGACAGTCGTGTCGAGAGATGCTGTAGCGTGCGGGGATGGGCGCGCCCGTCATCGTCCCCCTATCCCGGCACTTGGCAGCCCTGTACCTGCCATTTGACAGCCGCCAGGCCGCGGTGTACTGCATCGATAGAGCGGCTGCTGGAGCAACAGGCGGACATTGCGACCGGCATCGCGCCGGTCCCGCGCCGCGTAACGGGACCTACGGGCTGGTTCCAAACCTACCCGCCATGGCGGGCTGAACGATCAATGTCCCGGGCAGGGATGTCGAGAAACAAACCGACCCACCCGCCCGGGAGAGGGAGACATCGACGATGTTCGAGCGCATGAACCCCCTGAACGAGGTCGAGCGAATGCTCACCGAGATGGATCGACGGCTGGGCGGCATGGTCGGCCGGGCCCACCTGCTCCCCTGGATGCGCGGCGTCCGGCCGGCGATCGACCTCTACGACACCGGCGAGTCGTTGATCCTCAAGGCCGCTATCCCCGGCGCGCGCGTCGACGACATCGACGTCGCGGTCGAGCACGGCGTGGTCACGCTGCGTGGCCACGTGCCGGACACGGTCGAGAAGGAGGAGGCCGGCCGCGTGACCTGGTATCAGCGGATAATCCCATCGGGTCCGTTCAACGAGACGGTCCACCTCCCGGCACCGGTCGACCCCGATCTGGCAGTGGCCGCCTTCGCCGACGCCGTCCTCACACTGACGCTGCCCAAGGTCCAGGAGGCCCGGGTAAAGCATATCGCGGTGCGCCCGGCGGACTCGGTCCCCGACATGTGACCCACTCCGCCGGCCCGTGACCGAGGGGCACGGAACGTGCATACCACCGCCCATCGGCTCGAGTGCGGTGCTCGCGCGGGCATCCAGCTCAGATGCCCGGCGCGGTGATCCGATCGACAGCTGCGGCTTGCCGTGCGGTTGGCTCAGGGCTCCGGACGTTCTACCCGGCGTCCATGCCATCCCCCGGCGCGCGCCGCGGGGCCGGCGATCGTCTTCGAGCCACCATATGAATAAATGACCGGGGTAGGACTAGTGGGAGGGAATCTCCATGCGGATCGCGCAGATCGCGCCCCTGTACGAACGTGTCCCGCCGAAGCTCTACGGAGGGACCGAACGCGTCGTCCACGCGCTGACCGAGGAGCTCGTACGGCGCGGCCACGACATCACCCTGTTCGCCTCGGGCGACTCGCTCACCTCGGCCCGGCTGATCCCGATGGTAGAGACCGGCGTCCGTCTGGGCGGGGCGACCGACGCGCTGGCGTTGCACGTGGCAATGCTGGAGGAGATCTACTCCCGGGCCGAGCGATACGACGTGATCCACTCCCACGTTGACGCGCTGGCCTTCCCCTTCGCGCGGGCCGCCGCCACCCCCACGGTCTCGACGACCCACGGCCGGCTCGACCTTCACGAGTACCGGCGCCTCTACGCCCGCTTCCCGGAGCAGCGGCTGGTCAGCATCTCGCACTGCCAGCGCACCCCCTTGCGCGACCTCCCGCTCCGCTGGCTGGGGACGGTCCACAACGGCATCCGTCTCGAGCACTTCCCCTTCCGGCCCGAGCCGGACGACCCGCCCTACCTCGTCTTTCTCGGCCGCATCTCGCCAGAGAAGGGCCCGGTCGAGGCGGTCGCGGTGGCCCGCGCGGTCGGGCTCCCGCTCAAGGTCGCGGCCAAGATCGACGAGCGGGACCGGGAGTGGGCGGCGGCGCACTTCCTGCCACTGCTGGACGGTCCCGGTGTCGAGTTCATCGGCGAGGTCGACGAGGAGGCGAAGGCCGAGCTCCTGGGCGGCGCGCTGGCGCTCCTCTTCCCGATCAGCTGGCCGGAGCCGTTCGGCATGGTCATGGTCGAGGCGCTGGCCTGCGGCACGCCGGTGATCGCGTTTCCCAGGGGCTCGGTAGGCGAGGTACTGATCGACGGGGTCACCGGCTACGTCTGCCCCTCGCTCGACGACATGGCCGAGGCGGTGTCCCAGATCGGCCGGATCGACCGCGCCGCCTGCCGCCACCACGTCGCGGCTCACTTCAGCGCCGCGGCGATGGCCGACGGCTACGAGGCCATCTACCGCCGGGCCCTCGAGGAGCGCGAGCAGGGCGAGGGCAGCGACCGAGTACTCAGCGACGAACTGGTTCTGGCCGACGCCGCCCTGGACCGGCTGTCCCCGATCGGGCTGGCCGTCCCGGAGTCCGGCGCCCTGCCGCTCGTCCCGTCCGCGTT
>Ga0307372_10006143_pt1 | contig 17714 bp, 21 predicted proteins | sample OX1MG_FD_202533 | JGI IMG/M metagenome (GOLD analysis project Ga0307372, IMG submission 202533) | Soil microbial communities from Risofladan, Vaasa, Finland - OX-1 | ecosystem: Environmental > Terrestrial > Soil > Coastal area > Acid sulfate soil | place: Finland: Risofladan, Vaasa | collected... | reverse complement strand
TAATCCGTAAAGATGGCAACGTGCCCGCCGCCTCGACCTCGATGAAGGGAGCAGGCACCAGGCTGCTCCTAGTGGACGACGAGGCCCGTTTCGCCCGGACGCTCGGCCTCGGCCTGGAGGCCCAGGGTTACGAGGTGACGGTCTCCCCCGATGGCCAGACAGCGATTCGGGTTGCAGCGGAGCTCAAGCCGGAAGTGGTCCTGTTGGACCTGGGCCTGCCCGACCTGGATGGCGTCGATGTCGTGCGCGCCCTGCGGTCCTGGATGACGGCACCGATCCTGGTGCTGTCCGCCCGGCACGAGGAGGCGAGCAAGGTGGCCGCACTCGATGCCGGAGCCGATGACTACGTGACCAAACCGTTCGGGATGGACGAGCTGCTCGCCCGGCTCCGGGCCGCCCTGCGGCGTATGGACGTCGCAGGGCGCGACGACCCCGTGATCAGCACCCCACATTTCCAGTTGGACCTGTCGACCCGACGGGCCACGGTGGGCGCCGACGAGTTGCATCTCACCCCCAAGGAGTGGCAGATAGTCGAGGTCCTGGCCCGGGCCCCCGGCCGCCTCGTGACCCAGCGGGAGCTCTTGCGGGAGGTCTGGGGGCCCGAGTACCGGACCGAGACCGAGTACCTGCGCGTCTTCGTGGCCAGCCTCCGTAGGAAGCTGGAGCCTGACCCCCGCCACCCCCGGTACCTGGTCACTGAGCCGGGTGCCGGCTATCGCCTGGTGCCCGGCTGACTCGGTGCACAGGTGGTCGCATTGGTTCTAAATCCGTACCCTCCATCTGACGGCAAGAGAGCTCATAACAGGTTGATCTGTGCGGGGCGGGCGCCTGCTCGGTCGTTGGCGGGACCCGCAACCGTGTCGGGAAGACCTGTACCTGGGTGTTGTGCCAGGTTACCGGTTGGTCATCGAGTACCTGGCTCTTGCCCATGAGCGCTCACGGGGCGGTCACACGAAGACGCTGCCCCGCTCAGCAACTCCTCGACCTCAGGGGTGGTGTAGAACCGGGCGCAGCGGTAAAGGGGATGGCCCCGCCGGCCACGACTCTCATCCTGGTCGGCCTCGCCACCGCCTTCGAGTTGGTCGTAGTGGCCTGGTCCTCGGCCCGACGGGGCATCAGTGAGGCGCTGGTGGCCGGGCCGGTGGGTTCCTTTGCCTACAACGTCACCATGTCCCTCGGCGCGGGAGCTCTGGCCCGGCCCCTGCGGATCACTGACGCCGGTCAGCTCCATGCACCGTGGGTGGCCATGGTCGCCTGCCTATCCGGGATTCTTGTCCTGGCCGGGATCATGCGCCGGCTTTCCCGCCCTGTCGGCGTGGCCCTTCTCATTGCCTATCCGCTAGTGGCCTGGCTGGTCCTTGGTTGAGAGACGCCGCGGGGTAGCCGGCGGACGGGTCCGGCACCCTCTGAGGGACGAGACCGGGGGTGCAGAGTGCGGTCCTCTGGCTGGCGTCAGGGAACCCGGCGGCGGTGATGCGCCGGATCCGAGCCACGGTCTCCTCCGGTGAGGTGAGGGCGAGTTGGTCGCTGATCCAGGCGCCGGCTCGCTCCCCGTCGATCCGTCGGGTGGCGCCATTCTCGTCGCGGAGCGCGGTACGGAGGATCCCGGCCTTCGACAAGGCCACGAACGGGTCGGGGTCGTATCCTCCACTACCCAGGACCAGAGCGATGTCCTCGAGGGCGAGACCCGACTCGGCCCAGCGTGCCGCGCATTCTGCGATCTCACCCGGACGGTCACCTCCCGCGGCGTAGCGCATGGTGTCCATGTCGGCGGCAAGCAGCCTGAGCACCTCCCAGAGCCGCCCGGACCAGTGTTCCTCGGCGGCGATCAGTCCCAGGGCGCTGGGAAAGACCTCGCCGGCCGCCGACGCGTGCCGGGCGAGGGCAGCCTCCAGCTGCCCCTCCGTGGGTTCAGCAACCTCTGTTGTCATTGCTGGGTACCTCCTCGCCATACGAGTAAAGCCTTGACCGCCAGACGATTGTTAGAGGCTAAAGGCCCTTCCTGGCCCTCGGCGGCCCCTGATGACGAGCCCCAGGGCCTGCGTAGGATCGGCCGGGGACTTTCGCCTCTACCCCCCAGGCCATCTGAGCGCCTTCAATGGGGGCCATGATCCCTCGTGTGGCGACCCACTGCATGAGCCGCAAGATGGAGAAGCTCGACATTCCCTCCATCCCCGAGTTCATCGAGATGATCTCAGATACCGGAGCCGAGCCCTACGCCCCCAAGGCGTCAGTTGACCTGTTCGGGCTGGAGAAGAACGACTTCATCGCCCTGGTGGCCGACATCATCACCGTCGGCGAGTTCTACGAGAAGGCCGCCGTCGGCCACATCATCTTCACGTGAGCACCGCCGCCCTGGCCAGCCTGGTCGGCGACGAGGTCAGGGTGCCCTGTCTCGACGGCGTCAACTGTCGTTACCTATCGCTGGACGCGGCGGCATCGACGCCGGCGTTTCCGGCCGTGGCCGACCGGGTGGCCGAGTTCCTGCCCTGGTACTCGAGCGTGCATCGCGGGGCAGGGTGGAAATCGCAGCTCTCGACGGTCGCCTACGAGGACGCCCGTGCCGCCATGCTGGGCTTCGCCGGACGCGAGGACACCGACGACATCGCCATCATCTGTCGCAACACCACCGAGGCGATCAACCACCTTGCCTATCGGCTGCGCCTCAGCCCCGACGACGTGGTGGTGACCACTGTGGTCGAGCATCACGCCAACCTGCTTCCCTGGGCCCGCCTGGCCCGGCGCCGCTACGTGGAATGCGATCCCGACGGGACCTTCGACGCCGACGCCGCGTCGAGTGTCCTCGCCCAACAGCCCCGGGCCCGCCTGCTGGCCATCACCGGAGCCTCCAACGTAACCGGCTGGATGCCGCCGCTGGATGCGATCATCAACGAAGCCCACGCCCACGGGGTACCGGTCCTGGTCGATGCCGCCCAGCTCGCCGCCCACCGCCCCATGCCCGCCGCCGCCGACTTCGTGGCGTGGAGCGGGCACAAGATGTACGCCCCGTTCGGCGCCGGGGCCCTCATCGGACCGCGGGAGGCCTTCTTGGACGGGGATCCCTTCCTGGCCGGCGGTGGTGCCGTCGACCTGGTCGACCTCGACGAGGTGGCCTGGACGGACCCGCCCGAGCGAGAGGAGGCCGGATCACCCAACGTCATCGGCGCCGTGGCTCTGCACGCCGCCATCGACGAGTTCAGAAGGCTGGGGTGGCCGGCCATCGCCGCTCACGATGAGGCGCTGGCCGGGCGCCTGCGCCAGGGGCTCGGCGCGATCGACGGCGTCCGGCTGCTCGGAGCCTCGGCCACCCATCTACCGGTGGCCACCTTCACCGTTGAGGAGGTGCCCCACGCCCTGGTGGCGGCCCGCCTCAGCGCCGAGTACGGCATCGGGGTCCGCCACGGCTGCTTCTGTGCGCATCCCTATCTGATCCGGCTCCTCGGCCGGGGCGACGAAGAGGTGGCCGCCTACCGTCGCGACGTGGGGCGGGGGGACCGGCGGCGCATGCCCGGAGCGGTGCGGGCCAGCGCCGGCCTGTCCGCCACAGCCGCCGACATCGACCGGCTGGTGGACGCGGTGGCGGCGATTGCCGCGGGACATCCCGGACCGGTCAGCTACGACCAGGACCCCCACACCGGTGACTACTGGCCCCGCGCCGCGTAGGGGCGCTGGGCCAGCGCCGCCCGGAGGCTCGGCGCCTCCTGCGCCTGAGGCTGAGAAGTCCCGTGTCGGCACTGGCCACGCAGGAATACCCACTGGGGTATCCAAGTTGAACTGTAAGCAGGGCCAGGAACGCCCGGGATGGAGGCGGTTGTGACCACGGTGGCGCTCAACAAGGACAACTTTCACGACACAGTGACGTCCAACCATGTGGTGCTCATTGACTTCTGGGCGACCTGGTGCGGCCCGTGCCGGATGTTCTCGCCGCTCTACGAGGCGGCCGCCGAGGACCACCCGGATGTCCCCTTCGCCAAGCCGATGCAGCTTCCTGAGACCGTCACCGCCGAGGTCCGCCGGCGCCTGCGCCGGGTGACCCGCCAGGTGCAGGGGATCGAGCGGATGCTGGCCGAGGGCCTGACCTACGGCCTGGAGCGTCCGGATGAGGCGCGAGCCGACGGGTACGACATCGACACCGTCCAGCGCATATTCATGCGCCTGGCCTGAGGGAGAGCGCAATGGTGCAACAAGCAGCGACAATAGGCATCGAGACCACCTTCGAGAAGCCGTTGGCCGACACCGAGGACGCCGTACGAGAGGCCCTCTCCGCCGAGGGCTTCGGGGTCCTCACCGAGATCGACGTGGCCGCCACCCTGCGAGCCAAGCTGGGGGTCGAGCGCAGAGCGTTGAAGATCCTGGGTGCCTGCAACCCCAACTTCGCCCACCAGGCCCTGGAGCTCGACCCATCGGTGGCGCTGGCACTGCCCTGCAACGTCGTGCTCGAGGACGCGGGTGAAGGCCGTACTCACGTGGTCATAGCCGATCCCCGGAGCATGCTCGGTGGCAGCGCCGCGTCGCCCGGGCTGGTCGCCCTCGGGGCCGAGGCGGCCGCTGCCCTGCAACGAGTGCTCGACCAACTCGAAGGCTGACGATGCCCGGCCGCCGACCGAGCCAAGCCACGCTACCCGGAGCATCGGTGTTGGCCGTCTGTGCCCACCCCGACGACGAGAGCTTCGGCCTGGGTGCGGTCCTGTCCCACCTGGGCGCTCGTGGCGCACGGATCGGGGTGCTCTGCTTCACCCACGGAGAGGCCTCAACGCTGGGGGCGTCGCCGACCGGGCTCCGGGAGATCCGGACGGCCGAGCTCCGAGCCGCCGCCCGTGAGCTTGGGGTCAGCTACGTCGACCTGCTCGACCACCCCGACGGCGCTCTTGCGTCGGTCCCCCTCGACCGGCTGGCTCGTGCGGTGGAGGAGACGGTGACGACCGTGGCCGCCGACCTCCTCCTGGTCTTCGACCAAGGCGGCGTCACTGGACACCCTGACCACGTCCGGGCCACCGAAGCCGCCTTGGCCGGGGCCGGGCAACTCCCCGTGCTGGGATGGAACGTGCCGCAAAGGGTGGCCAGCGCGCTCAACGCCGAATTCGGCACCGCCTTTGCCGGCCGCCACGACCGTGACTTCGACATCATCATCCCGGTCGACCGTGTAGCTCAGCTTCGGGCGATCTCTCACCACGCCAGTCAGTCGACCGACAATCCCGTGCTGTGGCGGCGCCTGGAGCTGCTCGGCAACACCGAGTCGCTGCGATGGCTCAACCGGCCGTGGGCCTCGTCCCCGGGTGCGCCTTCGGCCAAGGACGGTTGTTCCGCGGGTCCGCAAGCCTTGGACCTGGCGGCGATCCCAGTACAACTCGGCTAGGGGTCCTTCGGCTCTATCGACGGCGGCATCCGAGGGGAATGCTGGTCGAGTGAACTGTGAGGACGAGCCGGCCATGACCGTTCTTGTGGCATATGCGAGTGCCCACGGATCGACGCGAGCCGTCGCCGAGCGGATCGCCTCCCGCCTGGCGGAGCACGGTCTGGAGGCCGAGTGCCTGTCCGTGGACCAGGTGAAGCGCCCGACATCGATGCTTAGGCGGGCAGCATCGCCAGCGCCCTCTCGCCCGACCGGCTGGAGATGACACGGTGAGAGGCGACATGCCCGTTTGTAGCCGCACCGAAGCGGACGATCACGACCCACTTCCTGAGGAGCGTGAAGCGGCCCGTCGCCGGGTAGCGGCCAAGCGGGACCTTCTCTCGCACGTTGTCGCTTACGTGGTGATCAATGGATTCCTGGTGGCCGCTTGGGCAGTCACGGGAGCCGGGTACCTCTGGCCGGCCTGGGTGGTTGGCGGATGGGGCGTCGGAGTGGTATTCCACGCGTGGGGCCTATTCGCCCGCAGGGCGGTGACCGAGGAGGACGTGGACGCCGAGATGACCGCCGGTGCGGTCAACACCATGTCCAGGGGCCTGAAAGCCGCACCTCGGTGGTGGGGGCGCGGGCGGGTCGGACGGAGGGTCGCCGCCGCCGTCACCGTTTCAGTCGCCGCCTTGGCCCTCGGTGCATGCGGAGGTGCCGATAGCGCCCCCAAGGCCTCGGCGCCCTCCACCTCCACGACGGTCGCGGGGCGACCTGGGGTTGGGCTGGCCCAGCAGCTGCAGGAAGCGTTCATCAGCGCCGTGAATCGAATCCGACCCTCGGTCGTCGAGATCGCCACTGCTTCGGGCCTCGGATCAGGCGTCGTCTACGACACCAATGGTGACATCGTCACCAATGCCCACGTGGTCGGAGACGCCCAGCAGTTCCAGGTCAGTCTGGCCGATGGCCGCAGCCTGGCCGGTGTGCTGGTGGGCACATACCCGCCCGACGATCTAGCCGTGGTCCGGATCACGGGCCCCAATCTCCCGGCTCCGGCCACCTTCGGCGACTCCGCCTCGGTGGCGGTGGGGGAGATCGTGCTCGCCGTCGGAAACCCGCTGGGCCTGTCCAGCTCGGTGACCGACGGGATCGTCAGCTTCAACAGGCGTACGGTGGGCGAAGGCAACGGAGTGGTGCTGCCCGCCACCATCCAGACCAGTGCCCCCATCAACCCGGGCAACAGCGGCGGGGCCTTGATCGACCTCGACGCCCGAGTGATCGGCATCCCGACCCTGGTGGCCGGGGACGCCCAGAGTGGAACAGCGGCCGCCGGGATTGGCTTCGCCATTCCTGCCAACACCGTGAAGCTCATCGCCTCTCAGCTCGTCTCGAGCGGTCGGGTGACCAACACGGGTAGGGCCGCTCTGGGCATCCGGGGCGCCAGTGCCCTATCGCCCAGCGGAGCGCCGGTCGGCGTCGTAGTCGTCACGGTGACAATGGGTGGCGCCGCCGACCAGGCAGGGATCAGACCCGGTGACCTCGTCAGCAGCGTCGAGGGTCACGACGTGACCTCGCTCGCCGGGCTGGCGGACGTGATGGCCAGGCTCAGACCCGGGTCCACCGTGGCGGTCACCATCGAGCGCTCGGGGGTCAATTCGACTCTGAGGGTGACCCTCGAGCAGCTGACGGCCAGTTGAGCCGAGATGGTGGCCTTGGACGTGTCTGAAGAGTGGCCGCCCGCCTGAGCTTGAGGCAGTTCCGTCGTAGCTGGCACGAACGCCGTGCTACGGCCGGGGACTCCTGGTCGTGGCGGCTGTGCGAAACCGGGTCTAGTCGTTCCGGCCTGCCCGATGCGATGCTGTGTTCATCCGGCCGGCGCGGCCGGTGAGGGCGGTTCAAGAGGAGGTCAAGTCTTGCTTCCGATGGCGAGACGCCCGAGGCCATCCTGAAACGGCGCTTCGCCACTGGAGAGCTCGACGCGGACGAGTACCGCCATCGCCTGGACGTCCTGTGGGGCCGCGACCACGTCGGTGTCAGCGGATCTCTGGGTTGAAGCCCGGGACTCCTGGACTGGGTGAACTTCTTCCACAGCCTGGGTCAGTGAATGACGGCGGGCACGGCGCTGTCGTGATGGCCGAACAGCACCTCTGCGGTTATAGGTCGCGTCAGGTCGGCGAGGTCCGAGGCTAGGTCCACCAGCAGGTCGTCGATGGTGACCATGCCTACGAACCGGTTGTCCCTGACAACGCCGAGGCGGCGGACGGCGTTGGTGCGGAAGATGGCGAAGGCGCTGTGAACGTCGGTGTCGGCGTCGATGGTGATCACGGGTGTGGTCATGATGGCATCCACCCGGGCGTCCGCGGGAAGGCCTCGCGCCAGGCCCCGCCGGACCAGGTCACGGTCGGTAACGATCCCGACCAGCCGGTCGGTTCCTTCGACGACGCCCAGGGCGCCGACACCTGCTTGGTCCATGAGCTGGGCAGCGTCGACGATGGTCCGCTCCGGGGCGATACCGATCGTAGAACGACGCAGCACGTCGATTGTCTTCATGGTGGCCTCCTTGTCAACTCTTCGAGGACGCGAAGTGCCGGACCGACGCGTCCGAACCCGGGAAGAACAGCGCCTGGTGGCCCGTGTCCCCCCACCTGACCAGGTAGGGCGGTCCACCTGCCGTCCCGCGGGCCACGAGCACCTCGCAGTCGCGGTCGGGTTCACCGGTGTGGTGGCCCTTGATGACGATCCGGTCTCCGACTTCTGCCTTCATGCCGATCAGTCCCCTCTTGCCTCATGAGACTTGCACCCCCATGATCAGCGGTGGCGAACGGCACGCGCTAGGGCCCTTGGTCACCCGCTCGGGGCCGGTCGGGACCGGTGACGCTGGTCGTATCGCCAGCCCCGCCCTGCCCCACGAGCGCGTGTGCGCTCCGGCGGCAGGGCCGGAATCACTTGGTGTGGCCGGGCGGCGTCCGGGAGCCAACCTTTGGCCCTATATTGGACCAGCCGCTTCTGGGCCTCCACCTGGGTGAAACCCTCCGGTGAGGAGGCCAGCCTGATCGTCCGTCGCATCGGGAGCCGAGGACGCGCTCGGGGGCCCTGGGAGCAGGCTTCCGACCGGGCCGGACCTCGTTCTGTGAAGCCTTCCGCCGGTCAACCTGTGGGCTAGCTGCGCCATGGCTTACGCCCCTCTTGAGGGGCGGAGCGCCGTCGGTGCCCGATCGGTGATGATGGGGACCATGTTCGGCTTAACGAGGCGCGAGGCTCCCCGCCGCCTGCGCCTGAGCTCGGTGGTGTTCTCGTCCCTGCAGGGCTACCAGCAACGGTGGGCCGGAGCCGACGCCTTGGCTGCCCTCACCCTGCTCGCCATCGCCGTACCGGAGCAGCTGGCCACCTCACGTCTGGCCGGAATGCCGCCAATCACCGGCTTCTACGCCTTCATCGCCGGCAGCGCTTTGTTCGCCCTGTTCGGGTCCAACCCACAGATGTCGGTGGGGGCGGACTCCACGATCGCGCCCCTCTTCGCCGTCGGGATCGCCCATTTGGCTCCGACCGGCTCGGCCGGATACATAGACCTGGTCGGCCTCCTGGCGGTGGCCGTTGGTGTGATGGTGAGTCTGGTCGGCCTGTTGCGGCTGGGGTGGATCGCCGAGTTCCTCTCGGCGCCGATCATCACCGGCTTCCTGGCTGGTGTGGCCGTGATCATCGTCGTCCACCAGCTCCCGGACCTGTTGGGCATCCCTGCAGTGGGAGGCAGCACCGTGCACCGTCTGGGGGTCATCGTCAGCCACCTCAGTCGGGCCAACGGCTGGTCCCTGGGTATCGGATTGTGCGTGCTGGGGGTGGTGGTGGGCGCCGAGCGGGTCGACCGGCGCGTTCCTGGCGCTCTGGTGGGCCTGATCGGCTCAGCCCTGGTGGTAGGGGCCCTCGGCCTTCGGGCCCACGGCGTGGACGTGCTGGGCAGCTTCGCTCACGGCGCCCCCCGACTGGGCTTGGTGGGGCTCTCCTGGTCGGCCATCCGATCCGTCGCGCCCTTGGCCGGGGTCGTGTCCCTGGTGGTAGTCAGCCAGTCCGCGGCCACCACCCGGGCTTTTGCCGATCAGGGTGGCTACGAGGCGGACGTGAGCCGTGACTTCCTCGGTGTGGGTGCCGGCAATATCGTGGCGGGCCTAATCGGCTCGTTCCCGGTCGATGCCAGCCCCCCGCGCACGGCCGCGGTGGCCACGGCCGGCGGGCGGACCCAGGTTGCCGGACTCGGCGCCGCGACCGCGTTGGTGCTCCTGGTCCCGGCCGCCGGTCTGCTCAAGGACGTGCCGGTGGCGACCCTGGCCGCAGTGCTCCTCTTCATCGCCGCCCGGATCGTCCATATCCGGGAGCTCATCTCCATTGGGCGCTTCGACCGCTTCGAGCTCGGGTTGGCCCTGGTCACGCTGGTCACGGTGGCCATCATCGGCGTCGAGCAGGGCATAGCGGTAGCGGTCGGTCTGGCCATCCTGGACCGCACCCGGCTCAGCGCCCGGCCCCAGCTGCATGTCCTGGGGCGTATCCCGGGGACCACCAGCTGGGCCCCGCTCTCCAGCGCCGAACAGGCTGTCCAGTTGCCCGGCGTCCTTGTCGTGCTCTTCGCCACCCCGCTGTGGTACGCCAACGCGGTCCACTTTCGGGCCGAGCTGGACTCGGCTCTGAAGCGCGGCGTCGGGGCCCCGCGGGTGGTCGTGCTGGATGCGATCGGGATGAGTGACATCGACTACACCGGCTCACGCTCGTTGCGACAGGTGCTGGACCAACTCGAACGGTCCCACATCGCCCTTGCGGTGGCCAGAGCCGGAGGGCGCATGCGCACAAGCCTTGCCCGCGCCGGCCTGGTCGGCCGTATCGGTGAGGACGGATTCTTCAACTCAGTCAATGAGGCGGTAATGGCGATGGGAGGAGAGGGACCCGACCAGGCCCCGCCGGCACCCCGCTGATGTCGTTGTCGAGCAACTTGGTCACCACCTCGTGGAACGAGGCGTCCGGACCGACTGTCACCATGGGTGTGCTCATCACCTCGGGGATCTTCATACCGGCCCCTTGTGGATGTCGAGTGCCGATCCTGGTCGGGAGCGCAGCGCCGCCCGAGCGGCACGACCGACCAGGATCGGGAGGAAGGCGCTGACGCGAGAGCCGCTGAACCGAGCGATGGCCCTGGTCAGCTCCTCGTCCACGACCGCGGGTCCCTGCCCAGGGAACTCGCGCCGCAGGGCCTCGCGGAGCGCTCGGCGGTCGGCGTTATCGAGGACCTGGGCGCGATCTGCCGCCAGAGCCTCCTCGTGCAACTCCTCCAGGTTCGACACCAACTCTTAGGTTCGGGGATCGCCCGGCCGCGGGCAAGTGCCGAAGGTCCCGACCGGTCCTTGGTTCTGCCGTTGTCGCTCGAATCGACGGTCCCGGCCGAACGAAGGACGTTCGGCTCTGGCGAGACCCAGGGTGCCTCTGCCATGGTGGAAGGTAGGTGCACGATGGTCGGGCGCGGTGCCCAAGCTTTGCGCCGAAGGAGGGCAGTGTCGGATGGCCGGAAAGACTGATCATGCCAAGGGACAAGTCAAGGAAGTCGTGGGAAGCCTTACCGACAACAAGGACCTCGAGTCCGAAGGCAAGGCCGAGCGTCTTGCTGGCGAGGCCAAGGAGAAGGTGGGCCGGGCGAAGGACAAGGTCGAAGACGTGATCGACAAGGCCAAGGACGCGTTACACCGGAAGTAGTCGGCCGACCCTTGGATTGCACGGACATAGGCCCGATCGGCGGGCTGATAATCGTCGTGATCGTGGTCGTGCTGGTGACTGCGGCCCAGGAGGTGATGTCCATCGACCACGGCTGAGCCTGTTCGATAACGGCACTACCGCCCACCAGATTGAGTGGCCGCTTTCAACCGGAACAGGTGGCCGCTTTCAGCCCCCGGAACAGGTGGCCGAATTCACCGGAGTCCCCAAGAGCGCATCAGGACCCGGCCCACGCCGGGACTGGTGTGGCTCCCAGACCGGCCGATCGACAATCTCTTGCCCGCCCGGGTCCGCCGCGGTCACGCCCTTACCGGTCTGCTCGCAGCGATCCCTCGATTTGCCGGCTGGCCCGCTTGTACGAATGTCGCTCAGCCCTGCCGCGAGGTTGCCAAGAGGCGATGGCATCTCGGTACAGCACCAGGTGGTCAGCGACCATCCGCCGGGTCGAGAAGGCCTCCTCGGCTACGGCCCGGCACGCCCGGCGGTCGATTTGGCCGATACATGCGATGGCCCCGGCCATGGCCTGCTCATCGGCGCAGAGGAACCCGTTGACACCGTGGCGCACGATCTCGGGGGCGGCTCCCTCGCAGAACGCGATCACTGGCGTCCCGACGGCCAGAGCCTCGACCATGACCAACCCGAACGGCTCCGGCCAGCGGATCGGATTCAGGAGGGCGGCCGCTCCGGCCAGGAGGTCGGTCTTGTCCGCCCTGCCCACCTCGCCCACGTAGACGGCGTCGTCACCCAGGAGGGGCTCGACGGAGTTGGCGAAGTAGGCCAGCTCGGCGGGCTCCCACATCTTTGCCCCCAGGCGAATGGGCACGCCCGCCGCCCGGGCGGCCCGGATGGCCCTATCGGGGCCTTTGTCCGGGTTCATCCGCCCCAGGAACGCCACGTAGCCCCCCTGGCCGGTCCCGAAGGGGAGGGCGTCCACGTCGATGCCGTGGTGGATCACCGCGGCGACCCCGACCTCGGGGGCAGTGGCGGCCTGGGCGGCCGAGATGGCCACCACCGGGACCCGGGAGGCGATCTGGGAGTACCGGCTGGCCATCTCCTCGTTGAACGGGCCGTGGTTGGTGGTGACGACGGGGGTGAGCCCTGGACGGGCGGCGGCTCGCCAGGGGCCGAAGAGGGTGTGGTCATGGATGACGTCGACCCGGCCGTCGAGGGCCCCGTAGGCCCGGATGACGTGGTCGAGCTCGGCCTCGGCCGAGCCGGTGGTACCCAACGCCTCGGGGTAGGCCCAGAGCAGTGGCACCGGGCAGGTGGAGTCCCCGGTGGCGAAGAGCACCACCTCGTGTCCGGCGGCGACCAAACCCCGGGCAAGGGTGTCGATGACCAACTCGGTCCCGCCATAGAGGGGCGGGGGCACTGGCACCCACGGCGGGGCCACCAGTCCCACCCGAAGTCGCGGCAAGTGGTTCTCCTCCCGGACGTCCCGACGGAAAGAACCATCGCATGCCGTCCCAGGCCCGTACCAGGGCACAACGGCCCCTGCTGGCCGCGGCTGTGGTGCCCGTTGTCAACCAGTGGCGACCCTTCGGATGCGGCGGCCACCCTCGGTGGGCTGGGCACGCCCTGGCGGAGTGGCCGGGATCGGCCGAGCCCCTGCTTGGGGACTTCCGGCCCTAGCCCAACCACGTATCGGCGGCCAGGATGGAGCCCAATGAGTGCAACGGAGGGGGCCTCGTGACGGCTCTGACCGATTCGGCGGCAATGGCCGAGTACCGGATCGACGCCGCCAGCCACAACGGGACCATCGTCCTGCATGTCCAGGGCGCTTTGGTCTCGACCACGACGCCGGGCTTGCGAGCCGATCTGGCCAGCGTGGTTGGACACCGACGGGTTCTCTTCGAGTTGTCCGGGGTGAGCTTCATAGACGCCGCCGGCCTGGGCGCTCTGATCGGGGCGATAAGGCGCATCCATGAGGGCCGTGGCGTGGCGGCGCTCTGCGGGGCCAGACCGTCGATCTTGGCGGTGCTGCGGAGCGCGGGAATGGAGCGCCTGGTCCACGTGGCTGACTCACCGGCGGACGCCGTGGCCTGGCTGGCAGCCCAAGCTGGGACCGAAGAAGGCCTCGCAGTCTTCTATGGCCACTGAGTCATGCGAATAGGCCGCAAGGAACGAGCCGTCCGGGTCGAGGTGGATCGGCTGGTCGAGGAAGCCGCGGCGATGCTGGCCGGACAGCTGGGCCAACGTTGCGATTCCGGTGAGGCTACGGCTTGCGTTCGGGTCAACGAGTTGGCCCACGCCGACTGGGTGCGCCTGACCGGGTTGGCCGAGGGCCGCGACCCGCTGCGTCGGTCGGATTGGGACGGGGCGACCAGGCAGCGGAGGCCAAGCCATGCCAGATCTGAGCGCCGCGGGGGTTGAGGCCAGCGACTCGTTGGCCCTCCCCGGCGCGTTCGGCAGCCCGCTGGAAGCCACCTTCGAGGCGGTGGTCTTCGACTGGGACGGCACGGCGGTCCCGGATCGGAGCGCCGACGCTTCCGGTATCCGAACGCGGCTCGAGGCGCTCAGCCGGGCCGGGACGCACATCTTCGTGGTGAGCGGCACCCACGTCGGCAACGTCGACGGCCAACTCCGGGCCCGCCCCGCTGGGCCCGGTCAGTTGTTCTTGTGCCTTAACCGGGGCTCCGAGGTTTTCCGAGTCGGACCGGAGGGACCCCTGCCGGTGTGGATGCGGGTGGCCACCGATACCGAGGACGCCGCGCTGGACCGGGCCGCGGCCGGCGCCGTCGAGGCCCTCCGGGGTAGGGGGATCCCGGCCCGGATCGTCTCGCAGCGACTCAACCGGCGCAAGATCGACCTGATCCTCGACCCGGAATGGGCGCGCCCGCCCAAAGCCCGCATCGCGGAACTGCTCCACGCCGTCACTGCCGTCTTGGCCCGGGCCGGCATCGCCGATCTGGCCGAGGTCGTGGCCATCGCCGCCGCGGCCGCTTCAGATGCGGGACTTACCGATCCCCGCATCACCAGCGACGTCAAACACGTCGAGATCGGCCTGACCGACAAGTCGGACTCGGCCCGCTGGGCAGCGGGTTGGCTGGGGGCCCAGGGCATAACCGGCGCCCTGGTACTGGTGGCCGGTGACGAGTTCGGCTCGATCGGCGGGGCGGCGGGCAGCGACTCGCTGATGCTGGTGCCCGAGTTGGACCGGGCCGTGGTCGTCTCCGTCGGGGTCGAGCCGGGAGGTGTCGCGGACCGGGTCATCGGCCAGGGAGGAGGCCCAGACCGCTTCGCCTCCGTCCTCGACGCCCAGCTCGCCCGCCGGGACGCGCGTCGGGTGCCGTGGATAGACACCGACCCCCGTTGGGTGGTCGAGCTTCCGGCCGAAGGGGCTCGCCAACGCGCCGCCGAGGCGCTGGGAACTCTGGGCAACGGCTGGGCTGCCACCCGGGCCATCCGCGAGGAGGACTCCGCTCCATCCAGCCCGCCCTTCGCGGTTAGCGGCATCTACTCCGCGGGGGAGATCCCCATCCTGGTCCCGGGGCCGGTGTGGACGGGGCTGGACCTGCGCCCCGGTCCCGACCGGCGCTGGGTCGACTTGCACACCGGGCTCCTGGCCCGACGGGCCGGGGAGGTCCGCACCCTCCGGCTGGTCTCGGCGGCGGATCCCCATGGACTGGCGCTGCGGGCCGAAGGACCGCCGTCCGTGCTCGGCGCGGGAGAGGCCCTGGCTGCCCCTGATCAGGTGACCCCGTTCGAGCGGGCGGAGACCGGCTCGGTCACAACCGCGGCCACTTCCATGCCGGCGGGCGGGTCGATCGCCCTATCCGCCCGGGACTGGAGCGCCCTGACCGAGGACCTGACTGTGGTCGAGCGACTGGCCGCCTGGGCCGGCACTTCGACCGGCGCGGCCCCTTTTAAGGACGCCCGACGACGCCTGGGGTGGCTGGAGGACGCCGGCTTCGACGGGATCTTGGCCTCCCATCGGCGAGCCTGGGCCCAGCGCTGGGCCGACGCCGAGGTGAGCATCGATGGCAGCCCTGAAGACGAGCTGGCCGCCCGGATGGCAGTGTTCCATTTGCTCTGTGCCGGCCCCGACCAGGGCGAAGCCGCCGTCGGGGCCCGGGGACTCACCGGCCCGGCCTACGGGGGCCACGTGTTCTGGGACGCCGATGTCTTCGTACTCCCGGCCCTGGCCGCCCTGCGACCGGGGATAGCGCGGGCCATGCTGGAGTACCGCATCCGCCGCCTGCGCGCCGCCCAGGCGGCGGCGGCTGGGCGCGGGTTGTCCGGGGCGCGCTTCCCGTGGGAGTCCGCTGGCGACGGCTCCGACGTCACCCCTCGTCAGGCACGGGGACCGGGCGGGCAGGTGGTCGCCATCCTCACCGGCGAGCACGAGGAGCACATCACGGCCGATGTGGCCTGGGCGGCGGCCGAGTACTCAGCCTGGACGGGGGAGGCCGGGTTCCTGGCCGGAGCCGGGCGGGGCCTGGTCGTCGACACCGCCCGGTACTGGGCCGGCCGGGCTCGACTGATGGACGGACGCGCCCACATCTACGGCGTCATGGGGCCTGACGAGTACCACGCGGTGGTCGACGACAACGCTTACACCAACCTCATGGCCCGCGCCAACCTGCGAGCCGGCGCCGACCTCCTGGAAGCCAAACCCGGCGGGGATGCCGAGCGGTCGGAGGCGGCCGCATGGCGGGAACTCGCCGACGCTTTGGTCGATGGCTACGACCCGGCTCGGGGCCTCTACGAGCAGTTCGCCGGCTACTGGGCGCTGGAGCCCCTCATGGTCGCCGACATCGGAACGCCGCCCCTGGCCGCCGACGTCGTCCTGGGCGCAGAGCGGACAGCCGCCACCCAGGTCATCAAGCAGGCCGACGTGATGATGGCCCACCACCTCATTCCCGAGGAGATGGCGCCCGGTTCCCTGCGGGCCGACCTCGACTTCTACGGGCCCCGCACCGCCCATGGCAGCTCACTCTCGCCCGCCATCCACGCCTGCGTGCTGGCTCGCGACCACCAGCCTGACGCGGCTCTCGGGCTGCTCCGGGCGGCGGGCCGCCTCGACCTCGACGACATGACCGGCACCACCGCCGGCGGGCTGCATCTGGCCACCTTCGGCGGACTCTGGCAAGCCCTGGCCTACGGCTTCCTGGGCCTGCGCCCCCACGGCGGCTGCCTGCAGCTCGATCCGTGCCTGCCGAGCGCCTGGGAGGGCCTCTCCCTGCGCCTGCGCTACCGGGGAACACCGGTCGGGATCCGGGCCGACCACACCAGCGTCCGCATCAGCTGCGACGAACCATTCACCGTCCGCCTGGCCGGCGCCGCGCCCCAGCGCTGCGACCCGCCGGGGCGGACCCTTTCCCGGAGGAGACCATGAGCATCGTCTTGGCGGTCATAGACAGCAGTGCCGCCGCCCGGCCGGTCCTGGAGACCGCTGCCGAGTTGGGCCGCCTCACCGGCCACGCCGTGTCGGCCATCCACGTCCGCCAGGACGGCACCGACACCGCGGAGCTTCTCACCGAGCGGGCCGGGATCCCACTGCGCATCCTCGACGCCCCGGTGCACGAGGCCCTCCTGGACGCCGTGGCCGACCCCGATGTCGCCTTGGCCGTGATCGGGGCCCGGGCCACCCTCTTCGGGCGCCGCCCCGCCGGCCGTACCGCGCTCCATGTCCTCGAGTACTCCCGCAAGCCCATCGTCGTCGTCCCCCCCGAGGCGGTCTCGCCCGCCTCCTTCCGCCGCCTCCTCGTCCCGCTGGAGGGGACCCCGGCGTCGTCCCAGCCGGTGCTCGACTGCCTGACCGACCTGCTTGGTGCCGACGTCGATGTGGTCGCGCTCCACGTCTTCACCCACGAGACCCTCCCCCGGATGATGGACCGGCCAGTTCGGGATCTGGAGATCATCGGTGCCGAGTTCCTGGCCCGGCACCTGCCAGGTGCCGCCCGCCGCGTCGAGTTCCGCACCGGTCCGGTCGATACCCGCGTAGCCGAGGTCTGCGCCGAGGAGGGCGCTGACCTCATAGTGCTCAGCTGGTCCCAGGACGCCGGAGCCGGGCGCGCCGCTGTGATCCGCGGCGTCCTTTCCGACTCCAAAGTGCCGGTGCTCCTCGTACCTGTCGGGGCCGGCGCTGAGGCGGCCAGTCCGTGCGACATTCCGCCAGACCAGCGACGGGCAATGGGACCACTGGCTCTGGCGGAACGGATCGGGACGTAGTGGAGTGAGACCATGAGTGGCCCCCAGCCCGACACCCACGCCAAGCCCCCGGTCGAGGAAGACCCCGCCGGGCTCGAGCGGCTTTCCCCCCAGTCCCGCCACTTCGGGTTCTTTCGCCCGCAGGCAACTTACCGAGGCCGAACTCGATTACCTCACCAACATCGACTACCAGGACCACTTCGCCTGGACGGCATTCGCCCTGGACGACCCCGGCCAACCGGGGATCGGCGTGGCTCGCTTCATCCGGCTGGTGGAACGCCCCGAGGCCGCCGAGGCGGCGGTGACTGTGATCGACGCCTACCAGGGCCGGGGGTGCAATTCCCCCGGCGACCGACCGCAGTAACTCAGATGCTCATCGCGGTCGGCGCCCTGTTGCTGGGGGAGTTCCTCGGCGACGACCGGGTGGCTCGAAGAGGCTTCGGAGGTACTGGCCGGATCCGCCGGGACTGTGATT
>Ga0307372_10006142_pt1 | contig 17714 bp, 18 predicted proteins | sample OX1MG_FD_202533 | JGI IMG/M metagenome (GOLD analysis project Ga0307372, IMG submission 202533) | Soil microbial communities from Risofladan, Vaasa, Finland - OX-1 | ecosystem: Environmental > Terrestrial > Soil > Coastal area > Acid sulfate soil | place: Finland: Risofladan, Vaasa | collected... | reverse complement strand
TGGGCGGCGGTGTCGAGGTCCCAGTTCGTGGCCGCTGTCCGCGCCTCGAAGGTCATGCACGCCTCCACCTGGGTTGCCTCGGGGTCGCGCCCCTCGGCGACCGCTCGCATCACGTCGCGCTCGGTGATGATGCCCGGCCCAGGGATGCGTTCGTCGACCACCACCGCGGCGCCCACGCGGCGCTGCAACATCAGGCGAGCGGTCTCAGCGACCGTGACGGCGGTCCCGACCAAAAGCAGGTCTGTGGACATCGCATCTTTGACGAGCACGGATCCCTCCCCTTAGAGCATACCACCGCCGAAGGCCATCGGATCACGGCGACGGGCACGGTCGATAGTCTTTTCCGTGACCGCAGTTCGATGACCACTTTGTCGGAAATTGTCGCCTTCCGGTCCCAGCAGGGCCGCAGCGGAGGGGGTGGCTGGGGTGAAGGCGTTGATCCACCTGAACCAGAAGCCTCGAGGCCGGGGAAGGCCAATGGGCGGCTTCAAGGACGGTTTCTGCCATCATCCGGCGGGCGCTCGTCGCTGAGGGCATGGCTCTATCGGATCGCCACTAACCGGTGCCTCAACTCCATCCGTGATACCAAACGCCGCGCCCCACCCGCCCCAGTTCCGCCGTTCGAGCCGCCCGAACCCTCCCGGCGAGGAGAGGTCACCTGGCTGCAGCCCTACCCTGACGCCTGGCTCGACTGGGTACCCGACCCGGCACCAGGACCCTCGGCCCGTTACCAGGCCCGTGAGGCCGTCCGGCTGGCGTTCGTCGCCGCCTTGCAGCGGCTCCCGCCACGCCAGACGGCGGTGGTGGTTCTCTGCGATGTGCTCGACTTCTCCCTCGCCGAGGTAGCAACCATGCTGGAGGCGACACCGGCGGCGGTCAAGGGCTTGCTACAACGAGCCCGAGCGTCCCTCGAGCGCCAGCATCTCACCGGAGCGGACCCCGCCCCCGTGCCCGGCTCAACCTCCGAGGTCGACTTGGCGCAACGCTTTGCCGATGCCTTCAGCTCCGATGACGTCGACACCTTGGTGGCACTGCTCACCGACGACGCGTGGCTCGCCATGCCGCCTGCCCCTCATGAGTACCACGGCGCCGAGGCGATTACCAGGTTCCTGCGGGCGAGCACGGCGGGGCGAGCGGGGGCGCGCCTCGGGCTCGCCTCCACCCGGGCCAACGCCCAGCCCGCCTTCGTCTGCTATCTCGGACAACCAGACGACCCTGCCGCCCAGCGGTCCGGCCTGGTCGTCCTCACCCTCTCGGGAGACCGGATCGCCGCCATCACTCGGTTTCTCGATCCCGAGCTGCCTTCGATCTTCGGCTTCGGGAACGCCCTGGCTGGGACCGGGGGCGGGTAACACGTCACGACCAGCCACCTGCTCCTATCAGCTCACCTGCCGCCGGGACCCCGGCGGCCTGGGCACGCATCCAAGGGGCGGTCACCGGGATAGCACCGGGGGAAGGCGTTCTTCCAATTCAGTTGCCGATGGAAGACGCGCTCCGCCACTGGTGCATCGGCTCTCATCGGCGAGACCGTCCCTGTCCCTTCACGGGCAGTGAGCGCGCGCAGTCGACCCCTCGCTGAACCCATGCGGCGAGCTGCCGCTTGTTCCGAAGGTACTCAGGGGCAACTCGCACCCACCCTCGCATCCTCCGGCCGCTCATGACCGCCGCATCGGCCTTGGTAAAGGCAAGGAGCCCGTCAGTGTCGGCCGGGTCCACGCGGACCAGAACCCCTCCCTGGCCGCTAGCGGCGACGGCCATGCTCCCGCCGACCATAAACGCCAGCCCCCCGAACATCGGCTGCTCACTCACGCCCGACTCGCCGCCGAGCAGTTCCCGGATGCGATGGGCCAGATCGTCGTCGTATGCCATCAGCGAGGATCGTAAGCCCTGCATGCCGCAGGCGGCCCCAACAGCCAAGTAGCCGACCGGGCGGGAGTGTCGGGAACTGTCATCGTCGGCGCCTGCCCACGAGAGCCAGGTCCCGTCTTGCCAGCCCGCGTTTTTCACATGACCAACCCGCTCCGGTAACGCCGCAGGTCACAGCGCCCGTCCGCGGCCGAGTGTCCCGCATACGCCGCCCGGTGAAAATTCCCGCACAGGACTGTCAGATGAGGAGTTTAAGGTACGGCTCCGGCTGATCTTGCCGCCGAGGCGATGGCCAGCCTCCACGTTGTTCCCTGGCGGGTCGGGCCCGACAAACCGCCGCTTGTGGGACTTCCGACCCTCGGTACTGCAGAGGGCAGGGGACCGCGTTCCTCATGTGGTTTTGCAGTGTAAATACCAGCACTGAGCAGGACCGCGTCCACGGGCGTGAGGATGGCCGCCAGTGACGTTTAGGACGCCCCGTCGAGGTCAGCTCAGTAGGGGGCAGTCAGGTGTAGTGTGTCCCGGCCGGCGTCTCCCTAGCAGCATTCCGGCCAACACAGGTCCCCCGATCAAAGGACCCTCTGGACCCATGCCGACGGCCCGCCTTCTCGCATTCGTTCTAACGGCCTCAGGCGGGGCGCTCCTGTCGGCTCGCGAATAGCACGGGCCAGCGTTTCTTCGACGCCCATCTGAACATCATTGACCCCGATTTCCGCTCATCGCCAACGACGGCTACCTTCCGCCGTCCTTCACCGTCGCTGACTGCCAGCGCTGTACTGTGCCCTTCGGCGTCGCCGGCGGTACGGTGGTGTCGGGATCGTTCCAGGGTTTCGCCCTGGCCGCCCCACAGGTGGAGTCGATCACCTCCACACTGCCCTGACCACGCCCACCCCACTCGTTGACCAGAGGAGATCACATGTCGCAGCAGGACTACGCCATCCACTACCAGCCGCTGTTCACAGCCCTGCAGACAATGGACGTCCAGGCCCTGATCGACCAGGTCGAGGACCCCTGGTACAACCAGACGCTGATCCAGGTCGGCGAGGTCCTGGTGCGCCTCGGGGTGATGCAGGGCGAGTTCCACTGGCACACCCACGACGAGCAAGACGAGTTCTTCTTCGTCCTCGACGGGCTGTTCCGCATCGAGCTTGAGGGCGCCGAGACAGTCGAGCTCGGGCCCCGGAAGGCGTTCACCGTGCCCGCCGGGATGGCGCACCGGCCGGTCGTGCCGGTCCGCAGCGCCGTCTTGATGATCGAAAAGGCAGGCGTCATCGCCACTGGCGACAACGGCCCCCGGGAGAGAGGATCAGAGCGACCTTGAAGGACACACTGCGACCCGGACTAACCGGGAGGCTGGAGTGCGTGGTGCCGGCGGAACGCACCGTGCCACGCCTGCCGCCCGAGACCGATGAGTTCAGCGCACTGCCCGAGGTGCTCGCGACCGGCTATCTGGAGGGGATCGTCGAGTGGACGTGCATGCGCGCCCTAGCCGGGCACCTCGATGACGGCGAGGCCACCCTTGGCGTGCACATCGACATCAGCCATCATGCCCCGACTCCTCCCGGGGCGCCGGTCACGGTCGATGAGTAGTTGACCCGTATCGAGGGGCGGCAGCTAACGTTCTCAGTGCCGTCCCGGGACGACGTCGCCATGATCAGCCGCGGCAACCACAGGCGTGCCGTCATTGACACCGGCCGGTTCCAGATGCGGCTGCAGGACCGGACCGCCCGCACCGGCCCGTCCTCGTGCCCCGCTTGCGGCTGCCATTCTTCGACGCGCACCTGCCCGTCATCGACCCGCGCTTCCCGCTGGTGGCCAACGACGGCTACCTCCCGCCGGCTCAGAACCTCGCGGACCTGCTTGCGGAGGTGGGGCAGTTGAGCCCGGGCCTGCTGCGTCTCGGACTCCTTCTCCCACCAGGAGAGGCGCTGGTTGACGCTCTTTAAGGTAGGACTTCACCGATGCCTTGCTCAGGGGCCGCTCGCGGTCGTGCGGCTCGCTGGCGAGCCGGTCCAGCGCTCGACGGTCGAGCTGGTCGAGGGCCGTGATCCCCTCCCGCTCGCAGAAGGGGATCAGCACCGACTGGAGGGGGTAACCGTAGGCGTCGCGGTAGGTCCTGGGTGAGCGCCCCGCCGCCTTGCAATGGGCGAGTGAGTCCTGGACCTGAACCGCGATCCACAGGGATGCGGAGCCAGGCCGCTCTGCCGCGTACATTGGCTTTCCCGCCAAACCCTGTCCAGTATGTGGATGACTCTGCGCAGCGACACCGGCACGTAGCCCCTGAATCCGGGGTCCAGGGGTGTAAATCGAGTTCAAGAGCGCGGTTGGCTGGGGCGGGAGGATTCGAACCTCCGATTACCTGATCCAGAGTCAGGCGCCTTACCACTTGGCAACGCCCCAATGTCGGTCCGGCCGGTCGAGAGGCCTAGGTGTGCGGCCAGCCAGCGCACGATAGTATCCGACCGTCGCCGTTAGCTCACCGCCGGGTAGGAGGCGCGGGTCGGCAAATCAGGCGGGGCGGGCGAGGAGCTGGATGGCCCGCTCGATCCGCATCAGGGCCATCCCCTGGCCGATCAGCGCGATTGAGTCGGGGAGCGGCGGTGTGACCTCGGCCCCGGTGATGGCGACTCGGAGCACTCGCATCGCTGACCGGACTACCTTCTTCTCCGTCGCGGCATCGCCCCTAGCTAGCTCCAGGGCCAGCCCACGGAGCCGATCCATCAATTGCGTGAGGTCGCCATCGAAGAGGCTGGGGACGCCCGCCAGAAAAGAGTGGGCCTGTTCCCGAGTCAGCGCGCCTCGCAGAAAGTCGACATCGGGTTCCGGCTCGGTGAAGGCGAACGCCACCAACCCAGGGATTTGGTCCAGGCGACGAATTCGCTCTTGCACCATCGCGGCGATCGGCACCAGCTGATCCGGCTGGGCCTGTGGAAGAAACGGCTGGATTCGCTGGGCCAACTGCTCTACCGGCAGTCGGCGGATCCAGACCCCATTGAGATGGTCGAGCCGCTGCTGATCGAGGATGGCCGGACTGGACTGCAGCCGGTCGAAGGTCATCCGCTGGCGCAGCTCAGCTAGGGTGAAGATCTCCTCCTCGGTGCCCGGCGACCAGCCGAGGAAGGCGAGGAAGTTCACCAGCGCCTCGGGGAGATACCCCAGCTCCCGGAACTCCCTGACGGTCTGGGCGCCGTGACGCTTGGAGAGCTTGCTATGGTCTGAGCCGAGCACCAGCGCAACGTGGGCGAACCTCGGCGGCCGCCATCCCAGCGCGGCATAGGTGATCAGGTGCTTGGGGGTCGAAGGCAGCCACTCCACCGCCCGGACCACCTCGGTGATCCCCATCAAGTGGTCATCGACCACTTGAGCCAGGTGGTAGGTGGGAAACCCATCGGACTTGAGCAGCACTTGGTCGTCGACCGACTCGTTGTCGAAGAGTTGGGGGCCCAGAACCAAGTCGTCCCACCGGGTCTCGCCCGGAGGGACCAGCAGCCGGACCACGGAAGGATCGTCCCGCCCTCGACGCGCCGCGACCTCCTTCTGACTCAGGGTCCGGCAGTGACCGTCGTAGCGGGTAGGCAGGCCAGCCACCCGCTGGGCGGCACGGAGCTCATCTAGCCGGTCCTTGGTACAGAAGCAAAAGTAAGCCGCGCCCAAATCCACGAGCCGCTCGGCGGCCGCCCGAAAGTAGGGCAATCGCTCCGACTCGGTGTAGGGAGCGCAGGGCCCACCAATATCGGGGCCCTCATCCCACTGCAGCCCCAGCCAGGCCAAGGTGTCCAGGTAACCGGGGACCGCCTCTGGCTGGTAGCGCTCTTGATCGGTGTCTTCGATTCGGACCAGGAAGCGGCCGTCCGATCCCGCCAGGCAATAGCTCAACAGCGCGGTCCTCACGTTGCCGATGTGAAGCTCGCCGGTGGGGCTGGGAGCGAATCGCAGCCGGCGCCGACCAGGAAGTTCAACCAGGTCGGGAAGGAAGGCTGGGGAGTCGGAACTCAACGGTGCAGGACGATCAGGTAGATTCCCATCGAGATGCATCCCGCTACGAGCAGGGCGGTCGCCACGATCCACCCCTCGCTGCGCGATGGGTGGATCGTCACGTCGGCCGAGGCCGAACTGCTCACCGAAACGCCCCGGGTGCCCAGGTGGGGGTAGCGTTCGGCCTCGGTCGGCTCAGGTATGGCCCCGCTCCGCGTTCCTTCCGAATCGGTGCTCAACTGTCGGCAGGTTCCTACTGAAGTTGGACCCCTTCCACTTCCTGCGAGTATAGGGGCGCCTATTACTCAGCCCGCATCGTCTAGCGGTTAGGACATCACTCTTTCAAGGTGGTAACCGGGGTTCGACTCCCCGTGCGGGTAGTGGGGAACTGAATCCGAGGCGCCGGCACGTCGTCCGCGATCAACTGGCCGGCCTGAGAGTCGCCCCGACTCCCGTACGTACACGCCGGGACTCCGCAGCGCTGAAGTCCCGAAGGGCAGAAGTGCCGGCCGTCCCTTCCTCGGTCTCAACACCCATATTTAGTGGCCTACGTCTGTCCGTCCACAACATGGGGTATGATTCCACCACTACTAGGGTCGGCTCGCCTAAGTTAGAAGCCGCGCCCGAATTGGATCGGAAGGGGAGGGGTTTTTCTGATGAGCAGGCAGGTCACCGTACCTGGCGGCTCCCGATATGTCGGCGACCTGCGCATCACCACCGAAGAGTGGATCTCCGGTACGGTCGAGGGCGAGGTTGTGGTGGAGGCCGGCGGTTGGTTGGCGGTCACCGGGGTGGTCACCCAGGGGATCGTGGTCGGGCTCGGCGGAGCGGCCTACGTGACCGGGGTGGTGGGCGGACTTCAGGTGCAGCGGGCTGGCGATGCAGTCTTGGACGGGACGTCCGTGGGAGATCTTCAGAACTGGGGCCGGGTGATCATCGCCGGCGTGGTCGAGGGGCAAGTGGTAACCCATCCCGGAGCTGCGACCGAAATCGTTCCCGGCGCAGTGGTGCACAGCGGCTGACCCGACGGCGCCGCTAGGGGGTCCGGCGAGCACCCCCGGCTCTCTTGGCCGCTCGGCGCCGAAGGGCATCAGATGAACGCCAGCCGCTCAGGGCGTCGGGGCGCAGCGATGAACGGGCCGAACTCGCCTCGGCGAACCGCTCGGGGTCGAGTCGAACCGCCGCGGGGCAGCTCCCCATCGATTTGCACCTACTGCATGAATGCACTTCGTGCACGTTTGTGGTAGGATGCCGCTGTGGAATCCAAACCAGGGCTGCGCGACCGGAAGAAGCAAGCCGTGCGCCAGCACCTGAGTGCCGCGGCAGTGCGCCTGGTCGCGGAGCGCGGTCTCCGGCACGTCACCGTGGAGGAGATCGCTCAGGAGGCCGAGGTATCGGTTCGAACCTTTTTCAATTACTTCTCTTCGAAGGAGGAGGCGATCGTCGGGCGCGACTGGGAACGGTCGACCGAGCTCCGGCTGAAGTTGCTGGCTCGCCCCGCGGCGGAGTCGCCCTTCGAGGCGCTCAAGCAGGTTCTGATCGAACGGGCCAAGTCGCTGGGCGACCGACCAGAGGAGTGGCTCCTGCACATGCAAGTGGTCCGCCAGGAACCCAGTCTGCTCCCGGCCCTGGTGGCCTCGTTCATGTCCCACGAGCGCATCTTGGTGGAGGCGGTCGCCGAGCGCGCCGGGGTCAACCCGGACCGCGACCTCTACCCGTCCGTGGTGGCCTCGGTCGCCCTGGGTGCCTTTCGAGTCGCCATGACCCATTGGCGCAGCCGCCAGGGGCAGCACTCACTGGTCCATCTGGTGGAGACCTCGCTCAGCCTGGTGCAGGGAGGACTCCCTGCCCCCGATCGGCGCCCTTTGCCGGCCCGGCAGAAGGCCCTCCCGCGGGGGCGGGTCACGCTCCCGGGGTCGGAGCCAGCCGGCCAGGTTCGACCAGCCATCCCGATCCAAAGCGTCGCATGAGTGATCTGATCACACGGGGGGAAGTGCCACTGCTCAGTCACCGGCGGGTGCTTTTGGTCATCGGGGCGTTGATGCTGGGGATGCTGCTGGCCGCCTTGGACCAGACCATCGTGGCGACTGCCCTGCCCACCATCGCCGGCGATCTGCACGGTCTCTCCCACCTTTCCTGGGTGGTCACCGGGTACCTGCTCGCGGCCACGGTGTCGACTCCGCTTTGGGGCAAGCTGGGCGATATGTACGGCCGGAAGGTCTTCTTCCAGGCGTCGATCGTGATCTTTCTGGTCGGCTCGGCTCTCTCCGGCCTGAGCTCCTCGATGATCGAGCTAATCGCCTTCCGGGCGCTTCAGGGGCTCGGCGCCGGGGGCCTGATGGTGGGCGCGCAGGCGATCATCGGCGACGTAGTCCCGCCGCGAGATCGTGGTAAATACCAGGGCGTCTTCGGGGCCGTCTTCGGCCTCTCCAGCGTGGCCGGCCCTCTCCTCGGTGGCTTCTTCGTGCAGAACCTGTCCTGGCACTGGATCTTCTACATAAACCTGCCCCTGGGAGCGGTGGCCCTGGTGGTCACCACGGGCGCCCTGCCCAACGCCCTGCGCCGGGTGCAACATGTCATCGACTACTTGGGCGCTGTGCTTCTGGCGGCGGGCGTCACCTGCTTGGTGCTGCTGACCACCCTCGGTGGCACCACCTATCCGTGGGGCTCGACTCCGATCTTGATCATGGCCGTCCTGGGGGTGGTGCTGCTTGCCGCGTTCGTTCTGGTGGAGCGGCGGGCGGCGGAACCGATCCTTCCCCTGCACCTGTTCAAGAACCGAGTTTTTTCGGCTGCCAGCGCGATTGGATTCATCGTCGGCTTCTCCATGTTCGGGGCGATCACCTACCTGCCGACCTATCTGCAGGTGGTTCGGGGGGCAAGCCCGACCGGTTCCGGTCTTGAGTTGCTCCCGCTCATGGCAGGCCTCTTGGTGACATCGATCGGCTCCGGGATCCTGATCAGCCGCTGGGGGCGCTACAAGATCTTCCCCATCCTGGGCACGGCGGTGATGTCGGTCGGACTGCTGCTCTTTTCGATGCTCGGGCTCCACACCCACGAGTTGGTCATCTCCTTGTTCATGGTCGTGCTCGGACTGGGGCTCGGCGGAGTGATGCAGGTGCTGGTGATCGCCACCCAGAATGCGGTTCCCCAGAGCGAGCTCGGGGTAGCGACCTCCGGGGCCACTTTCTTCCGCTCGATTGGGGGCTCATTCGGGACCGCCGTCTTCGGGGCGATCTTCGCCAATGTGCTCACCGGCAACCTGACCCACTACCTGGCCAGCACTAGGCTTCCGCGCGGATTCAGTGGCGCTGCCGGCGCCAGCCCGGCCGCTTTGGCCAAGCTTCCGCCCGCGGTGCACGCCGCCTACGTCCAGGCGGTCAACGCCTCCTTGCACCCGGTCTTTCTCTGGGCAGTGCCGTTCGGCATCCTCGCCTTCGCCATTACATGGCTTATGAAGGAGGTGCCCTTGCACCGGACGGTTCGCTCCGCCCACACCCCGATTCCTCAGCCGACCGAGGCGTAACGATGGGTGGCGGGGTATAGGCCCCGGCCCGCCTGGAGAGTTCTCCTGATCCGAGAGGGTGGGGGGCCAGATCGTCAAACCAGAGCTACGGTCGGCGGCGGGCACTATATTTGGAATTAGCGCCTCGCCGGGCCAGAGCTTTGCCCGCTCAAATAAGGAACTGGCCCCTCGCCGTCGCGCGACCTGAATTTGCCGACGCCGCCTGGGCGGTCGCCAGACCTGAGGATCTGGACCGCTGTCCGGCAGCTGTCGCACGGGAGGTGGTTGAGTGCAGATGCCCGGCGCGCGAAAAGGGTGGCTGCCCCAGCGACAGCCGGGCACGCGGGCAAATCCTCCCGGTGCCCACTACAAATGGGTCGCCCTGTCCAACACGACGCTCGGGGTGATGCTGGTGACGATCGACGCCACCATCATGATCATCGCCATGCCGGACATCTTTCGGGGTATCGGGCTGGATCCGCTACTCCCCGGCAACAGCTTCTACCTGCTCTGGATGATCCTCTCCTACCTGATCGTCTCCAGCGTGCTGGTGGTCAGCTTCGGCCGGCTTGGGGACATCTTCGGCCGCGTGCGGATCTACAACCTCGGCTTCGTCATCTACACCATCGGATCAATCCTGTTGTCGATCACCTGGATGACCGGTCAGTCGGGGGCCCTCTGGTTGGTTCTGATGCGGGTGGTGCAGGGGGTGGGTGGCGCCTTCCTGATCGCCAACTCAGCCGCGATCCTCACCGACGCCTTCCCCGAGCATCAGCGCGGACTGGCGCTGGGGATCAACAACGTGGCCGGCATCAGCGGGTCCTTCGTCGGGCTGGTGCTCGGGGGGATCCTGGGCGCCATCGACTGGCGGCTGGTCTTTCTCGTCTCAGTTCCGGTGGGGGTGGCCGGGACCATTTGGTCCTACCTCAAGCTCCGGGATCTGGGGCTGCGCCACCGCACCTCGATCGACTGGTGGGGCAACCTGACCTTTGCCGCTGGACTGATCCTGATGATGATCGGGGTGACCTACGGGATCGAGCCGTACCACCACCAAGCCATGGCTTGGACCAGCCCGACCGTTCTCGTCGAGCTGGGATTGGGGGCGATCTTGTTGGCGGTCTTCTGCCTGATCGAGTTGAGGGTCAAGGCGCCGATGTTCCGGCTCACCCTTTTTCGCATCCGCGCCTACACTTTCGGGACCATCTCCAGCTTCCTCGCGGCCCTGGGGCGAGGCGGCCTGATGTTCATGATGGTCATCTGGCTGCAGGGGATTTGGCTGCCGCTGCACGGGTACAGCTTCGCCGCCACCCCCCTCTGGGCGGGGATCTACATGATGCCGCTGACCGCGGGCTTTCTCCTCGCCGGGCCGGTGTCGGGCGCCCTCTCCGACCGCTTCGGGGCTCGGCCCTTCGCCACCGGGGGGATGCTCGCCGCCGCGGCCAGCTTCCTGCTGCTGGAGTTCCTGCCGATCAATTTCCCCTACGGTCTCTTCGCCCCCCTGCTGCTGCTGAATGGACTGGGGATGGGCGCCTTCGCGTCGCCGAATCGGGCGGCGGTGATGAACAGCCTGCCTCCGGAACATCGGGGCGCTGGCGGCGGGATGAATGCCACCTTCCAGAGCTCGGCCCAGGTGCTCTCGATCGGCATCTTTTTCACCCTGGTGATCGTGGGGTTGGCCGGGACGCTCTCCACCAGCCTGGAACAGGGGCTGGTCTTGCACGGCGTGCCGCGGGCGGCGGCCGTCAGGGCTGCCTCCCTGCCGCCCGTCTCGACCCTGTTTGCCGCCTTCTTGGGCTACAACCCGATGCTCCATCTGCTGGGGGCACACGCTCTGGCGACCCTCCCTCGGGCGACGACAGCCTTGCTCACGGGGCGCAGCTTCTTCCCCCACCTGATCTCCAAGCCATTCGGGGCCGGACTGCATGCCGCGTTCGATTTCTCGATCGGCTGCTGTCTCATCGCAGCCGCAGCTTCATGGTCCCGGGGCAAGCGCTACGTCTTTCGCGCCTCTGCGTCGCCGGCCTCCGGTCTGGGGGAGATGATCTCCCCCGGTGACACTCCCTAGCGGCGCCGCGGGGCCCCGGTGGCTCTGCCGCCCTCGGGGCGGTTGGCCCTGGCCAACTCCCAAGTCCGAAGATCAACCACCATTTCATCTCCGGTGGCGCTGGAGGATCCTCCCGGGTCAAACCCTGAGCAGAGCGGCAGCCTCCCTCCATCTCCCGAGATGGGCCGCTCTTGCGCTGATGGCGACCGCTCCCGAAGACGGTTGATGCTAGCGGCGACCGTCGACGGTTAACCGCGACTGCGGCTTGGGCTGCTCTGCGGGGGCCAGGCCGTCCAGGAGCCGAGACCCGCGCAACGCTAGCTCGAGCCGAAGCCGATCCTCTGTTTCGCCCCAACTTCCGACCAGCTCTTCAATTCGCTCCAGTCGATAAAGGAGGGTGTGGCGGTGGACCCCCAGCGACCGGGCGGCGGCGCTCAGTCCCTCATGGCTCAGCACCGCCTCCAGAGTCTGGCGCAGCGGCAGGCTCCTTGTCCGCTCTCTTTCCAAAAGAGGCCCGAGCGCGTCCTCCACGAACTCCCGCAGACCCGGAAGGTCGTGGACCCAGGCCAAGTAGGGATGGAGCTTGGCCGAGTCATATACCTGCTGGTCGGGCATCAGGATCTGTCCGACGCTGAGGGCGTCACGGGCTGAGCGAACTGCCGCTGGCACCTCGCCAAGCGTGGCCACGGTGGGTCCCTGCGCCATCTGCCAGGGAGCTCGACCCAAGCCCCCCGCCACCTGGAGGAGCCGCTCCAGGGTCCCCATCCGCACCTGGCTCGGCACCAGCGCCACCACGGTGGACTGGTACAGGGCGACGTGGGCGCCGACCACCATCCAGGCGGTGGCGACCGTCGCCTCGGCGGAGGCGTCATCGGCTCCCACGGCAACGATCCGGTAGGGGAACTCCAGCACCGTCCCGCCCTCGGCAGCTTTGGCCACCATGTCCTGGTCTGCCGTGCCGCCCAGGACGTCGCTGAAGAATTGGTCGTACTGGCGGTCCTGTTCGCGCCGGACCCTCTCCCGGGTTTCGAGGTAGCTGGTGCTGACCGCCACGCTGATGGCGTCGAGGTAATCGAAGAGAGGCCCGACGGCGGTCAGCACCGACTGGGCTTCGATCTCCGGGTGGATTCGCACGGCGTCAATCACGTGCTGCCAGATGACCAGGGCGGCGACCCGGTAGGCTCGGAGGATCGCGTCGAGGGGGACGCCGGTGCTGGCCAGCCGTCCGCCCATGCGGGAGAGCTGCTGCAGCTCGGCCTGGGAAGGGGGACGGGACTCGTCCCAGAGGGAGAGCATGGTCCCAACTCCCTCTCGGCAGGCGGCGAGCACCTCGCTCCCGAAGGCGGAGCCGCCGCCGACGCCCTCGGCCAGGGGGATCGCCCGAGCCATCTCGATCGCCATGCGCCGGGCGACCCGGTCGACCCGGCGACGCAACGACTGGATGATGATCGGGCTGACCGATGGGGTCGCCGAGTAGCCGCGGCGGTCGCGCTTACCCGCGCGTCTACTCTCGGCCTGGGAGGACATCGCTCTCCCAGAATAGATCAGCTCAACTGGGACGGCGGCAAGCAGGATCCCGCCTTCCACCTCGGCTCGGGGGACCTGACCCGGTGACTCATCTGCCCACGCTCCCTCCCCGGCGGCTACTTGGAACTCTGCGACGGCGAGCAGGAGTTGCCCGGTTGGCGATGACCGTGGCGCTGGCTTTCACGATCCAGGGATGCGGTGCGGCCCCAGCGGCCCAGACGGACTCCGCTCCTCAGGCGAGTGCGGGCACCAGCTGTCGGCTGACGGTCAGCATCACCACCACCTCGGGCACCACCTGGGGCGCGGTCACCGCCGCCTCGGGGAGCGCCACCTTCTCCTTCGGGGGGGCCCGCCGGACGGTGGGCATCCCGTGTGGTGCTAAGGTCCAGCTCCGCGAGAGTCCCACCGACTCCAACAGTGCGCCTTTTCAGCTGTGGCGCGTGGGCTCGAGGACGGTGATGGGAACCCGGACCTCGACGGTGGTGACCGGCCCGGTCGAGGTCCAGGCCGTCTATCGCGTGGTCGGTTTGAGCTCTCCAACTCCGACGCCCTCGCCTTCCGGGAACTAAAGTCGGAACCAACTCCCCGCTGAGAGGTGAGAGTCAGGAGGACAGTCCCAGTGCTAGCCGCCTTTGCGACCGCCGTCGGCGGGGCCCAGCCGCTCGACAACCTGGTGGTGGGAGAGCGGGAGATTCCGACCCCTCAGCGGGGCGCGGTCAGGCTCCGCACTCGAGCTGCCTCGCTCAATCGCCATGACCTCTGGGCCCTGGCCGGGATCGGTGGACCGGCGACCTTCCCTTGGACTTTGGGCTGCGATGTCGCAGGCACGGTGGACGCGTACGGCCCAGACACGCCGGAGAGGATCCCGGTCGGAACCCCGGTGGTGGCCCACGCCGTGATCACCTGCGGAGTGTGCGATGCCTGCCTCGGGCCGGACGAGACCAGTTGTCGGAAGTTCTCGATGCTCAGCGAGAACAGCTGGGAGGGCACCTTCGGCGAGTTCTGCCTGGTGCCCGCCCAAAACCTGTTTCCCCTTCCTCCGGATCTAAGTTTCGAACAGGCGGCATGCCTTCCGACCGCTTATCTGACCGCCTATCGGATGCTCTTCACCAAGGCTGCCCTGCGCCCCGGGGAGACGGTCCTGATCCAGGGCGCGGGCGGTGGCCTATCGACCGCTGCGGAAGCCCTGGCTCTGGCGGGCGGACTGAGGGTCATCGTCTCCAGCCGCGACCCGGTCAAGCGATCTGCTGCCCTCGCACGGGGGGTCCACTTTGCCATTGCCACCGGAAAGGAGGCGGTAGGAGAGGTACTCGGCCTGACTTCAGGTGAGGGGGTCCACGCGGTCATCGAGTCCGTGGGGGAGGCCACCTGGGCCACCACGCTCAGGGCACTCAGGCGAGGCGGCGCGGTGGTCGTCGCAGGAGCCACCACCGGCGCCGACCCGCCAGCCGACCTCCGCCGCGTCTTCTGGCGCCAGCTCCGGATTCTGGGCTCGACGATGGGCACCCGGGCGGAATTCTCCGCGCTCCTGGACACCGTCCGAGCCACGGGGGTCCGACCGCTGATCGACCAGAGCTACCCCCTGGCCGAGGCACGGGAGGCGTTGCGGCAACTCGAGTCCGGCGCGGTGACCGGCAAGCTGGTTCTGATCGCCAGCTGATCGGCTGACTACCCGATCGGGCGAGGCACCAGCGTTCTCGGGCCGACGAGATGGCCTCTGACCCTGCGAATCGAATCCTGCACCGCCATTCACGGGCTGAGGAGCCATTAGCTAGCATCCAGTGCGGATGATCCGCACCGTGACCGGACTGGCTGCCAGTGCCTTGGCGGCGGTCGTCTGCAGCGGACTGGCTGGTTGCGCCACCAAGCTCATCACCCACCCCCACCCCAGTCCCTCTCCGACTCACTACCAACTCGCGAGTCCCGCCGCCTCCCCGAGCACTCCCGCCACGATCACCCTGGTCCTTGCGGTGAGCACTTTGCCGACGACCTTCGGGGTTCCCGGCGACAACCCTGGCTACCCAACCACCCTCACCGTTGCCGTACCGCCCTCGTTCTCCGGTCAGGTCGCGGCCTACGGAGTCGCCGGTACTGTGATCGTGGGGCCGTCCGGCTGGACAGGAAGTGGTCAGGTGGGCGCCGACGGGAGTCGTGGATTCACCCTCTCACCCAGTGGGGAATCGGCCGGGGCAGGTTCCGAGATGGTCTTCCGGTTCGACGGGGCCTGCGCGGGGTGTGCCTGGAGCGATGCCACCACGTACTTTCCGGAAGTAGCCGCCGCGGCTCCTTCGGCTGGACTGGGATCGGAGCCGACGCCCCTGCCTGGACTCCAGACCGAGCCCCTGGCTGCGGGTTTGATCGGGTACAGCCTGCCAGCTTCGCTACCCGGTGATCAGGTCGACGGCGTCGCCTACACCAACCTCCCGGCGGCGACCACCGACCCAATCTTCGACAGCCTCGAGCTGACTCTGCCGGCCGCAGAACATCCCTTGGCGACGGTGCTCCTCAATGCCTTGGTCGCCAACCAGGACCGGTACGTCTGCCCGAGCGGTTCGGCCTCCCCGAGCATCCCGCTTTCGCTCAGCGCGGGCACCTGCTAGGGAGCCTGCTCGCTTGCAGGAAAGGTACCGGGAGGACCCGAACTGCCCCTCTAAAGACCGCCGCAGCTGCGACCGGGCGGGTCAGGTCGACTGGGCCGTTGCGGATTGCTTTTGCGGCCGCCTCCGGCGGCATGACTGGTCCGGTCCGGTTCCACCGGAAAGGGTCACGCCGGTCTGGCGAGGGAGCGCAATGCGGCGATTCGGCGCCCGAGTCGAGACCGAGGTCGAGCACCGCACTAGGGGAGCGAGTCTAGCTCTGATACGAGGCGCCGAACTCGTTCGGTGATCTGATCGCGGAGGGCGCGGACCTCGGCCAGAGGTCGCCCTTTCGGATCAGGTAGATCCCAGTCGATGTAGCGCTTCCCGGCAATGTAGGGGCAGGCATCCCCGCACCCCATGGTGACCACCACGTCAGCCCACTCAGCTAGCTCCGACGTGAGCGGTTGAGGCGTGCGGTCAGCGAGCTCGAAGTGGAGCTCGTGCATCACCGCCGCCACCTCCGGATGCACTCTCTCAGCGGGCGCGGTTCCGGCGGAGAGGGCCCGATGGCGACCTTGACTGGCCTGCGAAAACAACGCCTCGCTCATCTGGGAACGACCGGCGTTGTGGAGACAAACAAATAGCACGTTGCTCACTCGACCAGCTCCAGATCGACCGGGTGCGGAGGCCACCCCGAGCCCGCCGTCACCTCCGTCGACGGGCGGAGGCGAAGGGGAGCCAGCGGTTGCCCGATGTTGGCCGCCACCTCGTTCATCCCGAGATCGTATCCAAGGTTCGAATGGATGCGCCGTTGGCGCGGCGGAAACGCTCTAGTTCCCCGGCGATCCCGTCCCGGGAGTTCCCGGGCCCCAGAGCTGCCGGGCAAGCCCCGACCCGATGACCGCGACCAAGAGCACGGCGGTGCCCAAGAACCATCTCGGCCATCCGCGGCCATCCTTTTGGCGAGCCATTGTCGGCCGGTCGGTGCGGCACCTGCAGCAGGATCAGCTGTCGCCCGGCGAGGGTTTCTGGGCACGAATGTAGGCGCTCCCGATCCGCCCTTCCAGCCCCGGTCGGCAGAGCGTGTCCTGAACCTCGATCTGGACATCCTCGAACCCGGCCTCCAGGAGCATAGAACGGTATTGACCGATCGGGATGGTGCCGGCCACACAGCCCGCCCAGTCGTCCAAGTTGAGCTTTGCCGCCGGGTCCAGGGGCTCCACCTCGACCATATCGGCCACCGCCAGCCGACCACCCGGCTTCAGTACTCGAAAGGCCTCGCGTACCACCGGCGCTTTCTCCTCGGCCAGATTGATCACGCAGTTGGAGATGACTACGTCGACGGTGCGGTCGAGAAGAGGGATGCTTTCGATCGTCCCTTTGAGGAAGGTGGCGTTCTCGATACCCGCTTGCTCCCGATTCCGGTTGGCCAGCGCCAGCATCTCGTCGGTCATGTCGAGGCCGTACACATGGCCCCCGGGAGCGACGCGCCGGGCCGAGAGCAGCACGTCCAGCCCACCACCGCTGCCCAGGTCAAGGACGATCTCGCCGGGAGCCAGCTTGGCCAGCATCGTGGGATTGCCACACCCGAGACTCTGGGTCTCCGCCAGCCCTAGGGCCGAAAGCTCCCGGCCGGAATAGCCGGGCGAGCAACTACTGCCGGTCGAGCCGCAGCAGCCCCCCGGATCGGTGATCTCCTGCGCCAGCTTCGCATATCGGAGTCGGACCTGCTCTTGAGTCGAGCTCACTTCGATCCCCTGTTCCATCGATGATTGTCGATAGGCTCAGAGGGTACAGCCACAGATCGACAGATGTCAATGGGTCGGGCAGAAGTGAGGCGAGACAGTCCGGCAGTGAGGCAGCGGCTGCGGACTAGCCCCGGCCCTGGCCCAGGAGCCCCTCGGCGTGAGCCGCCGAGCCATGCCAGGTTCTGGGCGATTCCACCCGCTTCACCACGCTGGCGCCAATCTGCGAGTCGTCAGCTCCCTGATTCGGATCTGCGGCTTCGCCGCCGTCGCTCATCGCCATGGCGATCGCCGTCTTTGATCCCCCAACTGCGCCCTATCGGTACTCGGAACCCCCGCCGCAGCAGCTGACCGAGCTGACTCCCCGAGCTGGGTCGGTTACCGGCTTCGCCCTGCACTAGACGCCTGAATGAACCACCGGCTTCAGAGCACACGATCAAGCCGTCGGGTGACATCCTTATCGCTGAGCAAGC
>Ga0307372_10006141_pt1 | contig 17716 bp, 18 predicted proteins | sample OX1MG_FD_202533 | JGI IMG/M metagenome (GOLD analysis project Ga0307372, IMG submission 202533) | Soil microbial communities from Risofladan, Vaasa, Finland - OX-1 | ecosystem: Environmental > Terrestrial > Soil > Coastal area > Acid sulfate soil | place: Finland: Risofladan, Vaasa | collected... | reverse complement strand
GTCCGACCGACGGCTGCCCACGGAGAGGCTGAGATTGAGCTTGGCCGGCGCAAGCCGCACGACCGGCACATGGCGCGACTCGGACGTCATGAGCGGCAGTCAGGTGCGGACGGCGTCGTCATGGCGCAACGTGTCGACCGCGCATGTCCATCGCGATCGGCGTCAGCTGCTCGCGCAGGGCGAGCCACTCACCCACGGCCAGCGTCTGGGGGCGCCGCTGCGGATCGATCGACGCGGCGGCAAGGGCCGCGGCGACGCGTTCCGCCGCGATCGGCAGCTGCCGCGCGAGGACGTTGTGGATCATCTTGCGGCGTTCGCGGAACGCGGCCTGCACGAGCCGCCAGAGCTCGTCCTCCTCGGCGATCGGCAGGAGGTCGGCATCGGCGTCGCGGTACGGCTCGATGACCACGACGGCCGACTCCACCGCGGGTGCCGGCTCGAATGCCGCCGCCGGCACGCGGAACGCCACTCGCACCCGGGCATGGTACTGGACGAATACCGACAGGTAGCTCATCGACCCGGGGGGTGCGGCGATCCGCTCGGCGACCTCGCGCTGCAGCATGACCACGATCCGCTCCGGCCGCGGCGGTGTTCCGAGGAGGCGGTGGAGGATGGGGCTCGTCACGTGGTACGGCAGGTTCGCCACGACGTCGTACGGCGGTGCAAGGAGGGCGGTGAGCTCCTCGTCGAGCGCGTCACCCTCGATGAGGACGAGGCTGCCCGGCGATGACGGCTCGATCGACGCCCGTTCCAGGGCAGGCCCGAACGTCGAGCGAAGCTGGGCGGCGAGCCCGGCGTCGAGCTCGATCGACGTGACGGCTGCACCCGCATCGAGCAGGGCGGCGCTGAGGATCCCAAGCCCCGGGCCGATCTCGAGCACCCGCCGACCCGGCTGCGGCGCCGCCTCGGCGATGATCGCGTCGAGGACGTCGACATCGACGAGGAAGTTCTGCGACAGGCCGTGGCGCGCCGTCAATCCAGCGGCACGGAGCGTCCGACGAACGGCGCCAGGATCGACTCGCGATCGCACTGTGCGGCTCGTCATCTCACCGGCCGGCGAGTCGCAGCGAGGGGCGCGCGTCGAGATCGAGGCCAGCGCGCTCGCCGGCCGCGAACCGCCGGGCGCCCGCCGCCCCGATCATCGCTCCGTTGTCCGTGCACAGCCCAGGACGGGGCACGATGAGCGGCAGTCCGCGATCCGCGGCCTGGCCCGCCAGGCGACCGCGCAGCTCCGCGTTCGCCGCCACCCCGCCACCGAGCACGATCGACCGCGCGCCGGTCGCGACCGCCGCCCGGATGGTCTTCGTGACGAGGACGTCGACGACGGCATCCTGGAAGCCGAAGGCAAGCTCGGCGACGGTGGCCGCGGAGAGCGCGGCCAGCGGATCGTCCGCGTCAAGCCCCTCTGCGGCACGGGCGCCCTCGACGATCCGCCGGGCGGCCGTCTTGAGGCCGCTGAAGCTCATGTCGTAGGAGTCCCCGAGCCACGCCCGCGGGAAAGCGACGTCGCGTCGGGTCGCGTGGGCGGCGGCCCGTTGGACGGCTGGCCCACCCGGATAGCCGAGCCCCAGCAGGCGGCCGACCTTGTCGAAGGCCTCGCCGGCCGCGTCGTCCACCGTTGTCCCGAGGAGCCGGTACGTGAGGTGATCGCGCATCTCGACGAGGAACGTGTGGCCGCCCGACACGACGAGCGCGACGAGCGGGAACTCGGGCTGCGCCGGATCCGCACCGGGGTCGGCGAGCCAGGCCGCATAGACGTGGCCCTCGAGGTGGTTGACCCCGACGAGCGGCAGGCCACGCGACCAGGCGAGCGCCTTCGCGAAGTTGATCCCCACCAGGAGCGAGCCGGCGAGCCCCGGGCCGTAGGTGACGGCGACGCCGTCGATGTCGCGCCAGTCGACGCCGGCGTCGGTCCACGCCGCCTCCAGGACCGGAACGATCCAGCGGACGTGGGCCCGCGCCGCGACCTCGGGCACGATCCCGCCCATCGGGGCGTGCAGCGCGACCTGGCTCGCCACGACATTGGCGACGATCCGCCGCCCGCCGTCCACGATGGCGATCCCCGTCTCGTCACAGCTGCTCTCGATCGCGAGGAGGAGCGGGCCGCTCATCCGCCCCGCTCCGCCGCGTCCGGGTTCGCGGCTGCGTCGCCTCGATCCCCTTCCGCGTCGTCGAGCCGCGCGATCGCCGCACGGCGCACCGCGATCCGATCGCGCATCGCGGCATCGGCGAGTGGCTCGGTCGTCATGATGAGGGCATCCTCGCGGTCGTCGGTGTAGTAGTGCGGCCGGACGCCGACGGGACGGAAGCCGAACTTCTCGTAGAGCCGCCGCGCCGGCAGGTTCGAGAGGCGCACCTCGAGCGTCGCCTCGCGGGCCCCCCGCTCGATCGCGAGGTCGAGGACGGCAAGGAGCAGCCGCTCGCCGAGGTGCCGGCGGCGCCATGAGGGATGGACCGCGAACGTCGTCACGTGGGCCTCGTCGACGAGCAGCCACACCCCGGCGTAGGCAACGACGCGATCGCCATCGCGGATCACCCGGTAGTGGGCAAGCCGGTTCGATTCGATCTCGGTCCGATAGGCGTGGGACGGCCACGGCGTGGTGAAGCTCAGCCGCTCGATCTCGGCGACGGCCGGGAGATCCTCCAGTCGCATCGGCTCGACGATCGGGCTCAGGGGCGATCGCGCGACCACTCCACCTCCCCGCCTTCGCGAACGACGCCGCGCGGTCGGGTGACGTACTCGGGCACGATCGTCGCCGGATCGTCGGACTCGCCGGCCGCCAGACGAGCCGCACCGAGCCGGACAAGGGCACCACCGAGACCGGCCAGCGCCGCTGCGCCGCGGTGCGACGCGTCGAGCGGCGCCCGACCCGCCAGGTCGACCGCGATGAGCACCTCGCCGGGAAGGTCGATCGACTCGTCCGGGGCGAGCTCGCGGATGCGTCCACCATGGACGAGGAGGCGTCCCTGCGGACCGGCCGGCTGGACGAGCGCGGAAGTCGCCGACGGAGACGCCGCCAGCAGCGCCTTCCAGGTGGGGACCGCGACGATCGGCCGGCCGAGCCCGATGGCGAGGCCTTTCGCGGTCGACAAGCCGACCCGCAAGCCGGTGAAGGTCCCGGGGCCGGTGCCGACGACGATCGCGACGATCGCCGAGCGTTCGAGAGCGGCCTGCGTCAGGGCCCGCTCGAGGCTCGGCAGGAGGCTCTCACCGTGGCGCCGACCGGCCTCCAGGCTCGTCTCGGTGACGAGCGACCCGTCGGTCCGGCCGATCGCGACGACGACCCGGCTCGTCGCCGTGTCGATGGCGACGATCGCGCGCTCGAGTCCGGGGCCGAACCCGGGGCTCACCACGGCACCTCGAGGTAGCGGGCGTGGCGCGGGTCGCTCGCCAGGAGCGCGACGGACCGCGGTCCGTCGCCGACACCGTCGATCCGCAGGTCGAGACGGGACGGCGGCACAGCCGAACCGAGGCGATCCGCCCACTCGATCACCGTCAAGCCGGACGCCTGACGCTCGTCGAGCAGGCCGCCTTCCACGACGTCGACCGCGTCGGTCAGGCGATAGAGGTCGAGGTGGAAGAGCGGCAGGCGGCCGACGTACTCGGCCATGAGGATGAAGCTCGGTGAATTGACGGTCTCCTCGACGGCGAGGCCGCGGCCGATCCCTTTCGCGAGCACCGTCTTGCCTGCTCCCAGCTCGCCGTACAGGCAGACGAGGTCGCCGGCTGCCGCCAGCTCACCGATGGCCCCGCCGAGTCGCTCCATCGCCACTGCGTCCGGGACCACGATCATCCGCCCGTCAGGCATGCCGCTCGAGATCGCCGAGCGGCACCGCAGCCCGGCTGCCATCCGGGAACAGCACGAAGCCAGCCTCGAGCTGCACGCCGGCCCGGAACCGTCGCGACCCGGCAAGTCCGGCCCAGCGACCACTCCGTCCGGCGAGCGGTCCCTGGGTCACCCACACGGCGAGCGGGTCGATCTGCGGAAGGGAACCGCCGTGCTCGCCGAGCAGGAGCATTGGCGGGTCGGCGACGATGGCGACCTCGCGACCCGCCGCCGCCTCGAGGATCGTCCGTACGGGTCCATCGAGGGGACGACGAAGGGGGCCGTGGAGGACGACGACCGCGAACGGCGGCGGACGATGAACACTGGCGAGCTGGCGGCGCTCGGACGCGGCGAGATCGTGGAGGACCTTCTCGGACATCCCGCCGACGACGAGCCCACGCACTCCCATCGCGCGGGCCCGGGTGATGGCCTCGGCATCCACCCGTCCGCCCACGACGAGGATCGCTCCGGCACGAGCGACGTCGATCGCCCCGGCCCGCAGGTCGCCGTCTCGCGCGTCGATCGCCTCCAGCCGGCCGCGGACCGGCCCACCGGTCGCGGCCGTGCCCGCGACGGCCACACCCGAGGCGACGAATTCGAGTCCGCTGCCCGGCCGGATCGATCGGACCACGCCGGCGACGGGCGCGGTCAGTTCCTCGTCGGGCGTCCCGCGGCTGACCCACCAGCCGCCGCCGAGCTCGAAGAGGCGCTCGCCCGCGGCGCCGTCCTGGGCGCCACTCCAGCTGCCGGACCGGGCACTCCCGTCCTCGATCGATCCCGACCGAACAGCGCGACCCCGGCGTCGCTGGCCGGCCGGGCCAGCCGTGACCTCGCGCATCCGGACGGCGAGCGCCGCGCCCTGTTCGACGGCGACACCGATGTCGACGAGCGCTCGGTCGCCGATCTCGAACGGCAGGCGGACGACCGGGTCGTGAACGACCAGCGGCCGGGTGGCGACGAGATCCAGGCCGTCCGTCATCACCCGTCGAAGCCCACCCACAGTGCCCGCTGCCACGCCGCGAGGAGCTCGCGCCGGTGTTCCAGCCGATCCGGCAGGTGGAGCGGCACGTCGCGGAGGTCGATGAGCAGCCCGCCGAGTCCGCCACCTGCCTCGATCGCGAACCGTCGGCCATGCGCCCCGAGACGGACCGGGTCGCGGAAGTCGAACTCCGCGGTCGCCACATGGCCCGGCGGCAGGTCCACGAGCTGGAGGCCGCCAGGGACGAGATCGAGCGCCGTGACGCCCGTCCCGGCGCGGACGGTAAGGCGGCCTGCGCTCCGTCCGGCGCGGATGCCAGCCGGCGTCACGACGCTGCCGAGCGGAACGAGCAGGTCGTCGGCGAGGTCCTCGACGAGCCGTCGGCGTTCGTCGTCGTCCTCGATCGTCCCGAGCGGGCCGAGGAGGCGGGCGTGGTCGAGCGCGAGCCCGCTGGCACCCGGTCTCCGGACCGTGTCGGCGATGGCGAGCGCGATCGCCGGTCCCGGCAAGGTCGCGGCGGAACCGCCCGTCGCCACGACGAGGTCCGGTGGATCGCTCGGGAAGCGATCGGCGGTGGCCGCGACGAGGCGAGCGAGTGCCGCCCGCAGGGCCGCCGCCCGGAGTTCAGCGCCACCGCCGTCGGCCTCGCCCCACGGTACCCGGCCGAGCTCACGCAGGCGGTCGCGCAGTCGGACCCGATCGAGCGGCGTGGTCAGCCAGGCCATGACCTCGTCGACGGCGACGTCGTCGAGGGGTTGGGGGACCAGCGCGGCTTCGCGGATGGCGACGCTTCGCGCCCGCGCATGACCGCTCGTGGACGGATCGGCGCGATCGGTCGGCGACGCTGCGACACGACGCCCGGCCGACATCCCGATGTCGATGACCTCCACTCTGAGCCCAAGGACCGCCGCGAGCGACTCGGTCGTCCGGGCGACCGCAGTGGCGGCATCGGAGGGCCGTTCGCGCACCCGCTCGAGGAAGGCGACGAGCGGTTCGGGGCGGTCGTTCCCGACGGGTCCGCGCCGCCATCGGCGGACGGTCCCCGCCGGGTCATCGGCCGGAGCGAAGAGAACCTCCGCGCCACCGGGCCGGCCGCCGATGGCGGCGAGGGCGAGCCGTCCGGACAGCACCACGGTGGCGTCCGGACGCCGATCGATGACGGCGGCGATGAGCGCATCCAGGGTGGCGGCACGGTCCCGCTCGGCGGAGGGCGCGGGATCGGCCGTGCCGGCCAGGATCATGTCGATCGGCGGACCGAGCGCCAGCCCGAGCAGCGCGAGGACGTCGTCGCGCTCGAGGCTCGCGCCGACGACCCGCCAGCCGGCGTCCGTCGCGGCGTCACTGAGGAGGATCCTCGTGGCCTCGCTCGCGGCGAGCACGGCGATGACCGGGGGTGGGCCGCTGCGGGCGGTGAGTCGCGGACGGCCGGAGGCATCGTTCGGGTCGGCGACGTCGAGCGTCCGGGCAAGGGCCGGGTCCGCCGCCGCGATGCGTGCCGCGACGTGGGCGGTCACGGTGTCGACCGGGATCGCGGACGGGACGGCGAGCGATCCGACGAGCCGCCATCGGCCGTCGATCCGGCCGATGAGTGAGGCGGTCGTGGTAGCGCTGCCCAGGTCGAGGGCGAAGAACGATCGGGAGTCGCTCGTCACTCGCTCATGCTACCCGGACGGACCGACAGCGGTCCCGGACGCCCCTCAGGCGTCCCAGGCGGACTCGTCCTCGAGGTCCTCGAGGCGATCGATGAGCTGCTCGATCCCGTCGTCGTCGGCGAGGATCTCCGAGGCCATCGTCAGGTCACCGCCGAACAGTCCGTGCACGCCGGGATCGAAGAACAGCATCGCGTTCGAGCCGAGGGGCCGGTACGGTCGGCTCGCCTGGAGGAAGTGGACGGCCGATGCCGTGAGGCCGCGCAACTGGATCTCGCGGGCGACCCGTTCGACGAGGTCGTCGCGGGAGTCGTCGTCGACGGCCGGCGGGAAGGTCATGGCAGCGACTTCGCGGGCAGCGGATCGACGCCCTCGATCGGACTCGGACGCGCGAGCGCCGCCTGGAATGCCTGGTACGCCGCAGCCCCACGGAGGGCGAAGACCACACGCTCGAGCGTCCGGATGGAGGGAAGCACCTGGCGCACGGTGTCCACCGTGATCCGGGCCGCCTCCTCCAGCGGGAACCCGCCGACGCCGGTGCCGAGGGCGGGAAAGGCGATGCTCGCGATCGAAAGGTCGCGGGCTCGTTCGAGCGCGCTGCGGACCGCCGCCTCGATGGCCGCCGCACTCGTCCGTCGGTTCGTCTCGAGCGAGACGGCGTGGATGACCACCCGCGCGGCGAGCGTCCCCGCCGGCGTCACGACGGCCGACCCGATCGGCACCGGGCCCTGCCGAACCGCCGCGAACTCGATCGAGTCTCCGCCGCGGCGCTTGAGCGCGCCGCCCACCCCGGTCGACATCCACAGTGAGGTGCTCGCTGCATTCACGATCGCGTCGACCTCCAGGTCGCAGATATCCCCGTTCCAGAGCTCGATGCGGGCGACCACAGGTGGATCTCCTCGGTGAGCGTCCGAACGCCCACCGGTACGGCCGCCGCATGGTACACCCGAGTCATCCGCTGAGCCATCTGGGCCACGACCTCCCAGGAGATCGTGGTGCGCGCGAGCGCCAGGTCCGCGACCGCGATCTCCGCCGCCGCACTCCCGGCATCGGGGCCGGCCTGCCGGCCAAGGAGGACGAACTCGTCATCGACGGTGACCGGCGGACCGGGCACGTCCGTCACATCCGCCATCAGCGCATCCATCGCGACGGTCCCCACGAGCGGGACGCGGCGCCCCCGGACGAGGGCCCACGACCGGCCCGAGAGGATCCGCGGCCAACCATCGCCGTATCCGAGCGGCAGGGTCGCGATGCGGGACGGTCGTTCGGTCACGAAGCTCGGGCCGTAGCTCACCCCGTGGCCAGCCGGAAGCTCGAGCACCCGAACCGGCCGGGCGTGGATCGACATGACCGGAGCGAGGGCCTCGCCGACGGCGCGCCACGCCCCGTCGAGCTCGAGACGGTCCGGTGTGAGCCCGTACAGCCCGAGTCCCAGGCGGACACGCTCGTGGAGCGGGACCGTCCCCACGAGGATCGCGCCGGTCGCGGCGAGGTGACGGGCCGGCATCACGCCACCGAGCGCCGCGATCTGCGCCGTCGCGGCATCGAACCGCGCGCTCGCCGCTGCGCTGAGCGGTCGGTCCGAGGGCGCTGCGAGGTGCGACCAGACCCCGCCCAGGACGACCCCGGGCAGCGAGCGGATCCGATCGGCCACCCGCGTCACCTCCGCGACCGCGATGCCTCCGCGACCGAGGCCGGTCTCGACCTCGAGGTGGAGTTCGAGCGGAGGGACAGGCGGGAGCGCCGTCCTCGTCGACTCGATCGCTGCGCATGTCCGCTCGAACAGCGTCTCATCGGCCACCGTGACCGCCAGGCGGAGGTTCGCCGCATCCGGCGCCAGGTCCGCCGGGATCGGGTAGAGGATGAGGATCGGGCGTTCGATGCCCGCCAGCCGCAGGAGGCGGCCCTCGTCGAACGTCGCGACGCAGAAGCCGTCGGCGCCGCCGCGTTCGAGCCAGCTCGCCACGGCCACAGCGCCGTGGCCGTAGGCGTCCGCCTTGACGACGAGCTCGATCCGCGTTCCGGGCGGGACCGCCGAGCGGACGAGTCCAAGGTTCGCGCTGAGGCGATCGAGGTCGACCTCGATCCAGGCGCTCCGCGGCAGCGGCGGGAGGCCGGCCCGCCGGAGCCGATCCTCGATCCGCTCGCTCAGCTCACGGCTCCCCGGGGATGGCGGGCGCGGGACGTACGGCGAACCCGACGCTTCCGGCGCGCGCCCGGCGGGCGGCGATCGCAGCCAGGCGTCGCCGGGCGATCGCGATCTCGAGCGGCAGGTCCGAGGCGAGGAGCCCGGCGTCGCCGAGCCGCTCGCTGATCGCCTCACCGGCGAGCCCGTGGAGGTGGACGCCCAGGCGGGCGGCGTCGGCCGGCCGCAGGCCCTGGGCGAGGAGCGCGCCGATCGTCCCGGCGAGGACGTCACCCGTCCCACCGGTGGCCATGGCCGGGTTCATGAATCGGGCCATCGACGTGCTGCCGTCCGGATCGGCGATCACGGTCCGGGCGCCCTTGAGGACCACCGTCTGGCCCCACTCGACCGCGGCCGCCGACGCTGCCGCGACACGGGCTGCGTCGTCATCGATGAGGTCGCCGTCGGCCGCCGGATCGTGGCCAGCGCCGGCGCGCAGCCGGGCGAACTCGCCGATGTGCGGCGTGAGGACGGCCCGCCGTGCTGCCGACTCCCACCAGCCGTCGGTCGAGGCGAGGGCCCGCAGCGCCTCGGCATCAAGGACCACCGGTGGCGCCAGCGGCGGCGCCCCATCCCCGGCCGAGGCGACAAGGTCCGCGATGAAGGCCCGTGTCGCGAGGCCGGGCCTGAGGCCGGGTCCCACCACGATGGCGTCGTGCTCGTGGTCGAGGACGCGGGCGAGCGCCGCCTCCGGTTCGAGCTCTTCGGCCTCGTCCTCGGGCAGCCCCAGGGTCGTCGCCTCGACGACCTTCGCCGCGAAGAGTGGCTGGAGCGACTGGGGTACGGCGAGGGTGACGAGGCCCGCCCCGGCCCGGCCGGCGGCGCTGCAGACGAGAAATGCGGCGCCGGCGTAGTCGAGCGAGCCCGCGACGACGAGCAGCCGTCCGAACGATCCCTTGTGCGCCCGTTGCGGCCGGACGGGCAGGAGGCCCGCCGCGATCTCGTCGTCGAGGGGGATGGCGCCGCCGACGGAAGCGCCACCGGGCCGTGGCGACGCGAGGTCGTCCGCGGCCTCCGCTCGACGGAAGCCGACCGGACGGTCAGCCACGGGCGGCCTCCTCGGTGAGGCCGCGCAGCCGCTCGAGGCGGGCGAGGATCCGCCGCTCACGATCGTCGAGCCGCTCCTCGATGTCCGGCGGGAAGACGAACGTGCCGCCGGCCGACCGGACCCCGAAGGCGATCGCGACCGCGTACTCCGACTCGTGGCTGATCGAGACCGCGATCCGATCCATGCCCAGCTGGTCGGCCCGGACCGCCGCTCGACCGTGGAGCCGGACTGCGGGCTGACCCGTCGGCAGGCGCTCGATCTCGATGTCCCGCCAGCCGATGCCGCGCACGCCGAGGCCGAGAACCTTGGAGACGGCCTCTTTCGCCGCCCACCGTCCGGCCATCGTCTCGGGGCGACCACGGACGTGGCGCTGCTCGCCGGACGTGAGGATCCGCCTCGTGAAGCGGTCACCGAAGCGGGCGAGCGACGCGGCGATCCGGTCGACCCGGATGATGTCGATGCCGAGCTCGGTCGTCCCCGGCGGCACGGGCGGCGGCAAACCGATCCCCTACTCGACCGTCACCGACTTGGCGAGGTTGCGCGGCTGGTCGACGTCGGTGCCGCGGGCGACCGCCATGTGGTAGGCGAAGAGCTGGAGGGGGATGACGGCGAGGACCGGGGCGAGCGCGTCGTGCGTGTCCGGAACCCAGCACACGTCGTCGGCGAACCGTTCGATCTGGACGTCGCCCTCGGTAGCGACGGCGATGACCCTGGCGTCCCGCGCCCGTCCCTCCATCACATTGCTGATGAGCTTGTCGTAGACGGGCGATCGAGTGGCGACCGCGACGAGCGGGCACTCCGCGTCGAGCAGGCTGATCGGGCCGTGCTTCAGCTCGCCGGCGGCGTAGCCCTCGGCGTGGACGTAGCTCACCTCCTTGAGCTTGAGCGCACCCTCGAGGGCAGCCGGGTAGGTCAGGCCCCGACCGACGAACATGAAGCCGCGCGAGTTCACGTAGCGGCGCGCCAGGGCCGGCGCGTCCACGGCCGCGTCGAGGGAACGCTGGGCCGCCTCCGGGAGGGCTCGCAGCGCCGCGCCGAGGCTGAGCTCCGCCTCCTCGGAAAGGGCGCCGCGCGCCTTGGCGATCGCCGCAGCGAGGATGACGAGCGTCGTCACCTGGGTGACGAACGTCTTGCTGGCCGCGACGGCGATCTCCGGCCCCGCCTGGAGGAACAGGACCGCGTCAGCCTCCCGGGTGATCGCCGAGCCGACGGTGTTCGTGACCGCCACGATGGGGCAGCCGCGCTCGCGGGCCAGGCGGGTCGGCGCGATCGTGTCCGCCGTCTCGCCGGACTGAGTGACGGCGATGACGAGGGTCCGCCGATCGAGCGGTGGCGGCGCGTACCGGAACTCGGACCCGACCGTCGCCCGGACCGCGAGGCCGGACCATTCCTGCAGTGCCGCCGCGCCGACGAGCGACGCATAGTACGCACTCCCGCAGGCGACGAGTTCGACGCGCTCGATCTCACGGAGCACGGCGGCGAGTGGCTCGAGCTCGGCGACCCGGATGCGATGGTCCTTCCCCACCCGACCGGCGATCGTCGCCCGGAGCGCCGACGGCTGTTCGTGGATCTCCTTGAGCATGAAGTGGTCGTAGCCGCCCTTCTCGGCGGCCGCGAGCGACCAGTCGATCGTCGTGGCCACCCGTTCGCGCGGGATGCCGTCCACGCCGCCGATGGACACGCCGCCGGGACGGAGGTCGGCCACGTCGCCCTCCTCGAGGAAGACGACCCGGTTCGTGTGGGCGAGGATCGCTGCCACATCGCTGGCCAGGAACGACTCGCCGTCACCGAGGCCCACGACGAGCGGCACGTTCATCCGCGCCCCGACGAGGCGGTCCGGCTCGCCGCGATGCATGACCGCGAGCGCGTACGTCCCTTCGACGTGGCCGAGCGCGACGCGGGTCGCGGCGGCGATGTCGCCGTCGTAGGCCTCCTCGATGAGGTGCGCGATGGCCTCGGTATCGGTGTCCGAACTCAGGCGGTGGCCGCGCACGGTGAGCCCGTCGCGCAGTTCCCGGAAGTTCTCGATGATGCCGTTGTGGATGACCGTGATCTGGCCGGTGCAGTCGACGTGGGGATGAGCGTTGAGGTCGTTGGGCCGGCCGTGCGTCGCCCAGCGGGTGTGGGCGAGGCCGATCGCGGCGTGCGGGGTCCGGTCTGCGATCGCGGTCTGCAGGTTGGTGAGCTTGCCCGCGCGCTTCTCGACGAACAGCTCACCGTGTTCGTCCACGAGAGCGATGCCGGCCGAGTCGTAGCCGCGGTATTCGAGCCGGCGCAGGCCGTCCATGAGGATCGGCCCGGCCTCGCGAGGCCCGGTGTAACCGACGATGCCGCACATACAGGTGTGTCTCCTCGCGACCCCGCGGAGGCACGCCCGGGGGCCCGGTCAGTCTAGACGGTCTCCGGCGAGAGCGGCCAGCGCGTCCGCGAGCTCGGTGACGAGGGCGGTGTCCGACCCTTCGACCATGACCCGAAGTGCCGGCTCGGTGCCGGACGGTCGGACGAGGATCCGGCCACCCGGCCCGAGTCGGAGCTTCGCTTCGCTCACGGCGGCCTGGAAGACGGGATCCCCTTCCCACTGGTCGCGATGTCGAGCGGGGACGGCCCGCTGTTGCTGCGGCAGCAGGGGGACCTGGGCGGCCAGCTCACGGAGTGAGCGGCCGGTCCTCGTCATGACCCGCAGGATCTCGAGGGCGGTCACCACGCCGTCGCCGGACGTCGTCTGCTCGAGCACGATGACATGGCCGCTCTTCTCGCCGCCGAGGGTCGCGCCGCTGACCTGCATCCCCTCGAGGATGTACTTGTCGCCGACGGGTGTCCGCACGACCTGGCCGCCGGCGGCCTCGACGACCGCCTGCAGGCCGCCGTTCGAGAGGACCGATACCACGAGGCCGCCGCCGGGCAGCGCGCCGCGCGCGAGCCGGTCGAGCGCGAGCACGCCGAGGAGCTGGTCGCCGTCGACCACGGCGCCGTTCGCATCGACCGCGATGAGCCGGTCGGCGTCACCGTCGAGGGCGAAGCCGACGTCCGCCCCGAGCGCGACGACGGCCGCTGCCAGCGAGGCCGGGGCCGTGGCACCGGATCGGACGTTGATGTTCGCCCCGTCGGGCTCGTTGTGGATCACGTCGAGGCGCGCCCCGGTGGCGGCCAGGATCTGCGGGCCGAGGGTACCGCCCGATCCGTTGGCGCAGTCGAGCACGATCCGGATATCGGTGGGGATCCCGCGCGCGAGGGCCAGCCGTGCATCCCGATACCGGTCGACGACGTCCGTCGCGCGGTGGATCCGGCCGAGTCGATCATTGCCGACGCCGCCGAGCTCCTCCGATCGCCAGATGAGTGCCTCGAGTTCGTCCTCGATGTCGTCGTCGAGCTTGAGTCCACGGTCGTCGAGGACCTTGAGGCCGTTGTCCGCAGCCGGGTTGTGGGACGCCGAGACCATGATCCCGGCGGCGAACTCCGGCTGGCCGGCGAGGAAGGCGAGGCCCGGTGTCGGGACGACGCCGACCTCGTGGACGTCGATGCCGAGGCTGGTCGCGCCCGCGGCGATGGCGGCGACGAACATGTCGCCGGAGCGTCGGGTGTCCTGGCCCACGACGATCGCGCCGCCGTCAGCGACGAGCCGGTGAGCGGTCGCCCGGCCGAGGGCGTAGGCGAGCGGCGGTCGGAGGTCGACGTTGGCCACCCCGCGGATGCCGTCCGTGCCGAACAGGCGGGCCATCGTCAGGGCACGGCCGCCGACGGCGGCGGCGAAGGGGAGATCGAGCCGATCGTCACGCCGATGGTGGGCGGGCTGATCGCGACGACCGTGAGGCCGGCGGGAAGCGTCGCCCTGAGGGTCACCTCGTGCACACCCGGCGTAAGTCCGCTGACGTCGGCAGTGACGATGAGGCTGGCGCCCTGGACCGCTGCGAGGTCCGCCGCCGAGCCGCCGAGCGTGACGAGGACCTGGTCCGTCGAGAGGGTGTACGTGCGGTCCTCGCGCGCCCCGGAGAGGACCGGCCCGACGCTGAACGTCTGCGTCCCGGTCGCGGCGCTCACGTGGGCCGTCAGCGTGATCGTCGAGGTCCCGAGGACGTCGACCCCCGGCGGGACGACGAGTCCGACCGACCCGGTCACGTCGAACGCCGCGCCCGTCACGGACAGTGGCTGGGTGTCGATCTTGGTGAGGGCGGCGATCGTGGTGATGTCGCCCTCGACCGTGACGATGAGCGGCGAGACGTCCACCGAGGTCAGGTCGTAGCCGGTCGCCGGCGTCCCGGTCACGATCGGGTTCACCGGCAGCGATCGACTCTGCAGCTGGCTGCCGACAAGGATCCGGACCCGCACGCTCAAAGGGTTGAGGAGGACCTGGGTGACGGCCTCTCCACGGGCGTCGATCGCCTCGAGGTCGACCTGCTGGTCGATCGACACGCCCGATGGGTCGATCCGGACGCGAGCCACGGCCGCGACGACCTGGCTCACGTTCGACTGCGTTCCGGAGACCGTCACCTGGGTCACGTCGACGATCGGGGGGCGGACCTCGAGTCCCGGTGGCGCCGTCCCGCTGTCGACCTGGACCGGCACGACCTTCTCGCGGAGAGGATCGAGCCGCACGGAGATGAGCCGCGGCGTCCAGTCGAGGACCTGGACCTGCGGGTCGGGCGAGGTGACATTCACCGCGACGACGAAGTCGTTCGAGGAATCGGGGGAGGCCGTCGAGAGGTCGATCCAGGCCGAGAACATGTCGCCGGAGATCCGATTCGCGACATCGACAGGGGCGAAGTAGCGGATGCTCGTCACGTACTTGATCCCGCCGAGCAGGACGGCCGACGCCGGCTGGTTACGGACCTCGATCGCCACCTGGCCGCGCCAGTCGTTCGAGTTCTGGGACAGGACGAGGACCACGTACAGGAGCGTCGCCAGACCGACGGCCGCCAGCTTGAGCGGCCAGTTGTGGAGGACGAGGCGGAGAACCCGCCTCACCGATGCGCCCGAGCCGCGGCCACGGCGGCCGCCTCGTCTTCACCGTCACGGTCGGGGCGATCCGGGTGCTCCGGAGATGCGCTCCGGTCGGCGGTCCGGTCCCGCCGATGGCCGACGGCCCGGCCGAGGTCGCGGAGGCGCGGCGCTCGGCCACCGAGGCCGAGCTCACCGGGCCCGGCGGTCCGGATGCCGAGGATCGAGCGCCGTCCGGCTCCCGGGTCCAGCAGGTTCGTCAACGCCCGGACGAGCTGCGCCTCGGACAGGTTACGCACGATACGGGCCCGTTCCACCAGGCTCACCTGCCGGTTCTCCTCGGATACCACGACCACGACCGCGTCGGTCTGCTCGGTGATCCCGAGTGCGGCGCGATGGCGTGTCCCGAAGCGCTCCGTGTGGACCGTCGTCTCGGCGAGGGGCAGCAGCGCCCCGGCGGACAGGATCGCCCCGTCGCGGATGATGACGGCCCCGTCATGCAGCGCGCTGCGCGGCATGAAGATCGTCTCGAGCAGGTCGACCGACAGGTCGCCGTGGACCATGACGCCAGTCTCCCCGACCTCCTCGAGGCCCGTCTCGCGCTCGAGCACGATGAGCGCCCCGTGCCCCTCCGCCGAGAGCAGGGCGGCAGCACGGGCGACGGTCGTCGCGACGCGCTCGGCGGCCCGTCGTTCGCTCGGCGACACCAGCCAGGCGAACGATCCCACCCGGCCGATCCGCTCGAGTGCGCGCCGCAGCTCCGGCTGGAAGACGACGACGAGGGCGAACAGGCCGACGACCCCGCCGGTCTGGAGGATCTGCGACAGCAACCGTAGTTCGAACGCCTGGGCCGCCGCGTAGACGACGAAGAGGACGCTCACCCCGATGACGAGGCGGACCGCTCGTGTTCCCCGGATGAGGCTGAACAGCCAGTAGATGAGGAGCGAGGTGATCGCGATGTCGACCACCGTCGACAGTCGGACCTGCTCGAGGATCGACTGGAGGAGCTGCGGCATCGTCCGCGAAGTCTACAACGTGGCTGCAGCCCTACCGCCGTCAGGCGCAGATCGCCGTCAGCCGCGGGTCGTCGGCGAATCCGCTCGCGACGAGGCGGCAGAGGCGCTCGCGTGCCTCCCCGTCGTCGGCAAGGTCGATAAGCCGGGCGAGCAGCACGAGCTTGTCCGCGGCGAGCGTCCGCCAGCCGCGGGCGAGGTAGATCTCGGCCAGCTCGAGATGCAGGTCGGGGTCCGCCGGCACCACAGCGAGGGCACGGTGGCACGCGTCGAGGGCCGCGGCGTAGTGACCGACCGCGGCCTGGAGTCGCGCCGCTTCGAGGAGCAGCCGGCCGGCCGTCACGTCATCCCCAGACTCGATCGCGAGGTCCGCGTCCCGACCCAACAGGTCGGGATCGGGCAGTGTCGCGGGGCCGGCGGCTGCTTCCCTGAACGACTCCTCGGGCAGGGCTGCCGTCGTTCCCTCGAGCACCCCGAGGGCTCGGGCGAGCGCCTCCTCCCCGTCGGTGTCACCGGCTGCACTGCGCAACTTCGCGATCAGCCGCTCGACGCGACGACGACGCTCCTTCGATTCGGCCTGTTCCAGCGCCCGCCGGGCGTCGTCGCAGGCAGGAGCGAGACGACCGGCGGCCTCGTGATCCTCGGCGAGCCGGTCGTAGGCGTCGGCCGCCGCGATGCGCCGCCCGGAGCGGCCGAGCGCGTCGGCGCGGCCAGCCAGCGCGACTTCATCGCGGGGCGCGAGTGCGAGGGCCACCTCGAACGCCTCGATCGCCGGATCGAATCGCCCTGCCCGCGCAAGTACCGCTCCTCGGCTCACATGGGGGAGCGGTCGATCGGGCGCGAGGACGGTCGCCTCGGCGTACGCCGAGAGCGCCATGTCGGTCTCACCGCGGAGTGCCGCCAGGTGACCGCGTCGAAGCGCGTCCTTGTACCGTTCATAGAGCGCCTCGCTCACCGATCGTCTCCCAGCAACTCGGCGAGGAGGCCCTTCTGGGCATGGAGGCGGTTCTCGGATTGCTCCCAGATGAGGCTTCGGGGCCCGTCCATGACCGCGTCCGTGATCTCCTCGCCGCGATGAGCGGGCAGGCAGTGCATCGCGACCGCGTCCGGGCCGGCGACCTCCATGAGCGCCGCGTCGACCTGGTAGGCCGCGAACTGGATCCGCCGGACGGCGGTCTCCGCCTCGTGCCCCATCGACGTCCAGGCGTCCGTGTAGACCACGGCGGCACCGCGGACCACCGCTCGTGGATCCCGCTCGACGACCAGCCGCGCGCCGCTCGGCTGAGCGAGTCGGCGGGCCTGCGCGACGATCGCCGAGTCCGGCCCGTAGCCATCGGGATGGGCGAGGCGGATCTCCATCCCGCACGTGGCGCCGGCGAGGGCGAGGGAATGGAACACGTTGTTGCCATCGCCGACGAAGGCGAGAACGAGTCCTTCGAGTCGACCGAACCGCTCCCGGATGGTGAGGAGGTCGGCGAGCGCCTGGCACGGGTGCTCGCGGTCGGTCAGCGCATTGATCACGGGGATGGAGGCGTGGCCCGCGAGCTCGGCGACAAGGTCATGATCGGCCACCCGGGCCATGATCCCATCGACGAACCGTTCGAGATTCCTCGCGACATCGGAGACCGTCTCACGCTCGCCGAGACCGACGTCGCCCGCCGCGAGATAGATGCCGTGCCCTCCGAGCTGGGTCATCCCGGCCTCGAACGTCACCCGCGTCCGCAGGCTCGGATGCTGGAACAGCATCGCCAGTGTCCGGCCGGCAAGGGGCGGATCCTGGTGCCGCCGCGTGACGGCGTACTCCCGCTTGAGATCGAGCGCGCGGCCGAAGACCCGTTCGAGCTCGGGCCGCGAGAGGTCGGCGATGCTGACGAGATCGCGGCCGCGGAGCGGCGCCCCGGGCACGGTCCCGGCCGGATCGACGACCGCCATCGACGGTCCCTCGATCCGAATCGTCAGCGCTTCGTGTACTGCGGCGCCTTGCGGGCCCGCTTGAGGCCGTACTTCTTGCGCTCCTTCATCCGCGGGTCGCGGGTGAGGAGGCCGGCCTGCCGGAGTGGGAGGCGATTGCTGGCGGGGT
>Ga0307372_10006139_pt1 | contig 17726 bp, 16 predicted proteins | sample OX1MG_FD_202533 | JGI IMG/M metagenome (GOLD analysis project Ga0307372, IMG submission 202533) | Soil microbial communities from Risofladan, Vaasa, Finland - OX-1 | ecosystem: Environmental > Terrestrial > Soil > Coastal area > Acid sulfate soil | place: Finland: Risofladan, Vaasa | collected... | reverse complement strand
CTGCGTCTGGGTCGGGTGGGCGGCCAGGTCGCTGGCGGCCTGGATGGCGCCGGCGCGCGCCGCGCTGGTGAGGCGGATCGTGAGCTGCAACCCGCTCCAGCCGTTGAAGGCGACGCCCATGAGCAGCGCCACCACCGGCAGCACCAGAACGAACTCGATGAGTGCCTGACCTGCTTCGTCACGGCCGCGGCGGCGCCTGTCGGGCGCCGGCGCAGCGTGGACCGGACCGAGGCCGCCGGGCTCCGGGCTGTCAGGGCGTCGGTGCACCGGGTCCTCCACCCTGACTCGGCGGCGTCGCCTTGTGGAGGGTCGTGGTCGTGGTCGTGACGGCCGGCGAGCCCGTGGCCGCCCCGGGGACGATGCCCGAGCCGGGGATCGTGATCGTCGACTCCGATGCCGGTGCATTGCCGGGCGCGTCGAGCGCGAGGTACACCCCCGGGACCACTCCCCCGCTGTCACTCTTGGCCGGCGCGATGTGCGCGGCGGCCGCCGGAGAGACGGCGAAGGTGATGAGCTCGGTGGCGGCGGCGACGGCGTTCGCCTGACTCTCGGATCCGGGCGGGGCCGTGGCCGTCGGCTGGAGCGCGGTGCCGACGGCGAGGACCGCGACCGATCGGTACAGGGTGGCCTCCTGGGCGCCGGGGAGGTCGAGGAGGATGTCCACCCTGTCCCCGGGCTGGATCAGTCCGGCCACGCCCTGGGCCTGGGAGACCGACACCGTGACGGCGACCTCGCCCCGGGGCAGCAAGCCGGCGGCGGCGCCTGGATTGTCGGCGGCGGACACGAACATCCCACCGACGACGACTTCGCCCGTGGGCAGGTCCGAGCCCGCCACCCGCGCAGCGATGGCGGACAGGTCGGTCACCGCTCCGACCGGTACGAACTGGCTCGGCATCTGCGTCTTTTCGAGCAGGCCCTGAGAGGCGGCCGCGGCGCCACTCTCGTCCCGAGGCACGATCCCCTTCAGGACGTACACGGACTCGAGCTTCGAGTTCTTGAACGCCTTCTGTTGGGTCGAGGTGGCCTCGCTGTGCGCGGCCGCGCTTGCCACCGCGCCGAAGGCGACGGCGGCGAGAACGGTGAGGCCTCTCCTGGGCACCATCTTCTCCGTATCTGTTCACGACATGTGGTCCATGGCGTACCGCACCCGTCACTCGGGCACGCCTCGCACCCCGGGTGGCCGGCACCGTGGGACCGACAGGTTCTCGACCGGCCGCCCGCTCACGCGAGCCGGGGGACTTTCGCGGCGCCACATCCCCCAAGGGCCTCCGTCGGGACCGGCGATCCCTGTGAGAAGTATCCCGTTCTCTCCACGTGGGTGGCCATAGGTCCGTCGACCCAAATGCCCGCGAACAACCAGACGACGAGCGGGAGATTGCCAGTAGGACCTGCGACTCAATTGGCCCTCACGTCATTGTCAATGGTGCTCGCGGGCGCGCACACTGGGCCTCGACCAGTCCACTGCGGTGGACCTCGACCGGCGCCGACAAAGGCGGCAGGCCCGATTCTGGCCCGGCGTGCAACGAGGGGGGACGCGGAATGACACCCAAGCGGACGGTCGTAGTCGCCGTCGCCGTGGCTGTCGGGGTTTTGGCCTCGGTGCTGAGCTACATCTTTCTGAACGGTGCCCAGCAGCGCGCATATCACAACGCCAAGCTGGTGCCCGCGTACGTCGTCGCCAAGCCCATCCCACGCATGCTGACGTGGACCGATGCCGTCAACGGGGGCTACGTCCAGAAGAAGAGCGTCCCCGCCGAGTTCCGCCCGACTGCGGCCGTGACGAGTCTGGCGGCTCTGCAGGGCAAGGAGGCCGACGCCCCCTTCTCGGTGGGGCAGGTCGTGGTGACCTCCATGTTCGTCAGCCCGATCGCGGCAGCCAACACCTTCTCTCAGATCATCCCGGCCGGCAACGTCGCCGTCACGGTGTCTGTCGACCAGGTCCACGGGGTGGCGGGGCTCCCGGTCCCAGGTGACAAGGTCGACCTGCTGATCTCGGTCAACAACACCGAGAGTCCGCTGCTCCAGAACGTGCCGATCCTGGCCATCGGGCAGAGCACCACCGCCAACACCAACACCAACGCCCAGAACGCCACCCAGACGGCCGCCACCACCGCCAACCCGTCGAGCGGACTGTTCACCTTCGCCGTCAGTCCCTCGGACGCCGCTCGCATCGCTCTGGCGGAGCAGCAGGCCATGGGCATCTACATGCTGCTCGTCCCACCGGGGAACCCGGTCGTGTCCATCCCGGCGGTCACCCCGGACGGGATCCTCAGCGGCCCGCAGACCTCGAGCTGACCGATGACCAATGCAGCAGCTACGGCTGACGTCGAGCACGTCGGAGACGTGGTCATCAGCGTGGTCGACCCGGACGACACCGTCCGGGGCGTCCTCGCCGACCACGTGCGGGACCTCGACAGCGGCGTCGTCGCCTACGCGAACCTCGCCGCGTTCACCGACTCGACGGACCCGTCACGACCCGGCGTCGTCATCTTCGGACCTTCGGAGTCGCCCGACGAGGTGATCCCGCAGGTCGCCGGGCTCATCGCCTTCCGACCCCGCTGCGACGCCATCATGGTCGTCTACGAGCTCACCGCGGACGTCCTGCAGCAGGCCCTGCGGGCCGGCGTCGTCGACGTCGTGGCCGTCTCGGCCGAGGACGCCGAGCTGCTCGACGCCATCGGGCGGGCCTCGGCACGCGTCACGGCCCGCGAGGCTGGGAGGACGGCGACCGTCGCCCCGGGGCCGAGTGCGAGCTCGCCGGGACGGATCATCTCCGTGTTCTGCACCAAGGGTGGCACCGGGAAGTCGGTGGTGGCCATCAACCTCGCCGTCGCCCTGGCCAAGAAGACCATCCAGCCGGTCGTCCTCGTCGACGCCGATCTGCAGTTCGGCGACGTGGCGCTCATGCTCCAGCTGCAGCCCACGCACACCATCGCCGAAGCCGCCCAGGCGGGCGACCGCCTCGACGGCACGCTGCTCGAGAACCTGCTGCTGCGCCACCCGCCGAGCGGGCTCCTGGTGCTGGCGGCCCCGACCGAGCCGAGCTCGGCGGACCAGATCGGGAAGGCCGACATCACGCGGGTGCTGTCGGTGCTGCGTGAGCGGTGCGCCTACATCGTCGTCGACACGTCCGCCAACTTCGCCGAGGTGACCCTCGCCGCCCTCGAGGCGGCCGACGACATCCTGGTGATGGCCGGCCTCGACGTCATGAGCCTGAAGAGCGCCCGGGTGGGCATGCAGACCATGCGCGTGCTCGGGATCCCGTTCTCGCGGGTCAAGTTCGTGCTGAACCGGGCGAACACCCGGGTGGGGCTCACCGAGGCGGACGCCGAACGGGCGCTGCAGCTGAAGGTGGATGCCGCGTTGCCGAGCGACATCCTCGTGGCGGAATCGGTCAACCGCGGGGTGCCGGTCGTGACGAGCGCGCCCCGTTCCAAGTTCGCAAAGAGCATCGACAGCCTCGCCGACTCATTGATGACCGCTGCGCCGGCGACGGCGCAGTCCCGACAGAGCGTGTAGGGGAACCCGATGACCCTTTCCGACCACCTGCGCAAGGCCGGCAGCTTCCTCACGACCGAGGAGGCCCGGTCCCGGCTCCTCGAGGAGGTGCACCTCCGGGTGCACCAGCGCCTCATCGAGGAGCTCGGCCCCGAGCTGTCCCAAGGACGCCTGACGGCGAAGGACCTGCGGCCGCGGGTCAACGCCCACCTCCAGGCCGCCCTGGCCGACGAGTCGACGCCGCTGTCGCTCGCCGACAAGGCCCGGCTCGGCGAGGACATCGCCAACGACATCCTCGGCTACGGGCCGATCCAGGCCTACCTCGAGGACCCCGAGGTCTCCGAGGTCATGGTCAACGGGCCCGACAGGATCTACATCGAGCGCCACGGCAAGATCCAGCAGGCCTCCGCCACCTTCATCGACGAGGCCCACCTGCGGCGGGTCATCGACAAGATCGTCGGCGAGGTGAGCCGGCGCGTGGACGAGGCGTCGCCGATGGTCGACGCCCGGCTGCCCGACGGCTCCCGGGTGAACGCCGTGATCCACCCCCTCGCCATCGGGGGACCATTCCTCACGATCCGGAAGTTCTCCAAGGACCCGCTCCAGGTCGAGGACCTCATCACGAACATGACGCTCACACCCGCGCTCGCCCGCTTCATCGAGGCGTGCGTGGTCGGCCGCCTGAACATCATCGTGTCGGGCGGCACCGACGCCGGGAAGACGACGCTGCTCAACGTGCTGTCGTCGTTCGTCCCCACCGACGAGCGCATCGTCACCATCGAGGACTCCAAGGAGCTGCAGCTCCGCCAGGAGCACGTGGCGTCGTTGGAGGCCCGCCCGCCCAACATCGAGGGCCGGGGGGAGATCACCATCCGCGACCTCGTGCGAAACAGCCTCCGTATGCGCCCGGACCGCATCATCGTCGGGGAATGCCGCAGCGGCGAGGCGCTCGACATGCTCCAGGCCATGAACACCGGCCACGACGGCTCGCTCACCACGATCCACTCCAACGGTCCGCGCGACACCCTGTCGCGCATCGAGACCATGACGCTGATGGCCGGGTTCGATCTGCCCATCCGGGTCATCCGGGAGCAGATGTCCTCGGCCATCGACCTCGTCGTGCACCTGTCGCGCCTGCGTGACGGCACCCGACGAGTCACCCACGTCTCCGAGGTGCAGCACATGGAGGGGGACGTGATCATCATGCAGGACCTCTTCATGTTCGACTTCTCCGCCGGCATGGACGAGCAGGGCCGCTACAAGGGGACGCTCAAGTCGCTGGGCATCCGGCCGCACTTCGCCGACAAGCTGGAGGACGCCGGCATGAAGCTCGACCCTGAGCTCTTCCAGGCCGAGGAGTTCGCTCGCGTGCGGGTGGCCCGGCGGTGAAGATCCTCGTCGCCATCCTCGTGGGGCCGGCGGCCGCCCTGCTGGTGTGGGGCGTCGTCTCGGTGGCGCTGCGCGAGCGCCCGCGCCGGCTGACCGAGGCGCTGGCGCCGTACAGCGTGGGGGGGATGTCCCAGCCCGGCGTGTCCACCGGCGGGGGCTCGGAGTTCGTGGAGAGCCCGTGGATGCAGCGCGCCGTGGCGGGCCTCGCCGACTTCGCCTCGCGCAAGGGCCTCCTTCAGCTCCTGAAGCGCCTGCTCGACCAGGCCGACCTGCCCATCCGGCCCGCCGAGGGCCTGTTCGTCTACGTGGTCGCCGTCGTCCTGGGCGGCGCCTTCGGCCTGCTCCTCGGGAGCCCCTTCTGGGGCCTCGTGGCCCTCGGGGCGGTGGGCGTCATCCCGTGGGTGGCGCTCTCCACGCTGGCCAAGCGGCGCACCCAGGCCTTTACGGCCCAGCTCCCGGACATGCTCCAGCTGCTCGGCACGACGCTGCGCTCGGGGTTCTCGATCCTGCAGGGCCTGGACACCGTGTCGCGCCAGCTCGACGACCCCATCGGCAAGGAGATCCGCCACGTCGTGGCCGAGGCCCGGCTGGGCCGGCCGCTCGTGGAGGCGCTCACCGAGGTGGCCCAGCGCGTCCGCAGTGACGACTTCGAGTGGGTGGTCACGTCCATCGGGATCCAGCGCGAGGTCGGCGGCAACCTGGCCGAGCTCCTCGACATCGTGGCCGACACCATGAACGCCCGGGCCCGGCTGCGGCGCGAAGCGCGCACGCTGACCGCCGAAGGACGGATCGGCGCCGTCGTGATCTCGGTGCTGCCGGTCGTCATCGGCCTCTTCGTCTACGCCGTGAACCCCACGTACATCAGCCCGCTGCTGCACGAGGCCTTCGGCGAGATCCTCTTCTACGGTTCGATCGTGCTCGGCCTGGGCGGCATCCTGTGGCTGCGCAAGCTCGTGGACATCGAGGTCTGACATGCTGATCTTGGCTGCCATCACCATCTTTGTCACCGCTGGGCTGCTCACCTACGCGGCCGCCATGAAGGCGGACGAGCGCCTGAGCGTGCGCGCCGCGCGCGTCCGGCTGGGGGACTACGAGTCGACCCTCGTCAAGCGCGAGGAGGATCTCAAAGAGCCCTTCGCCCAGCGCGTGCTGCGGCCCACCGGCGAGATGGTCGTCGGCCTCCTGAAGCGCTTCCTGCCGACCGAGTACGTCGACAAGCTGCGCCACAAGCTCGTCCTGGCCGGGCGCGGGTCGCCGGAGGAGGTCGACCGCTTCCTGGTCGTGCGGGTGCTGTCGGTGGTGGCCATCCCCGTGCTGTGGCTCGTGGTGTGGAAGATGACGTCGCTGGCGGGGACCACCCTCATGGCCGTGATCGTGTTCATCGGCGTGGCCGGCGCCGTCGGGCCCGACGCCTGGCTCAACCGGGTCGTGGCCGACCGCCGCTTCGCCATCCGCAGGAAGCTCCCCGACGTCCTCGACCTGCTCACGATCAGCGTGGAGGCCGGCCTCGGCTTCGAGCAGGCGCTGGCCCGGACGGTGACGATGGTCCCCGGCCCCCTGTCGGAGGAGTTCTCGCGCATGCTCGGCGAGATGCGGGCCGGCTCGAGCCGGGCCGACGCCCTCAACGCCTTGGACGCCAGGACCGAGATCCCCGAGCTGAAGTCGTTCGTCCTGGCCATCTTGCAGGCGGACACCTTCGGGGTGTCGGTGGGCGCCATCCTGCGCAGCCAGGCCGCCGAGATGCGCGTCCGGCGCCACCAGCTCGCCCAGGAGCAGGCGCAGAAGGCGCCGGTGAAGATGCTCTTCCCCATGGTCTTCTGCATCATGCCGGCGCTGTTCGTCATCATCGCCGGCCCGGCCGTCCTGGGCATCTATCACGCCTTCCGCGGGGGCTGACGGCTAGAACCGGCCCGTGCGCTCGCCACGGGTGTCGACCGTCTTCGGTGGCGCGTTCGCCCTCTGGGGCCTCGGCGTCGGCCTGCTGCGCCTCCACGACAACTCGTACCTGACCCACGTCGCCACCGGGCGCCTGATCCTCGCCCACGGGGTCCCCACCACCGACCCCTACACCTTCACCGCCCACGGCCGGCCGTGGGTGGTGGAGTCGTGGCTGGCCTCGGTGCTCTTCGGGGTCGTCGAGCGGGCCGCCGGTGGGCACGGCCTGCAGGTGCTGCACGCCGCCCTGGGCGCTGGCCTCGGTGCCCTGGCCTGGGTGCTCACGCGGCCGGCGCGCCAACTCCCGGGTCGGATCGTCGCCGCCGGCGGCCTCCTGGCGGTGGGATCGGGCTACTGGACGTCGCGACCGCTGCTCATCGCTCTGGTGCTCTTCGGGGCCCTCATCGCCATGACCGAGACGGGCCGCGGCTCGCCGTGGTTGCTCGTGCCGCTCATGTGGGTGTGGGTCAACGTGCACGGGAGCTGGCCCCTCGCCCTCGTCTACCTCGTGGTGCGCATCGCCGGGCGGCGCGCCGACGGCGCCGCGCTCGAGCGCCTCCCCCGCCTCCTCGGCGCCACCGCCGGTGGGGTGGTCCTGGGGGCGGCGAACCCCCTCGGCCTGCGCCTGCTCGACTACCCGCTGACGGTGCTCACGCACCACCAGGCGTTCGCCCACGTCGCGGAATGGCAGTCACCGACCTTCTCGGACCCGGTGAACGGCGCCTTCCTGGCGGCGGTGCTCCTGGCCGTCGTGCTCCTGGTGGCGCGCCGCGGCTCGATCGAGGACGTGCTCGTGACGGTGGTCTTCGCCGCGGCCGCCCTCGAGGCCTCGCGCAACGTCCCGGTGGCCGCCCTGGTCGTCACCCCCGTCCTGGCGCGGGGCCTCACGGGCCTCGGGCAGCTCGACGGCACGCGCCGCGGCCTGCTGCCGGCGGCCGGCCTCGGGGCGCTGGCGGTGCTCGGTGCCGCCATGGTGGCCGGGGCCGTGCACCGCCCCGCCTACGACCTGTCGGCCTACCCGGTCAGCGAGGTGTCGTGGATGCAGCGCCACGGCCTCGTCCCGGGTCGCGTGGCCACACCCGACTACGTCGGCAACTACCTGGAATTCCGCTTCGGAGCCCGGGCGCGTGCCTTCGTCGACGACCGGGTCGACGTCTTCCCCCCTGCCGTCGAGCGCGACTACGGCGTCCTGCTCGACGGCCACGAGGGTTGGCAGGCCGTCCTCGCCCGGTACGGAGTGGCCGCCGTCCTGTGGCCCCGGTCCGAGCCTCTGGCCGGGCTGGTCGCCGAGGATCCCCGGTGGTCGGTGCGGGTGCGCGATCGCCACTGGATCGTAGCGGTCCGTGTCGCGCTCACCACTTCCGGCGCGCACTGACCCCCTCGGGGCCTGCGCCACGCCGCCACCCGTCCCACATGAGGTGGCCTGGACGCCAGAAGTCCTGGTCAACGACCTCTCTCCCTGCTGGTTCGGGGGGTCGAGGGCCTGCCGGCGACGGCGGGGAGGACCAACGTCCGAGGGAATTTGCGCGCTCCGACCATGGATTTCCCTCAAGGACCCCGGCCTGTTACCACGATATGTGACTGATCGCTGACCGTAAGTAATCAAATGGCCCGCAGGCCGGGCCCAGGACAGGACCGGAGGGGACGAGCCGCAGTGCAGGTGGTCGAGCCGCTTTCCGACAGACCGTCGCCACCCCACGCGCCTGCACGGCGGGCCCGCCCGGGGTGGTCCAACCTGCCGCCGGCCGCGCCCGAATTGGTGGCCGGGTTCGGGCAGATGCTCAGTGCCCTGCGGTGGGCCACGCTGTGCCTGGCGCTCGCCCTGGGGTTGGTCGAGCACCGAGGGGCACCCACGGCCGCGGCCGGCGGCGTGCTGGTCGCCTACACCGTGTGGCGCACGCTGCGGCCCATCGGCACCGAGCGGACCGGCTGGCACACGAGCGCGGCCCTCCTCCTCGAGGTGGCCGTGGGCGTGGCGGTGGTGGAGGCGACGGGGTTCGGCCGCTCGCCCTTCCTGATCTGCCTGGCCGTCGCCACCGTGGTGGCCGGCTTCGCCGGGGGGCTCCGGGTGGTGACGGGGCTGGCGGTCATCGCCGGCCTCGCCGTGGCGCTGCCCAGCGTGTTGCTGGCGTCGCTGCACGCCGATGCCGACACCAGCGTGCAGTTCGCCATCGAGATCGTGCTCGTCGGCGTGGTCGGTGGGTTCAGCCGCTACCTCGTCGACGACGCCCACCAGGCCCGGGACGGGCTGGCGGCCCGGGTGGAGCAGCTGTCGGAGGTCAACGACCTGCTGCTCGACCTGCACCGGGTGACCGAGAGCGAGGGCACCCCGCTGCACGTGGAGGGGGCGGCGCGTTGGGCCCTCGAGCGGCTGGACGAGCTGTTCGCCCCGGACCTGAGCGCCGTGGCGCTGCTCGACCCCGCCACCGAGTCCTGGAGCCTGGCGGCGGGCAACGGCGTGCGCACCACCGCCCCCGACCGGCCCTTCGACCTACCCCCGTCGATGGCGCAGGCCGCGGCGGGCTCGGACCCGCTGGTGCGCGAGGACCTCGAGCACGGCCTCAGCTTCCGTTCGCGCTGGGGGCTGTACTGCCCCATGCGCACCCGCGACGAGGTCGTCGGCGTGCTGGTGGTCGAGTGCGACGTCCGGCGCCACACCGGCGCCAAGGACCGCCGCCGGCTGGCCGACCTCGCCCGGGCCGCGGCCCTGGCCGTCGACAACGCCCGCTGGCTGGAGCGGATCCACACCCTCGGGATGGAGCAGGAGCGCACCCGCCTGGCGCGCGAGCTGCACGACCACATCGGCCAGTCCGTGGTGCACCTCGGCTTCGAGCTCGACCGCCTGGTCGAGCTCAACCACGGCCGGGCGGTGCAGCAGGACCTGATCGCCCTGCGCGGCGACATGCGCGACCTCGTCGAGGAACTGCGCGACATGCTGACCGACCTGCGCTGCGACGTCTCGGAGACCCAGGGCGTCGACGGCGTCCTGGCGTCGTTCCTCGACCGGGTGAACAAGCGCCACCGGGTGGCCGTCACGCTTGTCGCCGACGGCGACGCCCGCATGCCGATCCCGGTCGAGCGCGAATTCTGGCGGGTCGCACGCGAGGCGGTCATGAACGCCGAACGCCACGGGCGGGCGTCGCGGGTCTCGATCCTGTGGCGGTGCAACGCCGAGGGGGCGTTGCTCGAGGTGGCCGACGACGGCATCGGCCTGCCCGCGGGCAAGGCGGTCGGTGCGTCGGGCTACGGCCTCCTGGGAATGCGCGAACGAGCCGATGCGGTAGGAGCCCAATTGGAGATCACCTCGGGGCCCGGCAAGGGCACCCTGGTGCGGATGAGAATGAGAGCGGCGTGATGGTACGAGTACTGATCGCAGACGACCACACCATGGTCCGTGAGGGGCTCCGGTGGGCCCTCGAGCACGCCGGGCTCACCGTCGTGGCCGAGGCCGCCGACGGGCAGGAGGCCGTCGACCTGGCCGACGAGCACCGCCCGGACGTGGTCCTCATGGACCTGTCGCTGCCGGTGCTCTCCGGGGTGGCCGCCACCAAGCGGATCCGGGGACTGCTGCCCGACACCGCGGTGCTGGTGCTCTCGATGCTCTCGGACGAGACCGCGGTCTCGTCCGCACTGGGAGCGGGCGCCCAGGGGTACCTCGTCAAGGACTGCACCACCGCCGAGATCGTCGACGCCGTGCGCCGGGTGGCTGCCGGCGAGCGCGTGCTCGCCCCGTCGGTGTCCGACGGCGTCCCGCCCGCCTTCGTGGACAACGGCGTGCCGACACGCCAGTCGGCGCCGACCACCACACGGCCGCTCATCTCCAAGCGCGAGGAGGAGGTCCTCCGCCTCGTGGCCACCGGGGTCTCCATCCCCGAGGCAGCCCGGCGCCTCTTCATCAGCGTGAAGACGGTGAAGAACCACCTGTCGTCGATCTACCAGAAGCTCGACTCCCACGACCGCGCCCAAGCCGTGCTGAAGGCCATGCGGATGGGGCTGATCAAGCTGGACTGATCGAGGCCGCCAGCCCCACAATGGGTCGCACGACCCACGTTCTTCCTGCACAGCGGGACCTTTTGGGCCGGCAGACCTATGGCGCACGGTGCCCCCTTCCCCGATAGTGGGACCCAGGGTTGGATCGGAATAGGGGGGCATTGTGAACATCGTCTCGCTCGTCATGCGCGTGATCGACCCGATCCGTGCAACGTGGAACCGCAGGGACGAGGTGGGCGCCAGCCTGGTGGAGTACGCGCTGCTGCTCGCTCTCATCGCAGTGGTGGCGCTCGTGGCGCTGCACTTCCTGGGCGGCTCTGTGGCCAACACCCTGAACAACGTGGGCAGCTCCATCAACAAGCCCTGATCGCCAACGGCGGGAACAGCCAGAGCAACGGCTCAGCTCGGTCACCCGGGCTGAGCCGTTGGCGCGTCCGGGCTCAGTCGCGCGCTCAGGCCCCGGACAGGCTGCCCCCGGTCGGCGGGCCGACGTAGTGCAGCACCACCGCCGTGCCCGATCGCCACACCACCCGCCAGCGGGCGTCGTGCTCCAGGTACGTCGACAGTGGCGTCCCCGGCGTCCACAGCACGTACGACACGTCGTAGGAACGCAGCTCGGGGTCCGGGTCGGCGGTGAGCTGGTCGAGTGCCAGGTAGCGCGAGAGCACCCCGTCACCCGTGTAGAGCTCGGTGCGGCCGTCGACGAACACCGGCCGGCCCACCCAGTCGAGGTAGTCGCTCCACAGGTAGGTGGCGAAGACCCGGCCAGGATGGTGCTGCAGGTAGGCCACCGCCCGCACGGGGACACTGGCGGCGGGCTGGCCCGCCCGGTGCCACGGCCCGTGCAGCATGGAGAGCGCCAGCACCGCCACCAGCGGCCACACGAGCAGCGACGGGCGCAACCGCTCCTGGCGGATCGGGGGACACCGGGCCGCCAGGGCACACCACCCGATGGCGAAGTACGGGATGAAGCGCGCTGCGTCGAGCGCGGAGACCAGGAGGAACCCGGCCAGGACGAGCTCGACCGCGGGGACCTCGGCGTCCGACAGCACCACATAGGCGGCCGTGATCACCACGGGGAGGACGATCACGGCGAGCGTCGCCGGGTCGTGGAAGTTCGGGGACTGCCACTCGCCGATCAGGCGACGGACGGTCTGGTTGAACGTCACGCCCAGCGCGCTGGCGTAGACGCCGGGACCGAACGGATTGACGAAGGTGGCGACGCCCGACGCCAGGAAGACGATGACGACGGGGCGGCGTGCCAGGGGTTCGGACACGACCAGGCGGCCGCGGCGTATCGGCGCGGCGGCGGCCACCACCTCCAGGAGGAGGATCCCCAGGCCGAGGAGGAAGCTCCCGTGGAGGTTGGCCCACAGCACGAACAGGACGGGCACCGCCCACAGCCATCCGCGACGGCGGCGTGCCCGGGTGAGCAGCACCAGCAGCAGGGCGACGAAGAAGTAGCTGACCACCTGGGGGCGGTCGTCCAGGAACAAGGTGACGGCCGCGCCGGTCTCCACGCAGAGCAGGCCCGTCCAGGTCCACCCCGCCCCCACCATCCGGGAGCGGACGGCGACCGCCACGACGGTGAGCGACGCCAGGCCCGCCGACAACAGCCAGAAGGCCACCGGCCCGAGCCACCGCACCGACTGGGCGAGCAGGACGTCGTACCCCCACTCGGGGGAGATCCACGAGTGCCCGGTCACGGTGTAGGAGAAGACGTCGCGGGTGATCACCCGGTGGTGGTCGAGCATCCACACCCCGGCGGCGCGGTGCCAGAAGGTGTCGTCGAACACCCCGCTGTGCAGCGCGTCGCGCCAGGCCAGCAGGCATCCCACCACGACCCCGACGACCCCGACGGGCAGGGCCACGCCGCGCAGCACGCCGAGGCGGCGCGCCGGGCCCCGAGGTGTCGGCGTACCCGTGCCGTCCCCGGCGCCGGCGGCCGGGGGGCGCAGCGCGTCCTCCGGTGGTGCCTGCGACGGTCGGCCTGGCGACACGCATCCTCCCTCCACGGCGAACGGCCTGGACGCGTCCGGGCCCGCCAATGATCGCGTGCGGTCGGGCGGCGGCGGCGCATCCGGGACCCGCCCGATGCGCCGGCGGCGGGGCCGCCGGGTGGGACCGCCGAGGACGGTGCCTACACTCGACACGCTCCCCCGCCGAACGGCGCCGACGGAAGGTGACTTGCATGGACGAGCCGGTGACAGCGCCCGGGCCTGTGCTGTTCGCCCGCTACGCCTACCCGCCGAACGCTCTCGGCTACTGCGGGCCGGCCGATCCCGAGGGGCTCCTGGGCGCCGCTGCTGCTGCCGACGCCGCCGCCGCTGTCGTCGACGTCGTCGAGGTGGAGGCGCTGGCCGACCGGGCGGCCCACTTCACGGGCGCGTGGCCGTACCTGCGGCTGATCGCGGCGAGCAACGACGTCCTCGACCCGCTCGACGCCCGCGTCGTCGACGCCTACTGGGTGGGCAACGCGCTGCTCGACCGCGTGCCGCCGGCGGGCCTCGCCGAGGTCGTCGACGCTCAGCTCGAGCTGGGGCACGGCCCGGCGGCCGCGGCCGCCCCCGGCACCGTCCCCGCCGGCGGTCACGCCCATCACAGCTTCCACGTCTTCGCGGTGTACCCGTGGCTCGGCCTGCTGCGCTCGGGGATGGAGGGGCCGCCGCTCATGGTGCTCGACCGTTGCCGCATCCGGTGGGGCACCGTCGAGGCCGTCGACGCGGACGCCGCCACGGTGCGAAGCCGGACCCTGCGCTTCTCCGACGGGCGCTTGGAGCTCGGCCACGAGCGGGTGGAGGACGTTCGGTACCGCATCGACGGTGTCGGCTTCGTCGGCGATCTGGCGCCGGGCGACAGCGTCTCGATGCACTGGGACTGGGTGTGCGAACGCCTCAGCCCGGCGCGCCGCGAGCGGCTGCAGGCGTCGACCGAGCGCAGCCTGGGGGTCGTGAACGCGCTCGACGCCTGACTGCGGTCACGCCGCTCCGGGGTGGCGGTGAAGGGGCGCCCGGCCCCTCACCGGTGTCGCCGGGTTGGGGCCGCGGCGACCGTCGACCTTGGACGGCGGCCAGCCGTCCAGCGCCACCGGGAGCACCGGTGTGACCGATGTGCCGGTGACAGACCATTCGAGAAGCAGCGTGCCCGCGGGAGCGACGGTGACGGGCATCACGGCCGACCACCGAAAGACGGGTGGCACGACACCGACAGTGCGCCGTAGCCGCGCCGGGCACGCCCACACCCCTGCACGCGGACGATCGGGGTGGGAACGGTGACGTTCGCCATGCCGCGGTGCGCACCTTGGGTGTGTGCGCCCGTACGGAGGGGGACCAATCGCGACCCGGACGGGCTCACCGCGTCGGCGATGCAGGCGAACAGCACCGCCAGGTCGACCCCGACCAGCACCGCCACGACCTCGAGCATCTCGCCCTCCTGCTTCTTCCTCCTTGCAGTGTCGTCAGGCCGGGCACGGTGCCCAAGGGTCCAAGGTCATGGCGCAGGCCGCCGACCGGCCGGTTCGCCCTGGCGCCCACCCGACCAGCCGTTTCCGTCGGCGCCCAGCCGGGCGGCCGGGGCCCCGAGCGGCTACCTGGGCCCCCGGGCACCCTCCGGGGCACCCTCCGGGGCACCCTCCGGGGCACCCGCCGGGGCACCCTCCGGGGCACCCGGTGTCCGCCGGCCGTCGACCCCCGACCCGGGGGGCGCGGGCGCCGGCCGACCGAAGGCGGCGAGGGCCGCCTCGATCGAGTCATGCACCGGCACGTGCGCGGTGTCCACCGGCACGGCGACGGGCCAGGGTCGGGCCCGGGCAACCAGGGCGCGCCCCACCTCCTCGTCGGCGCCCGAGACGTCGGCGCCCGAGTCCCGGCGGGCCCGGAGCCGGGGCACGGTCACGTCGAGCCCGGCAGTGCACTGCACGACGACGAGCGCACTGGTCGTGTCGTCGGCCAGGCGCTCGGCGGCGTCGTGCCAGCGCCGGTCCGTGAAGGTGGCGTCGAGCACGACGGACTGGCCCAGGCCGAGCGCGGCGCGGGCGCGCCCGAGGAGGGTCAGGTAGGTGCGCTCGGTCGTCTCGGGCGAGTACCCCTCGCCGCCGAACGGGGCGAGGGGCGCCGTCGCCGCGCCCGGGTCGACGAGCTCGCGCCGTACCTCGTCGGAGCGGAGCACGGGCCAGCCCAGGCGCTCGCCCACGGCCGCGGCGACGGTGGACTTCCCGGTGCCGGGCGCGCCGCACACCACCCCCAGCACGACGCGGCCCTCCTCGAGATGGTGGAGCGCCAGGTCGAGCAGGGCAGGAGCGCCGGAGGCCGCGCCGTCTGCCTGGGAGGCACGGATGCACGCCACCTCGGCGCGCACCAGGGCGCGCTGGGCGCAATAGTGGTGGACGAGCGACGGCGGGAAGAGGTCCCCGGCCATTTCCTCGTAGAGGCGCAGGAACGTCGCCGCCGCGGCCGGCGCCCCGAGGCGCTCGAGGTCCATGGCCAAGAAGGCGACGTCGGCGATGACGTCGACGTGGCGAAGCCTCGGGTCGAACTCCACACAGTCGAGGACGCGCGGCCCGTCGTCGAGAAGGAACACGTCGGTGGCGAGCAGGTCGCCGTGGCCGTCGCACACCCGGCCGGCGGTGACGCGCTGGTCGAACAGCGCCCGGCGCCCCGCCAGAAAGCCCAGGGCGAGGTCCTCCACGCGCGCCACCGTCGTCGGCGCCAGCTCGGGCCCCGCGTACGCCGTCAGGCTGTCCAGGCATCCCCGCCACGTCTCGGCGACGGCGTCGGCGCCGCCACCGGCGTCGATCGCCGGCGAACGGGCCGCCTTTGCGTGGAAGTCGGCGAGCACCGATGCCAGCCGTGCCAGCTGGACGTCGAGGTCCGGGGCGTGTGCCTGTGCCTGCGCGGCCAGGCTGCGGTCCGCGGGCAGGCGGCGCATCACGACGGCATGGTCGAGCGTGCGGTCGCCGAGGACGACGTCTGCGACGCCCAGGTACACGTCGGGGCTCAGGCGCCGGTTGGCTTCGACCTCGGCCTCGCAGGCGGCGCGACGGGCCTCGGCGGTGCCGAAGTCCAGAAACGGGAATCGGACCGGCTTCTTGTACTTGAGGACGACGTCGTCGAGGAACACCAGGACCGAGACGTGCGTCTCGACGACGGTCGGGCCCGGTCTCACGGATCCGTGGAGCGACGCACCATGGCGACGTCGGGTCTCCACGCCAGCGCCTCCAGGCACACGAGTGGGACGAGCAGGTGGGGGATGTCGATGCCCTGCACGAGCACGGACCGCAACAGGGACGAGCGGCCCGGCGTCACGGCGTGCCGCCAGAGCATGACCACCAGGTCGGCGCTGGCGGCGTACGCGCGCAGCTCGTGCGCGGGCTCGCCCGTCACCACCCGGAGAGCCTCAGGGGTGGCGCCGTGGCGCCGACGGAGCTCGTCGAACCACACCGACGCGTGATGCCCCGACCCCTCCCACATCCTCGGACGGTTGTCCTCGGTCAGCACGTGGAGAACCGTCGACTGGACGCCGGCCTCGACCAGGCGTCGACGCAGGGTCCGGGCACCGGCGGCGACCTCGTCACTGCCGTCCGACGCGATGAGCACCCGTCGGATGCCCGACGCCGGACGAGCGCGCTGCCCGGCCCCGGCTCCTTCCTCGGCGGGGATGGCTCCCCGTGGCCGGCGGCGGGCCGGCCTGGAGGGCAGCACCAGGACCGGCCCCGCCACCAGCGCGGCGCGCGCCAGGAGCTGATCGGCGGCCCGTCCGGGGGCGATCCCGTCCGGGAGGACGTCCACGACGGGCTCGAGGTCGAACACGCGCCCCAGGTCGCCCGCGAGGAGGGCCCAGTCGGCACCGTCGTCGGCGGCGTCAGCCGCGACGGCCCGGACCGGTGGCTGTGCGGATTGCACGCTCGGCCTCATGCGACGACCTCCTCGTCCTCGGCACCCGGGCCCGGTATTCCCGACAGGCCCGGTCCGCCCGACAGGCCCGGTCCGCCCGACGGGCCCGACATGGCCCCGGCCTGCTCCACCCACCCGCCGGGTGGCTGCACCACCACGGGCGGGCCCGCCCCCAGTCTGATCCGCACCGGTGCCGAGCACCGGACGTGCACCCGTTCGTTGCGACAGCGGAGCCGCACCACGTGGCCGTGCCAGCGCAGCCGCAGGCGCAGCTCCTCCCACCGGGCCGGGATGTGGGGATCGAGGACGAGGGCGTCGTCGTCGGGCCCCGTGACCCGTACGCCCGCGAACCCCATCACCAACGCCTGCCACAGGCCGCCCAGGGTGGCGAGGTGCAGGCCACCCGCCGTCGTGCCGGTCACGTCGTCGAGGTCGATGCGCTGCGCGATGTCGAGGAAGGCGAGCGCCTCGTCCAGCCGCCCGAGACGAGCCAGCAGCGCGGCGTGGATGGCAGGCGACAGGGAGCTCCCGTGGGCCGTGCGGGGGAGGTAGTAGTCCATGTCGCGCGCCAGGACCCCGGGCGGCCCGACCGGGGGGATGACATGGTGGAGCATCAGCACGTCGGCCTGCTTGATGATCTGCGAGCGCGACACGCGATCGTGGCCGAGCACGAGGTCGGCGGCCACGGGAACCGGCCCGACGTCCTCGACCCGGAGCGGCTCCAGGAGATCGAAGCCCACGAACTGGACGTGGTGACCCGCCTCGGGGTCGTACCCGTCGACGAGTGCGGCCGACACCTCGCGCCAGCGGACGGCCTCGTCGCGCTCGCCGGCCGAGCCGCTTCGCTCGACGAGCTCGGCTGCCCGCTCGAGGTTCCACGCCGCCATCTGGTTGGTGAAGGCGTTGTCGTCGACGTCCTCGTGGTACTCGTCGGGGCCGATCACCCCGTCGATGTGCCCACGTCCGGCAGCGTCGACACGGACCCGGCTCGCCCAGTACCGGGCCGTCTCGGTCAGCAGGCGC
>Ga0307372_10006138_pt1 | contig 17728 bp, 12 predicted proteins | sample OX1MG_FD_202533 | JGI IMG/M metagenome (GOLD analysis project Ga0307372, IMG submission 202533) | Soil microbial communities from Risofladan, Vaasa, Finland - OX-1 | ecosystem: Environmental > Terrestrial > Soil > Coastal area > Acid sulfate soil | place: Finland: Risofladan, Vaasa | collected... | reverse complement strand
GCGTTGCCTACCTCGCCCAGGCCAGGACGGTGCCGACGACGTCCGAGGGCGGCTCGCAGGCGCTGCAGGCCTGGGACATGCTGCATGGCAATCTGCTGCTGCGCGGCTGGTCGCTGTCGGACGTGTCCTTCTACACCACCGAACTGCCCGAGTACATGCTGGTCGAAGCGGTGCACGGGCTCGACGCGGCCACGGTGCCGGTGGCCGCGGCGCTGAGCTACCTGCTCCAGGTCCTGATGGCGGGCTGGCTGGCCAGGGGTCACGCGGAGGGCCGCGAGGCCAGGATGCGGATGCTGGTCGCCGCGGGGATCATGCTCGCGCCGTCGACCGGGCCGGCGACTTCGCTGCTGATGTCCAGCCCGGACCACGTCGGCACGCACGTGCCCTTGCTGGCGATCTACCTGGTGCTCGACCGGGTCAGGCCGCGCTGGTGGCTGCCGGTCCTGGTGACCGCGCTGCTGGCCTGGGCGCAGATCGGCGACACGCTGGTGGTATTCGAAGGGGCACTGCCCTTGCTCGCCGTCAGTGCCGTGCGGATGCTCCGGCGGCGCGGGCCGCTGGCCGGGCAGTGGTACGACCTGTCGCTCGCCGCCGGTGCGCTGGCCTCGGTAGGCATGGCCAAGGTAGCGGTCAGCCTGATCGGGCAAGCTGGCGGGTTCACCGTCAACAGGCTGGTCGTGGCGTTCGCCACTCCGGTCGGGATCGCCGGTGAGTTCTGGACCAAGCTGCAGAACATGCTGATGGTGTTCGGAGCGGACATCTTCGGTGCCGGCCAGTTCGGTTCGACGCTGGCGGACAACGTGCTGGCGGCGCTGGCGGCGGCGGTACACCTGATCGGGGTCTGCCTTGCGGTCTGGGCGGTGACCCGCGTCGTGCGGCACTGCTACGCCGAATCCGGCCCGGTCGTGCAGATGCTTGCCCTGACGTTCGTGCTCGTGGTCGGCGCGTACCTGTTCGGGTCCAAGCCCGATCCGAACGAGATCGTCGGCCTGCTGCCGATCGGAGCGGTGCTGGCCGGCCGCGTGCTCGGGAACACGATCATCGAGCGCGGCCATCGGGCGGCCGCGGCCGTCGTGCTGACCTGCTGCGCGGTGCTGCTGGTCAGCAGCGCGCAGCAGGCACCGAGGCTGAACCTGAACCAGCGGGTGGCCGCGTGGCTGCAGGCCCATCACCTGAGGTACGGGCTGGCCGGGTTCTGGGACGCGAGCAGCATCTCGGTCGAGACCGGTGACCGGGTCATGGTCCGGCCGGTACGGACCTACCAGGACGAGGTCGTCACCACGAACCGCGAGACAGACTCCTCCTGGTACGACCCGAAGCTGCACTACGCCGACTTCGTCGTCTGGACTTCCTCGGCGGTCTGCGCGAACGCGTGCCTGACCGAGGCAGGGCTAGCAGGCGGATTCGGCCGGCCCGCGGCCGCGTACCAGGTCGGCTCCTACCTCGTGCTGGTCTATCACAGGAACCTGCTCAGGTCCGTGCCGGAGGTGGCGTTCTGCGGCAAGAGCTGGCCGTGGATCGCCACCGGACAGCCATCGAGGAACCTGCGCTGCTAGCGCAGGCGGCGGGCCACAGCGGCCTGCCACAGCGACCTGCCGCGCTACATTCCGCTCGGGAAGGTGAGGGTCTCCGGCGCGACGAGCGGGGTGCCGACCTCGACCTGGATCTGCGCGTGCGAGTTCAGCGGCACGTCCCTCGGGTTGGCCAGGTAGAGCTTGCCGTTGTAGATGACGACGACGTGACCGTGCACCGGGCCGAGCACGTCAGGTCCGAGCGGCTGCCCCCACTCGTCGAAGAAGTCACCGAGGGTATAGACGCGGTGGATGGGGGACTCGATGTGGATGATGCCGTCTGCCGCGTGAGTATGCAGCCAGTAGAAGCAGGTTCCGCTTCCGACGACCGCGCCGTGCGGGCCGTTCTGTACCTGGGCGCCGGGAATGCCGATGCCTGCGGGGATCTGGCGGGGCGAGCCGTTCACGAAAATGGTCAGATGCGCGTGGATGTGGAAGACGAGCTGCTCGCTTGACTGGCAGCTGACCCCGTCCACTGTGCCGCCGGTGGCTGCCGACGCGGTGTCGGCTAGCGGCGTGCCGTTCGGGATCGGGACGCTCGCGTATCCGGGGCTGCCCGGGCTGGGCGCAGGCTGGAGTGTCCCGAGGCTCGCGAGCGATCCGAGCTTGAGCCGCGGCGCGCTTGCCTGCTGGATCGTGCCCTGGCCGCCCGCCTGACCGCTCCGGCTGGTGACGGCCAGCGTGATGCCGACCACCGCGATGACAGCGAGCACCCCGGCGCCGATCCAGGTGACCAGGGTCCGCCGCCTCGCCTGTCGTGCCTCCTCCGCCCGCATCTGGGCGATCCTCGCCTGAGCGTTCTGCCGGTTCCTGTTTCCCTTGGACACCCGTGCCGTCCTTTCCGCTGCTGCGACCCGAGGCCGTGCCATGCCGGTGCCCCTAGGCTAAGGGTGATTCGCCGCCAGCAAACCCTCCGTCCGACAGGTTTCGCCGGTACTTGACGTTGATCCAGGCGGCCTCGGCGCGCGCCTGGTCACGGCTGCGGCAGCGAACCCCAGGCCTACCAGTCCCGCAACGACATACACCAGGCTGCGGGCCAGGCCGAACGCCGGAAGGTGCAGCCAGCCGGTGCCCGGTGCCGCGCGGGCAACTCGGGTCCAGCCGAGGACGGCGGCGGCGGCGACGGCGACGGCTCCCGTGACCTTGCCACTGACGCCGTCGGCAGGGTGCCTTCGGCAGACCGGCACGGCAGCGAGCAGCAGGGCTGGGATGGCGATGACCCAGTGATGGGTCCAGGAGATCGGCGAGACGAGCAGGCCGGTGACGGCGCAGGCGGAGAAGCCGAGCGCCTCGTTCCCGGTCCGGTGTGCCCGGGCGGCGACCGCGAGGCCGAGTGCGGCCGTGCCGAGGGCGAGCGGCAGCCATACGAACCCGACCGACGCCGTGTGCATGGTCCGCGCGAGCGCGCCGAGCAGGCTCTGGTTCTCGGCGTCCTGAACCGGGGCCACGTGCCGCGGGTTGAGGAAGATGGCGCCCCAGTACCGCGCCGAGCTGGCCGGCAGCACGGCGAACCCCGCCGCGATGGTGGCGGCGAAGGCCGCGGCAGCCATGGCGGCCGCGCGGTAGCGGCGGGTGGCGAGCAGGTACACGGCGAAGATGGCGGGGGTCAGCTTGATCCCGGCGGCAATCCCGATGACGGCGCCCTTGTGCCGTGCGGCGTCGGGCAGCGCCACGTCGTACAGCACCCCCAGCGCCAGGAAGAGGTCGATCTGGCCATAGCCGAGCGCCGTCCGCACCGGCTCGAGCCAGATCGCGGCGACGGCGACAGCCAGCGCAAGGCGCCACGCGGTGCGCGAATCCAGCCAGGACGACACCGGCGGCAGCCGCAGCGCCAGGTAGAGCAGCACGATGAGTGCCGCGGCGCTGCCGGCGGTAACCGCGGCCGCCGCCACGGTCCAGGGCACCGCCGCCAGGGCGGTGAACACGACGGCGGCGAACGGCGGGTAGGTGAACGGGAGCCCGGCGAACCGCAGGCTGTACAGGCCGCCGCCGGAGGCCGCGGCTTGGCTGGGCAGGGCGGCATCGCCGCGCAGGACAGCGTCGCCGCCCATCCGGTACACGTGCAGGTCGACGAAGTGCGCCTGACCGGTCGCGGCAAGGGCGCAGCAGACAATGGCAGCGAGCAGATAACTCGCGACCAGCACCGGGACGACCCAGCGCGCGCTGTGGCCCCAGCCTGCCGCCGACACCGCGACTCCTTATCCGCAGCCAGAAATGAGCAACAAAGGCTCGCAGCAGTGATCTAACCACGGCATGCCGTGGTGCTGCGCCGCAATTACGGAGCGCTCGGCCCGCTGGCCGGTCGCCCTGCGCTGAGTCATATGCTTATTTGATCCGCTTTAGAAGTGCGCGTGCGGGGAGAGAGGCGCCATGGCGGCTGAGTGGGACGTCGTGATCGTCGGTGGTGGCCACAACGGACTGGTCGCTGCCGCCTACCTCGCCAGGAACGGGCTCCGCACGCTGGTCTGCGAACGCAGGGACACCGTCGGCGGCGCCGCGGTCAGCGAGCATCCGTTCGGACCTGACTACACGGTGACCTCGTTGTCCTACGTCGTCTCGTTGCTGCCCGCCGAACTCGTGACCGAACTGCGGCTGCACCAGCACGGCTACCAGGTCTACCCGCAGGGTCCTTACTTCTCGCCGCGCGTGGACGGAAGGTACCTGCGGCTGCCCGACGATCCGGCGCGGCGGCGCGCGGAGATCGCGAAGTTCTCCTCGCTGGACGCCGACAACTACCCGGCCTATCAGGCGCGGCTCGCCAGGCTCGCCGCGGTGCTAGGCCCGCTGCTCACCCAGATCCCGCCGAAGCTCGGCTCCCGGCGCCCGGCCGACCTGGTCGCTCAGGGACTGCTGCTGCGGCAGTTGCGCGGGGTGGACACCAGGCTGGCCGTGGACCTGACCAGGCTGCTCACCGGGAGTATCGCTGACCTGCTGGACGAGTACTTCGAGAGCGACGCGCTGCGCGGGCTGCTTTCGGTGTCCGGTGTCATCGGCATGTGGGCCGGACCACGATCGGCCGGGACCGGGTACGTGACCCTGCACCACCACATCGGCGACGCCGCCGGGCAGGTCGGGGCGTGGGGTTTTCCGCGCGGCGGCATGGGCGGGGTGACGGACGCGCTGGCCGATGCCGCGATCGCCTTCGGCGCGCAGATCAGGACGGGCTGCGAAGTCGTCAGGATCACGACCAGCGGCGACCGGGTGACTGGGGTGGACCTGGTCTCGGGTGAGCACATCGCGGCAGCCACCATCGTGACCACGCTGCACCCGAAGCTTTCGTTCCTGCGCTTGCTCGATCCTGCGGTGCTGCCGGACGATTTCGTCGCCGACATCCGCGCGTGGCGCTCGCGGAGCGGCACCGTGAAGATCAACCTCGCACTCGACCGGCTGCCCGTCTTCGCCAGCCACCCGACGTTCGATCCCCAGGTGCACGGCGGGACCATCGTGCTGGCTGAAAGCCTCGACGACGTTGAGAACGCCTTCCAGCAGGCGGTCGACGGCAGCCCGTCGTCGGCGCCGTTCGCCGATATCTGCATTCCGAGCGTGTTCGACGATTCATTGGCTCCGGCGGGCCAGCACGTGATGTCGATGTTCACCCAGTGGGTGCCGCACACTTACGCGGACAAGCCCGATGACTTCGAGCTTGATCTCTACGCGGACCGGATGATCGCACGGATGGACGAGGTCGCCCCCGGGTTCGCTAACTCGATCTTGCACCGCCAGGTCATCGGCCCGCACCAGATGCAGGAGGAGTACGGGCTCGTCGGCGGCAACATCTTCCACGGCGAGCTGACCCTTGGCCAGATGTTCCACGCGCGGCCTGCGGCCGGCTATGCCGACCTGCGCACCCCGTTGCACGGGCTCTACCAGGCAGGATCGGCGACCCATGGCGGCGGTGGCGTGACGGGCATCCCCGGCCGCAACGTGGTCAGGCAGGTGCTCGCCGACCGCAGGGCGGCCCGCTGGCACCGGCGGGTGCTCGGGCCGCGATGCCGCGCCGACTCCGAACCTGGCAGCGGCGGCTAGGCGCTCGGCCCGATCGAAGATCAGCCGAGTTCGTCATAGGCCGGAACCCAGGTAGCCGCGTCCACCGCGGCGGCGATGTCCTCGGTGTCGCTCAGCCCCGCCACCCCGGCCGCCCGGGCCGTGCTCGCGACGGCGACGGCGATCGCCCTGGTGACCTGCTTGAGGTCGGCGAGCTGCGGGTACAGCGCCCCGACAGCCAACCGTTCCTGCGGAACCAGTCCGGCCAGCGTGGTCGCGGCGGCCAGGAACATGCCGTCGGTGACTTCGCGTGCCCGCGCCGCGATGGCGCCTAGCCCGACCCCGGGGAATATGTAGACGTTGTTCGCCTGCCCGATCTGGCGCGCTTGCCCGGCGACGTCGACCGGGCCGAACGGGCTTCCCGTGGCCACCAGCGCTCGCCCCTGCGACCAGTTCAGCAAGTCTGCCGGCGTCGCCTCGGACTTGGAGGTCGGGTTCGACAGCGGGAACACCACCGGCGTCGCCGTCCGCTGCGCCATCTCCTTGATCGCGGCCTCGGTGAAGGCGCCGTGCGTGCCGCTGGTGCCGATCAGGATGGTCGGCGCCACCTGGCGGACCACCGTTTCCAGGTCGTACCTGGTGGCCGGATCGAAGCCGTACCTGGCCAGGTCGGCCACCGGAAGCGCGAACGGCAGCTTGTCAGCGTCGATCTGGTCGCGGCCCTGGAAGACGAGGCCGCGCGAGTCGAGCATCACGACGGCACCGCTGACGGCCCGCGCAGTCGCTCCTTCGGCCAGCATGACCTGGGATACCAGGCGGGCGATTCCCAGCCCGGCGGCTCCTGCTCCGAGGAAGACCAGCCGCTGAGCGCTGACCGGCTCGCCGCGGGCTCGGACGGCGGCGAGGATCCCGGCGAGCACCACGGCCGCCGTTCCCTGGATGTCGTCGTTGAAGCTGGGCAGCGTGGTGCGGTACCTGTCCAGCAGCCGGATCGCGTTGTGCTGCTTGAAGTCCTCCCACTGCAACACGGCCTCGGGAAAGACGTCGTGCACCGCGTGCACGAACGCATCGATGAACTCGTCGTACCCCAAGCCGCGCAGCCGCGGCTTGGGGTAGCCGAAGTAGAGCGGATCGCGGAGCAGGTCTTCGTTGTCAGTGCCGCAGTCGAGCGAGACCGGCAGGGTCAGGTGCGGTTCGATCCCGGCTCCCGCGGTGTAGAGCGCAAGCTTCCCGACCGGGATGCCCATTCCGCCCGCGCCCTGGTCCCCGAGGCCGAGGATGCGCTCGTTGTCGGTGACGACGATCAGCCGGACGTCAGGCTTCCCTGCGTTACGCAGCAACTCCGGAATCCGGGTGATGTCGTCAGGGGTGATCCACAGCCCGCGCGGCCGGCGCAGGATATGGCTGAACTGGCGGCAGGCATCGCCGACAGTCGGCGTGTAGACGATCGGCGCGAATTCTTCGAGATGGTCGCCGAGCAGCCGGTAGAAGAGCGTCTCGTTCCGGTCCTGAAGCGCGGTCAGGCCGATGTACTTTTCCATATCGTCGGTCTTATTGCGCAGGTGCTCGAGTTCGAGCGCCATTTGTTCGTCGATGGTCGCCACGCGCCAAGGAAGCAGGCCGCGGAGGCCGAGTGCGTCCCGTTCGCGCTGGGTGAATGCCGCGTCCTTGTTCAGCAGCGGCTGACCGAGGATCTCGGTGCCAGTCAGACCTGTCATGCCACGAACATAGGCCAGGTCGGGGCGGCAGTCAGCGGCCGTTGGGCCCGTGCATGGGGGACTTTGGCAGCGTCCTGCCGCGTGGTCGTTCCGGCCGCATACCGTGCCAGCGTCCCGGCGGGCGCGGTTGGGCGATTCGAGACTGGCGCGGCTTTGGTCAGGGTCATGGCGGACGTTCGGCCCTGTTCGGAAGATTTTCCGGTCATTACGGTAGGGCCAGTACTAGATATAGGGGAGGCGGGGTCAATGTATGCATTCGCTATCGTGACACTGCTTGGATTGGCCGTGTTCGCGATCGCCAAGATCGCGAACCGGTATGTCTCGCTCGCGTCGGAAGTCTGGGCCGTCGTGCTGGTGGCCCTGGGCGTGGCAGTGGCCTGGATCATCGACCTGAACCTGTTCAGCTTGTGGGCGATCCCGGTGCGCAACAGCGCGATTGCCGTGACCGCCACTGGCGTGGTCATCGCCGGCGCGGCGTACTTCTGGCGCGGGATTCTCGGGTTGCTCAGCGGACTGTCTCGTAAGTTCACCGACCAGGCCGAGACCTTGGAGAAGACCGAGCACCTGCGCCGAGTCGCCTGATCGAAGACGGTGTGGTGCGGTCCTTTCAGGCGGGCCTGAGCCTGCCTGACTGAAGCGGCGCTGCCGGCCGGTTGACAGTCTAGTCCCGGCCGTGCAGCGCCCCTTACTGCCCTGGGCAGGCCTCGGATTGCCCGGCGGGCTTGGCTGCTATCCCGATCGGCCCGTCCGCCGGGTCGGCCGCGATCGCCGGGTCGGCCGCGTCCGCCGCCCGTCCCAGCGTGGCGTGCCGCAGCGCCGGGTTCACGATGCCCAGCAGCAGGGCGCCGGCGACGCACGCCAGCCCGCCGGTGACCACTGAGAACGTCGTGGAGAACAACTTGGCGACCAGCCCGGCCTCCACGTTGCCGAGCGCCGGCGAACTAGTCACCTGAGCCAGGTACAGGCTGGAGACCCGGCCGCGCAGCGGGTCGGGGGTGTATCGCTGGAGCATCGCGTTACGCAGCACCTCGGAGATCAGGTCGGCCATCCCGGCGAGGGCGAGGAACGCGAGCGCTACCGCTAGCGTCCCGCTCAGCCCGAATCCGACGATGGCCGCGCCCCAGGCGATTCCGGCGCCGATCACCACCATGCCAGGCCGTCGCAGCCCGCCGGTCCAGCCGCTGGTGGCCGCGCCGAGCAGCGCGCCGAACCCGGGTGCGGCGACCAGCAGCCCGAACGTCGCCGATCCGCCGTGGAAGTGCTCGCTGGCGATGGCCGGGAAGAGCGCTGAAGGCATTCCGAAGATCATCGCGCTGGTGTCCACGGCGAGCATCCCGCCTACCACGCCGTTGCGCCTGACGTACCGGAACCCTTCGGCCATCGACCGCAAGCCCGGGCGGCCGGCCCGGACCGTGGGCGGCAGCGGACGGATGAACCGCAGTAGGATGCCGAAGACGGCGAAACAAGCGGCGACCAGCGCGTAACAAGATGCCAGGCCTTGCCCGGCGATCAGCACGCCGGCCAGCGCCGGGCCGCCCAGGCTGCCGAGCTGGCTGCCCATCGAGTTCAGCGCGGCGGCGGGCGCGAGCTGGTCGGGCCTGACGAGAGCGGGAATAGCGGCGGACGCGGACGGTGAGCCAAGGCCGGACAGCGCACCCATCGACATCACCAGGACGTAGACCGCCCACAGCTGCGGCCGGGTGAGGAGGCTGTTGACCATCAGCAAGGCCGCGAGCAGCGTGAGCGGCACCCTGCTGGCCATCAGCAGCCTGCGCCGGTCGTGCCGGTCAGCCAGCATGCCGCCGGCCAGCAGCCCGCTCAGCATGCCCGCGCTGTTGCCCAGGGTCAGCAGCCCGACCGCCAGCGAGGACTTGGTCAGGCCGTAGACCTGCCAGTTGGCGGCGGTCGCGGCGATCGCGTTGCCGGCGAAGGAGACCGACCGGCCGGCGAACAGCAGCCGGAAGTCGCGGCTGCCGCGAAGTGGCGCGACATCGATCGCGATCTGCCCGACGCGCATGCCGCTTGCTCCCTGTCCGCCCTGACCCGGCAGCCGGCCTGAACGCGAGCGGCGGGTTACCCGTAGGGTAACGGAGCCGTCCCGCTGTACGTCTGACCGGTCAATGCCGGCCTCATGAAGGTACTGGCCGACGCCGGAGTGGCCGTCTGCCCCGCAGGGAGGCCCGCCCGGGTGCGGGTAGGGTCGTGGCAGGAGGAAACTCATGCACCAGCCGCCGATCCCGCACGTCGCAAGCACCGATCCCGAGATCGCCGAACTGATCGAGGCCGAGGCCGGCCGCCAGTTCGACAAGCTGCGGATGATCCCGTCGGAGAACTACGTCTCCACCGCGGTACTGGAGGCAAGCGGCTCGGTGCTGACGAATAAGTACTCCGAAGGCTACGCGGGCCGGCGGTACTACGAGGGCCAGCAGTTCATCGACCCGATCGAGACGATCGCGGTGCAGCGGGCCAAAGACCTGTTCGGCGTAGACCACGCCAACGTCCAGCCGTACTCAGGCTCGCCCGCGAACCTCGCCGTGTACCTCGCCTTCCTCAGCCCTGGCGACACCGTGATGGGCATGGCCCTGCCGATGGGCGGTCATCTCACCCACGGCTGGGCTGTCTCCGTGACCGGCAAGTGGTTCCGCTCGGTGCAGTACGGCGTGCGAGCCGACACTGGCCGGATCGACTTCGACGAGGTCCGTGATCTGGCACGCAGGGAGCGGCCTAAGGTCATCTACTGCGGCGGGACGGCGATTCCGCGCACCATCGACTTCCCGGCGTTCGCGGCGGTCGCAGCGGAAACTGGCGCGGTGCTGGTGGCCGACATCGCGCACATCGCCGGGCTGGTCGCTGGCGGCGCGCACCCGACGCCGGCCGGTCATGCCGACGTGATCACCACTACGACGCACAAGACCCTGCGCGGCCCGCGCGGCGCGATGATCATGTGCAAGGCGGAGTACGCCTCGGCCATCGACAAGGCCGTATTCCCCGGCCTGCAGGGCGGCCCGCACGATCACACCACAGCGGCGATCGCCGTCGCGCTGAAAGAGGCCGCGACGCCGGGCTTCCGTACCTACGCGCATCAGGTCGTGGCGAATTCCAAGGCACTCGCGACGGCACTGCTCGAACGCGGTTACAGCTTGGTCTCCGGCGGCACGGACAACCACCTGATCCTGATCGACCTGACCCCGCAGGAGATCGGCGGCAAGCCTGCCGCCCGAGCACTCGACCGGGCAGGCATCGAGGTGAATTACAACACCGTGCCGTTCGACACGCGCAAGCCCTTCGACCCGTCCGGGATCAGGATCGGGACGCCTTCGATCACTACCCGCGGCCTGACCGAGGAACACATGCCGCGGGTCGCGGCCTGGATGGACGAGGCGATCCGGGCAGCGACCAAGGACGACGAGGCGGCGATCGTGCGAATCGCCGGCCAGGTGCGCGACCTGCTCGGCGGCTTCCCGATGCCGGGCTACACGCCGCGGCGCTGAGTCGAGCCGCCCCGCCGCTTACCGAAATCCCGCCGAGCGCGCCGCTGAGATCGCTCGTCGGGCCGGTGGGTAACGCCATATTCCAAATGTGTTTCCGGCCAGTAGCCCTTGCATCCCAGGCATTACGAATGTATTTTCGAATAAAGACAAGCTGCCTGTCTTCCCCTGGGTAGCCAACGGAGCGGCCAGTACTCGAGGCGTCGCTGGCGCCAATCCGGTTCCGTAAGCCGGTGAGTCGGCGTCGCCGAGCATCCCGGGACGGGCAGGCGGATGAGCGGAGTACGACCGGAACCGGTCCAGGTACTGCTGAACGACGGGCGCCCCGGCAGGTTCGTCTGGCGCGGACGGCTGTTCACTGTGCTTTCGGTGATCGAGCGGCCGTCGGCCGAATCAGCGGAGGCTGGCCAGCGCGATCAGGCCGCCGGGGTTCCGCGCCGGGCAGCCCACGACCACATCCCTGGCGATTGGCGGTGCTGGCGGTTGACGGCCGCCCCAGGCAGGAATGTCCCGCCCGCGATCTTTCGGCTATGCCAAGATCCGGCCACTGACCGGTGGATTCTTTCCCGGGACGGCGGGTAACCGCGAATGAGGGGGACTCCGCTGCTGAATCTGCGCTGCCGACGGCGAGTCGTCCTAGCCGCGTGCTATCCGGCAGCTAATCTCTTCGGCAGTTAATTCGTATTGCGATGAGCCGTAAATGTAAAGTCAGCGGAATGTGCGCGTCAGGTATTGGCAATTTAGCAAAGTAGCTTGTCGTGACGCCGCACTGGCCAGACCGGGGGGTCGGCGGTTCTACGGGGGAGGACGTCACTCATGCGCAGCGGGGGAACCGCCGTGCCTGCGGCTGCCGCGCTGGCTGCTGTGTTCATGACCAACTGGGTCGCGGCCCCGGCTAGCAACGAAGTCGGAACTGGCGTAGTGCCGGTGCACCGGGTCCACCTGGCGGCGCGCCGTGATGCCGCGGCAGGAGGGGGCTGGCGCCGGCGTCGGCCGGCCGGCCAGGTGGTGCTGACCAGCGTTGTCCGGCCCGCAAGCATTAACCGGCTGGTGAGCGTTACCCGGCCGGCCCGCGGACGCGCACGCAGGACCGTGACTTACCGTGGCTATTCGTTCACGGTGCCGAGGTCGTGGCCGGTCGTGGACGACCGGGCGCATCCGCATGGCTGCGTGCGGTTCGATCAGCATGCCATTTACCTGGGCCGGGCCGGCGATGACGAGTTCTGCCCGAGCTGGCTGCTCGGCACGACGGAGTCGGTGCTGATCGAGCCTGGTCCGGCCAGGGCGCGGCGGGCCGCGACGGAGAACCCGGTCGCCAGGCAGATCACCGCGCGGGCTCCCGGTATCCAGATCACCGCGACGTTCGACGCCGATCCGACGGTCATTTACCGGATCCTGTCCAGCGCGTCGCTTCCTGCTCCGGTGATCCGGCTGCCGGACCCGGCGGGACCGCGACAGGTGCGGCCAGGAGCGGCACAGTCCGCCGTGCCCGATGCGGTGACCGCGCGGGCCGTGTCGCGGATGCACTATCCGATGCTGCCTCCCGCGCTCCCCGCGGTGGTGGCGAGCTACCGCGGGCTTGGCTTCGACGCCTGCGCCGCACCGAGCCGGCGAACCATGCGAGCGTGGCGGCGCCGTTCGCCGTACCGGGCTATCGGCATCTACATCGGCGGTGCCGACCGTGCCTGCGCGCAACCCAACCTGACTCGCTCCTGGGTACGCCAGCAGGCTCAGGCCGGCTGGCGGTTCGTCCCGCTGTATGCCGGGCCGCAGGCCGCGTTCGGCGAGCTGCACAGGCCCGTGCGGGAGGGACGGGGCGCCGCGCGGGACGCCGCCGCGCAGGCGCGGCGGCTGGGGTTCGGCCCGCGCACGCCGATCTACTACGACATGGAGGCCTACCGCCCGCGAGCGCGCGTCGCCGCGCTGAAGTTCTTGTCGGCCTGGACAAGGGAACTGCACCGGCTGCGCTTCCGGTCCGGGATCTACAGCAGCTCGGATTCGGGCATCGTCGATCTGGCGCGGCAGTACGGCAGCCGCCGCTACGCGATGCCGGACGTCATCTACGACGCCTGGTGGAACGGATCGCCGAGCACCAGGGACCGGAATATCCGCCGAGGCCTGTGGCATCACCAGCGAATCCATCAGTTCAGCGGGAACGTGACGCAGCGATACGGCGGTCACGCGATCAATATCGACAAGGACTACCTGGACGTGCGGATCGCGATGCCGCACGTCACCCGGCAGTCGACGGCGGCAGTGACCCTGCCAGACGGGGCGGTCGACGTCTTCTACTCCCGCGGCGAGCAGATCTGGTTCGATCGCTATGTTCCTGGCAGCGGCTGGGCTAAGCCGGTCAGCACCAAAGTGGCGTCTCCTTCTGAATCCACGGCCGTGTGGACCGGTTCCTCGGTCGAGGACTTCTACAAGGACCGCAGCGGATACCTCTGGATGGACTCCTATCGCGCCGACGGCGTGCTGGAGGGGCGCCGGCAGCTCGCGACGATGGGCATCCTTGGCTGGGGACCGCGGGTGGTGGCGCAGCCCGACGGAACCGTCGACGTATTCTGGCGCGGTTCGGTCGACGATCACCTCTGGCACGGTCAGTACACGCCAGGCTCTGGGTGGAACGGCCCGCAGGGACTCGGCGGCGACCTGGCTTCGGCTCCTTCGCCCGTGGTCTCCTCGCCGGGAATCACCAGCGTTTTCTGGAAAGGGACCGACGGCAGCCTCTGGCGCGTCAGCCGCGGCTTGCTTGGCCGCTGGTCAGCGCCGGTCCGCCTCGGCATGGGTCCGCTCGGCGGGCCGCCGCTGGCGACGGCGGCTCCCAGCGGCCAGATCGAGGTCTTCTGGGCAGGGGCGGGGAACCCGCTGCTGTGGGAGGCCTTCTACGAGCCACGGGAAGGCTGGCGCGGCCCGCGTGACCTCGGCGGTCAGCTGCGGTCACCGCCCTGGCCGGCCACGGCGGCCGGCACCGTCGAGGTGCTGTGGCGCGGACCAGGGCATGTGCTGGACACCGTCAGGCACCGGCCAGGCGCCGGGTGGAACGTGCTCGGCTGGCAGAGCCCGGCCCCGGCGCACCTTGGCTGGGTAGGCTGGGCGCCCTTCGCGGCTGCCGGAGATCCTGGCGCGGCACTGCGGATCTTCTGGCGCGGCCGTTCCGGCGGGCTGTGGACGGCGGCGCTGTCCGGCGGCGGCTGGACCGGGCTGAAGCGACTGTGACCCCGGGCCTGGCTACCAGCCGATCGGGCTGTTCGACCGCCGCCAGTCGATCGTCGGGATCATCGCCGCTGGCCGCACCCGGCAGGCATGCCGCTTGGTGATCTCGAACAACGACTCGATCAGGGTGTCGGACAGCAGATGCGGGTCCAGGCCCAGGTCGACCATGCCGGAGTGCACGACGTTGTAGTGATGCCGTTCCTCTTCGACCCTGGGATTGGCCAGGTGCTCGACCGTCACCTTGTCCGGGCTCACCCTGGCGATCGTCTGCGCCATCTGGGTGATCGACAGCGACTGCGTCATCTGGTTGAACACCCGGAACTCGCCGGGTTCCGCCGGGTTCTCGCAGGCCAGCTGGAGGCACCTGACGGTGTCCCTGATCTCGATGAGGCCGCGGACCTGGCTGCCGTTGCCGTAGACGGTGAGCGGCAGGCCGAGCACTGACTGGATGACGAACCTGTTCAGCACCGTCCCGAACACCGCGTCGTAGTCATACCGGGTCGCGAGCCGCTCGTCCCTGGCGGTCTCCGGGGTCTGCTGGCCGTAGACGATGCCCTGGTTGAGATCGGTCGCCCGGATTCCCCAGATCCGGCAGGCGAACTCGATGTTGTGGCTGTCATGCACCTTCGACAGGTGGTAGAAGGAGCCTGGTCGCTTCGGGAACAGCACCCGGTCCTTGCGGCCCTTGTGCTCGATCTCGAGCCAGCCTTCCTCGATATCGATGTTGGGCTCGCCGTAGGCGCCCATCGTGCCGAGCTTGACCAGGTGGATGTCCGGGTTGATCTCCGCGATCGCGTAGAGCACGTTCAAGGTGCCGACGACATTGTTGACCTGCGTGTACACGGCGTGCTTGCGGTCGACCATGGAATAAGGCGCCGCGCGCTGCTCCGCGAAGTGCACGATGGTGTCCGGCCCGAACTCGCGGACAACCTGGTAAGTGAAGTCGGCGTCGGTCAGGTCACCCACGTGACAGGCGATGTCATGGCCGGTCAGGTCGTGCCATACCCGGATGCGTGACTGCAGCGTCTCGATCGGGACCAGGCTGTCCACGCCCATCTCGAAGTCATAGCCACGCCGCGCGAAGTTGTCGACCACGGCGACGTCGTGGCCGACCTCGGACAGGTGCAGCGCGGTCGGCCAGCCGAGGTAGCCGTCGCCGCCCAATACCAAGATCTTCATGGATCTTGCTCCTGCTGTCAGTCGGGCATGGACCACACTGCAACGGGTACTACCCTGTGCCAGGATCAAGCCGGTTTAACCGTGATGAGAGTACAGCCAACCTGATGGTGGTGTTCTCCGCGCGGCCTGAGTCAGTTCCCGTACTGTATATGTGTCTTACCGACCAGCATCTCGCCGCGAAGCAAGGACCTCAATGCCAAACCTCATTGACAAGCTGCCGGCCGCGCTCGGGAACCGGCTGCGGTCCCGGGCCGGCACGCAGTTCCTTAAGTTCGCGCTCGTCGCGGCGGCCGCGCTGGCTACCAGCGAGATCGCGCTGACCGTGTTCGTAGGTGCCGTGCACCTGACCGGAGGACTCGCAGGCGTATCGGCGTCGATGCTGGGCGCCCTGGTGAGCTACGTCCTGAGCCGCTGGGCCTGGGAGCGCAAGGGCAGGCCGGATCTGCTGCGGGAGACCCTTCCCTTCTGGATCATCTCGCTCGGTGCCTGGTTCGTGCTCGGTCTGGCTACCAAGCTCGGGATCCACCTCGCTATCTCGCTGGGAGCGCTGGGGACCAAGAAGCTGGCCATCGTGGACAGCGTGTATTTCCTGGCCAACTGCCTCGTCTTCGTGGTCAGGTTCGTCATCTTGCACTATGTGCTGTTCGCTGACCGCGGCGCTCGCGCGGCCGGGCCGGTCGAGGCCGAGTCGCTGACTCCGGTGGCCGTCGCTGTCCCGACGGCGGACGAGCAGGACAACCAGCCAGAGCAGTAACCTGCGCTTTGCCGCGCGGCGGGATCGCGGCTAGCGGGCAGAACGGCGGCGGCGGCGCTCGCGCCTCCAGGTTCCGACGACGACCTTGCCGACTTGCAGGCCATAGAACGCGTTGTGGCCCTTCTTGCTCTGCCCGACCTGGCGCTTGTGGATCGTCGCCGGACGCTCGGTGTACCGGTAGCCGTGCGTGACCACGCCGATCAGCAGCTCGGTCGCCTGGTACTGCCGCTGGTGCAGCTGAACAGCCCCGGTGACCTCGGCCCGCATGGCCCGCAGCCCGAAGGTGGGGTCAGTGATCCGCTGGCCGGTCAGCAGCGTGATGATCAAGGCGAAGACTCGCACACCGAGCTTGCGCACCGGGTCCTTGGTCTCCTCGCTGCCCTGCGTACGTGAGCCAGAGACGAAATCCGCCTCGCCGGCCAGGAGAGGCGCGAGCAGATCGGGGATCTCGGCCGGGTTGTACTGGCCGTCGGCATCGGTGGTCACGATGTACTTGGCGCCGCCTTCGCGCGCCAGCCGGTAGCCGAGCCGCAGGGCCGCGCCCTGGCCCCGGTTCGCGGTGACGTCACAGACCAGCGCCCCGGCCGCGTCGGCTTCTTTCACCGTGCCGTCCGCCGATCCGTCCGAGACCACGATCTTGGCGACCTGGAGGTCGCAGATGACCGGCGGAAGTCCTTCGATCACCGGGCCGATGGCGCCCTGCTCGTTGTACGCGGCGATGACGATCGCCAGCGGCGGCAACTCCGCGGCCCGCGCGCCGTACTGCTGCCTGAATGACTCGACCGCGGCTGCGTCGATGGCCTCGCTGTCGACAGCGTCGGCGCCGCTGCTCGTACGGGATGTCACTTAGCTGTCTCCGAGAACTCGGGCCACACAGTGGCGATGCCTGCCTTCAGGTCGTGGCCGGGCTTGTATCCCAGCGCCTGGGCGGCGGAGATGTCGATGATGACAGCGGGCATCTCGTCGGGCTTGGGCTGGACGTACTCGGCCGGAATCTCGGCTCCGGTGACCGCCCGTGCCGCCGCCAGGATCTCGTTCACGGTCACCGACTCACCTGAGCCCAGGATCAACGGGCCGTTGTGCCCGGCCTTCCAGGCGGTGAAGATGCCGGCCACGATGTCGTCCACATGGACCAGGTCGCGCAGCTGGTGGCCGTCGCCGTAGATCTGCACGCCCTTTCCGTCCCTGGCGGCTCGCATCAGCCTCGGGATGAAGCTGTCCTTCGCTTCCATGCCCGGTCCGTAGACGTTGGAGAACCGCAGTGCCGCACCGGTCATCCCGTAACTGCCCGCATAGGCGGCAAGGAGCATCTCGCCCGCGGCCTTCGTCGCCCCGTAGGGAGTAAGCGGACGCAGCGGGATCTGCTCGGTGATCGTGGCCCGCCCCACATCTCCGGTAACCGCGTTGGTCGACGCCAGGATGAAGGTGCCGGCGCCACGCTGCCTGGACTGCTCGAGTAGGTTGTAGGTCACCTCGACGTTCAGCTTGTAGGTGCCTGCCGGGTCCTCCATCGAGCGGAGCACCGACGTCACGGCCGCGAGGTGAATGACGACCTCGGTCCCCTCGCGCACCGCCTGGGCGACGACCGGCGGATCACACAGATCCCCGACGACCGAGTGCACCCGCTCGTCGGGGAACGCGCACTTGTCGACGACCGTGACCCGATGGTCAGCTCCCAGCAGCGCCCGGACGACCCGGCGTCCGATGAAACCTGCACCGCCGGTCACGAGTACCTGCGACCGACTCCCGTCCGACATGAACGCTCCTACTCGTGCAAATCCGTCGCGTAACCGCTTTGTGGCCCTTTACCCAGTTTGC
>Ga0307372_10006136_pt1 | contig 17735 bp, 20 predicted proteins | sample OX1MG_FD_202533 | JGI IMG/M metagenome (GOLD analysis project Ga0307372, IMG submission 202533) | Soil microbial communities from Risofladan, Vaasa, Finland - OX-1 | ecosystem: Environmental > Terrestrial > Soil > Coastal area > Acid sulfate soil | place: Finland: Risofladan, Vaasa | collected... | reverse complement strand
GAGAGCCCGGTGGCGTCGTCAACCTCGAAGCCGACGTGATCGCGAAGTACACAGAGCGCCTGCTGAGGGCTGGAGCAGCCTCGCCGTACGCGGACCAAGGCTCGGTGCGCTCGTGAGCCTCGCGCCGGCTCTGATCGAAGATGCGATCGCCGCCATCGCCGCCGGGCAGATGGTGGTCGTCGTCGACGACGAGGACCGCGAGAACGAAGGCGACCTCATCATCGCCGCAGAGCACGCGACACCCGAGGCGATGGCGTTCTTCGTCCGCCACACGTCAGGTCTCATCTGCGCAGCGGTGACTACCGAGCGAGCGGACCAACTGGACCTGCCCCTTATGGTCGAACGCAACACCGAGGCGCAGCGCACCGCCTTCACGGTCACGGTCGACTACCGGGAGGGCACCACGACGGGCATCTCGGCCACCGACCGCTCCCTGACCGCTCGGTCACTGGTGGACCCCATGACCCGCCCGGAGGATCTCGCGCGTCCCGGCCACCTCCACGTTCTGCGAGCCCGCGAGGGCGGGGTTCTCAAAAGAGCCGGCCACACCGAGGCCGCCGTCGACCTCGCCCGGCTCGCCGGTGTGGCGCCGGCCGGTGTGCTGTGCGAGGTTGTCACCGAAGACGGGCTAGGAATGGCCCGGCGCGACGAACTCGAAGCCTTCGCCCAGAAGCACGGACTGCTCCTTGTGACCATTGCCGACCTGATCAAATACCGCCGGCAGACCGAGCGGCTGGTGAAGCGCACCGCAGAGGCGCGCCTGCCAACGGAGTTCGGCGAGTTTCGGTGCGTCGCCTACGAGAGCGTCCTCGACCGCGAGACCCACCTGGCTTTCGTCATGGGTGAGCCGGTCGGCGAGCCCAACGTGTTGGTCAGGGTTCACAGCGAGTGCCTGACCGGGGACGTGTTCGGTTCGAAGCGCTGCGATTGCGGCGCTCAACTGCACGAGGCGCTGAAGATGATCGCCCGGGAGGGTCTCGGCATCGTCGTGTACCTGCGCGGCCACGAAGGCCGGGGAATCGGGATAGCCCACAAACTGCAGGCCTACGGGTTGCAGGACGAGGGGCTCGACACCGTCGACGCGAACGTCGAGTTGGGGCTCCCCGTCGACAGCCGCGAGTACGGTATCGGGGCCCAGATACTCGTAGACCTGGGGATCACCACCATGCGTCTGTTGACCAACAACCCGGCCAAGAGGGGAGGCCTCGAGGGCTTCGGGCTGCAGATCACCGAGCGGGTACCCGTCCGGATCGAACCCAACGAGGAGAACCTGCGGTACCTGCGGACCAAACGTGATCGCCTCGGGCATCTTCTCGACGACATCGACCTGATCGACCCTCGACTCGAACCTGCCGTCCTGGAGGGTGACGCCGTGGCCAGCGAGGAGTTGTCGTGAACGTGTTCGAAGGGCATCTCGGAGGCGGCGGTCTTCGTTTCGCCATCGCCGCGAGCCGTTTCAACGGCACGATCGTCGAGCGCCTCGTCGAGGGTGCGGTCGACGGGCTCCGGCGGCACGGCGTCGACGACTCGAGGATCGACCTGGCATGGGCGCCCGGCGCGTTCGAGCTGCCGCTCGTGGTCGCGCGCCTGGCCGAGACGGGAGGCTACGACGCCTTCATAGCTCTCGGTGCCGTCATACGCGGTGCCACCGGACACTACGACTTCGTCGCCGGCCAGTGCGCAGCCGGGATCCAACGGGTGCAGCTCGACTCGGGTGTGCCCGTCGTGTTCGGCGTCTTGACGACCGACACGATCGAGCAGGCGATCGAACGCTCCGGGACCAAGGCGGGCAACAAGGGCTTCGAGGCGGCGGCCACTGCCATCGAGATGGCGAACCTGCTCGGGGCGCTGCCGAAGCGAGAGGCCTGATCCGGCTTGCTCCGCCTGGTACTTCCGAAGGGGTCGTTGGAGCGCGCAACCCTCGAGCTGTTCGAAGCGGCCGATCTCGCGGTCATCCGCAGCTCGTCGGTCGACTATCGAGCTTCGATCGACGATCCCCGGATATCCGAGGTGCGGATCCTCCGGCCCCAGGAGATACCCGAGTACGTCGCGGAGGGGCTGTTCGACCTTGGCATCACCGGTAGGGACTGGATCGAGGAGACATCCAGCGACGTCGCCTCACTCGGCGAGCTGCGCTACAGCAAGGTGACCGCTCAGCCGGTCCGCGTCGTGCTGGCTGTGGCCGAGGAGTCCGCCGTGAAATCGGTTGCCGACCTTCCCTCCGGCACCAGGGTCTCCACGGAGTACCCGAAGCTCACCAGCAGGTTCCTCGAATCGCACGGCGTCGACGCGGAGGTACGCCTCTCCCATGGTGCGACAGAGGCGAAAATCCCCGAGATCGCCGACGCTGTGGTCGAGATCACCGAGACGGGCAGAGCCCTGCGCGCCGCCGGCCTGCGGATCATCGCAACGATCCTCGAGTCCTACACGGAGCTGATCGCCAACCCGGCGTCGTACGCCGACGACGCCAAGCGTCACGCGATGCAACAGCTGATGAGCCTCCTGACCGGAACGCTGATCGCTCGCGGGAGGGTGCTGGTGAAGCTGAACGTGGTGGAGACCGCCCTCGATTCGGTCATCGAACTGCTGCCGGCCATGAAGTCGCCTACCGTGTCGAAGCTGTTCGGGGAGGACGGCTTCGCCGTGGAGGCGGTCGTCCCCAAGCACACCATCAATACGCTCATCCCGGCGTTGAAGGATCACGGCGCCACGGACATCATCGAGCTGCCGATCGCCAAGATCGTCCCGTGATCGGCGCCTCGGGACAGGTTGGTGTCCCAGATGGGGCGGGGCGCCGTTCGGGCGAGGTGGACGAGTTCGATGAGGCCGTCGGCCTCGGTGTCGTTGTTGACGGCGGCGGCGCCCGCTACCCGTTCCACTGCACCCAGATCGCCGGCGGCAGCCGGACGATCGAGCGCGGCGCGCACGTGAGCTTCGCGGTGATCCCCGGGCGCGCAGGACGCTGGGAGGCCGGCGACATCCGTGTGGTCGGCTGAGCTGACTCGAAGGCGGGTGGGGGCGGCGTTCGGCCGGCTCGGCCGTCGGCTCAGCCCTCGGGCGCCGTCGTGCCGGGCTCCGGCTCGGCCCCAGTCTTGGTGGCTGCGTGGATCTGCACGAACGCAATCCGCAGGTTGGCCAGCGCGTCCGCCAACTCCGGGGCGTGCTCTCCGAGCCGGTCCCCGAGCCCGTCGACGAGGGCGGCGAGGGCGTCTATGGCCAGGCGCGCCTGGTCGAGCTGGGGCGGCTGCAGGGACAAATGGAGAGCGCCCAGCTCGAACAGCCCGAAGGCGTGGTTCGCCACGACGACCTCGGCCGGGGTGCGGGCGAGCTGGTCCTGGAGCTGGGCGAGCCGTGCCTGCATCTCCTCCTGCGTCGGTTCGCCGGATGGCTCTTGCGTGCCGGGAGCGGGCCGTCCGCCGGCATCTTCCTGCGGCCCACGGGATACCGGTCTTTCCCCGCCGGGCGTCCAAAGCGTGCTCATTCCGCTACCCTATGTTGAAAACCGAATACGGGAAGCGGGGTCTCGGCCCCCACCCGGCCACCGACCCGAGGTAATTGCCACAGCGGCAGGCCACGGCGAGCGTGCGTCCGGGTCGAATGACCGCTTGGGCGGGCGTTGCTTCCTGACGCTCGCCCTTTTCGCGCCAGAGAATGGGTTCCAGCACCAAGGAGTGATGCCGCATAGCCGCTGCACCTGACCAGAACGACCACCGAACCAACGACAGGATCCGGGCCCGCGAGGTCCTGCTCATCGATCCGGACGGCAAGCAGCTTGGGATCAAGCCGCTGCCCGAGGCATTGAGCATCGCCCGCCAGCTCGATCTCGACCTTGTGGAGGTGGCCGCCGAGGCAAACCCGCCGGTCTGCAGGGTCATGGACTACAACCGCTTCAAGTACGAAGCGGCCCAGAGGGCCAAGGAGTCCCGGCGTAAGGCGACGACCACGGGGATCAAGGAGATGAAGTACCGCCCGAAGATCGGCAGCGGCGACTTCGACACCAAGACCCGCCAGGTCGCCCGCTTCCTCGGGGAGGGCCACAAGGTCAAGATCACCATCATGTTCCGGGGCCGCGAGATGAGCCATCCCGAGCTCGGCAAGCGGATCCTCGACCACGTCGCCGAAACAGTCGGCGCCGTGGCGAAGGTGGAAGCAGCCCCGAAGCTCGATGGTCGGAACATGATCATGGTGCTTGCCCCAGACCGCAGGGCGCAGCAAGTGAAGAAGGGCGATCCCAACGGGACCCCGCCGCAGGACGAGGGTGCAGCAGGCGCCGTGGCCACCGCCGAGGAAGCCGGGGCGGCTTCCACCGCACCAGCCACCGCGGAACCCTCCTAGACAGCCGAGCGACACAAGCAGCCGAACCGACATGAACCAGGAGTCGAGATGCCGAAGATGAAAACCGACAGAGGCGCGGCGAAGCGCTTCAAGATCACGGGTAGCGGCAAGCTGCGCCGGCGCCAGGCGTTCCGTTCTCACATCCTGGAGAAGAAGTCGTCCACGCGCACCCGCCGGCTCGCCCGCGAGGTCGACGTCGCTCCTGGCGACGTCAAGGCAGTGAAGCGCCTCCTCGGCATCTGAACCGCCTGGGCAGCCGCCCGGCACCAAGCACCGATTCCGTAACACCACCGGTCGGGACCCCGACCGACCCTTGGACTGAGAGGAGAACCCCGATGGCCCGGGTCAAGCGTGCCGTCCACAGCAAGAAGCACCGCCGCGCCGTGCTGGAGCAGGCGCAGGGCTATTACGGCAACAAGAGCCGTAGCTACCGCGCCGCGCACGAGCAGGTCATGCACTCCTTGCAGTACGCGTTCCGTGACCGCCGCGCCCGCAAGGGTGACTTCCGGCAGCTCTGGATCCAGCGAATCAACGCCGCGGCTCGCCTGCACGGTCTCAGCTACAGCCGGCTAATCGCCGGCTTGCGAGTCGCAGGTGTCGAGGTCGATCGCAAGATCCTGGCCGATCTCGCCGTTCGCGACGACGCGGCTTTCGGCTCCTTGGTGGGCACGGCCAAAGAAGCGCTGGAAGGGGCGGCCGCCGCCGTTGCCGACGGTGGCGCCGGTTCCGCCACCGCCTGAGAGGTAGAGGAGCCTCCCCTGACGGCGGTCGGCTTCCGAAGCGAGCCGGTACAGCGTCTTAGGCAGCTCATAGGGCGACGTGCCGCGCGCGAGGAGGCGCGGCTGTTCGTCGTCGAGGGACGCAAGGCCCTGGAGGAGGCAACCGCGGCGCGGGCGGACGTCGAGACCGTCTACGTCGATCCCGCCGCCGCCGGTGACGGCGAGCTCGCCGTGGTCGCGGCGGCCGCTTCCGCCGGCGCGGCGGTCACAGAGGTGCAGCCGGGCGTCCTCGGACGCGTCTGTGACACGGTGACACCCCAGCCGGTGGCCGCGACGGTGCGCAGCATCGACGTCACCCTCGCCGAACTCGGGCACACCAGGCCGCAGCTCGTAGCTGTCCTGGCGGGGGTGAGCGATCCCGGCAACGCGGGGTCACTCCTGAGGAGCGCGGCCGCGTCGGGTGCCGGCGGGTTCGTGATCTGCGACGGCTCGGTCGACTTGTACAACCCCAAGACGGTCCGGGCGAGCGCCGGCGCGATCTTCCGGATCCCGGTGGTCAAAGGACCGTCCGGCGACGAGATCGCCCCGCAGCTGCGCAGCCTCGGTTTCCGGGTCATCGCCACATCCGCCGGCGCGGGCGAGGCCTACACGGAGGTGGACCTGTCAGGTCCTGTGGCGGTGATCCTCGGCAACGAAGCGCACGGTCTGCCCGCAAGCCTCGCCGGCGCGTGCGACTCCGCGCTGAGCATCCCGATGGCCGGCGGCACCGAGTCGCTGGGGGTGGCGGCGGCCGGAGCGGTGATCTTCTTCGAAGCGGCACGCCAGAGACGGCTCGCCAGAGTGGCAGGTGCCGCGTGAACGACAACCCCGGCGTTCCTGCCGGCGTCGTCGACCTGCTGCCCGACGCGGTTTTCGGCCTGGACGCGGACGCGAAGGTGACCTTCGCGAACCGCGCAGCGCTGGAGCTGACGGGGTACACCTCCGATGACCTCACCGGTCGGCTGTGTGCGGAGTGCCTGTCGGCGAGGGATCTCGACGGCCGGCCTCTCCTCAGCGGAGGGTGGCACCCCTCGACGAGGCTGCGGTCCGTGCGCGGCATGTCCCAGCAGACCGTCGTGGTTCGGCGCAAGGACGGGCGCGACCTCGTGGCCTCGCTGGCCGGCTCGTACCAGCGCGACAGTGCCGGAGCTCTGACCGGGGCGGTCATCAGCCTGCGCGACGCTGCTGGGCGGACCGGGTCCGATGTCAGCGGCATCGAGATCGTCTCGACGGTCAGTCACGAACTGCGGTCGCCTCTCACTTCGGTGAAGGGCTACACCAGCCTGCTTCTGAACCGTTGGGACCGCTTGCCGGACGATCAGAAGCAGATGATGCTCGAGCAGGTCAACCACGACGCCGACCGTGTCACCAGGTTGATCACGGAGTTGCTGGACATCAGCCGGCTCGAGACGGGGCGTCTGCGTCTCCGGCGCCAGCTCGTGGACCTTCCGAGGATCGCGTCGAACGTGGTCGAGAAGGTGACACTCGAGTACCCGGAGCTCGAAGCGACGACCGAGTTCCCCGTCGAGTTCCCGAAGGTGTACGCCGATCCCGACAAGGTCGAACAGGTCCTCACCAACCTGGTGGAGAACGCGTGCAAGTACGGCTCCCCGCGCGGACTGCGCATCGTCGGGGCGGTCGAAGACGGCAAGGTGTCCGTCGCGGTGTCCGACCGCGGCGAAGGAATACCGGCTGCCGACCTGCCGAAGGTGTTCACCAAATTCTTCAGAAGATCAGAAGGACGCCCGACCGGGTCAGGGCTCGGTTTGTGGATCAGCCGTGGCCTGGTGGAGTCTCACGGCGGCGACCTCACCGCGGAGTCCGCTCCAGGCGTTGGCGCCACCTTCCGTTTCACCCTCCCCCTCATCGACTTGGACAGGCTTCAGGAACAGTGAGCAACGACGCATCAGACGAAGGGCACGACCTCGAGCAGTTCACCGCAGCGGTCCGGCAAGCGGAGTACGACGCTGCCGAGCTGCTCGGGAAGGTCGGCGACGCAGCGGCCCTTCGGGACGCGGAGCGCGACGCGCTCGGTAAGCGGTCGAAGCTCGCGGGCCTCAACTCGCAGCTCGGCAAGCTCACCGCCGACCAGCGCCGCGCGGCCGGAGCCGTCCTCCACGCCGCCCGCTCCCGCCTCGAACAGCTCGCCTCGAGCCGCCGGTCCGAGCTGGAGACGGTCGAGCGGTCCCGGCGCTCCGAAGCCGAAAGACTCGACCTGACAGAGGTTCTCGCACGTCAGGCCGGAGCACCCCTCGGCAGGTTCGACCGCCGCCGCGGCCGTCTCAACCTGGTCACCCAGACTCGAGACGAGCTCGAGGACACGTTCGTGTCCATGGGGTTCGCGGTGGCCGAGGGCCCCGAAGCCGAGACCGACTGGTACAACTTCGAGGCTCTCAACATGCCACCAGCACATCCCGCTCGAGGTATGTGGGACACGCTCTACCTCAAGCTCGGCGAGCCCGAGACCGTCCTGCTGCGAACCCACACCTCACCGGTGCAGATCCGTTTGATGGAATCGAAGCAGCTTCCGCTCTATTCGGTCATGCCGGGGCGGTGCTACCGGCGCGACACGCCCGACGCTCGCCATCTCCCCGTCTTTCACCAGATCGAAGGGCTCGTGGTCGACGAGGGCATCACCTTCGGCGACATGGCCGGCATCATCGAGGAGTTCACCAACGCATTCTTCGGGGAGGGGATGCATTCGCGGTTGAGGCCGTCGTTCTTCCCGTTCACCGAGCCTTCCGCCGAGTTCGAAGTGACCTGCCCCATCTGCGGCGGCTCCGGGTGCCGGACCTGCAGCGGTTCGGGATGGATCGAGCTCGGCGGTTGCGGGATGGTCGACCCGAACGTGTTCGAGGCCGTCGGCATCGACCCCGAGATCTACAGCGGGTTCGCCTTCGGGTTCGGCATCGACCGTCTCGCTCAGGTGCGCCACGGCCTGCCTGATATGCGCGCCCTGCTCGACAACGACATCCGTTTCCTCACTCAGTTCTAGGACCGACATGCGTGCACCACTGTCATGGCTTCGCGACTACGCGCCACTCGAGGGCAGCGTCGAGGACCTCGCAACCGCGCTGTCGGAACTCGGGCTGGTCGTGGAGGGAGTCGAGCAGATCGGGGCCGGACTCGGCGACGTCGTCGTTGCGAAAGTGGAGGCGATCCGGCCGCACCCCGACGCCGACCGGATCCGCCTCGTCGACGTCGACGCCGGAGGTGGCGACACACTGCAGATCGTCTGCGGAGCGTGGAACTTCTCCGAAGGCGACCTCGTACCGCTCGCACCCGCCGGCGCCGTGCTTCCCGGAGGCTTCGAGATCTCCCGCCGCAAGATGCGCGGCGAGTGGTCCAACGGGATGCTCTGCTCGGCGCCGGAGTTGGAGCTTCCCGAACAGGAAGGTTCCGCCGGGGGGCTTCTGATCCTGCCGGCCGGCCTTGCAGCGCCGGGCACACCGCTGGTCGAGGCGATGGGCCTCCACCCCGACGTCGTGTTCGACCTGGACGTCAGCCCGAACCGTCCGGATGCGCTCTGCATGGCGGGCATCGCCAGAGACCTGGCAGCGCGGCTCGGCCAACCGTGGACCTTGCCGGCAGAGCCGGCTCCGCCGGCCCCCTCCGCAGACGTGCCGGACGCGGTGGTCTCGGTCGAATGCGGAGACCTCTGCCCCCGCTTCACCGGCACCGTCATCGAGGGAGTCCCGCAGGGTCCCTCGCCCGCCTGGATCGCCAGGCGGCTCACGATGGCCGGCATGCGCCCGATCAACGCTGTGGTCGACGTCTCCAACTACGTCATGCTCGACCTCGGCCAACCGAACCATGCCTACGACCTGGACCGGCTGGGGGGCGGGGGGATACTCGTGCGAAGGGGGCGCCCCGGCGAGACCCTCGTGACCCTCGACGGGGTGGAGCGGTCGCTTCAACCCGGCGACTGCGTCATCGCGGACGCGAACGGCGACGGTGTCGGCGTCGGCGGGATCATGGGAGGAGCCGACTCGGAGATCTCAGGATCCACCAGCCGGGTCCTGCTCGAGGCGGCGTGGTTCACCCCCATGGCAATCGCCAGGACCGGCAAGCGTCTCGGGCTCGGCTCGGAGGCCCGTTCGCGCTTCGAAAGGGGTGTCGACCCGGATGTCACGCTCAACTCGGTGGAGCGCTTCGTCGGGCTCCTCGCGTCGGTCGCCGGCGCCGGATCGCTGAGGCGCGGGCGCACGACCGACGTGGTCGACAGCTCAGCGCTTCCCGCGACCACGACCGTTCAGCTGCGCGTGCATCGCGTCAACTCTCTGCTGGGGACCGACTTGCAGGAAGAGGAGGTCGTGTCCCTCCTGGAGCCGATCGGCTTCAAGGCTCGCGGCGCGGGCGACTCTACGGGGAGCCTCGACGTGACCATCCCCTCGTGGAGGCTGGACTCCGACAGGGAGATCGACGTCGTCGAGGAAGTCGCGCGGATGTGGGGGTACGAGCGGATCGACCGGACCGTGCCCTCCGGTGCCGCTGGACGAGTCGGCGGTCTGACGCGCCGCCAGCGGGAGAGACGCCAGATCCGCCAGGTGCTGGCCGGCGCCGGTTTCGACGAGGCGTGGACGACCACGTTCCTCGCGCCGGGGGATCTCGAGCGCGCCGGCCTGGATCCCCGTGCGGTCGAGGTGGAGAACCCGCTGGACAGGTCCGAGTCGATCCTGCGCACGTCGCTTTTGCCCGGACTGCTGAAGGCGGCACGGTTCAACCGCGACCGCCAGGCCGGCGACATCTTCCTGTTCGAGATCGGGCGCGTGTTCGCGCTGCCGGCGGGGGACCAGGCGACGCCGGAGGAGTCGGAACATCTCGGTGTGATCATCGCTCCCGCCTCCGCCGCGACGGCGAACTCCGACGGGTCCGCTGCCTACGCCGCTGCAGCGACCTGGAGGACGTTGAGCGAAGCCCTGGGACTCGAACATGGCTCCATGACGCCCGAGCAGACCGGCGGATGGCATCCCGCTCGCGCCGTCAAGCTCGCCGGCCCGTCAGGATCTGCGCTCGGGGTCGCAGGAGAGGTCGATCCCGACGTCCTCGCCGCCTACGGGATCGCCGGGCGGGTGGGGTTCCTGTCGCTCTCCCTGGACGCCGTCTACGAGCACCCTCGACTACCACGGGAAGCCAAGGCGGTGAGCCGGTTCCCGGCGAGCGACATCGACCTCGCGTTCGTCGTAGCGGAGCCAGTCCTGGCGGCCGAGGTCAGGAAAACGCTGGACCAGTCGGCCGGGGACGTGCTCGAGGACGTCTGGCTGTTCGACGTGTTCCGCGGTGTCCAGATCGGCGACGGCAACAAGAGCCTGGCGTTCCGCCTCAGGTTCCGCGCCAGCGACCGGACCCTCGGTGAGAGCGAGCTGGCCGACCTACGGAAGCTGGCCATCGAATCGGTCACCGCCAGGTTCGAGGCGTCGCTGCGAAGCTGACGCAACGGGGCGTGAGCGACCCGTGTGCATCACTATGCAGTCTTGTGTATAGTCTTGCGCTGTGTCCGCCAAGTTGAAGGTAGGGGTCTTCGGAGCCTCGGGGTACGCGGGCGCCGAGCTACTGCGACTCGCGGCCGGCCATCCAGCGATGGACGTGGTCCTCGCCACCGCCGACACGCAGGCGGGAGGCAGGGTTGCGGACCTGTATCCCAGCCTGGCCTCGGCGTACCGGTCGCTGGTTTTCACGGCTTCCGACAAGAGCGAGGCGGACGGTCTGGACCTCGTCTTTCTCGCGATGCCCCACGGGGCTTCGCAGGATCTCGTCCCGGATCTCCTGGAACGCAACGGCACCGTCGTCGACCTCGCCGCAGATTTCAGATTGTCCGACACCTCGCTGTATCCCGTCTGGTACGGCGAGGAGCACCACCATCCGGAACTACTCGAACAAGCGGTGTACGGGATACCTGAGCTGTTCAAGGAAGCATTGCCCGGAGCCAGGCTCATCGCCGCCCCGGGCTGCTACCCGACCGCGGCAGCCCTCGCGCTGGCCCCTTTGGCGAGAGCAGGGGCCATCGAGGCGACAGGAGTCGTCGTCGACGCGGCCAGCGGCGTCTCGGGGGCGGGGAGGGCTCCCAAACCCAGCACCCACTTCAACACGGTCGACGAGGACTTCACCGCGTACGGGCTGCTGACTCACCGGCACACTCCGGAGATCGAGCAGGCCGCCGGCGTGGAGGTTCTCTTCACCCCGCATCTCGCGCCGATGAACCGTGGGATCCTCGCCACCTGCTACGCGCGCCCTGCCTCTTCAGGGACTGCCGCGCCGGATCCGCTGCGTGTGCTGGAGGACTTCTACGCGGGCGAGCCGTTCGTCGTGGTCGACGAACGCTTGCCCTCGACCAAAGCCACGCTCGGTTCGAACTGCGCCCACATCACCGCTCGGACAGACAGCCGCACCGGCTGGATCGTCGTGATATCGGCCATCGACAACCTCACCAAGGGAGCTGCCGGCCAGGCGATCCAGTGCGCGAACATCGCGCTCGGCCTCGAGCAGACGACCGGCCTTCCCTTGGTCGGCCTCTACCCGTGACCGGCGGCGCCTTGGCTCCCCAAACCGATATCGATCCCGCCACGAAAGCCGGCGTGTTGATCGAAGCGCTCCCTTACATACGCCGGTTCTGGGGACGCACCGTGGTCGTCAAGTACGGGGGCAACGCGCTCGCAGCGGCCGGGGACGGCGGGCACGAGGACGCGCTGTCCTCGTTCGCGAGCGACGTGGTCCTGATGCGTTCCGTGGGGATGCGCCCCGTTGTCGTGCACGGCGGCGGACCGCAGATAGGCGATCTGATGGCGCGCCTGGGCAAGGTCCCCGAGTTCGTCGACGGGCTGCGCGTGACCGACGCAGAAACCCTCGACATCGCGCGCATGGTCCTGGTCGGCAAGGTGAACCGCGACATCGTCAGCGCGATCAACGTGCACAGCCCTCTCGCGGTTGGCGTCTCGGGTGAGGACGCCGGCCTGATCAGCGCGCAGGCCCGCGACCCGCAACTCGGTTTCGTCGGCGACGTCGCGTCCGTCAACCCGGACCTGCTGCTGCGGTTGGTCGCCGAGGATCTGATACCTGTCGTAGCGACCATCGGAACCGACGACACCGGGCAGGCGTACAACATCAACGCCGACACTGCGGCAGGCGCGGTTGCGGAAGCCCTGAACGCCGCGAAGCTGGTCTACCTCACGGATGTCGACGGGATCCGCCGCGACCGTCACGACCCGGCTTCGAGGATCTCGACCGCCACGGACGCGGAGCTCGAAGTGATGCTTTCCGACGGCACCGTCGACGGCGGGATGATCCCGAAAGTCCGCTCGTGCGTGAGGGCCGTTCGGAACGGTGTCGGCCAGGCGCACATCCTCGATGGCCGGCTGCCGCACTCGTTGCTGCTCGAGATCTTCACACGGGAGGGGATCGGCACCATGATCACATCCGGAGCGATCCGATGAGCGCCTCGCCTGCTGCGGCGACCCGGCTGATGGACACCTACCCGCCGCAGCCGGTCACGTTCGTGCGGGGTGAGGGCAGCCGCGTCTGGGACGACTCGGGCAAGGTCTACCTCGACTTCCTCAGCGGTCTCGCCGTCACATCCCTGGGTCACGCGCACCCCGCGGTCGCGGACGCGATCTGCGACCAGGCACGAACCCTCCTGCACGTGTCGAACCTCTTCGCGACGTTTCCGCAGCAGGAGGTGGCCGCCACGCTGAACCGCCTCGTCGACGCCGGCGACGGGAAGGTGTTCTTCTGCAACAGCGGTGCCGAGGCCAACGAGGCCGCGATCAAACTCGCGCGCCGCTGGGCGGGACCTGGGCGCCACGTGGTTGTGAGCGCGTACGGGTCGTTTCACGGCCGGACGCTCGCGACCCTCCATGCGACCGGCCAGCCGACCAAACACGAGCCGTACCAGCCGTTGCCCGAGGGTTTCCGTCACGTCGCCTGGCAGGATGCCGCGGCGCTCGCGTCCTCGCTGGACCCCAGCGTCGCGGCGGTGCTCCTCGAAGCGGTGCAGGGCGAGGGTGGCGTCAACCCTGCCGGCGCCGAGTACTTCAGCGACGTCCGCAGGCTCTGCGACGAGCGCGGCGTGCTGTTCATCGTCGACGAGGTGCAGACCGGCCTCGGGCGCACAGGGGAGTGGTTCGGCTTCCAGAACTACGGCGTTCTTCCCGACGTCGTCACCGTCGCCAAGGCGCTCGGGAACGGGATGCCGATCGGAGCCTGCTGGGCGCGCGACGACGTCGCGTCGGCGTTCGGTCCGGGCGACCACGCCACGACGTTCGGCGGTCAACCCCTGGCGGCGTCTGCGGCACGTGCGGTCCTCGCGGTGATGGAGTCGGAGGACGTGCCGCGGCGGGCGAGGGAGGCGGGTGCGTACCTGACGTCGAAGCTGTCCGAGGTCGAGGGGGTACGGGAGGTGCGGGGGATGGGACTCCTCGTCGCCGTGGAGCTGGAGGACGGGAAAGGAGCCGGCGACGTCGCGGCTCACGCGCTCGATCTCGGTCTGGTCGTGAACGCGGTGACCGCGTCGGCGCTGCGGCTGGCCCCGTCATTGCTGGTCACAGAAGGGGAGATCGACGAAGCGGTGGGCATTATCGCCCGTGCGATCGACAGGGTCGGCGAGCAATGATGCGCTCGTTTCTGGATATGGATGACCTGACCCGCGACGAGCTGGCTCAGGTATTCGATCTCGCAGAGGCTCCTACGCGGCCGGTCCTGGCGGGGCGGGGTGCCGCTCTCATCTTCGAGAAACCGTCGAACCGGACCCGCAACTCGACGGAGATGGCGGTGGTGCAGCTCGGAGGGCATCCCATAACGATCCGCGGGGACGAGATCGGACTCGGTGTCCGCGAGTCGGTCGAGGACGTGACGAGGGTTCTGGCCCGGTATCACGCCGTTGTAGCCGCTCGTGTCTTCGACCACACCCTGCTCGAGTCGATGGCCCGCGTCGGCGAGGTCCCGATCGTGAACCTGCTCTCGGACCACTCTCATCCCTGCCAGGTGCTCGCAGACCTGCTGACCCTCCGCCAGCGGTGGGGGAGCCTCCAAGGCCGGAGCCTCGCCTGGGTGGGTGACGGCAACAACGTGGCCCGCAGCCTGGCCCTGGGTTGCGCGTTGGCTGGCATGGAGATTCGCCTTGCGTGCCCGCCTGGCCACGAACTGGACGAGGCGTCGGTGGACGGGGCCCGGGCTTCAGGGGGTTCGGTGGTGCCGGAGCGGGACCCTCGCGCTGCGGTCGAGGGCGCCGATGCTGTTTACACCGACGTGTGGGTCTCGATGGGCCAGGAGGCAGAGGCGGCGGAGCGCCAGGACGCCTTCGCCGGCTACCAGGTCAACGCCGAGCTCATGGCCGCCGCGGCGCCCGGCGCCGTCTTCCTGCACTGCCTTCCGGCGCACCGGGGCCTGGAGGTGACCGCCGAGGTGATCGACGGCCCGGCAAGCGTGGTCTTCGACCAGGCGGAGAACCGCATGCACGCGGCTCGCGGCCTGTTGATGTGGCTTCTCGACGCGCGAGACAGATGAGGTTGTCGAAGAACCAGCGCCACCACCGGATCGAGCAGATCCTCGAGCAGTCTGCTGTCACGAGCCAGGCACAACTCGTGGAGCTGCTCGCCAAGGCGGGAATCCCCGCCACTCAGGCGACGGTGTCGCGCGATCTCGAGGAGATCGGTGCGGTGAAGGTCCGCGCCGCAGGAGGAGAAGCCGTCTACGCGATCCCCGAGCATCCCAAGGACCGTGTCGCACCGGGCGACCACCTGAGAAGGGTCCTCGGCGAGTGGGTTGTCGAGGTGGCGTCGTCCGCCAACCTGGTCGTTGTGCGGACCCCCCCGGGTTCCGCTCACGTGGTCGCCTCCGCCCTCGACAGGGCATCGCTCGCCGGCATCGTCGGCACCGTCGCCGGCGACGACACCATCCTCGTGGTCGCGGCGGAGAGGACCGGCGGCGCGGGGCTCGCCCGGCGCCTGCGCAATCTCGCCGGCCTGTGAACACCCGAAGGCCATAACCTCCGAGACAAGAAGAAAGGTAGCTCCGATAGTGGCGAAGAGAGTTGTGCTGGCCTACAGCGGGGGATTGGACACGTCGGTGGCCGTCCGCTGGATGATCGAGGAGATGGGCGTCGAGGTGATCGCCGTCGCCGCCGACGTCGGCCAGGGAGGAGACTGGGAGGCGATCAAGCAGCGCGCGGTCGCTGCCGGCGCGGTCGAGGCGATCGTGCTCGACCTGCGCGACGAGTTCGCCGACGACTTCGTGGCCCCCGCGCTGCGCGCGAACGCGAAGTACGAGGGGAAGTACCCGTTGATCTCGTCGCTGTCGCGGCCGATCATCGTGAAGCACCTCGTCGCCGCAGCGCGACAGCACGGAGCGGACGCGGTGGCGCACGGCTGCACCGGTAAAGGCAACGACCAAGTCCGCTTCGAAGTCTCCACGGCTGCCCTCGCTCCCGACCTCGAGGTCATCGCACCCGTACGCGGGTGGGGCATCACACGCGAGGAGTCGATCGAGCTGGCCGAGAAATGGGGCATCCCCATCACGGTCACCAAGTCGAGCCCCTACAGCATCGACCAGAACCTGTGGGGCCGCACGATCGAGTGCGGGATCCTCGAAGACCCCTGGGAGCAACCGCCGGAGGAGGTGTTCGAGCTCACGACGCCGACCGCCACTGGTCCGACGGAGATCGTGATCACCTTCGAGCAGGGGCTTCCAGTCGCTCTCGACGGAAAGCGCATGTCGTTCGCGGAGCTGATCGGGGAGGTCGACCGCATCGTCGGCTCATACGGCTGGGGCCGGATCGACATGGTCGAGAACCGCAGGGTCGGGATCAAGAGCCGCGAGGTGTACGAGTGCCCCGGCGCGCTGGCGCTCTTGATGGCGCACGCTGACCTCGAGGACCTCACTCTCGAGCGGGACCTCGCGCACGAGAAGGCGCGGCTCGAGCCGCGCTACGCCGAACTCGTCTACGACGGCCTGTGGTACTCGCCGCTGAAGCAGGCGCTAGATGCTTTCGTCGACGAGAGCCAGAAGTTCGTGAGCGGGGACGTGAGGCTTCATTGCGAGTTGCCGGGTCGTTGCATCGTGGCGGGCCGGCGAAGCGATGTGAGCCTGTACGACTACTCGCTCGCCACCTACGAGGCGGCTGACCGCTTCCGCCACCAGGACGCCGAGGGGTTCGTGCGTCTCTGGGGGCTCGGCGTGTCGACCTGGGCCGCCCGCCAGGTCAACCGCTCGTGACGCTTTGGCAGGGGCGCTTCGGGTCGGGCGCCCCGGCGGAGGAACTGCTCGCCTACACGGTGAGCCTTCCCTACGACAAGCGCCTGGCCGCCGACGACGTCACCGGCTCGAAGGCGCACGTTCGCGGCCTCGTGGCGGCGGGGATCCTCACCGACGGCGACGGGAAGATCCTGCTCGCCGCTCTCGACCGGGTCGCTGACGAGCTCGCCACGGGCACCTTCGAGTTCAGACCCGGCGACGAGGATGTCCATACCGCTGTGGAGCGCAGGGTCACCGAGCTGGCAGGTGAAGTGGGGGCCCGCCTCCACACGGGGCGCAGCCGCAACGACCAGGTCGCCACCGACCTCCGCCTCTTCACCAAGCGCGAGCTTCTCGCGGTGGCCCGACGGATCGTCGGGCTGCAACGTGTGCTTCTCACCCGCGCGGAGGAGGCCGGCGACAGCTACCTGCCCGGCTACACCCACCTGCAAAGAGCGCAGCCGGTCCTGCTGGCACACCACTTGCTGGCGCACGGCTGGGCGCTCGCAAGGGACGTGGACCGAATCGAGGACACCCGGCGCCGTCTCGACGTTTCGCCCCTCGGCGCCGGCGCTCTTGCCGGGAGCTCGCTGCCCCTCGAGCCGGATCTCGTCGCTGCCGAGCTCGGCTTCGCGCGGCGGTTCGAGAACTCACTCGACGCGGTCTCCGACCGCGACTTCGTAGCCGAAGCGCTGTTCGACCTCGCTCTGCTCGGGGTCCACCTCTCCCGCCTGGGGGAGGAGATCGTGCTGTGGTCGAGCGAGGAGTTCGGGTTCGTCTCCCTCGCGGACGAGTACGCCACCGGGAGCTCCATGCTCCCGCAGAAGAAGAACCCCGACATAGCCGAGCTTGCACGCGGCCGTTCCGGGCGCCTCCTCGGGCACCTCACCGGTTTCCTGGCCACGCTCAAGGGGCTGCCCCTCGCTTACAACCGGGACCTGCAGGAGGACAAGGAGCCCCTGTTCGACTCGCTCGACCAGGTCTCAGGCGCACTGTCCGCGCTGTCCGGTCTTTTGGCAACCGCTACCTGGCACCCCGAAAGGATGCGTGAAGCGGCCGACACCCCCTACGCAGCCGCGGTCGACCTCGCCGAGTGGCTGGTCGAACGGGGCCTCCCCTTCCGGCAGGCACACGGCATCGTGGGTGCCCTCGTCCGCGACGCCGTCCAACGGCACGTCCCGCTCGCCGAGCTCGTCGAGGCGCATCCAGCGCTCGGTGCGGAGGCGGTCGAGTTGCTGGCGCCCGGCGTGGCGGTGACCCGCCGCACGACGCCGGGCGGAGCCGGGCCCGCACCGGTGTCGGAGCAGCTCAAGCGCTTCGCCTCCCATCTCGAGGAAGCCGAGGGCCGCTTGATGAGCCTCGCAGAGTCGCCCATGGCCCGGACTTCGTTCGATTCGGATGGGACTGCGTAGCAAGTCC
>Ga0307372_10006135_pt1 | contig 17738 bp, 14 predicted proteins | sample OX1MG_FD_202533 | JGI IMG/M metagenome (GOLD analysis project Ga0307372, IMG submission 202533) | Soil microbial communities from Risofladan, Vaasa, Finland - OX-1 | ecosystem: Environmental > Terrestrial > Soil > Coastal area > Acid sulfate soil | place: Finland: Risofladan, Vaasa | collected... | reverse complement strand
CCGCCGCCGCCCTCGCGCCCGCCGCCCGGCCGCGGCTGCACGTCTTCGTCGCCACCAGCGACATCCACCTCGAACACAAGCTGCGCAAAACCCGCGCCCAGGTGCTGGCCGACACCGCCCGCGCCGTCGCCCTGGCCCGCAGCTTCACCCCCGACGTCGAGTTCAGCGCCGAAGACGCCACCCGCAGCGAGCGTGGCTTCCTGGCCGCCGTGCTGGAGGCGGCGCTCGCCGCCGGCGCCTCCACCCTTAACATCCCCGACACCGTGGGCTATACCGTTCCCACCGAGTACGCCGCCTTGATCGAGCACCTGCGCGCCCGCGTGCGCGGCGCCGGGGACGTGGTCTGGAGCGTGCACTGCCACAACGACCTGGGGCTGGCGGTGGCCAACTCGCTGGCGGCGGTGGCCGCCGGCGCCCGCCAGATCGAGTGCACCATCAACGGCATCGGCGAGCGCGCCGGCAACGCCTCGCTGGAGGAGTTGGCGATGGCGCTCTACGTGCGCGGCGATGCGCTGCCCTACGCCACCAACCTGGTGCACGCGCAACTGCACCCCACCAGCCGGCTGCTCAGCCAGATCACCGGGGTGGAGGTGCAGCCCAACAAGGCCATCGTCGGGCGCAATGCCTTTGCCCACGAGGCCGGCATCCACCAGGATGGCATGCTGAAGTCGCCGCTGACCTACGAGATCATGACCCCGCGCACCGTCGGCCGTGCCGACCACGAGCTGGTGCTGGGCAAGCACAGCGGCCGGCACGCGCTCAGCGCGCGCCTCACCGGCCTCGGCTACGGGCTCGACCGCGAGCAGATGGAGCGCGCCTACCGCCACTTCATCGCCCTCGCCGACCAGCGCAAGACGGTGGACGACGGCGACCTGCACGCCATCGCCCGCCAAGCCGCAGCCGGCGCCTGGGAGGCGGCGGCGTCATGACCCCGCGCGTGCAAGCCCTGCCCTGCGGCTCAAGCGCCACCCGCCGCCACTCCGAAGACCGCATCCTGGCGGTGGTGCGTGGTCGCTTGCGCGTCGAGCTGGCCCAGGCGCCCAACGCGCCCCCGGCTTGGCTGCGCTCCAGCGATGCTCTGGCGATCCCGGCCCGCACCGCCTATACCATCGAGGCCCTGCAAGACACCGAGATCTTCCTCTACGCCGACCGCTCCTCCCAGTCGGAACTGTGGGGCGTTTAGCCCAGCGCCGCCGCGCCGCGAAGCCAATCTGTAATCGCCGCTGCGCCCTTCCGGCCGCCGATAATACCCTATGCCCAGCCCACTGAACATCTGCCTGCTGCCCGGGGACGGCATCGGCCCCGAGGTGGTGGACGCCGCCCTGGAGGTGCTGGCCGCCGCCGGCCAGCGCTTCGGCTTCACCCTCGCCCCCACCGTCCAGGGGATTGGCGGGGCGGCGGTGCGCGCCTCGGGCGTGCCCCTCCCTGAGGCCACCCGCGCCGCCGTCGCCGCCTCGCAGGCGGTGCTGCTGGGCGCGGTGGGCGCCCCCGAGTTCGACGCCGAGCCGCCGGCGCGCAAGCCCGAGACCGGCCTGCTGGCGCTGCGCCAACAGCTCGGCTGCTGGGCCAACCTGCGCCCGGTGCGCCGCGTGGCCGGCGCCGGCTTCACCCCGCTGCGCGAAGAGGTGGTGGCCGGGGCCGATCTCATCGTCCTGCGCGAGCTCACCGGCGGACTCTACTTCGGCGAGCCCCGCGGCTTTGCCCCCGGCCGCCAATCCGCCTGCAACACCCTGCGCTACTCGGTGGAGGAGATCGAGCGCCTGGCGCGCTTCGGCTTCCACCTCGCCCGCCAGCGCCGCCGCCGCCTCACCAGCGTGGACAAGGCCAACGTGCTGGAGACCAGCCAGCTCTGGCGCCAGGTGTTCCAGCGCGTCGCCGCCGACTACCCCGACGTCCAGCTCGACCACCTCTACGTGGACAACTGCGCCATGCAGTTGATCCTGCGGCCCACCAGCTTCGACGTGCTCGCCACCGAGAACTTGTTCGGCGATATTCTCAGCGACGAGGCGGGAGTGCTGGCGGGCTCGCTGGGGCTGCTGCCCTCGGCCTCGCTGGGCGGGGCGATCGGGCTCTACGAGCCGGTGCACGGCTCCGCCCCCGATATCGCCGGCAAGGGCTGGGCCAACCCGCTGGGCGCCATCCTCTCGGCCGCGCTGATGCTGCGCCACTCGTTCCAGTTGGAGGCGGCGGCGGCCGCCATCGAGCGCGCCGCCGAGGCCGCGCTGCAGGCGGGGGTGCTCACCCGCGACCTGGTCGCCATCGGGGCGCCCTTCGCCTCCACCGCCGATTGCACCCGGGCCGTCATCCAACGCCTGGCCGCCGAGCCGGCGGCGATTCGAGCCGTGCCCCGCCGGCGCCTGACGAGTGCCTGATTAGTGCTTGACGGGCGGTGGGCCCTCGGCGGGATAGCTCCCCACCCGCTTGCCCTGGGCGTTGTAGATCGGCAGCATCGTGCCCGGCGCCAGATTCGCCAGCCCCGACTCGATCTGCTTCACATCCCCCACCACCACCACGATCTGGCGCGTCGGGCGGACCACCTCTTGCGCGGCCGCCTGCGCCTGGTCGCGGCTGACCGACTCCACGTCGCTCACCCAGGTCGCCAGCCGATCCTTGGGCAGGCCGTAGATGCCGGTGGTCAGGAACTGGCCCGCCACCTCGCCCTGCGTCTGCAGCCCCAACACGAAATTTCCGGCCAGGTAGTTTTTGGCCTGCAGCAGCTCCTGCGCACTCACCGGCGCTGCCAGGAGCTGGTCGAGCTGGGCAAAGATCTCCTTCAGCGCGGGGGCGGTGACCGCCGTGCGCACCTCGGTTGAGACCACCCAGGCGCCCAGGTCGCGATTGGGCAGGTTGGCGCTGTAGATGCCGTAGGTGTAGCCCTTCTGCTCGCGCAGGTCGGCGATGAGGCGCGAGTTGAAGCTGCCGCCCAGCACCTCGTTGGCCACCAAGAAGGGGAAGTAGCCTTCGGCGTCGCGGGTCAGGCCCAGGTTGCCCAGCAGGATGGTGGACTGCGCCGAGCCCGGCCGCTCCACCAGAAAGATGCGGCGCGCCTTGGGGGTGGGCACCGGCGGCGAGGGGGGCGGCGTGGGCCGGCCCAACTTCCAGTCGCCAAAGAACTGCTGCACCAGGTTGTGGGCGCGCGCGGCGCTGACGTCGCCCACCACCACCACCTCGGTCTGGTTGTTGGGCAAGAAATACTGGTCGTGGAAGCGCTGCAGCGCCGCCCGGTTGATGGCGGCGATCGAGGCCTGGGTGGGGGCGGTGATGGCGTAGGGATGGGGCCCGAACAAGAGCTTGTTGAACTGCACCGAGGCCAAGAAGTTGGCGTCGGCGCGGCTGGCGATCAGCCCCTGCTGCAGGTTGGACTTCTCCAGCTCGACCTCGTGCTCGGGGAAGCTGGGGTGCAGCACCACGTCGGCGAGCAGGGCGAACAGCTCCGGCGCCCGGCTGCTCAGCGCGTTGGCGCTGACGGTGAGAAAGTCGGAACCGGCGGAGGCGCCGATGCTGCCGCCCAACGCGTCCGCCGCCTGCGCGATCTGCAGCGAGGTGCGGGTGGGGGTGCCCTCGGTCAGCAGGTCGGCCTCGGCATCGGCCAGCCCGGCCTGCGCCGGCGTCAGGCGCGAGTCGCCCGCCCGCAGCGCCATCGCCACCGTGATCAGCGGAAAGCGGTGGTCTTCGATCACCACGATCTTCAGACCGTTGGGAAGCTGGTCCTCTTGGCTGGCGGGGGGGGCGTAGGCCTTCACCGGCGCAATCGCCGGCGGTTTGGACATGTCCGGCCCCGCCTGCGCCGCCAGCAAGGGGGCGCCGGCGGCGAGGCCGGACAGGAGCAAGCACGAGGTCAGAATCGGCCGCATTAGCGTTTCCCTCCCGGGGCGGCGGGCTTGGGCGGCGCGCTCGGCGCCGGCCCGGGCACGTCCACCACCACCGTGGTGCGCGCGTGGGTCAGGTAGGTGCGCGCCACCCGCTGCATGTCCGCCGAGGTCACGGCCAAAAAGTGCGCCAGCTCGGTGTTGGCCGCGTCCGGCTTGCCGTCAAATAGCGTCGCCAGCGCCAGCAGTTGGTTGCGGTCGAGCGTGGTCTGTTCGGATTGGATCCAGCCGGAGCTGAATTTGGTCCGCAGCCGGTCGAGCTCGCGCGGCCCTACCCCGCTCGCCTCCACTTGCTGGATCTGCTGGAAGACCAGGTTCTCGACCGTGTCGGCGGTCGCAGTGGGTTTGTAAATCACCAGCCCGGTGAACAGCCCCGGCGCGCGGTAGTCGGTGAAGTCGGCCACGGGAAAGCCCAAATCGCCCTCCACCGCCGATGCCACCGGGTTGGCCTTGACCAGCGCCTGGTAGAGCCGCGAACTCTCGCCGGAAAACAGCAACTGCCCCAGCATGGTGAGCGCATAGAAATCGGGGCTGCCGCGCGGCGGGCCCTGCCACGCCATCGCCACCGCCGGCAGCTTGGCCTGCGGGTCGTGCACCGTGACCGTCTTTTCCGCCGTCTGCGGCGGCTCGGCGGTCTCGACCGGGGTGATGGTGCCGCGGTTGGGGATCCAGCCAAAGTATTGCTTCACCAGGGCTTCGGTCTTGGCCGTACTCAGATCGCCCACGATGGTCAGGATGCAGTTGCGCGGCGCGTAGTATTCGTTGAAGAACTCCTGCACGTCTTGCAGCGTGGCCGCGTTCAGGTCTTTGTACGAACCAATCACCGGATGGGCGTTCTGCCAGTTGGCAAACGCCGCCTGCCCCAGCTTGATGTACATCAGCGGGCCGTAGGGGGCGTTGTCCACCCGCATCCGGCGCTCCTCTTCCACCACGGCGATCTGGTTCTTCATGTTGGCCGCAGTGACGTTGAGCGAGGCCAGCCGGTCGGCGTCGAGCCACATCACCGTCTCCAGCACGTTGCTGGGCACGTTCTCGTAGTAGAAGGTGTAGTCCTCATGGGTGCCGGCATTGTCGTTGCCGCCGTAGCCCTCGACCAAGTGGTCAAACACGCCCTTGGGCGCGTTCTTCGAACCCTCGAACATCAGGTGCTCGAACAGATGCGCGAAGCCCGAGTGCCCGGGATGCTCATCGCGCCCGCCCACGTCGAACAGCATGCTCTCGGTGACCACCGGCAGCGAGTGGTCCTCCGACAGCACCACGCGCAAGCCGTTCGACAGCGTGAAGGTGGTAAACGGGATCTGCGGAACCGGGATGGTGCGCGAGGGAGGGTTGGTCTGCGCTGACAAACCCAAACCCAAGCCCGAGCCCAAGGCCAGACCCAGTCCCAATAAAGGAGCGAAGCTTCTTTTGCCCATGCCTATCCTTGAGAATGCCATGATATTTGCAGTGGTGCCACCCGAACAGCTTGCCACCCTCCCCGCCTGGCTGGCCCGCCAGCGCTGGTTCGGCGGCAAAAGTGCGCCGATCCTCGCGATCGGCGTCGCCGACCAGGCCGAGCTGGGCGGGGGCGGCTCGATCCTTCTGGTGGATGTTTCCTCCCCTCGCGGGACGCGCGCCGCAGGCCTCAGTCAGCCTCCGGTGCGCTATCTGCTCACCCCGGGCGACATCGCGCCCGAGGGCCTGGACCAGGCCCCTGTCCGCCAACGCTGGTTCGAGCTGCTGGCGTCGTCAGCGGTTCTCGCCGGCCGCCACGGGGCTTTTGCGTTCGAGCCGTGTGCCCGGCTGGAGGGGGCGGCCAGCTCGCGCCTGCTGGGCGCCGAGCAGAGCAACACCTCGATCCTCTACCGCGATGCCGCCGGCCCGCCGCGCTGGCTGCTCAAGCTCTTCCGCCGCTTGCAGCCGGGCGAGAACCCCGACTTCGAGTTGCCGCGAGCGCTCGCCGCCCATACCTCGTTCCGGAACGTGCCCGCCGCCTTGGGCCGCATCGTCTACCGTCCCGCCGTCGGCGAGCCGACCACGCTGGCCTGCCTAAGCGAGTACATCCCCAACCAGGGCGACGGCTGGGACTACGCGCTCCGCCGCCTCCGCGCCGGCGAAGGCGACGGGTTGCTCGCAGATCTCGCCCTGCTGGGCCGCCGCACCGCCGAGCTGCACTTGGCGCTGGCCTCCATCGCCTCCGACCCGGCGTTCGTCCCCGAGCCCATCACCGCCGCCGACGTGGAAGCGTGGCGCGCCCGCGCGCTAGCCGGGGTCGAGGCCGAGCCACTCCGCCCCTACGCCGCCACGCTCGCCCCCTGGCGCCAGCTCCTGACGCAACGAGAGTGCGGCCTCGAGGCCTGCCACGGCCTGGCCAAGATCCGCATCCATGGCGACTACCACCTCGGCCAAGTGCTGTGCACCGAAAACGATTTCTATCTCTTCGATTTCGAGGGCGAGCCCGCCCGGCCGCTGGCCCAGCGCCGCGGCAAGGGCTGCGCGTTGCAAGACGTCGCCGGGATGCTGCGCTCGCTCAGCTACGCCGCCCATACCGCCGCCCGCCCCGCCTGGGAGCCGCTGGCGCGCACCGCCTTCCTAGCGGCGTACCAAGCCGCGGTCGCGCCGGCGCCGGTGCGTCTGCTTCCGCAGGACGAGCGTGTCTTCGCCGCCGCCCTGCGCTTCTGGGAAATAGAAAAGGCGGTGTACGAGCTCCACTACGAGCTCGCACACCGCCCCGATTGGGTTCAGGTCCCGCTGGCGGGCCTGGCGGCGCTGCTCTTTCCTACTTCTTAACCACCAGCAGGTGGAAGCTGCCGGGGACCATGGTGGGCCGCCGCCGCCGCTGTCCCGGCGTCGGCGCCGGCATCGGTTCGAACTTGGCAGTTACGGTGAAGAGCGTATGCGTCTTGGGGTCCACCGCCATGGTGCGCGCCCCGCGCTCGGTGGGGATGTTGCCCAGCTCGGTGAACTGGTCGGGGCTGTCCTCGTGGATCACGGTGATGGTGCCGTCGCCCTGCGAGGTGAACAGCAACTGCGTGCCCGGGTCGAAGCGCGAGGCGTCAATCCCCTGGCCGATCTTGGGGGTGGCGATCACCGCGCCGGTGTCGCCGTTGACGATCGCCACTACGCCGCTGTGGCAGCCGGCGAAGACGCGCTCGTGGGCGGCGTCAATCGAGACCCCCGAGGGCCCCTTGCACGGCGCCAGCGGGTAGCGCCCCACGATCTTGAGCGAGTGCGCGTCAATCTTGAGGATCATGCTCTTGTTCTCGAGCACGTTGAAGACGAACCCCTTGCCGTCGGAGGCGCCGAACTCCGGCGCCCCGCCCAGGTCAATCGTGCCCACCGCCTCGCCCGTCTTGGCGTTCACCGCGATCGCCTGGTTGGCGTCGCCGCAGAAGGCGAAGACGCGGTCGGTGGCGGGGTCGTAAATGATCCCGTCCACGTCCTTGGGCGCCGGGATCTCCTTGAGCTTCTTCAGCGTCTTGATGTCGAACTCGGTGATGGTGGCGCTGCCGCCATTGGTGATGAAGCCGTGGCCGTCCTTGTCGGAGATGGCGGTGCCGTGGGTGCCGTGCAGGCCGGTGATGGTGCCCACCAATTGCTGCGTGTCCAGGTTCAGCACCAGTACCTCGTCGCCGTGGTCCACGTAGAGGCGGCGGTTGGCCGGGTCCTCCGCCAGATAGTCCCAGAAGCCCACACCCGGCAGCGGCACCGACTTGGAGACGTGGTAGCCGAGCGGCCCCGCCGCTTGCGGGCGTGGCGCCGGCGTCGCCGCCAGCGCCAGCGCGCCGAATACACACACACTGAGACCCAATCCGAGAAAATGCGATGGTTTCATTGGTTCTTCTCCCTAGTTGTGTTGCCTAGCCCTTCGGAATCACCAGCAGATGGAAGCTGCCGGGGATCAGGATCCGCCGCATGAAGCCACGGCCGCCGCGGCCGCGTCCCGCAGCGGGCGCGCCCGCCGGAGGCGGCGGCGCCGGCTTGAACTTCGCCGTCACCGTGAACAGCGTGTGCGTCTGGGTGTCCACTTCCATGGTCCGCGCCCCGGCTTCGGTCGGGATGTTGCCCACCAGGGTGAACTGGTTGGGGCTGTCCTCGTGCGCCACGGTAATGGTGCCGGTGCCGGCGCCGTTCGAGCTGAAGGCCAGCTTGGTGCCGGGATCGAAGCGGGTGGCATCCACGCCCCCGCCGATCGGGATGGTGGTCTCGACCTTGCCGGTGTCGGCGTTCACGATCGCCATCAGGTTGTTGTGGCAGCCCACCACCAGCCGCCGTGTCTGGGTGTCCATTGAGAGTCCCGAGGGGCCTTTGCAGGGCGCCAGCGGCCACTGGTGCAGGATCTTCGCCGTCTTGGCATCAATCTCCACCTCGATGCTGGTGTCTTCCATGTTGTTGTAGACGTGCCCGCGCCCGTCGGCGACGGCATACTCGCTGGCCTTGCCCGGCAGCTTGACCGTGCCGGTGACCGCGCCCGTCTTGGCGTCCACGAACACCGCCTCGGCGCCCTGGCCGTTGTGGTTGGAGGCGAAGATGCGGTCGGTGGCGGGATCGTAGATGATGCCGTCCGGCCGCGGAATCGGCAGCGGAATCTCCTGGATCGTCTTCAAGGTCTTCAGGTCGAACATGGTGAAGCTGTTGCCGCCGCCGTTGCTGGTGAAGCCGTGGCCGTCCTGGTCGCTGATCGCCACCCCGTGGGTGCCCTTCAGCCCGGTCACCTCGCCCTCGACCGCGTAGGTGTCGGCATTCACCACAACCTCGGTCGCGCCGGTCGAGACATAGAGCCGCCGCGCCGGCGTGTCAATGCCGAGATAGTCCCAGCCGCCGCTGTTCTCGAGCGCCACCGTCTTCGCCAGGTGGTAGCCCGCCGGACGGTCCGCGCCCGCCTGCGCGCCCGCCAAGCCCGCCACCGCCAGCAGCCCCAAACCCAGCCCCAAACCTGCCTTTTTTGTCATTGGAAAGTCCTCCGCATGGTCACGCTAAGCCTGCCCAGCTTAAGCCATCCTGAAGCCTTTGCCACCACGATTCGTTGTGACCAAGGCATCATGGAGTATGCGGCGTTGGCAGATCCTGGCGGGCTTCGGTGTCATTTACTTCATCTGGGGCACCACCTTTCTCGCCATCAAGGTGGGCGACCAGCATCTGCCGCCGCTGCTGCTCGCCGCCACCCGCTTCCTGCTCGCCGGGGCGCTGGTCTACGCCTGGGCCCGCTCCCGCGGCCTCGCCCCGCCCACCCCGCGCCAATGGGGCTCGGCCGCCGTGCTTGCCGCGCTCATGTTCCTCACCGGCTACGGCATCCTATTTTGGGCCGAAACCCGCGTTGCTTCCGGGTTGGCGGCGGTGCTGACCGCCACCATCCCTGTCTGGGTGGCCCTGCTCGAAGGCTGGATCTTGCGCCTGGGGCCGGCCTCGGCCAAGGTGCTGGGCGGCGCCTGCTTGGGCGTGGCCGGGGTGGGCCTGCTGATGGTCCACGGCGGCGGCGGCGGCGGCGCCGATCCCGCGCGGCGCTGGCGTTGCTGGTGGCTTCGCTGGCTTGGGCGCTGGGCACGGTGCTGCACCGCCGCCTACCGCTGCCTGCCTCCTCCGCCATCAGCGCCGCCGCCCAGATGCTGGTGGGCGGTTTTCTGCTGCTCCTGGCCGCCGCCGCCTTGGGCGAGCTGGCCCATCCCTCCACCCTCCACCCCGCCCCCGCCGGACTTGCCGCCCTCGCCTATCTGGTGCTGGCCGGCTCCGTGCTCGGCTACTCCTACTATGTCTGGCTACTGCGCCACGTCGCCGCCTCGCGCGTCGCCAGCTACGCCCTGGTGAACCCCGTGGTCGCCCTCGCCGCTGGCTACCTCTGGGCCGGCGAGCGCCTCACCCCCTACTCCGCCGCCGGCGCCGCCCTCATCCTGCTCGCCCTAGCGCTGGTGCTCGCCCGCCCCCGGCGGCAGCTCGCAGGCGCCCTGAGCAGAGCGGGCGCCCCCTGCCGGGAATCGAAGCCATGGCGCTGAGCGACCAACGGGAGCGACCCGAGTCAGGTGTGGAGTATCCACCGCCCCGCCGCCTAGCCGCGACCGTCCGGCTCCGCCCGGAAGGGGTTGCGCAGCCCCTGGCCCCGGAACCGGGAAAAATCGCGGTCGCCGTTCAGCAGCTCGGATACCCTGTGCTCCAGGCAAAGCGTCCAAATGTGGGCATCAGGCACCAAATTTCCCTTTGCTCCCGACTGGGCCATGACCTCGGTGAGCACTTCGAGGTGCCGCGCGGTCTCCGACAGCATCAGGTCGCATGGTGCCTGCTGGTGTCGTCGAGCGCGTAACCCAGGATGTTGGTATCAACGCGCGGCAGGACCCGAGCATTCGCACCCGATGGCGGCAGCTTGCAGGCGCCCTGAGCAGGGCGGGCGCCCCATGTCGGGAATCGAAGCCACGGCGCTGAGCGACCATCGGGAGCGACCCGAGTCAGGGGTGGAGTATCCACCTGAGGACGCCGCCCTGCACCCCGTATCGCCCCGCCCTGCACCGCTCAGCGGTCGCCGCCCCACTGCAGCCGCACCCCGGCCGTCACCGCCCGCGGGCTGTTCAGGTCGGCGTCGGGCGTCAACTGGATGGCGTAGCGGCGGTTCCACAGGTTCTCGACCGCCAGGTAGGGCGACACCCGCCCCAGCGCCCGGCTGAGGTAAAGGTCGGTGGTCCAGAAGGCGGGCAGCGGCAGCGCGTTCTGGTCGTCGTCGAAGTTGCGCCCGCCGAAGCGCTCCACCGTGGAAAACGTCCAGCCGCGCAGGCTGGCCAGCGCCCGGGCCGAAAAGTTGTTCTGCGGCACATGCGCCACCTCGAGCCCCACCAGCGACAACTGCGGCGCCGTGAGCACGGTCGAGCTCAGGTGGGTGTAGCTCGACCACAGCGTCAGCCAGGACCGCGCCGTCCACTGGCCGGCCAGGGTCTCGCCCCGCGGCCGCACCCGCCCCAAATTCTGCCGCTGGCGGGTGATGAGCGCGGGCGTGGTGGTCAGCGTCACGCTGGTCACTAGGTTGGTCACGTAGCCGTCAAAGTAGGTGGCCCGCAGGTGCAGCCCGGCCTGCGGCGTCAGCTCCACCCCCGCCTGCGCCCCGCGGTAGCGTTCTGCCGCCAGCAGCGGGTTGGCGTCGGTCAGCACGTTGCCCACCCGAAACGGCCGGTAGAGCTCGTTCAGCGTCGGCGCCCGGAACGACTGGTAGCCGGAAAGTCGCAGCGCCAGCCACGGCCGCGCCATCCAGACCGTGCCCAGGCTGGGGCTCCAGGCGTCGCTGGTGCGGGAAGGGAAGGGGGTCAGCCCGGACGGCGTGTTTTGAAAGGCGTCGTAGTTCGACCAGTGGTCGCGGCGCAGCGTGCCCGTCCAGCTCCAGTTGGCGCGGGGCGACCCGGAGGCCTCGACGAAGCCGCCCGCCAGCCGCTGCCGTCCGTTCTCCTGGCGCGCCGCCACGGTCAAGTTGGGCGGCAGTGTCTCGTTGTCCACCGCGGCGATGTGGGTGTACGATCCTCCTGCCACCACGCTCCAGCGCGCCGCCGCCAGCGTCCAGTCGAGGCCGGCGCCGGCGGTCTGCGAGGGCACGTGCTGCTCCAGCGTCAGGCGCTCGGAGTTGCGGCCCGCCGCCACCGCCGAAAAGTTTGCGCCAAAGTCCTCCGACTGCGCAAACACGCTGCCGTCCCACACCCCGTGCCGTTGCACCACGCCGCGCAGGGCGATCTGGCGCAGCCGGGTGGAGTTCACCTGCAAGAGGGTGCCGTTGCGGCGGTCCTCGCCGAAGTACTCCGACGAGAGCGTGAACATCTCGGTGGGCGAGCGCAGCCAGCGCAGCTCCGGCGCCCAGTCTTGCGCCGTCACCCCGGCGCGGTTGTCCACCAGCCCCGGCTGCGCGATGGGGACGTAGCCACCGACGTGCACCGCCCGCCCGCGCACCGCCAGCGCCAGCGTGTCTTTCGCCACCACGCCCGCGCCGTCCGCCAGCGCCGTCCCCAGCTCGCCGCCGCCGCTGCGGATATCGAGATGCGTCGTGGTCGGCGCCCGTGTCTCCAGCCCGATGACGCCTGACAGCGCAGAGTTGCCGTACAGCGGCGAGGCCCCGCCCGAGACCACGCTGACGCTGCTCAGGTCTTCGTCCGGAACCCGCAGCCAGTTCACCCAGCCGCCGTAGAAGTCGTTCACCGGCATCCCGTCGAGCAATACCAGGGCGCGACTGGCCCCGCTCGAGCCCGTGCCCAGCAGCGCCACCCCCTGCGTGGTCGGGTTGGCGGTCAGCGAGCTGTTCACCCGAAACGTCCCCAGGTCGCTGAATTCGCGCAGGATCGAGTCCACATTGGCAGGCGCCGAGGCCTCCAGGCGCGCCCGCCCCATCACCGCCGTCTGCAGTGGCACCGCCGCGGTGGCTTGGTTGCGCGCCGTCGCGGTCACGGTCACCGACTCCGCCAGCGGGGCCAACCTTAGCGCCACGCGCAGCGGCGATGCGCCCGCCGCGACCGTCGCCGTGCGGTAGCCCGCCGCCGTCACCGTCACCTCATGCGCCGCCTGGGGCAGCGTGAAGCGCCCGTTGGCGTCGCTGGTGGCGCGTGCGCCTCCGCTCGCCACCTTGGCCCCGGCCACCGGCAGCCCGTTGCCCCCCACCACCGCCCCGGTGAGCGGCTTGCCCTGCGCCCAAAGTCCAACCGCCAAAGTAAAAATCAGGATCAACTTTTTCCGCATGCCTGTTCTCAGTGTATGCAACCCAAGCTGAAAAGTAGCATCGCTCCTAGCGCGGCAGCGCATACGCCACCACCGTGTCGCCCAGCTTGGTGCCGAGCTTGCCATGGCCGCCGGCGCAGATCACCACGTACTGCCGCCCGTGGAGCATATAGGTCATGGGGGTGGCCTGGCCGCCGGCCGGCAGCGTCGCCTGCCACACCTGCTTGCCGGTGGAGGCGTCAAAGGCGCGGAACATGTCGTCCATGGTGGCGGCGGTGAAGATCAGCCCGCCGGCGGTGGCCATGGGGCCGCCCAGGTTGGGCGAGCCGGTGGCTTGGCCAGGCAGCAGCGAGCCCAAAGGCACCCGCCAGGCGAGCGTGCCGCGGAACAGATCCACCGCCACCAGCGCCCCCCAGGGCATGGGGTTGCAGGGCACCTTGCCGTTGGCCAGCAAGAAGGTGCGGTACATGGCGTAGGGCGTCTGCCGCTGCCGTGCGAACTCGCCGGTCATGCGGTTCTGCTTGCGCGCATTATAGAGCGGCATCAATTGGGCGCGGGGAATCAGCCGCGAATACGCCACCACGGTGTTGGTGTCGGCGATGAACAAGTGCCGCACCGGATCGTAGGCGGCGCTGCCCCAGTTGACCCCGCCCACGTTGCCGGGCTCGTTGAGCGAGCCCTTGAGGCTGGGCGGGGTGTAGATGCCGTCCGAGCGGGAGTCTTTCAACTGCGCCTCGCACCAGGCGCGGTCGGCCGGGTTGAGGGCGAAGATCTGGTCCGGCTTCAGCGCCGTCTGCGGCGCCAGCGCCGGCAGGGCGGAAAACGGCTGCGTCGGCGAGGTGTGTTCTCCCGGCACATCGCTCTGCGGCACCGAGCGCTCGGTCACCGCCACCAGCGGCTTGCCGGTCAACCGGTTGAGCACAAACAGGTTGCCGCTCTTGTTGGTCACCGCGATCGCCGGCGTGCCATCTTTCCAGGTGAAGAGCAGCGGCTGCGCCGCCACGTCGTAGTCCCACAAGTCGTGGTGGGTGAGTTGGAAGGCCCAGACCTTCTTGCCGCTGGAGGCGCGCAGCGCCACCACGGAGTTGGCGTCGGCGTCGTTGCCCAGGCGCTCGCCGCCAAAGTAGTCGGGGCTGGCGCTGCCGGTGGGCACATAGACCAAGTCGTGCGCCAAGTCTGCCGAGATGGTGGACCAGGCGTTGGCCGCCCCGGTGCGCGGGTTCTGCCGCTGCGCCCAGGGGATCGGATCCCAGGTCCACACCAGCTTGCCGCTGCGGGCGTCATAGGCGCGCACCACGCCCCGCTCCAGGCTCACCGCCCGGTTGTCGCCAATCGAAGAGCCCACGATCACGCGGTCGCCCACCACCGTCGGCGCCGAGGTCACTTGATAGTTGCCGGGATCGCGCAGATTCACGCCCACGGTCAGATCCAATTGCCCCTGCCGGCCAAAGTCCTGGCAGGGCTTGCCGGTCGTGGCATCGAGCGCGACCAGCCGGCCATCGAGCGTGCCCACGAACACCCGCCGAGCGCACGCCCCCCGCGCCCGCCGGTCGCTCCACAGCGCCACCCCGCGCGAGCTCATCTCGGAAAAGTCCTCTTTCGTGTTCAACTGCGGGTCGTAGCGCCAGCGCAGGGTGCCGGTCGCCGCATCCAGCGCGATCACTTGATCCAGCGGCGTCGAAAGGTAGAGCGTGCCGTGGTCGAGGATCGGCGTGGCCTCAAAGGCCATCTTGCTCTTCATGGTCGCCGTCGCTCCCGCCAGGGCGCCGGTGTGGAAGGTCCATGCCACCGCGAGCTGGCTTACGTTGGCGGGGGTGATCTGCGCCGCCGGCGAGTAGCGGGTGCCGGCCACGGTGCCGCCGTAGGCCGGCCAACCCGCGGATTGCGCCGCCAGCGCGCCGGCCAGGGCGAAAATGCAGAGTGCAGTCTTCATGCTTCCAGACTGGCGCTTCCGCCGTCGCCGATCTACAACTTTGGGACCAGGCGGCCCAGGGCGGGGACGAGCGGGCCGCGCTCCTTGTAGCGCCGCGTCCAGGTCAACTCGGCGCCGCCGCGCAGGCGCACTCGATACTCGCCGTGGCCATGGCGGCGCAACTCCTCGATGGCGCCGATGCGCACCAGCTCGGAGCGGCTGAGCCGCACAAACGCCTCGGGGTCGAGTTGCGCCTCCACCGCCTCCAGCGTGTTGCGCGCCAGCAGCGTCTTGCCGCCGACGTGCAGCTCGACGTAGTTGCGCGCCGCCTGCACCCGGTCGAGCTGGGCGACCTCGACCAACACCGCGCGCTCGCCCACCTCGACCAGCAGGCGCAGGGGGTAGCGCGCCTGGGCGCGCAGCTCGGCCAGCGCCTGCAGCAGCTCCGGCGGCATGCCCTGGCGCTGCCGAATCTGCGCCAGCGCGTGGGCGAGCACGTCGGCGAGGCGCCGCCGGTCGTAGGGCTTGAGCAGGTAGCCGCAGGCGTGCAGCTCAAAGGCGCGCAAGGCGAACTCGTCGTGCGCGGTGGCGAAGACGACATGGGCGGAGCTGCCGTCGGCGGCCAACCGTTCGGCGACCTCGAGGCCGCTCATGCCCGGCATCTGCACGTCGAGAAACACCAGCTCCGGCCGCACGCTAGTGACGGCCGCCAGCGCCGCGGCGCCGTCGCCCGCCTGGGCCACCACCTCGACCCCGCCCTCGGCGGCCAGCATGCGGACCAGCTTGCGCCGCGCCGGCGCCTCGTCGTCCACCACCACCACGCGCACCGTCGCCCCCGCCGTCGCTCGCGCCGGGGCCCGGACCGGCGTCATGGCGTCGCCTCGGCGGTGCGGAAGGGCAGGCTCATCTTCACCGCAAAGCCGCCTTCGCCGCGCGCGCCCGCCTGGAAGCGGTGGCTGTCGCCGTAGAGCCGCTGCAGCCGCTGGCTGGTGTTGCCCAGGCCGATGCCCAGGCCGCCGCCGCTCTCCCCGCCGCCAGTGCCCGCCCGACCGCCGTCCACCACCTCCAGCACCAGCGCCTCGCCCTCGCGCCGCGCCACCACGGCAATCGCGCCGCCTTCTTGCCCGCCGCCGTGGCGGATGGCGTTCTCCAACAGCGGCTGCAGCAGGAAATGCGGCACCAGCGCCGCCTCCGCTTCGGGGGTGATGGCGTAGCGCACCTGCAGCCGCCCCTCGAAGCGCGCCTGCATGATGTCGAGATAGAGGCGGCTGGTCTCCAACTCGCGCGCCAGCGGCACCTCGTCCGCGGGCGAGGCCTCCGCCAGGCTGTGGCGCAGCAGCTCGCTCAGCCGCGCCAGCATGGCGTCGGCGCGCTCAACGTCTTCGTACATCACCGCCGAGATGGTGTTCAAGGTGTTGAACAAAAAGTGAGGCTGCAACTGCAGGCGCAGGTTGGCGAGCTGCGCCCGTGCCAGCTCCTCCTGCAGCCGCGCCGCCGCCAGCTCGCGCCGCCGATTGTCGCGGTAGAGGTCGGTCAGCCACACCGTCCCGATCATCATGGAATAGATGGTGATCTGGTTGGCGAACTCCATGGGGAAGCGGTACCACAGGTCGCCGTAGTTGTAACGGCCCAGGCCCAGCAGCGGCGCGAGCGTGTCGCGGCTGATGAGCATCAGGGTGGTGTGGGCCACCGAAAAAAGCGGCAGCGCGGCCAGGTAGATGGCCAGCGGCTTGCGCCAGGCGCCGCGCCGCAGCGGATAGCGCCGCACCAGCGTCAATACCAGGATGAACAGCAGCCCGGCCGTATAGGCGCCGGTGAACTCCTCCAGCGCCCGCGACGGCGCCGTGCCCAGCCGCCCCCAGGCGCGGTCGTCCAGGTAGTGGTAGAAAAAGCTCAGCAGCCCCGACAGGCTGAATATCGCGAAGCCCAGCGCCAGCGCCTGTCGGCGCGACAACCTGCCGTCGGCCATGCTTCTAGCTCCCGCTCACATCCTTCCATAGTTTCTGCGCCTGCGCCAGCGTCGGCTGCTCGGGCTCGGGCGGCATCGCCATATAGGCGCCCAGCAACTGTTTCGCCCAGTCGAAATCCTGGCCGGTGTCGTGCAGCGCCTGGGCCACGAGGTAAGCCCCCAGCCGGCTGTCGGGATGCAGCTTGGCCGCCGCCTCCAACACCTGCTGCGCCTGCCGCCGATGTTGCAACTGCACCAGGTTGGCCGCCTGGTAGCCGGAGTACAGCGCCGACTGCGGGTTCAGCGCCAGCGCCCGCGTCAACTGCGGCGCCGCGGCGGCATAGTCTTTGCGTGCGTAGAGCGCCTGGCCCAGCGCGAAGATGCCGCGCGGATCGTTGGGATGGTCCACCGCCGCCGCCCGGTACTCGGCCAGCGCCAAGTCGGGCTTGTGGGTGGATTCGTAAATGCTGGCGCGCGCCAGGTGCCCATCCACCGGATCAATCTGCGCCAGTCGGTCGGCGTGCTTGAGCGCGTCGGCGGGGCTGCCCCCCAGCGCCGACGGCAGCGCCAGGTCGAGGTCAATCCAGCCCCACTGCACGTCGCCCGAGTTCGGGTCGAGGTCGGTGGCCTTCTGCAACTGCTTCTTCATCTTGGGCAACTGCAACAGCGCCCGGAACTGGCTGACGGTCTTGGCCCGGTCGGCCATGGCCTCGAACAGGTAGAGGTGGCAGGCGGCGCAGCGGTCGTCCAGCGCCACCGCCCGTTTGGCCATGCTCATGCCGCCGCGCAGGTCGCCAAACTTGGCCAGCAGATGGCTGTAGTAGCCGATCAGGGGCGCGTTGCGGGCGTTTCCCGGGTCGGCCACCGCCGCCGCCAGCAGGCTGCGTGCCTCTTTCAGCCGCCCCCACTCCACCAGGTCCGCCGCCCGCTGAATCGTCGGGTCGGCACTGGTGGTGGCCCGCGCCGGAAGGCCGGCCAATAAACCCAGTATTCCCCCCAGCAGCCCTGCGGCCGCGAGTTTCGCCCATCTGCGCATGTGCCCCAATTTTATACCGGCCCGGCCCTCCCCACAGGCCCCCATTTGCCCTTGCTTGCGCCAGCCCGTATCCTGGAAGCGTCGGCCTATGCGCATTCTCCTGGTCGAAGACGAGCATAAAGTCGCCCAGTTCATCAAGAAAGGGCTGCAGCAGGACAACTTCGCCGTGGACCTGGCCTCCGACGGCGAGGAGGCCCTCTACCTCGCCGAGGGCGGCGGTTATGACCTCATCATCCTCGACCTGATGTTGCCCAAGGTCTCCGGCTTCTCGGTCCTCTCCACCGTCCGCAAAAAGAACCCCAACATCCCCATCCTCATCCT
>Ga0307372_10006132_pt1 | contig 17745 bp, 15 predicted proteins | sample OX1MG_FD_202533 | JGI IMG/M metagenome (GOLD analysis project Ga0307372, IMG submission 202533) | Soil microbial communities from Risofladan, Vaasa, Finland - OX-1 | ecosystem: Environmental > Terrestrial > Soil > Coastal area > Acid sulfate soil | place: Finland: Risofladan, Vaasa | collected... | reverse complement strand
CCGTGGCCGGCTACCGGGGCGTGCTCATAGCCGCCAACCGCCTGCCCCGCTTCCTGCCCATGTTCATGACGGCGGCGGGCACGGTGGCTCCGGCCAAGTTCCTCATCCTGGGGGCGGGCGTGGCCGGGCTTCAGGCCATTTCTACCGCCAAGCGACTCGGCGCCGTGGTCTCGGCCTACGACGTCCGGGCCGCGTCGAAGGGGGAGGTCGAGAGCCTCGGAGCCAAATTCGTCGATCTCCAGCTGGGTACGGCGGAGGGGAGCGGGGGCTATGCCGCCGAGCAGGCCGAGGAGGCCCAGCGCCGTCAGCGGGAGGCCCTGGCCCCCTTCGTGGTCGCCTCCGACGTGGTAATCACCACGGCTCAGATCCCGGGCCGGCCGGCGCCGGTGCTGGTGACCGCCGAGATGATGCGGGGCATGCGGGCCGGCTCGGTGGTGGTCGACCTGGCCTCCGACACCGGCGGCAACGTCGAGGTGTCCCGCCCCGGGGAAGAGGTCGACCACGACGGGGTGGCCGTCATCGGAGTGTCCAACCCGGCCTCCGCCCTGCCCACCCACGCCAGCCAGCTCTACGCCCGCAACCTGGCCAATCTCCTGGCCCTCATGACCAAGGACGGAGCCTTCGTGCCCGACTACGAGGACGACATCGTGGCCGCCACCGTGGTCACCCGGGACGGTGAGGTCGTGCACGGCCCGACCCGGGAGCTGGCCGGAGCGGCGTCGTGACCGACTTCCTTACGCTCTTCACCATCTTCGTGCTGTCCATCTTCCTCGGCATCGAGGTCATCTCCAAGGTCCCGAGCATCCTGCACACCCCGCTCATGTCCGGCACCAACGCCATCCACGGGATCATCCTGGTCGGGGCCATCGCCATCCTGGCCTCGGCCGACACCACCACCCTGCGGGTCATCGGCTTCCTGGCCGTGGTGCTGGCCACCCTGAACGTCATCGGCGGTTTCGTGGTCACCGACCGGATGCTGGAGATGTTCAAGGGCCGGGGCCAGCAAGCCCGTCGGGACCAGGGCGCCGCCGCCTCCGCCGCCACTCCCGCCCCGCCGCCGGCCGAGCCGGCTCAGTGAGTATCGGGACCCGAGCATGACCGCCGCCCTCCACTGGTCCTATCTGGCCGCCGCCGTTTGCTTCATCCTGGCCCTGCGGGGCCTGTCCGGGCCCCGTACCGCCCGCCCGGGCAACCTCATCGGTGCCTTCGGGATGGCCCTGGCCCTGGCCCTCACCCTGTCGGCCACCCACCTGTCCAACCTGGTGCTGTTGATCGTGGCCATGGCGGTGGGAGTCGCCATCGGCGTGCCCGTGGCCCGCATGGTGCGCATGACGGCCATGCCCCAGATGGTGGCCGCCTTCAACGGCGTGGGCGGCGGGGCCGCCGCCCTGGTGGCCCTGGCCGACTACATCCGCAGCAGCAACGGCGTGGCCCTGTCCACCGGTAACCGGCTGGCCGTGATGCTGGGGGTGGTCATCGGGTGCATCTCCTTTGCCGGATCGGTGGTGGCCTTCGCCAAGCTGCAGGAACTGATCACCGGCCGGCCGATCGTCTATCCGGGCCAGCAGGTCATCAACGGTCTGATGGGCCTGGCCGCACTGGCCCTCACCGTCACCGCCATCATCGGGGCCCATGTCGGCCTGGTGGCCATAGTCGGGCTCATCGCCCTCGGTCTGGGCGTGGCCGTGGTCATGCCCATCGGCGGCGCCGACGTCCCGGTGGTCATCTCCCTGCTCAACTCGCTCACCGGTCTGGCCGTGGCCGCTTCCGGTTTCGTCCTGCACAACGTGGTGCTGATCGTGGCCGGCACCCTGGTGGGGGCGTCGGGCACCCTGCTCACCCGGATGATGAGCCAGGCCATGGGCCGTTCGCTGGCCAATATCATCTTCGGCGCCTTCGGGTCGGTGTCGGCGGTGGCGGGCGCCGACGGCGCCGGCGGGGACCGCACCGTCCGCTCCGGCACGGCCGATGACATCGGCACCCTGCTGGCCTACTCCAACCGGGTCATCGTGGTCCCCGGCTACGGCCTGGCCGTGGCCCAGGCCCAGCACACCATCCGGGAGCTGGCCGACCTGTTGGAATCCCGGGGGGTGGAGGTCATCTACGCCATCCACCCGGTGGCGGGGCGGATGCCCGGGCACATGAACGTGCTCCTGGCCGAGGCCGACGTCCCCTACGAGCAGTTGAAGGAGATGGACGAGGCCAATCCTCTCCTGCCCAACACCGATGTCGCCCTGGTGGTGGGGGCCAACGACGTGGTCAACCCGGCGGCCCGGGACTCCCCGGGCAGCCCCATCTACGGCATGCCCATCATCAACGTGGACGAGGCCGGCAACATCATCTTTCTCAAGCGCTCGATGCGCCCCGGCTTTGCCGGTATTGACAACGAGTTGCTCTACAACGCCAAGACGACCCTGCTCTTCGGGGATGCCAAGGACAGCCTCAGCGCCCTGGTGGCGGCGGTCAAGACGGCGTGAGCGTGCCGGGACGGCGCCGGCGTGGGAGCCTGACGCCGTGACCACCGAGTCTGCTACCAGCGCAGGGCCGTTCGTGATCTCCGGGACCGCCCAGAAGCAGGCCTGGGAGGACGGGATCATGCCCCCGGTCGAGGACCTGGGCGGCGGCCTGTGGTCCATCCCGGTCCCGATGCCCCAGAGCTCGCTGCGCTACGTCATCGTCTACGCCCTGGAGCTGACCGACGGGGTGGCCATCATCGACGCGGGCTGGGACACCGACGCCGCCTGGGCCGCCCTGAACGACGGGCTGGGCACCGCCGGCTACGCCATGGCCGACGTCAAGGCCGCCCTCATCACCCACATCCATCCCGACCACTACGGCCTGGCCGGTCGGGTCCGGGAGGCCTCGGGTGCCTGGATCGCCCTGCATCCAGCCGACGCCGCCGCCCTGTCCCAGCGCTACGTGGACATGGACGATCTGTTCGCCAAGATGCGGGCCCATCTGGCCGACTGCGGGGTGCCCCCGGAGACGACCGATGACATGCGGGGGGCCTCGATGGGGGTGCGGCCCTTCGTGAGCTTTGCCGAGCCCGACGTCCTGTTGGAGGACGGGGACAGCCCCGACACCCCGGGCTGGGACCTGCGGGCGGTGTGGACCCCGGGCCACTCGCCTGGCCACCTGTGCTTCTACGCCCCCGAGCGCAAGCTCCTCATGTCCGGGGACCACGTCCTGCCCCGGATCACCCCCAACATCTCCTTCCACCCCCAGCAGTCCGCCAGCCCGCTGGCCGACTTCATCGAGTCCCTGGCCAAGGTGGCCCTGCTGGAGACCGAGGAGGTCCTCCCGGCCCACGAGTACCGGTTCCGGGGCCTGGCCGCCCGGGTGACCCAGCTCCGGGAGCACCATGAGGAGCGCTTCGGGGAGATCCTGGCCACGGTGTCGGCCCGGCCGGGCTGCACCGCCTGGGACGTGGCCACCACCCTGACCTGGAGCCGGCCCTGGGACCAGATCGAATCCTGGATGCGCCGGGCCGCCCTGGGCGAGACGTTGGCCCACATGATGGTGCTCGAGACCAGGGGACAGCTGCGCCGGGAGGGGCGCTCGCCCGAGCGCTGGGAGACGACCGGGCGTTAGCCCGGGCTGGCCGCTATCACGTTCGGCTTTACTCGTCGGAGTACGGCGTCGGGCCGTCAGGCGTCGCCCAGTGGGCGGTCAACGGCCACTTCCCGCATGGTGGTGAGGGCGTAGACGGCCATTTCGCCGTCCTGGAGGAAGCGGGTGCTCACGAAGCGGGTCCGGCCCCGGGCCTTCTCCAGCCGGCTCTCGATCTCGAAGCGCGGACCGAGGATGGGCTCGAAGTAGTCGATGCGCATGTTGGTGGTGGCCAGCCAGTTCCGGGGGCCGGCGGACCACTCCTGGCGTCGCCCGGCCCTCACCGTCTGGAGGGCGACCATGTCCACGTAGGTGGGGGTGAAGCCGCCGAAGAGCTGGCCCCGCGGATTGCGTACGTGGGCGGGCAGGTGGCAGGAGAGCCGGAGCAGACCGGGTGCCTCGTCCAGCAACTCCCACTCGTAAGCCTCCAGGAAGTCTCCGGCCGGGTGGCCCCGGCCCATGAGCCGGCCCGGTTCAGGCGCGGTCCAGGCCCGCACCGACCCGGCGCCCATGGGGGCAGCGGCCGGCGGCGGTTGCTCGAGGTCGGACACGCCGGCATCCTGCCACCCAGGCCGCGCATGGTCCGGGGGCGCACCGACGCAACCGTCAAGGGTCCGCCCGGGGTTGGGCCCCCGGGCACCGCGGCGGGCGTGGTGCGAAGCACCCGGGTGCCCGCCGCCAATCAACGCGGCAGGGGCTGGGGCGGGGGAGGGCCGACGTAACGGGCGCTGGGGCGGATGATGCGGTTGTCCCGGGCCTGTTCGAGGATGTGGGCGCACCACCCGACCACCCGGGCGGCGGCGAAGGTCGGCGTGAACAGCGACCGGTCCAGGCCGGCCAGTTCCATCACCACCCCGGCGTAGTACTCGACGTTGGTGTGCAGCTCATGGCCCGGCTTGAGCTCGACCAGGGTGGAGAGGATGGTGGCCTCCACCTGCTGGGCGAAGTCGACCAGGGGCCCACCCATCTCCCGGGCGATGTCCCGGAGCATGGCCGAGCGGGGGTCGTAGGTCTTGTAGACGGCGTGGCCGAAGCCCATGATCCGCTCGCCCCGGGCGATGGCGTCGCGTACCCACTCCTCGGTGCGTTCGGGCGTTCCGATGGCATCGAGGGTGTCGAGGGCCCGGCTCGGGGCGCCGCCGTGCAGGGGCCCGGACAGCGAGCCGAGGGCGGCCACCACGGCCGAGCCCAGGTCGGCGCCGGTGGACGTGACCACCCGGGCGGTGAAGGTGGAGGCGTTGAAGCCGTGCTCGATGGTCGAGGACATGTAGGCCTCCACCGCCCGCAGAGCCATGGGCTCGGGCTCGGCGCCGTGGAGCATGTAGAGGTAGTTGGCCACATGGCCCAGGTCCTCCCTGGGCTCGACGGGGGCGCGGCCCTGGGCCAGTCGGTGCAGGGCGGCCACCAGGGTCGGCACCGCCGCCCCCAGTCGGAGCCCGTCGGCCCGGAGCCGCTCCGGGGTCACATCCAGGCTGGGCCGGAAGCCCTCGGCCAGGGCCAGCAGGGAGACGGCCGTCCGGAGCGGATCGAGCGACCCCGCTCCTCCCGGCGCCGCCAGCCCGGCCCGGGCGATGGCGGGTAGGACCTCGGCCACCGATGCGGGCAGCCGCCGCAGGGGGGCCACCTCGGCCCGGAAGGCGGCCGCCTCATCCGCATCGGGCAGGTGTCCGTCGACCAGCAGGGCCCAGGCATCCTCGAAGCCGTAGTGGGTGCAGACGTCCACGGCCGAGTACTGGCGGTAGTGGTAGAAGCCCTCCAGGCCCCTGACCTCCCCGATCTCGGTCTCGGCCACGATCACGCCCTTGAGCCCCCGGGGCACATCGGCGAAGGCACCCTCCACCGGGCGGAGCTCGGCGACCCCCATCAGGTCGCGCATGGACACGATGCCCTTGAGCTCCCCGGCCACCACCACCGGGATGTGGCGGTAGCCGTGGGCGGCCAGGTCCTTCCAGGCCTCGGCCACCTCCACATCAGGCCCGACGCAGTGCGGGTCCGGGGTCATCCAGACCGCCACGGCGTCCTGGGCCGAGCCGGCCGCCGTGGCCCGCAAAAGGTCCCGTTCGGTCAAAATCCCCACCGGTCGATTGGCCTCGGTCACGACCACCGAGCCGACCCCGGCTTCGCCCATCCGCCGGGCGGCGGCCTCCAGGGTCTCCTCCGGGCCGGCGCTGACCGCCGGGCTGGTCATCAGGTCGGCCACCGTCCGGACTGTCGCTGTCATCACTGGCTCCTCTGAGAGTCGTCGCTTCTTTCGTATTCCGCTCGATCCTCATCCCTTTCGACTGACATTGTCAATGTTGATTGAATCAACATTGACGGCAGGGAAGTCCGCTACCGTTGGGATCGTGAGCAATCGGGACCAGGGGCCTCCGCAGCCGCCGGCGGAGTCCTGGCTGAGTGCGCCCGAAGCCGCCGCCCGTCTCGGGGTCCAGCCCCAGACGCTGTATTCCTATGTGAGCCGGGGCCTGCTGCGCAGCCACCCGACCCCGGGTCGGCGGGCCAGCCGCTACTCGCGCCACGAGGTGGAGCGACTGGCGGCCCGCTCCCGTTCGGGCGGCCGGCCGGAGCGGGCCGGCGGTCTGGAGATCGTGGTCGACACCACCCTGACCCTGTTGGATCCGGCCGGCCACCTCTACTACCGGGGCTGGGATGTAACCGACGCCGCCCGGACAGCCAGCTACGAACGGGTGGCGGAGTGGCTGTGGACAGGCCAGGACGAGGGGGAACCGGCCCCGTGGGTCTCGCGCCCCGAGGCCCTGGCCGCCGCCAGGCGGGCCGGCGCCGGTCTGGCCGCCGGAGCCACGCTGGTCGATCGGATGCGGATCGGCACGGCGGTGGCGGCCACCACCGATCCCCTCCGTCACGACCTGCGGCCCCAGGCCGTGGTGGCGCTGGGGCGTTCCCTGGTGTCCACATTGGTTGACAGCTTGCCTCCCGCCGGCCCGGAGCCGGCTGCAAGCGAAGGGGGCTCCGGGGCTCGCTCCGGGGCTCGCTCCGGAGAGGAAGGTCGGCCCGGCGCCGGGGTGGCGGCGCGGCTGTGGCCGGCCCTGTCGCCCTGCCGCCCGACCCAGGCCGAGCTGGGTGTTCTCAACACGGCCCTGGTCCTGTTGGCCGACCACGAGCTGGCCGCCTCCACCCTGGGGGCCCGGGTGGCTGCCAGCACCTGGGCCGATCCCTATCTGGTGGTCCAGGCCGGCCTGGGGGTGCTCGGGGGACCGCTTCACGGCGGAGCCACCGAGGCGGTCCGGAACTTCCTGGGGCCGGTGGCCGAGGGCCGGGTGAGTCCAGCCCAGGCGGTGGGCGAGCATCTGCGCAACGGCCGGGTCCCGGGCCTGGGCCACGCCGTCTACGAGGGTCCGGATCCCCGGGCCGGGGCGCTGCTCGAGGCCCTCGAGGCGGCCCGACCGCCCGAGCTGGCCTGGGCCGGGGTTCAGGGGGTGCTCGGTCTCCTGGAGGAACGGGATCTGCCCCGGCCCAACATCGACATGGCCATGGGCGCCATGGCCGTGTGTCTGGGGCTCGCTCCCGGGGCTGGAGAGGCCACATTCGCCGTGGCCCGGGTGGCCGGGTGGCTGGCCCACGCCATGGAGGAGTACCAGCACCGGCTCCGCTTCCGGCCCCGGGCCGTCTACCTGGGCCCGGCGCCCCGGGACGGATAAGTCCCAGGTCAGCACCGTTGAACGGGGCCGTGGCGGGCCTGACCGGCCCTCCTGAAGCACTCCGGGCGGTCATCCCGCCCGGAGTATCAGCCTCCCAGGCCCTCAGGTGAACCACGCCGCGGCCGAAAAACACCACCGACGACGGAGGCGGCGGGTCGCTGACCCAGGCGTGGCGCGTCCCGTTGCCCCTTCCCCCCGATGTCATCGACCGCCCTCCCTCCCGCTGCCGAGCCAGACCCCTTCCCGGTCCGAACCCGGGCCGCCACCCCGGTGGACGCCTTCTGGGCCGGGGCCTTCCGATCCGAGCGGGAGGTCGGAGTTCTGGCCGTGGCCATCTGCCTGTCGCTGGTGGTCGCTCTGTTGGCGGTGCTGAGTCTCGGAGGTCTGGAGAGCGCCGGCGCCGCCAGCGCCGGCACAAGGGGGACGACGGTCGCTTTGGCCGATGCCACCCGTCCCGGACCCCGGGCCGGGGCTGCCCCCGGTGGGCACGGCGCCGGAAGCCCGGGCCGGCGCGCCCTCATCGGGACATCGGCGGCCGGGCGGCTGGCCGCGGCCAAATCCGCCGCCCACTCTGCTGCCGGCCACTCCGCTGCCGGCCACTCCGCCGCCACCCACTCTGCCGCCACCCACTCTCCCGCCACCCACTCTCCCGCCACCCACTCTCCCGCCGTCCACTCCGGCGCCGGCCACGGCCCGGCCCGATCCTCCCGCTCGGCGGCCAGGGTCGGTCGGCCCCGGCGCGGCCCGGCTCACCCCTCCCCGGGCGCCGCCCACACCATCCCCCTGTGGGGACCCGGGTACCGCCTGGCCGCCGCCGACGGGGGGGTGTTCAGCTTCGGTAACGCCCGCTTCCTGGGCAGCATGGGGGCCACCTCCTTGGCCGAGCCGGTCGTGGCCCTGGCCACGACTCCTGATGGCCTCGGCTACTGGGAAACGGCCGCCGACGGCGGGGTCTTCGCCTTCGGGGACGCCCGCTATATGGGGGGAATGGGCGGCCATCCCATCTTGGCCCCGGTGGTGGGCATGGCGGCCAACCCCGATGGCTCGGGCTACTGGCTGGCCGCCGCCGACGGAGGGATCTTCACCTACGGAACCGCGCCCTTCCTGGGTTCTCTGGCCGGAAAGGCTCTCCACGCCCCGGTGGTCGGCATGGCCGCCACCCCGGACGGACGGGGCTATTGGCTGGTGGCTGCGGACGGCGGTGTATTCGCCTTCGGGGATGCCCGCTACTACGGCGGCATGGCCGGGTACGGGATAGCCGCCCCCATCGTGGGCATGGCCGCCACCCCGGACGGCACGGGCTACTGGCTGGTGGCGGCCGACGGAGGCGTCTTCACCTATGGGACAGCCCACTACTACGGGGGTATGGGCGGCCATCCCCTGGCCGAGCCCATGGTGGGCATGGCCGCCGAGCCCGATGGCAGCGGGTACTGGCTGGCCGCCGCCGACGGCGGGATCTTCACCTACGGAGCCGCCGGATTCTGGGGCGCCCCGGGCGGCTACAGCCTGAACCGGCCGGTCACGGCCGTGGCCGCCGGGCTAAGTCCCGCCTACCGCTCTGACCCTCAGGTCGAGGTCGATGGCCGTTACGGCTTCGACGTGTCCTGGCCCCAGTGTGATGACCGGGGCCTGCCCAGCGGCCATGCCTTTGCGGTTCTGGGGGTCACCGACGGAAAGGCCTTCACCCGGAATCCCTGCCTGGGCTCCCAGTGGGCCTGGGCCACGGCTGCCGCCGGGGCCGGAGGTCTCTACATCAACCTGAACGAGCCGGTGGCCGGCTCCCGGGCCAACTTCGGCCCGGCCGGTCGCTGCCGCCACGGGGATCTGGCCTGCCCGGCCTACAACTACGGCGCCAATACGGTGGATCGGGCCCTGTCCTACGCCCGCTCGCAAGGGGCCGGTGCCCCCATGTATTGGCTCGACGTCGAGACCGGTAACTCCTGGACCCCGTACGGGGACGTCAATGCCCTGGTCGTCAAAGGGGCCATAGATGAGCTCCACCGCCGAGGGCTGGGGGCCGGCATCTACTCCACCCCCCTGCAGTGGGACGAGATCACCGGCGGGGCCGACTTCGGCGTGCCGGTGTGGGTGGCCGGCTCTCCCGACCTCGGCTCCGCTCCCTCCTACTGCTCCGAGGGGTTCAACGGCGGCCAGGTGTGGATGGTCCAGACCATGCTCGACTACGACGTCAACTACCTGTGCCGGCAGGCCTATGCCGCTACGGCGTTCGGCGTGCACCCCCTCCCGGTGGCACCCGCCTTCCCCCTCGATCGGCCCCGGCCGTAGGACGCCGGAGACGAGCCTGGAGCCTGGGCAGGACCACCCTCGTCAGCAACACGGGTGGACATCGGCTAGTGTTCCGGCCGACCATGCGGCGGACCTCTGGGCTTGGCCCAGCCCACCGCGGACGTCGGCTGTTGAAGTTGATGGCAGCCGTCACCGCTTCAATCAGCGCCTCCGCGCTGGTCTCTTCGGCGACGGCGCGAGCCGACACCCTCAGCTCGGATCGGGCCCAAGCCGCCCAGATAACCGCTCAGCTGAGCCAACTCAACCAGGCTGAGGCGGCCGCGGACGAGCGCTACAACCAGTCCCAGATAACCCTTTCCACCGACCAGGCCCGCCAAACCGCCGCCCAGGAGGCCGAGCAGGCCGCCGCCGCCGCCGTGGCCGCCAAGCGGTCCATCCTCCAGCAGGCCGCCGTCAACGCCTACGTCGAAGGCGGCCAACAGAACTCCATAGCCGAACTGGTCCAGTCCGACGCCGCCGATGTCGGGGCGGCCGAGAGTTACCTCAACAGCGTGGTGGATACCCAGCAGAGCGCCGTGGACGGGTTCCGGGCCGCACAGGCGACCCTGACCCAGCAGGAGTCGGTGCTGGCCAAGGCCACCAAGGCGGCGGCCAAGCAGGTCAACCAGATCGCAACCCTCCGCCAGAACCTGAATGCCACCGCCAGCCAGGAATCGAGCACCCTCAACCAGGTCAAGGGCCAGATCGCCCAGATAGTGGCCGCCGATGAGGCCGCCGCCGCGGCCGCCGCGGCCGCCCGGGCCAAAGCGGCTTACGAAGCCCAGCAGGCAGCCCTGGCGGCCCAGGCCCAGGCCCAGGCCCAGGCCAACCAGGGGGACGGCAGCGGGCTCGGGAACTACAACGGCAATCTCGGCAACGGGCTGCCGCCGGCCCTGAATGCCAATGCCCAGGAGGCCATCAACTACGCCCAGGCCCAGCTGGGCAAGCCCTACGAGTACGGGGCGGCCGGCCCGAACAGCTTCGACTGCTCCGGTCTGACCATGGATGCGTGGGGAGCGGCCGGGGTGGGCCTGCCCCACTCCGCCGCCGGCCAGTGGGATGACACCGTGCGGGTCAGCTATGCCCAACTCGAACCCGGTGACCTGGTCTTCTTCTACCAACCGGTCGACCACGTGGGCATCTACGTCGGCAACGGAACCATGATCGACGCCCCTCACACCGGCGCCAATGTCGAGTACGACTCCATCTGGTGGTCGAGCCTCGACGGCTTCGGCCGGGTGACCTAAGGCCTCACCCTCGGGCCGAAGAACGCCCGGGCCCCGGTGATGCGATGATCGGGCCCGATGCCCGGACGCCCCCGGAACGATGATCGCAAGGCCATCGAGGCCTTTGCGCGGATCCATCAGGGCACGGCCGGTTCGGCCCGGTCCTCGCCCCGACCGAACACCCTGTCCAGCCCGGACGCGTCCCGCTACGTCCCTGATCCCGGCCCGGCCGAGTCCTTCGCCAATGGCGGCTACGCCGCCCTGCCCGTTCTCCCCAACCTCGAACGCCCTCGGATCGGCCGTCGCATCGCCATAGCCGCCGCCGTCACGGTCATCGTGCTGGTGGCGGTGCTGGGCCTGACCGGTGCCACCGGGCCTAAGCACAAGGGATCGGCCAAGCTGGCCGCCGCCTCGACCGGCGCCTCGACCCCGGCGGCCTCGCCCAGCCGCCATCGATCGGCCTCGGTGACAACCACCACCGCAACCAACGGACCTGTCACGCCCACCTCGTCCAGCCCGACGGAGGCCAGCTACGTCCTGCCGGCCTCAGCGGGGTTGCTGTCCGTGACCATTTCCGCCGTCAGCGGTCCGTGCTGGGCCGAGGCCGGCCCAACCTCCGGAGGAGCGGTCAGCTGGGAGGCGACGATCGAGCAGGGCCAGCAGCACGCTCTGGCCGCCGGCAGTCAGTGGTGGCTGCGCCTGGGGGCACCCGAGTATGCGACCGTCATGGTCAACGGCCGCCAGCTGGAACTTCCGGTCACCAGCCAGCCCCTGACCCTGTCGGTCACTGCCGCCTGAGCCAGGGCGTCCGTCCCGGCTGGCCGCACGCCGCCGGCCCGGACGCAGATGAAGGTTGAAGCGGTGCGGTGATTTGTATTTCAGAACGGTTACGAAACGAACACTTATTCTCCACCAAGAGACCAACGGCAAGATCCCGGGGTGTCTCCGCAACTTGCATCCCTCGGCCGAGGTCACCCTGGGTGAGAAAAAGCTCACCAAAATCACTTATTGCGTTCGTTCTGACACCGGCCTACTGTCGCTCCCACTCGGGCCCATGGGGAGTCTGAGCCGGCTCTGGGGGCCGCTGACGCAAAGGGGAAGTCATTGCTGGGGAGCAATGTGGACACCGGTCGGACTCCAGCCAACAATGCCCCGGCTCCGAAGCGGCCGAGGTCCCGCCGGGCGGTTGGTAGCCGACTCAGCTTCGGCCACGTGCTGCCACTGGCCCTGGCCGTGCTGGCGGGCGTCCTGGTCCTGGCGGGGCTGAAGGATCGATCCGCCACCGAAACAGTGGCGGTGGCGACGCATTCCGTCTCGGCCGGCCTGACCTTGACCGCTGCCGACTTCCGATGGGTGAGCGTTCATCGCTCCGATGGGCCGGTGGCAGCCGGACTGTTGAGTCCCTCCGACGGGGCGGGCCCATGGGTTGCCGCTGTTGATATCCCGGCCGGTGCTCCTGTAGCCCTGGGCGAACTGACCGGAGCGTCGCCCGCCTCGGGGCTTGGCTCCATGAGCCTCCAGGTGCCGCCGTCGCGCGCGGACGGCGGGTCGCTCCAGCCCGGCGACCGGGTCGACGTCATCTCAGCGGCGTCGGGTCAGGCCGTCTATCTGGCCACCGACCTGGTGGTGCTGGCGGTCGACCAGACCCAGGGCGGCGTCCTCGGCAGCGTTCAGGACAGCAGCTACTACGTCACCGTCGCCGTCGATCGCAGCACCGCCTTGAGGTTGGCGGCTGCGCTTGGAACCTCCAACTCCGGCGGCGCCGGCACGCTCGAGCTGGTCCGCTCGACCGGGGAAGGGGCCGACCCCGGCGCCGTCGGCCCGGCCTCCACCTCCCCGGCCGCTTCCGCTCCCAGCTCCGCATCTGCGTCCCGCTCCGCCTCCGCGCCCAACTCCGCCTCCGCGCCCAACTCCGCCTCCACCGGAGGTCGCGGGTGAGTCCAGCGGTGCGCCGGATCGGGATAGCCGCCACGCCGGCCCCGTGGTCCAAGGGCTTCCGCAACTACGCCCGAGACCACGCCGCCGGTGTCGAAGTAGAGACCCTTCTCGATGCACGCCAGCTCCATCGGCCCGGGCGACCTCCCTTCCACATCCTGGTGGTTGATGACACGGCTCGGACCTTCACGTCCTCGGCCATAGCCGACGCCGTCGGCGAGGGCACATTCGTCGTCGGGCTTTTCGACGAGGCGGCTGGTATGGGGCGGGCCTTTCTGGAACGCCTGGGTGTCCAATTGATCCTGTCCGCCGCCACCGGACCAGAGGAACTCATCCAGGCGATCCTGCGGGTGGCGCCGGCCCCCGACGTGCTCCTGGCCACGGACCCGGGGGTTCACACGGGGCAGAACGGGCCACCGAGAGGCGAGCGCGAGGGCCAACTGACCGCCGGTGGCACGGTCAGCGTCTGGTACAGCGTCACCGGTGGATGTGGTCTGACCGAGACGATCATCGGGGTGGCCGACGCGTTGGCGGCCGGCGGGCCCGTTCTGGTGGTTGAAGCCGACCCTCTCGCCTCCGCCATGGCCGCTCGTCTGTCCCGCTCCCCGGCGGTGGGACTGTCCTGGGCGCTGGGGCGGGTGTCGCATGGCCAAGGGGCTCTGCCGGACGGATTGGCTCGAGCCCGGGACGACGGGGTGCGTCCCCTCGGACGATTCGACCTCGTGGCCCAGACTTCAATGCCCGGGGGTCCTCCTCCGGTCGATCCGGACTCTCTGCTCGGTCTGGTCTCGGAGGCCCGGAGGAGCTACCAGCACGTCCTGGTCAGTGTCGGGCCGCTGGTGGCGGCGCCGCCCTCGAATGCGAAGGACAGATTTGCCGTCGGACGAGCCCTGCTGGGCCATGCTGATGTCGCACTGGCCGTAGCGACGGCGGACCCCTTGGGAGCAGTGGAGCTGGGAGGTTGGAGGGCAGCGGCCGCGGAGATGGCCGTAGGCGCGCCGGCCTGGGCGGTTCTGGGTCGAGGCGGGCGGGCCCGCTTCGAGGAGACCCAGCTGGCCGATCTGGTCGGCACGTCCACGGCCCTCCGTCCCTTCCAGCGTCTGTGGTTCCTACCCGAGGACGACGCCGTGAGCCTGGCTCGATGGAACTCGCACCTGGTGGCGAGGGGACGTTGGCACTCATGCATCCGGCGCCTGGCCTCTGGCCTCGGGGCGGTGGAGGCGATTTCGCACGGCGGCGTGGCGGGCAGAAGTGGGGCCTGGGGCCTGGTGGTGTCGCGGTGATCCGATGGTGACCACTGCCTACGAAGCCCTCCGGGAGCGGCTCCACGCCATGGTGGCGGAGAGAGACCTGGATGTCGCCAGCGCCGGGACCGAGGTCCGGCGGATGGTCGAGAGCGAGCTCGAGCGGTTCCAGCGCGACGCCATGCGGGGGGCGGGTGGTTTCGAGCCCTTCGCCCGTCCCGACGACGTCCTGGGGCGGTTGGTGCGCGACCTCGAAGGCCTCGGATCCCAACTCGAAGCTCTGATCGCCGATCCGGACGTCGAGGAGATCTACGGAATCGACGGGGAGTTGACCTATCGCACCGTCACTGGGGACACCTTTGCGGTGGAGCCGCCCTTGCCGGCATCGGCGGTCTTCAACGTCGTGCAACGCTGGGCGGCCGGGGCGGGGGAGCAGTTGGACGGATCGCACCCCAAGGTTGACGGCATCCGCGTGACGCTGCCTGGGCCCCGCCAGGCCCGACTCCAGGCGTCGATAGCGCCTCGCATCGACGGCACCATCGCCTTCACCCTGCGGCTGCCTCAGAAGCGCAACACCACTTTGGACGACCTGATCGTGTTCGACTCCCTCTCCCGGGAGGCGGCCCTGTTCCTGACGGTGTTGATGTCGGCGTCCCGGGTCAAGGTGTTGGTGGTCGGCCCGCCTGGTGCGGGCAAGACGACCATCATCGAGGCGCTCCTCCGGGCGGTGCCTTCCTGGCGGCGGACCATCGTGGCCGAGGAAAACCGGGAGCTGTCCGCTCCGCTTCTCAACGGGGAGTACTGGCAGACCTCGAAGGTGGAGTCGCTCTATGACCTGATCCGTTCGGCCCGCGTCGCCAGCCCGGATCTCATCGTGCTCGGGGAGCTCAAGGGCACCGAGGCCTGGGAGTTGGCCATGGCCGCCAACCTCGGCACCGGCTGTGTTGCTGCCGTGCACGCCGACACCTGTTCCGAGGCGTTCGATGCGCTGGCGGTGGCCGCCACGGCGGCGGTGCCGGCTATGGGACGCTCAGAGTTGCGGAGTCTCTTCGGGGAGATGTTCGACGTGGTCGTCTTCGCCGATAAGGACGACTCCGGAGCTCAGACTCTGCGCCAGGTGACCGAGATCGCGGTGGTTCCCCCTCAGCTGGGCCACGGCGGGATAGCCGTCAACCCGATCTTCGTGCGATCCGAGATCGGTGCGCCGATGGAGCTGGTCTCCACCGCCGTCGGTGAGGGACTGGAGCGCAAGTGCAACCGGGTCCTCCGTCACAGTCGGGTCCGCCTCCATGACGTTCTGAGTGGCTCCGAGGTAGCGCTGTGAACGCCTTAGCTGCCCTCTGCGCCGCGGCTGCCGTTTGGCTGGGGGCCGAGTTGTTCCGAGGCGGCGGCGTGCTGGCCCGGACTGGATCTCCCCGCTCAGGCCGGACCAGTCGCGGTCCGAAGGTGTCGCGCCAGGTCTGGCTCTCCCAGGCCGGAGCGGCGGTCACGCCCCGGCAGTTCTGGGCCGTGTCGACGGCCATGGCGGCGGTTGCATTTGTCCTGTTCTTCTTCGTGGATCAGACCCTGGTCGTGGCCGTCATCCCGGCCGCAGCCGCCGGGTCGGTGCCGTACGCCTACTGGTCGTCTCAGCGTCGCCGGCGGGCGGACGCCCGGCTGGACGCTTGGCCCGAGGCCCTGCGCCAGGTGATCGGACAACTCGAGTCCGGCGCGTCGACCCTGCACGACGCCCTGGAGAGCTTGGCGGTGTCGGGGCCACCGGCCCTGATGGCGCCCATGGGCCGCTACGTCCGGCTGTCCGGTCGGGTGGGTTACCGCCAGGCCTTGGAGGCGATCCGGATGGAACTGGCCGACCCCATCTCGGACCCGGTGCTGTTGACCTTCGGCATGGCGGTGGAGGAGGGTACGGATCAGGTCTTACGCATCCTGTCCAGCCTCACGTATCAGATCGAGGGCGATCTGGCCCTGGCCGAACGGATCAAGACGGTCCAGACGCAGTCTCGCATCGCCACCTGGGCGGTCTTTGCCGTTCCCTACATCCTGCTGGTGTTCCTGTGCGCCACCCAGTCCTTCTACCGGCAGTTCTTTTCCGAGCCGGTAGGCCTGGCCGTCATGGCCATCGGCGTGAGCCTGTCGCTGGTCGGGCTGGTGTTCGCCCGCCGTCTGGGCCGACCCATCCCGACCACGGAGCGCGTCTTCGTGGTCTCTGAGTCAGCGGCATGAACGCGGCCCTGGTCTTGGCCGCCGGCTGTGCCGGCGCGGCGGTGGGTCTGCTCGTAGTTCAGGTGGTGAGGCCGAGACGTCAGGTGGTCCGCCGCTTCCTGCCCTATACGGAGGTGGCGCGGTCCCGACTCGGCGGTGAGATCGCCTTCTTCTCCCAACCGGCCGTCTACGGCGAAGCCACCCGGAGGGTCCTGGGACCGCTCGCCACCGGCCTGGGGGCGGCCATGGCCCGGATCCTGGGTCTGGGTGAGTCCAGCGACCTCGAGCGACGGCTACGCCAGGCCGGTTACCCGATGACCTCCGATGCCTATCGCCGTCTTCATCTCCGCTGGGCTCTGGGAGCACCGGTGGGGCTGGGCTGCCTCGGCCTGCTGACCAGCTCAGCCACCCTGACGGTCGGCTTCTTCCTGGCCGGAGCAGTGGTGGGCGTCCGGCGGACGCCGGATCGGCTTCGCTCCTCCATCGCCCGTCGCTCGGCCCGCCTGCGCAGCGATCTGCCGACCGTGGCCGCCATGCTCAGTCCGCGCATCGAGAACCGGAAGAGCCTGATGACGGCCGTGGCCGAGGTGGTGGCCGAGGGTTCGGGTCCGGTGGTGGGCGACCTGAACCGGGCGCTCAACCTGGTGGCGGCCGGCTATGGCGACGCGGCCGCCTTCGGCCTGCTGGCCACCGAGACGGCGGAGGAGGCGGCGGCCCGCTTCTACCGCTTCCTGGCCGCCGCCACCCGGGGTGGGATCGATCTGCCCAAGGCGCTGCTCGATCATGCCGACGCCTTACGTCTCCAGCGCCGGGAGGAGGTCGAGCGTTCCGCCGCCAGGAGGCAGATGTCAATGGTCCTGCCCGATCTCGTCTTCATGGCCCCGGTGCTGCTCCTGTTCCTATTGGCCCCCGTTCCGCGGCTGCTGTTCGGAGCGGGTTGAAGCCTCACGTTTACCGATCAAGCAAAGGAGAAAGTCACAATGAAGAAGGCTGTAGAGCGCTCCGGTTCAGGTGGCGTCGGAGGGTGGCTGGTGGTCCTGGCGATGACCACCATGACCGCTCTGGCTCGCTGGGGTGACCGGCCCTTACGGGACGAGGCCGGCAATGTGATCACGGACAACCTGGCCTGGATCGTCTTCGGGGTGGTGGCCATCGTGGTAATCGGAGGCCTGCTGGAAACCTTGGGCCGAAGCGTTGTTTCCTGGGTTTCCGGCCAGCTCGGCCTCTGAGAGCCAGTCATGGCGAGGGCGGCGCGGCCATGGGTAGGGGACGAGAGGGGCGACACTTTCATCGTCACGTTGCTGGCCGTGGTCATCCTGCTGGCCGTGGTCTTCATGGGCGCCAACCTGATTGTCGACCAGTACGGCCAGGGAGTTGTCCGCACGGCTGTGGACGAGGGGGCACAAACAGGATCGGTGCAGGGTGATCCGGCCTCAGCGGTGGCCGCTTGTCAGGCCAAAGAGGCTGAGGTCATGTCCGGCCTGCTTTCGGGCGGCCTCGGCCGGGACCTTCACCTGAACTGCCAGGTCCAAGGCCCCGAGGTCGTGGCCGTGGCGACGGGCACACTGCCGGGCTGGCTCCCAC
>Ga0307372_10006130_pt1 | contig 17750 bp, 15 predicted proteins | sample OX1MG_FD_202533 | JGI IMG/M metagenome (GOLD analysis project Ga0307372, IMG submission 202533) | Soil microbial communities from Risofladan, Vaasa, Finland - OX-1 | ecosystem: Environmental > Terrestrial > Soil > Coastal area > Acid sulfate soil | place: Finland: Risofladan, Vaasa | collected... | reverse complement strand
TTCGTCGAAGCCCTCGGATGACAGCTGACCGGACGGTGCCGGTGCCGACCTCCGTCCTCACGAGCACGGTGGGTTCGGGCAGGTCTACGGTAGCCGCCGAGATCAACGGCACCCTCTCCGACGTCGATGTCCCCGACGCCGGCGCGGGTCGGGGCCACCGCGCCCAGGCCCGTGTCGGCGGGGATCGAACCGGGCGGCCACGGCGGGCCCAGATCGCGGTCGAGCTCGAACAGGAGGTCGAGGCGTGGCTCCTCGCGCTTTCCGATGAGCTGTCCGGTCGAGCGGAACGGTACATCGACCTGCTCGTCGACGACGGCGTGCATCTCGACGAGCCCTCCACTCGACAGCTCCGCGGGAAGCTCCGGGAGCTGCGCTTCCACCTCGGTCGCCGGTAGACGAGGATCACGTGCTCCATGGCCACCGGCCGCAGGATCGTACCGCTCACCGTGTTCGTGAAGACGCGCCAGCGAGAGCGTCGGGAAGTCCAGCGGGCATGGAGCGCGATGCAGACCTGCATCGACGAGGGGCACACCGTGGAGGACGACGAACGACGCGCAAGACCTGGGACGAGGTGAATAGGGAGCGGGCCGACTCGCCGGCTCGCCGCCGCGGCGACGAGCGCGCTGAGCGGACGATCAGGCTCGCGGTGGAGATCCGCGAGCTCCGGGAGAAGCGGGGGGCTCAGCCAGCGCGAGCTCGCCGAGCGTCTCGGCACGACCCAGTCCGCCGTCGCGCGCATCGGGGCCGGCAACGTGTCCCCCAGCCTGCCGACGCTCGACAAGATCGCCGAAGCGCTCGAGGTCGAGCTCGTCGTGAGCTTCGTGGACCTCGACGATCGGATGGCCGGCTGATCGGCTACGGGTGCCGAGCCAGTCAGCACTCATCGTGCGTCGATGAGATTGCGGAGCTGGCCGTGCAGTAGGTCGGAGTTCGAGTACGGCAGACGCAACACCATCCGCCCCACCGGCTGCACGCACGTGTCCGGACCGTTGTCGATGGCCGTCGCCTCGGCGGGCATCGCAGCCGCCAAGCTGGTCGGGGCAACCCGACGTGCCCGATGTCGACCGACTCGGGATGTGGGTACGCAAGGTCATCCTCGGCCGACCCTCGAGGTGCACGACGATCGCTTCGGTGACGAGCTGGCCGGCCTCTTCGTGCGCATCGTCCGCAGGCCCGCGTTGCGGGTGCGACATCCCGGCCCACTTCGCCGGCGAGGGTCACCGTGCCGGTCTCGACCGGGTGCCGGAGCGGTCGAGGTGCGAGGATTGGGCGGTGACCACGTCGCCCGTCGAACTGATCCGCTCCCCGAAGCTCACCGACCGAGCGCCGTACGCGTACGCCGCGGTGGTGCGCGACGCGTCCCGACTCGTCTTTCACGGCGGGCGCCTGCCCCCTCGACGCAGCGGGCGCCACCGTGGCCGCTCGTGACGTCACCGGGCAGGCCGAACAGGTCATGGCCAACCTCGCGACGGCTCTCGAAGCCGCCGGCGCGAGCTTGGCCGACGTGGTGAAGACGACCGTCTTCGTCGCGAGCAGCCGACGCGAGGACCTCCACGCCGTCTGGAACGTCGTGCGCGGCGCGTTCGGCGACCACGACGCCCCGAGCACGCTGCTCGGAGTCGCCGCCCTCGGCTACCCCGACCAGCTCGTCGAGGTCGAGGCGGTCGCTGCCGTACGCTGAGTCGGGGCTGCCGCTCGTGCGACGCTCCCGGCCGTCTCCGGGGTCACGTGGAGCGGGGACGGACCTCGGCGTGCATGCGGAGGCCGCTCGGCAACCCGTGGACCCGCGCGCTCGTCCCGAGGGCGTCGATCGAGATGCGCGAGCCCGCGAGCGGCACGTTGTCGAGCGCGAGCGGCCCGATGTCGTCCGGTATGCGCGGTGCGAGCCAGACGACCCCGTCGGGGATCGCCGGATCGAGCTGGAGCAGGATCGTGCGCACGAGCCAGTGCGGTGTCGCCGAGGCCCACGCCTGGGGCGAGCACGAGGTCGGGTAGCGGACGGGGAGCTCGAAGTCGTCGTCCGCGAACCCGCAGAGCAGCTCGGGCAGGCGACCGCCGAAGGCCTCGGCGACGCGCAGCACCCCGCGCGCGATCGCGAGCGCCTCGTCGACGAAGCCGTAGCGCATGAGCCCGGCGGCGCCGATCGCGCTGTCGTGGGGCCACACCGAGCCGTTGTGGTAGCTCACCGGGTTGTACGCGCCCATGGACGAACCGAGGGTTCGCAGGCCCCACCCGGTGAACATCTCCGGACCGCTCAGGTGGACCGCGACCGAGGCCGCCTTGTCCGCGTCGACGATGCCGGTCCACAGGCAGTGGCCGAGGTTGGAGGTGAGCGCGTCGATCGGGCGCTTGTCCCGGTCGAGGCCGACCGCGAAGTGGCCGCGGTCCTCGAGCCAGAAGCGCTCGTTGAACGCGACCTTCAGGGCCGCGGCGCGGGCCTCGCACCGGGACGCGGTCGCCTCGTCGCCGGCGCCGCGCGCGATCTCCGCGCGCGCGCAGAGCGCCCGGTAGACGTAGCCCTGGACCTCGCACAGCGCGATCGGCGGCTCGGCGATCGTGCCGTCGGCGAAGTTCACGCCGTCGAAGGAGTCCTTCCACCCCTGGTTCGCGAGGCCCGCCGGTGTCGAGCGCGCGTACTCGACGAAACCGTCGCCGTCTCGGTCGCCGTACTCGTCGACCCACGCGAGCGCACGGTCCGCGTGGGGAAGCAGCCGCTCGATCAGCTCGGGTGACGCGCCCCATCGGTAGAGCTCGCCGAGCACCACGACGAACAGCGGCGTCGCGTCGATCGATCCGTAGTAGACGGAGCCGCTGCGTCGGTTGCCACCCGCGGCGATCCCGTGGCGGATCTCGTGGAGGATCTTTCCCGGCTCCTCCTCGCTCACCGGGTCGACCCGCTCTCCTTGGAGTCGCGCGAGCGTGAGCAGGATCCCCTCCGCGAGCGTCGGGTCGACGGCGAGCGTCATCAGGCCCGTGATGAGGGAGTCCCGGCCGAACAGCGTCATGAACCAGGGGGCGCCCGCCGCGACGACCGCACGGGTCTCGTCGTTCGGGTCGAATATGCGCAGTGCCCCGAGGTCGAGGACGCTCTGGTCGAACGTCGCCGCGAGACCCTCCTGGCCGGTCCTCACCCGCGGCGCCGACTGCTCCCAGGAGCGCAGGCGCGTCACGGGCTCCGAGTGCTCGACCGGCTCCCCGCAGCGGTAGCGCAGGTCGATCGGCTCGTCGTCGATCTCCGCACGGAACTCGAAGCATGCGCGCCACTCGCCGAGCGGCGGCACCGTCACGTCCATCGTCGCGCGGCGCAGGGTGACGACGGCCATCGGGGGGAAGTCGACGACGAGCCGGCGCGTCACGCCCCGGTGGGCGTTCGAGAACGTGAGCGTGGTGTCCTCTGCGCGCACCGTGTGCTCGCCGCGGGCCTGGACGCGACCCTCCTTCACCTCGAAGATGTGCGCGAAGTCCGAGTCGAGGTCGATCGCGATCGAGACTTCGACCGGTGCGTGCGCGAGGTTCCGCACGACGAGGTCCTCGCGCATGCCGTTGCCGACGAACCGGCTGCGCGCGACGAGGATCGTGCTCTCCGACTGTCCTTCGTGCGGAACACCTCGCGCGACGAACGTCGCCGCGAACGGGTCCAGCGGGACGACCGCGAGGTCCTGCAGCGGCTCGCCGTCGACGCGAAGCCGCCAACAGGAGACGAACCGCGTGTCGGCGTGGAACAGGCCGTGCGCACCTCCGGGCTCGATGTCGCCGCTCTGCGCCGAGATCGCGAACGAGTTCCCCTCGACGAGGGTCACCGCGCCGACGAGGCCGCTGACCGTCGGCTCGCCGGTGAAGGTTCGGGCGGTGCTCACCCGTGCCGAGCTCGCCGCGTCCGGCTCACGCGGCGCCCCGCATCGACGCGCCCGCGAGGGTCCCCGGGTGCCCGGCGAGCAGCCGCTCGTAGAGCGCGACGTGCTCGTCGACCATGCGCGTGGCGGAGAACCGCTCGGCGACGTGGCGCCGGCAGGCGGCGCGGTCGAGCCCGCCCGCGCGAAGGAGCGACCGCTCGAGCTCGGGCCCCGAGTCGCACAGGTAGCCGACGACGCCGTCGTCGACGATCTCGGGCGCCGCACCGAAGCGCGTCGTCACGACCGGCGTTCCGCACGCGAGCGCCTCGATCATCACCATGCCGAACGGCTCGGGCCAGACGATGGGATTCAGCAGGCACATCGCGTCGCCCAGCAGCGCGACCTTCTCGTCGCGCTCGACCTCGCCGACGTAGGTGATCTCGGCGGAGAGCAGCGGGCGCACCTGCGCGTCGAAGTACGCGATCTCGTCGGGCTCGCGCATCTTGCCCGCGATCCGCAGCGGGACCCCTGCGGCGCGCGCCGCGCGGGCGGCGGCGTCGACGCCCTTGCCGGGGTGCATCCGGCCGAGGAAGAGCGCGTAGCCACCGGCACCCCGGCCGACGGGGAACTCGTCGACGTCGATCCCGTGGTGGATCGTCGCCGCGATCTCGACGCCGATCGCGGTCGACGCCTGGTGGCGGGAGATCGCGATCACGGGGACGCGCGGCGCGATCGCCCGGTAGAAGTCGATGAGCTCCGGCCCGAACGGACCGTGGTTCGTCGTGACCACGGGCAGGCCGGGTATCGCGGCCGAGTAGAGGGGTCCGACGAGCGTGTGGTCGTGGACGATGTCCGATCCCGCGGCCGCGTCGTACGCGTGGATCACGTGACGGATCTCCGAGACGCTCCCGCCCGTGCCGATGCCGAGCGCTGATCCGAACACCCAGGTCCGCTCGACCGGGCAGGTGCTGTCCCCCGTCGTGCAGAGAAGGACGTCGTGGCCGCGGGCGACCAGCCCGCGTGCGAGCGTGTCGAGCACCGCTTCCGTCCCGCCGTAGCCGCCTGGTGGCACGGGAAGCCACGGTGGTGCGACGATCGCGATGCGCATATCGCACCTCCTCTCAACCATTCTCGCACGCGCACTGCCACGCGCGGCCTCGGCCGGCGGGCGGCCGCACCGTGGCGGGCCTAGGTCTCGCGGCCGGATCGCTCGCGGACGTCCCAGGTCACGCCCAGGTCCGTCGCGACGTCCTCGAGCGCGGCACGCAGGCGAGGCACGGCCTGCGGGGCCAGCGCGGCGGTGATCTCGAGGCGCGACGGGCTCGCCGTGTCCTGCGCGACGACCTGGCCGACGAGGTCGACGATGTTCCCCCCCGCGGCGGCCACCGCGCGGGCGACGCGGGCGACCGTCCCGGGCCGGTCCGCACCGCGCACCGAGATCTCGACGAGGTTGCCGAGGTCGAGGTCGTCCCCCCCGTCGGGGATCGGGCGCACGAAGAGCTGGAGCGCGAGCTCCTCGAGCAGCGGGGTGAGCGCCTCCTCGACCGCCGTGCCGTCCGAGATCCCCGGCGCCTCGAGCGCGAGCACGATCGAGAGCTGGCCGTGAAGGAGCGAGATGCGCGAGTCCTCGAGGTTGCAGCCGATGTCCGCGAGCGACTGGGTGACCGCCGCGACGACGTCGGGCCGGTTCGGCGCGACCGCGTGGAGCGTGAAGCGAGCCATGGCCAACGGTACCCGCGCGGCGGCCGGGCGCACGCCCGCCGCCCTCGTGGCGTGGTCGCCACCGGGGCCTCGATCGATCCTCGGTGGCGATGCCCGCCCGTCAGCCGGACGCGGCCGGTCGGGAGGTGCCGCGCTCCGCGCCGTCCGGCTCCCGTCCGTCGTCGCCGTCCGCGTCCGGGAGCCGGAGCACGAGCTCGGTGCCGATCGGCGCACGGCGGATGTCGAGCGTGCCGCCACGGCTCTCGGTCCGCTCGAACATCGTGCGCACGCCGAGATGCCCGGGGCGGCTGCGGACGCTCTCGAGGTCGAATCCCACGCCGTCGTCCCGGACCGTCGCGACGAGCTCGTCCCCGTCGTGACCGAGTCGGATGCGCACGTGCGACGCGTGCGCGTGGTGGCCGACGTTGCGGAGCGCCTCCTGGAGGACGCGGTACGCGGTGAGCTCGGTCGTGGGCCGCGACGTCCGCGAGCGCTCGTCGACGAGCTCGGTCTCGATCTCCGTGCCGAACGTCCCCTCCGCGAGGTCCTCGAGCGCCGCGTGCAGCCCGCCGTACTCGAGACTCGCCGGGTACAGCTCGAACACGAGCGAGCGCAGCGAGGTGCTCGCGCGGCGCAGCTCGTCCTCGACGCGCTGGATCTCGGCGGCGCTCGCCGGGTCGCTCTTCCTCCGCATGGCGCCGAGGCGCATGTTCACCGCGGCGAGCGCCTGGATCGTGTCGTCGTGGAGCGCCTCGGCGAGCTGCTTGCGCTGCGCGTCCTCGGCCTCCGCGAGGCGCACGAGCAGGCGTCGTCGCTGCTCCTCGGCGACGACGAGAGCCGTCACGTCGTGGACGATCATCGAGACCGTCGAGGAGCCGTAGCTCGCGACGGTTAGCTCGACCCACGTCCGCGGCGGGCCGACGCGGCTCGCGGGGTGGAGCTCGAACTTGCCGAGCGAGCGCGCGCCCCTGCCGGACGACGTCTCCGCTTCGCGGCCGAGCGCGGCGAGCGGGGGGAAGAGCGCCGCGAGGTCCTCGACGGTCCGCCCGACCTCGCCGGCGCCGATCCCGCAGATCCGCTTCGCCGCGGGATTGGACGTGACGAGCCGCAGCGACCCGTCCTCGCCGCTTCGGCGCCAGAGCAGGATCCCGTTCGGGCTGTGCTCCACGGCGCGCGCGTACATGCGAGCGCGCCGGTCGGATTCCTTGAGCGTGCTGATGTTGCGGACGAGCCGGATGGTCCCGACGACGGCGCCGCTCTCGTCGCGAAACGGGTTCGACACGAGCCAGAGCTCGACGAGCTCGCCGGACTTCCTGCGACCGACCGTGTCGACGCGCTCGACGGGGAGCCCTTCTGCCGCGAGCGCGAGCGCCTCGAGCGGCTCGGCGACCCGGTCCTCGGGCGTCAGCATCGTGATGTTGCGCCCGAGCGCCTCGGCCTCGCTGTAGCCGTAGACGACGGCCGCCGCAGGGCTCCAGTAGAGGATCGTCCCGTCGAGCCTGGTGCCGACGACTGCGAGGTCCGTCGTCGCGACGAAGCTCGCGAGATAGCGGCGCGCGAGGTCGTCGGCGTCCCGGCCGGGCGCCGGGCGCGCCGCACTGAGGAACGAGCCGTCGTCGCGACCGAGCGGGAAGGACGCCGCCTCGACGATGAGCACGTCGCCGTCGCGCTCGAGCGGCACGAGGCGAGTCGTCATCCCTCGCAGCGGGGCTCGCGTCGCCCGGTAGTTCACGGGCGGCACGCCGAATCCCGGCGCGGAGACGTCGGGGACGAGTGTCGGGTGGATCCGCGTCACGTCGGTGTCGAACGGCGCGAAGCACTCGCGCCACGCGACCTCTGCTTCGCGCACCGCGCCCGTGCGCTCGCAGGTCGCGAACGCGAAGCCGAACGGCTCGAGCACCGCTCTCAGCAGCGCGTCGAGCGATGCGCCGGCGTCATGTTCGTCGCTCGTCGCGCTCCTCCCGGCGTCGGTGGCCGTCCACCGACGCGTGCCGCCGGATCGTATCGGACCGGCAGGGTTGGTGCACGGCAACTGCCACCATCCGACCGGCCCACGACCGCGTCACTTCACCGCGCCGGCGAGCATCCCGCGCACGAAGTAGCGCTGGAACGAGAAGAACACGATGAGCGGCACGACGATCGAGACCATCGCGCCGGTCGCGACGATCCAGTAGTTCGCGGCGAGCGTGCGCGTCTGGTCGTAGAGGAAGATCGTCATCGGGAAGTGCGAGTACCCACCGAGGAAGACGAGCGCGACGAGCAGGTCGTTCCACACCCAGATGAACTGGAAGATCGCGAGCGACGCGGTCGCGGCCATGCCGAGCGGCACGATCAGGCGCCGGAACAGCAGCCACTCGCCGGCGCCGTCGATCCGTCCCGCCTCCACGAGCTCGGTGGGGATGCCCACGTAGAAGTTGCGCATGAGGAAGATCCCGAACGGCAGGCCGAACGCGACGTGGAAGATCACGACGCCGACGATCGTGCCGTAGGCGTTGAACCCGGAGAGGGAGCCGAATCCGTGGTAGAGCTGCACGACGGGGAGGAGCGCGACCTGCACGGGCACGACCATGAGCCCGACGATCGAGTAGAAGACGAGGTTGCGTCCGCGCCAGCTCCCGAAGACGAGCGAGTACCCGGCGAGCGCAGAGATCGCGGTCACGAGCAGGGTCACCGGCACGGTGATCTCGATCGAGGTCACGAGCGAGTCGAGCAGGCCGCCGGCGACGAGGCCCTGGTCGAACAGCGCCTTGTAGTTCGCGAGCGTGAGCTGCGAGGGCGCGGAGAACACGGTCCACCAGCCGGATACCTGGAACAGCCCTTCCGGGCGGAACGAGATGATCGCCATCGACACGGTCGGCACGAGCCAGAAGGCCGCGATCAGTCCGAGGAAGACGTCGAGCGCGAAACGCGAGGGCCGGAACCGGGAGCGCCGGCCGGGCTTCGGCGGCGCGGCGGGAAGCGTTGCTTGCGCGATGCCCACGAGTCCTCCTAGCCGTTCGACGGCTGCTTGAGCTTCTTCAGGTTCCACAGCATGACGGGGACCACGAGCAGGAAGAGGATCACGGCGATCGCGCTCGCGAGCCCCGTATGGATGCCGCCGGTGAAGCCGAAGTTGTAGATGGAGAGCGCGAGAGTGTTCGCGCCCTCCTGGGAGGAGCCCGGCGGCTCGTTCAAGATCACGTCGAAGACCTTGAGCACGTTGATGATCATCGTGACGAAGATGACCGTGAGCACGGGCGCGAGCAGCGGCATCGTGACGCGCCGGAACGTCTGCCACTCGGTCGCGCCGTCCATCCGGGCGGCCTCGAGCACCGCGCGGTCGAGCGACGCGAGGCCCGCCGCGAGGACGACCATCGCGAATCCGCACCAGATCCACAGGTACGTGACGATCATCGACATGTCGACGAGCGGCACGCTGAGAAGCGCCTGGGCGGTCTGTCCGACGGAGTTCGTCGGCGTCAGCGACTGCGTGCCGAGCCAGAAGACCCCGGTGAAGCCGGATCGGAAGTTCGAGGAGTCGATCTGGACGTGGTACGCGCCGGCGCGCACGTTCGTGAAGGCGAAGAGCCCGTGGCGGTCGCTCACGGCGCTGGCGACCGAGCTGCCGTTCGAGGCGAGCAGGGAGAGGCGGAGGTTCGGGAGCCCGTCCTCGTCGCGGAAGACCCCGGTGCGCGAGGCGGGGTGGCTCGGCGAGAAGTCCCGCCACACGAGGCCGGTGACCGCGCCGGGCTGCGCCTTCGGCAGCGTGGCGGGCTCCGCCTCGAGCACCTGCAGCGTCGCCGGGCTGATCCCGACGAGCCCGAGCCGGACCGTCCCGCCGGGGCGGACGACCGCGACGCTCCGCAGGTTCGAGCCGGGCGCGACGCGCACCCCGGACGACGCGAGTGACGCGACCGTCTGGCCCGCGGCCGTGTCGACGGGGTACGCGCCCGGGGGATTGAACCAGTCCGAGACCGTCTCGACGAGCGCGTTGAGCGCGCCGACGTGCGGGTTCAGGTCGAACAGCGAGCTCCACACGAGTGCCGACGCGGTCGTCGAGAACACGATCGGCATGATGATGATCGTCTTGAACGCCGTCGCCCACTTGATCCGCTCGGTGAGCACGGCGAACACCAGGCCGAAGAACGTCACGAAGAAGGGGAAGATCACGACCCAGATGAAGTTGTTCCGGAACGCCGTGAGCAGCGCGTCGCTCGTGAACAGGTTCTTGTAGTTCGTGAGGCCCACGAAGCTCGAGCCGGACTCGTTGAAGAAGCTGTAGCGGATCGTCGCGACGACCGGGTAGACGACGATGAGCCCGAGCCACACCGCGGCGGGCACGACGAACGCGATCGAGGTCCTGTTCCACTTGCGCTTCTTCGCGGCAGCGGGAGGCGTCGCGTCGGGTGCCTCCTGCTCACCGGGCATCGCGAGAGTCGTCATGCGCCCGCGTCCTTCCGAGGTGGCAAGGGTGCGGACGGCGAACCGCCCGCACCCTTGCGTCAAGTCACGTGGCTACTACTTTCCGGACTTCGCCCGTGCCGCGGTCGCCTGCGACTGCATCGTCTTCTCGATCGAGGTGACGTTCGCCGCAGTAGGCGTCTTCACGAAGTTCAACATGTCCTGCCACATCTGCGGCTCCCAGGTCCCCTGGAGGTCGTCGAGGCTGAACACGAAGCTCGTGGCCGTCGTGAGCTCCTGCGCGTCCGCGCGGGTCACCGCGTCGGGGTAGGCGCTGAGCGGCACCTTCTTGTTCGGCGACGTGAAGCCGCCCAGGTGCGCCCAGATCTCGCCGGGCTGGGCCGTCGCGATGTACTTCATCAGCGCCTTCGCCTGTCGTGTCGCGGTGAGCATCATCCCGACGTCACCGGCACCTTGCAGCGCGCCGCTGTTCACCGAGAACCCCTTCGGGGCCGGGAACGGGAAGAAGTCGTAGCAGGGCGTCTGCGCGGGGTTGGCCGTGCACGCGGCCCCGCCCTTGCCCTTGGTCCCCGCGTTGTAGTTCGGCGAGTTCCCCGTGATCTCCGAGGTCACGAAGTCGGCCTCGATCACCATCGCCGCCTGCGGCATCGTCCCTGCCTTCGGGAACACCTTGTCGACGCAGTCGGGGTACTTGTTCGCGAGCGACCCCTGCGTGCCGCCGAACAGGAACGACGGCGTGCCGACGAGGCCGCGCAGGACGTTGAACGCTCGTGTGACGGTCGAGTCGGTCCACGGGATCTTGCCGGTTGCGAGCAGGTTGTAGTTCCTGGCCCCTGCGGTCTTCAAGTAGACGTTCTGCCAGAGGTCCGCCACTGGCCAGCCGATGTCCGTGCACAACGAGAACGGGGTGACGCCGGCGGCGCGCAGCTCCGCCGCGTCCGCGAGCATCCCCTGCCACGTGGTCGGCGTGGAGGAGATCCCTGCCTCCTTGAACAGCGCCGGGTTGTACCACACCGTGTTCTTGTTGGCGGCCTTGAACCACACGCCGTAGAGCTTGCCGTTCACCGAGGCGAGCTCGTTCCAGGCGTCCCCGTAGTTGTTCTTGAGCGACCCGATCACCGGACCGAGGTTCTGGACCTTGCCCTGGCCCGCGAGTACCCGGAGCGTGCCCGGATCGGGGACGAAGGCGACCGCGGGAGGCTTGCCCCCGGACACCGCCGCTTCGAGCGCCGTGTCCATGTTGCTCCCCTTGCCGGAGTAGTTGACCGTGATCCCGGTCGACTTCTCGAACGGCTTGAGCGCGGCCTCGAACGCGGTCTGCTCCGTGCTCGTCCACTCCCCCCACACCGAGACCGAGCCGCCGATCTTGTGGGGTGCGGAGCGCGCGGCCGGTGGCACGCTCGAGGCCGACGAGACGCCGCCGAGGAGGCCGGCGACCACCGTCACCGACGTGAGCGCAGCGGCCGCCGCTGCGCCGGCGGTCCCGATCCTCGTGCGAAGCGTGCTGCGATGGGTTTCCCGTCCATTCATACGCGTAGCTCCTTAGCTGAGACGTCCCGACGAGTGGCTACAGGACCCGACGTTCCGGGTGGACCGACGCGTCGCTCATGGCCGCGTGGCTCATGTCGGCGCGAGGTGACTGTCGCCGCCCGATCGGGCGAGTGCCGGTACGGTCCCGGCGATTGCTGCCCTTCCCCCCCTGGCCCTCCTTTCCTGGCTCGAGGTCCTCGTCGCGAGGACCGCGCCCGCGCGCCGCGCGTGCGGCCGCGCGTGCGGCCGTGCGGTGCTCGCGCGAGTGACCACCTCGAGCGGCAGCCGCTGGCGGACGGGGCGCACGACCTCGCCGCGAACGAGCGCGCACAGCCGGTCCGCGCCGAGCGTCCCGGATCGCTCGAGCGGCTGGCGCACCGTCGTGAGGCCGAGCAGCGCGGCGGCGTCGATGTCGTCGTAACCGACGACGGACAGCTCGTCCGGGACCGCGACGCCGAGCCGGTCGGCGGCACCGAGCACGCCGATCGCCTGGGTGTCCGACGCCGCGAAGACCGCGCTCGGAGGAGACGGCCGCCGGAGCAGGCCTTCCGCGAGGAGCTCCGCCGAGTGCGCGCCGTGCGGGCCGTTGCGCACGAGTGACCGGTCGTAGTCGACGCCCGCCCCGTCGAGCGCGGACCGGTAGCCGGCGAGCCGGTTGCGGGCGGACCGGTTGCCGACTCCCTCGTGCCCGACGTCGCCGATGAAGCCGATCCGCCGGTGGCCGAGATCGAGAAGGAGCGAGGTCGCGATCCGCCCGCCCGCGGCGTCGTCGGCGACGATCCGGTTCACGCCGGGTGCCTCCGAGTCGATCATGACGAGCGGTATGCCCGCGCCGCCGAGCGCGGCGAGCTGGGTCCGAGGGACCGGCGCCGAGACGATGAGGACGCCGTCGGCGCGGTGCCGCGCGGTCAGCGACTCGAGGTGGCGGTCGCGCTGCTCAACGGTCTCGACGTTGAACACGACCGTGTCGTACCCCTCGGCGTCGAACACGGTCATCGCACCGGCGAGACGCACGACGACCGAAGGACGGGTCAGGTACGGCACGACGATGGCGATCGTGCGCGGGCTCCCCCTCGAGAGGCTCGCCGCGAGGTGGCTCGGTCGGTAGCCGAGGGCGGTGATCACGGCGAGCACCCGCGCCCGTGTCGTCGCGCTCACGCTCGCGCTGCCGTTCAACACCCGCGACACGGTCCCCGTGCCGACGCCGGCGGCGCGTGCGACCTCGCCGATGTTGACGCTTCGCGCCACGTTCACCGACCCCCCACGACACCGCCCGGCACGTGCCCCCCGGCACCCGCACCTGTGGAATCGCTTCCACCGCTACTTCTACTCCCGCCCTGCGCCGCAGTCAACCGGTCCGCGGCCGGGCGGCGCCGTCCCACGCGCGATCGTGGCGGACGTCGCGACGGTCGCGATCGTCAGGGAGCGCCCGGCTCCTCGGTCATCCGGTACCCGACGTTCGCGACCGTCTCGATGACCGGGGGATCGCCGAGCTTGCGCCTGAGGCGGCTGACCGTGACGAGCACGGCGTTCGTGAACGGGTCGGCGTGCTCGTCCCAGACCTGCTCGAGTAGGGCTTCGGCGCTCAGCACGGCGCGGCTCGTGCGCATGAGCGCCTCGAGCACGCCGAACTCCTTCGCGGAGAGCTGGACCGGCCGGCCGTCGCGCGAGACCCGGTGCGCGAGCGGATCGAGCTCGATGCCCGCGGCGCGCAGCACGTTCGGGCGAGCGCTCGGCTGGCGCCGCGCGAGCGCGTGCACCCTCAGCACGAGCTCGGGGAAGTGGAACGGCTTCGCGAGGTAGTCGTCGGCGCCGAGCCCGAGGCCGCTCACGCGGTCGTCGGGCGTCCCCGCCGCGGTGAGCATGAGGACCATCGCCCGTTGCTCGCGCTCGGTGATCGAGCGGCAGAGCGTGTCGTCGTGGATGCCGGGCAGGTCCCGGTCGAGCACGACGACGTGGTACTCGTTCAGGTCGATCTTCGCCGCCGCGTCGTGGCCGTCGTGCGCGACGTCCACGGCCATTCCCTGGTCGCGTAGGCCCTCGGCGATGACCTCGGCGAGGCGCGTCGAGTCCTCGACGACGAGAACCCTCATGGCTGCGCGCCGCCGCCGGTGCCGGGCGCGACCGCCTCCGCGACCGCCGCCGCGAGCGGAAGCTCGATCGTCACCCGGAGGCCGCCGCCGTCGCGCGAGTCGAGGCGCAGGCTGCCGTCGTGCGCCTCGGCGACGGCGGAGACGATCGAGAGACCGAGGCCGGTAACTGTTCACGTCCCCGGATGTCATCGGGCGGGTCTGTGACCAGCGCGTTCGCGAAATCGCACGGATGTTGCTTGACTTGCGGGCGTGCCAGAGCAGCCGGGAGGCAGCAGCGAGCCGACCTATGAGGAGCTGAAGGAACGCAACGCCGTGCTCGAGGAGCTCGTTGCGACCCAGCAGTCCCTCATCGCTGAGCTCGAAGCTCGCCTGGCGGAGCTCGAGCGCCGCATCGGTCGCAACCGGCGCAACTCCTCGATGCCGCCTTCTGCCGAGGGCCTTTCAAACCCGCCCGTCCAGAACCGCGCCGAGCGCCGTGGCGCGAATCGCAAGCCGGGAAAGCAGCCGGGCGCGGAGGGAAGGCACCTCGCCCAGGTCGCCGAGCCCGACGAGGTCATCGTGCACGGTCCGGGCGTCTGTGTGGGCTGCGGTGCAGATCTTGCCGACGGTGAGCTCGTCGACGTCGAGATCCGTCAGGTCTTCGGACACCCCACAGGTCCGGCCTCAGGTCACCGAGCATCGCCTCGAGCGCCGGAGGTGCCGCTGTGGCGTGAGCGCGAAGGCGGTCCCCCCGCCCGAGGCGACAGCCCCTGGCTGCTACGGGCCCCGGGTCCGCGCCCTTGCCTGCTGCCTGGCGGTCTACCAGCACCTGCCCTATGAGCGCATGGCCGAGCTGTTCTGTGACCTGCTCGGCATCGAGATCTCCGTCGGCGCGCTCGCCCAGATGGTCATGGACGGCGGCGGTCGGCTCGGGGTGTTCCTCTCGGTCGTGAAGGACCTCCTGAGACAGGCTCCGGCGGTCCACTTCGACGAGACCGGCGCCCGGGTGGAAGGCTCGCTGCACTGGGTGCACGTCGCATCGACGACGCTGCTCACCCTGCTCGATTGCCACAAGCGACGGGGAACCAAGGCGATCGACGCGATCGGCGTGATGGCAACGATGCAAGGCGTCGCGATCCACGACGGCTGGAAGCCCTATCGCACCTACGACGTCGTGCACGGATTATGCAATGCGCATCACGTCCGCGAGCTCGAGGCGATCGCAGCAGCAGCGCACCAGGAATGGGCCCGCGAGATGATCGATCTCCTCCACGAGGCCAACGACGTCGTCGACAAGGTCAGGGCCGACGGCAAGGATCACCTCTCTCGAGCGACGATCCGACGGCTTCGTCGCGCCTACGACGCGCTTGTTGAGAAGGGCCGAGCGGTCAACCCCACCGTCGTCCCCGGCACGCGCCACGGCATCGACAAGGACGCCCACAATCTGCTCGCTCGCCTCGAGGCCTACGCCGACGACGTGCTGCGCTCCACGACCGACCTCAACGTGGGCTGGTCGAACAACCAAGCCGAGCGCGACATCCGCCTCGTGAAGCTCCAGCAGAAGATCTCCGGGTGCTGGCGGACCCTCGACGGCGCGCGGACCTACTGCGCGATCCGGAGCTACATCTCGACCATGAAGAAGCAGCAGCACGACGTCCTCGCCGGGCCGCAGCAGCTGTTTGTCGGCGAGCTCTGGCTCCCAGACGCAGCCGGCCGGACCTGACCGGCTATAGCTGGGCTTCCTCAAGCCGTCGGGGGACGTGAACAGTTACCGGCAGGGAGGTACTTGCGGCACGACGCGCTCGCGGCCGCGAACTCCCTCGACGCCGGGTCGACTCCTGACGCGCCTGCGTCGATCTGGATCTTCACGCCGTTCCCGCTGCTCGAGACCGACGGTTCCGGGAGGATCGCGACGCCGTGCGAACGCATGCACGAGGCGAACCTCACGGCCGCTTCGTACAGCGTGCCGGCCTTCGAGCCGCTCGCCGCGGGCGCGCTCGTTGTCGTGGTCGTCGTCGTCGACCCGAGGCTCGCGACGCCGGCCGCCGGCCCTCCGCCGCACGCGGCCGCGAGCGAGGCGATGCCACCGAGCGCCGCCAGGATCGTGAGCGTCCGGGCGCGCGGCCGCGACGTGCGCGTCGCTCGTGGGTCCGCGGTCGGTGTCTCGAGCGCCATCGCACCACCCCCGTCGTCCGGGCGCACCGCGGCGCGGGCCGAGGCGCTCGCCATCTGAATGCTCACCAACATGCGTAGACCCGGCGACCGCCGCGGCGATGGGGCCGCGGCGGTCGCGACGCGACGGGGCGGAGCCGGCACACGGGAACGGGACCTGGCGCCAGGTGACGGCGCACGCCGTCGACCGACCCGTCGGGCCCGCGCACCACGCTCCACCTCACGGGCCACGTATACGCGGCCGGCGATAACAACGGCATAACGGCGGGACGCCGCGCCGACTGCGGCCGGGAGCGTCGCGTGCGCGCCCCGGCAGGCCGCGGCCGCCGGCGCGCCCTCGCTCGCAGTCGCCGGGTCCCTACACTCCAGGGCGTCTGGGGCACTGTGCTCCGGCACGGCCGCCGCGACGGCGGGCGCGCACACGGGAGGTCGTCGGGGCGATGGTTGACCACGGACGTGGGCCGTCACGTGCTCGCCGGCGCCCTCCGACGGGCGTGCTCGTGCGACGCTGGGTCGCGCTTCTCGGCACCGCCGTGGTGGTCGCGTTCGGCGTGCGCGCCGCGACCGGAGGTGGCGGCCCCGCCGCCCCGACGCGCGCCGGCACGGCGGCGACGCGCGCCGCCCCGACGCGCGCCGGCACTGCGGCGACGGGCGCGCACGCACCGGCCGAGCACCTCGCGGTCCTTCTCGCTCCGTGGCATCTCGGCGCCCCGGTGTCGCGCGCGGTCGTCGTCCCGTACGGCAGCGGGCTCGCCATCCTCGGCGGGCTCGCGACCGGCGACACGTCCACGTCCGACATCTGGACCGTCGACGTCGCGAACGGGTCGACGACGCGTGCGGGATCCCTCTCGTCCGCCGTGCACGACGCGGCGGGCGCGTTCGTCGACCACCGCGCGTTCGTGTTCGGCGGCGGCTCGTACTCGACGGTCGCCACGGTCCAGGCGTGGTCGCCTCGGGCCGCGAGCGCAGTGGCGGCCGGCTCGCTCCCGGCGCCCCGCTCGGACCTGTCTGCGACGGTGCTCGCCGGGCGGGCGTACGTCGTCGGCGGCTACGACGGCGCCGCGCTCGAGTCGTCGATCCTCGAGACCTCGGACGGAGTCCGATTCCGCCAGGTCGGCCGGCTCGTCCAGCCGGTCCGTTACGGCGCGGTCGTCGCCGCCGCGGGCGACGTGTGGGTCGTCGGCGGCGACACCGGGGCGGGGCAGAACAGCGCGAGCAGCCAGACGAGCGACATCCAGCGCTTCGACCCGCGGACCGGCCGGACTGTCGTGGTCGGGCACCTCCCGGTCACCCTCGGGCACGCGAGCGCGGTCGTGCTGGGCGGCGAGATCTACGTTCTCGGGGGGCGCACCGGAACGGCGCTCTCGAGCCACATGTGGCGCGTGAACCCGAAGACCGGAGCGGTCGCCGCGGCCGGCACGCTCCGCTATCCGAGGAGCGACGCCGGCGCGGTCGTGCTCGGCGGCCGCGCGTGGCTCGTCGGCGGGGAGACGACCGGGCCGCTCGCGCCCCTCGACAGCGTGCTCGAGGTGAGGCTCGCTCCCGACGCCGCAGCGCACGTGACCGCGTAGGACGCGCCGGTTCTGACCCGGTCGCGCCGGAACCGGATCGCGGCCGTCCGGTAGCCTGCGTCCGACGGGCAGGTCCCGAGGGACCGACGCGCAGCGCCCGCGAGCCGAGGAGGACGAAGTGGAGTACCGGCAGCTCGGGAGCAGCGGGCTCATGGTCTCGAGCCTCGCGCTCGGGACCATGAGCTTCGGAGGACGAGGCGGCTTCGCTCAGGTCGGGACCTCCGAGGTGGACGAGGCTCGGCGGATTGTCGACATGGCGCTCGACGCGGGAGTGAACGTCGTCGACACGGCGGACATCTACTCGCTCGGGCGCTCCGAGGAGATCGTCGGCGAGGTGCTCGCGGGCCGACGCGACCGCGTCGTGCTCGCGACGAAGGCGAGGTTCGCGCTCGACGGCGGACCGAACGAGGGCGGGCTCTCGCGCGGCTACCTCGTGCGCGCCTGCGAGGCGAGCCTCCGCCGGCTCAACA
>Ga0307372_10006126_pt1 | contig 17756 bp, 17 predicted proteins | sample OX1MG_FD_202533 | JGI IMG/M metagenome (GOLD analysis project Ga0307372, IMG submission 202533) | Soil microbial communities from Risofladan, Vaasa, Finland - OX-1 | ecosystem: Environmental > Terrestrial > Soil > Coastal area > Acid sulfate soil | place: Finland: Risofladan, Vaasa | collected... | reverse complement strand
AGTTCGGTAGTAATCACACCGGCAGTTGCGCGTCCCTTCTGTGGATACTGGCTGAGTGGCACTTTCTTGCCCAGACCACTTTCAGTCAGGACGAACAGGCTCAAGGGGTCGCTTGCCGTATTTTGCTGCTCGCTATCAAGGTAGCTCGCGCTGACTACTTTCGCGTTTGGAGCAAGTATAATGCAGGCAACTCCCTGGCCAACGCGTCCCTGAGCGCGCAGGTTCTCATCACTGAATCGCAGTGTCTGCGCGTTGTCGGTCGTTACGAAGTATTCGCCTTTTCCCTGGGAAATGAGCGCGGCAACGATTGCATCGCCCTCGGCCAGTTTCATGTCCAGCAGCCCATCAGTATCCGCCGTCTTATAATCGCTCAAAGGAGACTTTTTGACTTTGCCCAGCTTGCTGAAAGTTACAAGGTAGCGGTTTTCGTCAAACGATTCGAGCGGCAGCAATGCCAGGACCTCTTCGCCCTGGGCCAGTGTCAAGAGCTTGCGAATAGGTTCGCCCTTAGCCGGACGGGTCGCCTGCGGTATGCGATGGGCGGCAACCTGGAAAACGCGCCCCGTGGAGCAGACGCAGAGCACATAATCCTGCGATGTAGACAGGACAACCCGGCGCAGTTGTTCATCGCCGCGCACGGTTGTATACGTCGCATCTCCATTTTTACCCCTGGGCGCATAGGCATCCACCGGCAGCGCCTTGACAGCACCAGCACGCGTATAGGCGATCACGAGAGGTTCGCGCTGGTGCAGACTGACCACTTCGGTAACGGGAGCGTGTGCCTGCCCCTCCGTTTCGATGATGGTGCGTCGCTCATCGCCGAACTGCTTGATAAGTTGCTGCATCTCTTTTTTGAGCAGAGCGATCAAGGCTTCGCGGTCGGCCAGCAGGTACTCCAGTTCGCTGATTCTGGCCTGGAGTTCCTCTTTTTCTTTCGCGTATTTACTCGCATCCAGGCGCGTCACCTGGGCCAGGGTCATGGAAGCAATCACCTCGGATTGTAAGGGCGTCAGCTTATAGATGGTCTCGATCTTTTTGCGCGCCTCGGCACGATCTTCGGCCTGCTGGAAAATCTTCACGATGCGCTCGGCATTGGCAGCGCCGATTATCAGCCCCTCCACGACATGCAGGCGCTCGCGCGCTTTGCGCAGATCGAACTGCGCCCGGCGCGTGAGCACATCTACCTGGTGAGCGTTCCAGTAGTTGAGCAGTTCGAGCATGCCGACCTGTTTGGGATGGCGTGCTGCCTGCATGGATTCGCCGAAGAGGAAAACCATCTGGAACGATTGCGCGATCTGCAAGTCAGTTTCGCTGAATAGCAGGGAGAGCACCTGCGCGGCGTCGGCATCTTTGCGCAGTTCAAGTACGATGCGCGTGCCTTTTTCGGTATCGCTTTCGTCGCGCAATTCGGGTAGCAATCCTTCCAGCTTGCGCGCGTTGATGGCTTTGACAATCGAGGCTTTGACTTTATCGCGGCCAATGGGCGGTATCTGTGTAACCACCAGCAAGCGATTGCGCGGCGTTTCTTCCAGGCGCACCTCGGCGCGCACAATGATGCGCCCTTTGCCCGTTGACAGGTAATCTTTGATGCCATCGATGCCCATGACACGCCCGCCCTGGCAAAAGTCCGGCCCCTGCACGTAGGCCATTAGTTGTTCAACGCTCATTTGCGGGTGATCTAACAGGGCGATACAGGCGCGCATCACTTCTGTAAAGTTATGCGGCGGGATATTGGTGGAAAGGCCTACGGCAATACCGCTTGAAGGATTGACGACGGGCGGGATTCTACCCGGCAGATAATCGGGTTCCTGCACTTTGGGGTCCTGCTTATAGGTCGGATGTAGAGGGACGGTTTCGCGTTCCATATCGGCCATCAATGCTTCGGCCAGGGGCGCGAGGCGCATTTCCGTATAGCGATAAGCGGCGGGCGCGTCACCATCTTCACTGCCCATATTGCCCTGGCCCTCGATCAAGGGATAGCGCAGTGTAAATGGCTGGGCCAGGCGCACGGCAGCATCATAAACCGAGGCGTCACCGTGAGGATGATAGTTTCCCAGAATAAGGCCAACAACTTCCGCGCTTTTCACTGTTGGACGGTTAGAGAGGAAACGCGCATCTCGCATACCACTCAGAATGCGCCGCTGCACGGGTTTCAGGCCGTCGCGCGCGTCGGGTAAGGCGCGATCAGTAACTACCGAGAGGCCATAGGTGGCAAATGCCTGGGATATGACAACAGAAAATTCTTCCTCGCGAATAGTGCCAACTTCCACGGTGTTTTCTGTACTTCGAGCCATGCTTATACATCCAATTCCCTGATCTTGCGCGCATGATCCGCCAGGAATACGCGGCGCGCCTCAGCGTTTTCATCTTCCATCAATTCACCGACCAGCTTCGCGGCCAGCACGCCATCTTCCATCGTGACGCGCTTAAGAGTGCGGTGGCTCGGTTCAAACATGGTCTCGCGCAACTCCCTGGCGTTCATTTCGCCCAGACCTTTGAAGCGTTTGAATTCAAGGTCCTGCGCATCCTGCCGCGTTTTCAGGAATTGCAAACGTGCCTCGTCGTCGAGCAACCACGTCGTCTTGCCCCTGTACTTCACCGAGTACAATGGTGGGCAAGCAATGAAGACATGCCCGCGCTCGATAAGGTCGCTGAACTCCTGGTAGAAAAGCGTGAGCAATAGACATTGGATATGCAGGCCATCTACATCAGCATCCGTCGCGATAATCACACGATGAAACTTCAAACGACCGATATCAAAAGAGTCACGCGTGCCGGTTCCGAGTACGTTAATGATGGTGCGTATCTCTTCGTTTTCCACGATACGTTTCAAATCGGCCTTGGCCACGTTGAGCGGCTTGCCTTTCAGCTTCAGGACAGCCTGGAAGTCGGAGAAACGTCCCTGACCAGCACTTCCGCCGGCGGAGTCCCCTTCAACTATGAACAATTCGGCTCGCGAGGGGTCGTTGGTATTGCAGCGCAAAAACTTCTTCGAGAGCGTGGTATCGATCAATTCGCCATTTTTCTTGTTGCCCGCTCGCGCCAGTTCTTCCACCAGTTGCGCCTCGTTGCGAGCTTTCTGCATTTGCAGGATGCGTTTGAGCCAGTCTTTACCCGCGGAGGTGTTGCGCTCAAACCAGTCTTTCAGACCCTCGTCAGCCACGGAACGCACAATACCCTCGACCGGCGCGTTGTTCAAACGATCTTTAGTCTGCCCCTGAAACTGCGGATTGACGAGTTTCACGGAGATCACGACGTTCAGCCCCTGCTGGATGACCTCCGGCTTAAACCCATCTTTCTCGCGGCTCTTGATCACGCCCCACTTCAGCGCGTAATCGTTGACAACTTTGGTGAGCGCGGCTTTGAAACCCGTCTCATGTACTCCGCCATCCCGCGTGCGCACCGCATTCGCGTAGCTATACATGGTAATTTTATAGCCGGTGGTTGGTTGCAGCGCGACCTCCACCTGCACTCCGTCTTTCTCTCTGGCAATGCCGATCACCTGCTTGAAAAGAGGAGCGTTCGTACCAGTAGCCAGTTCGCGCGCGTAGTCTGGAAGGCCCTCGCGCGAGTAGTAGATACGCTTGATCTGCTGTTCAGTATCATCATCCCAGGCATCCAGGTTAAAGGTAACACCACGATTAAGATAAGCGGCAGCCTTCAGGCGACTCTCAATCGCTTCGAGCGAGTAGTAGGCATCAGCGTCGAAAATGCCGCGATCATATAACCAGCGCAGACGCGTACCATGTAACTTTGGATCGCATAACAACACTTCATGCGGTAGAGCCGTGCCGCGACTGAAAACCTGCCGGAACTCCTGGCCGTCTTTCCAGATCGTCAATTCAAGCTTTTCCGAGAGCGCGTTGATTACGGTTGAACCCACACCATGCAGTCCGCCAGCCGTCTTATAGACCCCCTCTTCAAATTTACCGCCTGAGTGTGGAACCGTGAGAATAACCGTCGCGGCAGGCAAATATTCTCCCTGGTACAGCATCACGTCGAAAGGCATACCTCTGGCCTCGTCACGCACCGTCACCCAACCTTCGCGGTCAACACTCACCCAGATGTTCTTGCCGTAACCAGCAACCGCTTCATCAACGGCATTATCCAGCGCTTCCCAGATCAGGTGCAACAATCCCGTCGCCGAAGTCGAGCCGATATACATACCCGGCCTGTGGCGAATAGCCGCGATACCTTCGAGCACTTGAATATCGGCAGCTGAGTAACTTGTAGTGGACTGCTTCTTTGCTTTTGCCGCCGGCTTAGGCCCGCTTACAGGCGCAGCTTCCTTCGACGCATTATCTTCGTTCGGTTTTTTTGTGTTAAATAGTGAAAGTTGCCCTTGCAACTCTTGATCTTCTTGTATCGTGGTGGATAATTTGGCAGACCGCGCCATACTCCTATTCCCTCTTTTCACCTGGCTATTCACGTGTATTCAGCATACAGTGTTCTATTCTTCCTGTCAATAGCAATTTCGGTCAATTGTTCTACTCCCACAATGATGCTGGTTTGCCTCACCCTGAGAAGAAGGCGCGCAAAAAGCGTGATGCGAAGCATAATCGAGCGAGACCGCGCTCCACGCCAACCCAGATCGTGGAGCATCGGCTGCTGAATTGCCAGGAGACCAACCAAAGGGGTAAAGGAGAAGCCTACATCGGTGCGAATGTGCGTGGAGTCGCCTCAACTAACAGCATCGGAACGAGCAAGACGTTGAAATCCCGCCTGCTGGTAATCTCGAAGCCGGCTGCCGACAACGTGCGAGCGGTATCGCGGTTCCAACGGCAGTTGCCATTCACCGCCCGCGAGATCGGCGTCATGATCGTCTGCACTCCAGCCAGAAAAGCGTTACGCGAGCGCACATGTTCGAGCAGGTAGAGCGTGCCAGCAGGCTTCAGCACGCGCAGAACTTCGCGGAAGCCGCGCAGGGGATCCTCAACGGAGCAGAAGACCAGCGTAACGACGACGCTGTCAAAGGTAGCGTCAGCGAACGGCAAGCTTTCGGCGGAGGCTTGCGTGAGATGAATGGGGACGCGCGCTCGCCTGAGATGATTGTTGGCATAACGCAGCATGGCGGCATCCGGCTCGGTCGCCTCGACGCGCTCGACCCTGGCTGGATCGTAGTAGGGGAAGTTCAAACCGTTGCCAGCGCCGACTTCCAGGACGACGCCCGCGGCCTTGCTCGCCGTTTTTTGACGCAAGGACCCCATGAAGTAGCTTTCGGCTACACCGCGAAACAGCGCTTCGTAAAGCGCGGAAAAGATGGGATGGTTAATCCTCGTTCGTTGATCGCTATCCTTGATTTGGCTCATCATTTCTCTCACTAAACAGGTTATGCTTGCTGGCACATGCGCGCTTTTGCGCCTTGGATCGGGCACCCGAAAAGTGGGGCCAGGACACAGAGATCGAACACGCCGGCCAGGAATGGCACAAGCCCCACAACCGCAAGGATGGTTCCCACGACAGCGCTTCCTGCCGTAAGCAAGTAGACACCGGCCCCGATGATCGCCAGGCCAGCCACAATACGAAGAACGCGGCCAGGGCCGCTCGCCATAAATCGAATGAATGTCATTGGTTTCTCCTTCTGCCTCTACAGGCAGCGATGCTCATTTCTGAAATCGACACTTACTGTTGAATACGCTGTTTCTTCCTATGCTTTGCCACCAGGGAATCAAACGTTTGCTGCTCTCGCTACTTCTGCTCCTGCTGGTCGAGGATCGCCTGACTGATGCGCCTGGACAGATCGAGGATCGCGTCACGCGAAAGGGCAGGTCGCTGCTCCTGTCGCAGGTGCCGCTGCACCTCCACGAGGCTGGCATACAGCGGTGGACACGACGTGCAGTGCTGGAGGTGATCCTCGAGCGACTGGATGCGTTCCTGGTCGAGGTCGCCGTTCATGTAGTCCGACACCATCGATCGCGCTTGCTGGCAGGTGAGTTCACGCATCATCCTGCTTCTCCTTTCTCCGGCCTGGAGATGACCCTTTCTCCCCTGGTGAGAGCTGCTCTGCCTGGGCAGCCTCGTCCAGCAGCGTGACGAGCGCCATGCGCGCTCGTTGCAGGCGCGACTTGACCGTCGCGAGAGGAGCATCCATCAAAGTAGCCACTTCGGTCAACTTCAGTCCATCTACCTCGTGAAGCAGCAGCGTGGCGCGATAGCTCGCCGGGAGTCGCTGTAATGCTTGTTCGATGATCTGCCGGCTCTCGAGGGCCAGTACCACACGTTCGGGATCCACACTGTAGCGTTCATCGGCCCAGAGCTGATTGACGCGCGAGAACTCGACCGTGCGTTCGCGCACCTGCCTGCGGCGCAACTGGTCCCGGCAGGTGTTGAGCGCGATACGATAAAGCCATGTGGCAAAGCTTGCTGCGTTCCGAAACGTATTCAGGTGAGCATATGCGCGAATAAATGTCTCCTGCGCTGCATCCTCGGCCTCCTGGCTGTTCCCAAGCAAGCGCAGCGCGAGACCATAGATGCGGTCGGTATGACGAGTGACCAGCGTGGTGTAGAGCGAGGTATTGCCTGCCAGCACTCCGTCTACCAGCGTCTGGTCATCAAGCTCACTTTTCTCAAGCGTAGAAGTATGATGCTCATCGTTCATGTCTATACTATCCATCGCCCACTCACTCGCGTGAAACCACGTTTCGTTTCTCAGCTTTCACGTCTAGTTAGACGCAGCATGCCATCAAAAAGATGCACGATCCGGTTGAATCTGCTTGCGGAAGTTCAGCGAATTGCGGAAGACGTCTGCTTTTACTCTCTGATCCGTACCTGGGTTTTCCTCCCAGGCGTAGAAACAAAGAGGAGTTTTGAACCTGCCTACGGCTCAAACTCGCTGTGCTCTCCCAAGGCCCACAGTTTCGCCCAGGCGAGCATGTGCGATCCCGAAGGAGGCAAGCTCCAGGTGTAGGGTTGGTCATGATCGCTACCTGCACCAAGCTCTACCTCCAACCGTCTCACTTCGATCAAACTCACACAGTGCTTGTCGTAGAGTTGATCTACAGTGATGGCGGTCGAAAGCAAACCCTGGTTGGCCCGACACAGCATCTCCTCCATCTGCTCTGGCGAGGTGGTTAAAAACACGCGGACGTTCTCCTTCGGCATACAACGATACATATTCAACAAGCCCAGCACCTGGTGAAACGAGGTGAGCGGGCTTGACTTCCAACGCCACATGGCTGACTCGCTCCCCCATATGGCAATTCGATAAAAGAACATATGACACCTTGCTTTCATTGGCAGCACTGAGAGCGACCAGCACCGGGCATCTCCTCTTGCTGTTCAGCGTTCATACTTGTGACATGAGCAGGCCATAGTTCAATGGTGGTAACCTGGCCCTGGATAGCCTGACATGTAGGGTTCATTCAGCAACCAGCACTGTAAATTTTGTTGTAACACGAGTTAGACGAGTAGCAGAACTGTTTTTAGAGGGGAGAGTTGTATCCCAATTGGTGAAGCCGAGGTTTTTCAGTCGCCTTACAGGCTATTCTCGACGCGCTGCAAAAAATCAAGCACCGTCTGCATATACCGTTCAGACTCTTCAACGTGTGCCAGGTGAGAGCTATTTTGCAGCAGCACCCATTCTGAACCAGCAATACCCGTGCGCAAGATTTCGTTGAGGGCGGGAGTGGACTCGTCGTACAGGCCGGAAATAATCAGGGTAGGCACGCGGATTTCAGGCAGCCGTTCAGTACGATCCCAATCCTTAATCACCCCGATAATGTGGAACTCGCTGGGACCATTCATGTAGTTATAGACATAACCGATCTGGTCGAAGGCGCGTTGTACATACTCTGGTAAGGGTTTCACACGGCAAACATGCCTGTCATAGAATACCTGCACAGCCTGTAAGTATTCTTCGCTGTCGGTTGTGCCTGCTTCCTCGTGGCGTATAAGCGCGGCATTCACCTCCGCTGTTAATTGCTCGCGCAGGCGGCTGGCCTCGGCTACCCACATCGGTATACTGGACGTGGTATTCGCCAGGATCAGGCTTACCAGACCGGCAGGTTGCCGCAGCGCGTACTCTTGCGCGAGCATACCTCCCCACGACTGTCCCAGGATATGCACGCGTTCAAGCCCAAGTTCGTCACGCACCGTCTGCAACTCGTCGGCGAAACGCGCCACATAGCAGAGCGCGGGATCGTCGGGTTGATCCGAGCGGCCACAACCCAGTTGATCGTAGAAGATGACACGGCGCGTATCGCTGGCCAACGCTTCCAGGTTCTCCAGGTAATCATGAGGCGCGCCCGGCCCGCCATGCAGAATCAGAAGCGGCGTTTTCTCTTCTGCTCCGCCGCCGCCAACCATACGATACCAGACACGATATCCGTCTACTGGAATATAGCCCTCACGCGTGTGCAGACTCATCATGATTGTTCCTTCTTCGTCGCCGCGTGATTGTCCATGAAAGCAGCAAGATACGCCACCGGATAGTTACGAATTTCGCCCTTCTCAATACTTTCCTTTGTCATCCGTTCAACCTCGACAAAGGGTTCATTGCCTGCTGATTTGACCCGGTCATCAAGTTCGTAGGAAACACCGATTTGTTGTAGCACCTTGAACTTGTCTGGATGCTGAAGCCCCCATTCGATATAGCGTGATGGCGGCATCATTTTATTGCACGACGGCGGTGGATACCGCGCCCAGACAGTCGCCGCGCTACCCACAATTATCACTGCTCTGCGTCAACGTGGTTACAGCTTAGTGACGATCCCACAATTGCTACACGATATGGCTTCAACCGCACAAACTCCATCTGTTCGACCAACAAGTGCCATGAGCGCCACGGCACTTATGCCTATCCTCGTGGCATGGAAGCAACCTTCGCCGGCATGATATAATATCTATGTCGAGGCACCCTACACTCTATTTTCGCTGAAGGTGGTGGCAAGAGCATGGCGCGTATGGAAGATGTTGAGTTCAAAGAGCGGCTCTTTCTAAAAGGATATCCATTTAGCCACTACAGTCCGCGCCCAGGCGACCCCAGAGCAAACGCGGTGACTCCTCTACGCAAACCGCTCTCTGCATGCATCGTTGCACTGGTAACAACAGCGGGGCTGAGCCTACCGGAGCAACCACCTTTCGATCTCACCATTAGAAATGGCGATAGCTCATTTCGCGAAATTCCTTCCGACATCTCACCACAACTCCTGGAAATGAACCAGCGCAGCTGGTCGTTCGACCAGACAGGCATATTGCGCGACCGCAACCTTACTTTTCCTCTCGACCGCCTGCGAGAAATGCAGCAGCGAGGGGAAATTGGCGCGCTCTCCCCCCATAGCTATAGCTTCATGGGTTCAATCGTGGGACCATCCAGACTGATGACAGAGTCAGCCCCCGCAGTAGCACGGCGGCTCAAAGCTGACAACGTCGATGTTGTGCTGCTGACGCCTGTTTGACCCATGTGCAATCAGTCCGTGGGATTGATACAGCGCCAGATTGAATATACCGGCATCACAACGGTTTCCATTTCGTTGTTACGCGAGATAACCGAGAAAACTCGCCCTCCACGCGCCCTCTTTGTTCCTTACCCGTTGGGCTATCCGCTCGGCGAACCCAATAACGCTGATCTCCAGACGCGCATCATACAAGCCGCCTTCGCGCTCCTTCCGCGCAACGATTGCCCGGTGCTGGAAACATTTACCCCGTAGAGGCCAGCTTCAGATCCTGTGATCCAGATCTTTCCAGTAAGCCTCTCGAATGCGTGTCTTGAGCAGTTTCCCGGCTGGATTGCGTGGGAGTTCATCAACGAAGTCAACCGAACGGAGCTTCTTGTAACTGGCAAGCTGTTCAGTGCAATAGGTTATCAGTTCCTCCTCGCTGGCGTTGGCCCCCGGTCTGAGGGAGACAACCGCCTTCACTGACTCGCCCCAGTGCGCATCGGGAACGCCGATCACGGCTACGTCAAGGACAGCCGGGTGCGCGCTCAGCACGGCCTCGATTTCTGCCGGGTAAATGTTCGCGCCACCCGAAATAATCATATCTATCTTGCGGTCACAGATAAAGTAGTAGCCTTCGGAATCGCGATAGGCGATATCGCCAACCGAAAAAAACCCGTCCCGCATGCTTCTAGCCGTGGCTTCGGGCTTCTTAAAATACTGGGCCAGCGCTTCATTGCGCACCCAGATCTCTCCCGGCATGCCATCGGGAACCAGTTCGCCTGCTTCGTTGAGCAGGCGAATCTCCTGGCCTGGCGCAATTGTGCCACAGGAGCCGGACTTTCAGCAAGCTCGTATGCCTGTACGATTGCAAGAATATTCGCAAGAGAAATCCCTTTCGGACGGTACGCGCCTTTGGGATTCCCCGTCGTCCCTGATGTATAACTCATCGTGCTGCCGAGTGACCCTTTGCCCAGAGGCATCTCCTCACCGGCGTCTCGCACTACCTCTTCGTATCGCAGCCAGCCCGCAGGCGCTTCTCCGCCAATAGCAACAAATGTTGGCGATCCCGGCATCTCAGCCCGTGCTCTATCAACCACATCCACCAGTTCTGGAGCGACGAATACCACTTTGGCTTCGCTGTCATTCAGTACATAGGTTACTTCACGCTCGCGCAAGCGATAGTTGACAGGTACCAGAATTGCACTAATCTTTGAAGCAGCAGCCCCAATTTCGATTCCTTCGAGCGAGTTATAGACCATAACAGCAATCCTATCACCCGCGTTCGCGCCCAGTTTCCGCAGAACATTGGCAACTCGGTTGGCGCGGGCATTCAAAGCTGCATAGGTAAGCGATCGTTCGCCGCAAATTAACGCGAGCTTGTCAGGACGCGCGGCTGCCTGCATCGAAAAGACATCGATGGCTGGAGCCTGTGCGGGAACTTTATCCTGGCCTGCATTACTTCGCTGTTCTTGCACGGCATATTCTCCTTCTGTCTCGCCGGTTTGTTTGTACTGAAAGCAGAAAAGTGATACAATGCTATTGCAACCCCAAACAGGCGCTAATCGTATTCAATCTAACCACAATTCGAGATAACATTATGAACAACTTTATCACATATATCTATCTAGCCCTGGCAGGAGCGGTAATTGTCGCCCTATTCATTGCATACCAGATGCGTAAAGAGCGCTGGCTCGAGACCAGAGGAAAACGCATAGTCGCGGAGGTTACAGACGTAAAGCACGACAAGCGGCGAGCCTCGACTGGTGTGTTTCACGATTTTTACTCGGTGACTGCCATCTGGACCAATCCTCAGACTGGACATACTTATACTTTCTGGAAGTATATCTTCGATCAAGACCCGCACTTCACACCCGGCGCGCTGGTGTCTGTCATGATTGACCCGCACAACCCACACCGCTACGAGATCCAGATTTGACAACGGACAGCACCAACCTGCCCGCCTGAAGAAAAACCGCTACACCATTCTGGCCACCAGCTCCTGGGCAAGGTAACTGGCTACCATGGCAGCGTTAGAACCCGGTCCAAAACCAGCGTCATAGCCAAGTTCCTTGGCGAAGGCGTGCGAGATGCGCGGCCCACCCACGATGAACAAATAGCGTTCGCGCACACCTTCCGCCTCTGCCAGTTCGATCAATTTGGTCAGGTTATGGACATGCACATTCTTCTGTGTCACCACCTGCGAGACCAGAATAGCCTCGGCCTGCTCAGCCGCTGCTCGTCTCAATAAAGCCTCGCAGGAAACCTGTGCGCCCAGGTTCAAAGCGCGAAAGGCGGGAAAGCGTTCAAGTCCATAATTTCCCGCGAAGCCCTTGGCGTTGAAGATTGCATCGATGCCAACGGTATGCGCGTCGCTCTCGATGGCCGCACCGATCACCGTTACCTGGCGACCCAGGCGTTGCTCGATCAGTTCGTTGATCTCGTGAAAGTCCATCTCCTCGTGTGCTAGTTCATCAACCTGAATCTGTTCAACGTCAAGCGTATGCGAACAAGCACCATAGACGACAAAAAAAGTAAATGCTTTGTCGATGGCCTCAGTATGGGCCACCACAGGATTGCTGATGCCCATCAGCATGGCATAGCGGCGGGCAGCTTCCCGCCCACGCGCATTAAGCGGCAGCGGTAGAGTAAATGAAAGTTGGACGACTCCATCGTTGGCGGTATCGCCATAGGGTCTGATCTGCATAGGAAGTACCTCGATGAGAAGATTATACATACTTTACACACAGTATATCATGCCTTCGTTTTGCTATAGAAGGGTTTAAACCCGGCTATATGGTATACTTTGAACAGGCGAACCAAACGAGCGCCACATCGATACTATCCCCGAAAGGACTACCAACTATGGCAAATCAGAACGAGCAGTATGACGCGATCATCATCGGAGCGGGACACAATGGTCTCGTGGCCGCAGGCTACCTGGCGCGAGCTGGCAAAAAAGTCGTTGTGCTGGAACAACGCGACCGCGTGGGCGGAGCCTGCACCCTCGAAGAGCCGTTCCCCGGCTTCACCATGTCTCCCTGCGCCTACGTCGTCAGCCTGCTGCGCCCTGAGATCATTCGCGACCTGGAACTGCACCGCTACGGCTTCGACGCCTATGTCAAAGACCCGCAGATGTTCGTGCCGTTCCTGGATGGCAAGTATCTTTTCTTCCGCGCCAGCACCGAAAAAACCATCGAGGGTATTCGCAAACTTTCCCCACACGACGCTGAGGCCTATCCCAAATTTCTACAATTCTTCGACCGCGCCTCGGAGATTCTCAACCCAATTTTGCTGGAAGAGCCACCTTCAGTAGCCGACCTTGCCGCGCGTTTCCGAGGCGAGGACGAAGAAATATATCGCTACCTCATGTTCGGCAACCTGTACGATATGCTGGCCGATTACTTCGAGTCCGACTACCTGCGAGCAGCCTTCGCGGGACAGGGAGTGATTGGCTCGTTCATCGGCCCCAAAACACCCGGCTCGGTATACGTCATGTGGCACCATATGTTCGGCGAAGTGAACGGCGAGATGGGCATGTGGGGCTATGTGCGCGGCGGCATGGGGCGCATCAGTTTCGCCATGGCTGCTTCAGCCGAGGCGCACGGCGCGGTGATTCGTACCAATACCCCCGTCGCCAAAATCCTGGTTCACAATGGCAAAGCAGAAGGAGTACTGCTGGAAAACGGCGAAGAGCTGCGCGCCAGCGCGGTTCTCTCCAATGCCGATCCCAAACGCACCTTCTTACAATTTTGCGCCGATGCCGACCTGGATAAAGGTTTCCTCAAACGCATCGCGCGTTTCAAGACCGAAAGCGCGGTCATCAAACTCAACGTCGCCCTGAAAGAACTGCCCAGCTTTAAGTGCTTACCCGGCACAGCGCCCGCCTTGCAGCATGCCGGCTCGCTCGATCTCACTCCCACGCCCGACTGGGTGCAGAATGCCTACGAAGATGCCATGCACGGCGGCCTCTCACAAAAGCCCTACATCGAAGCGTACATGCAGTCGGCAACCGACCCCACGATTGCGCCTGCAGGGTATCATACCATCTCGATGTTCTGCCAGTACGCGCCCTATCACCTGCAAGGTCGCGAGTGGTCGGACGAGGTGAAGAACGAGATGGCAGATCGCATCATCGCTACCGTGACTGAGTTCGCGCCGAATTTCGCCGACGCGGTTGTGCATCGCCAGGTACTCAGCCCGGTAGACATCGAGCAGCGATACGGCATGCCTGACGGCAACATCTTCCATGGCGAGATCACCCCAGATCAACTCTTCTCGCTGCGGCCCACGCCCGAATGCGCGCGTTACCGCACGCCCGTCGATGGACTCTACCTGTGTGGCTCAGGTGTCCACCCCGGCGGCGGCGTGATGGGCGCGCCCGGCCACAACGCCGCGCAAGCGCTGCTGAGCGACTGGGCAAAGTAGTCACCAGGAGCCACAAACGATAGTTTCTACTCTATCCCTTATCTATGATGAGTAAATGTTTATAAATATTCGATAAGGGATATATAGTACTAATTTCCCCTTTTTTGAGCATATTCATCCATTCATGCCGATGATATGTTACAATCCTTGCAAACATGATGTCCGTCGTGCAGCAAATGCTTAACTTCCAGGTATGCATGTTCCCTGGGAAAAGGGGATTCCGTGAAATTCAAAGTCGCCGTCGTTCAATTTGAAATAAGTCAGTTTGATCCTCAAGAAAATCTGGCGAAAAGCGAACAGTTTATTCAGCAAGCTGTCGCGTCCTCAGCCGATCTGATCGTCTTTCCCGAAGACTTCATAGTTGGGCCGCTCGATGGGCAGGTTGAATTCGCCGATTTCGAGCAGCGCTATGTGAAACATTTCCAACAACTTGCCTCGCAGTACAATATTGATATCGTGCCTGGCTCCATCATTGAAGGTGACGAGAACGGCCTGTTCAATACAGCCTATTACCTTGACCACCACGGCGACATTCTCGGCAAATATCGCAAGGTCAATTTGTGGTTGCCTGAACGCACTTACATAGACCCCGGCCATGATCTGGCAGTCTTTGAAACGCGTTTCGGCAAAGTTGGCTTGCTTATTTGCTGGGATCTGATGTTTCCTGAGATGTTCCGCGCGATGGTTAGCGAAGGCGTTGAAATAGTTATCTGCCCCAGCTACTGGTGCCTGGAAGACGCTGGCAAGGGACAGAAGCTCAACCAGCACTCCGAAGTGATGCTCGTGAATGGATTGTGTGTTGCCAGGGCCTTTGAAAACGAAATCGTGCTGGTCTACGCCAACGCCGCCGGGAAGCTCGTTTCCGAGGGAGCCACAAACACATTGATCGGCCAATCACAGGTGACTGTGCCATTCAAGGGGCCGCTCGACATCGTGATGCACAATTTTGAAGACATGTTCGTGCAAGAAGTCGATACAGAGGTGCTGTCGATCGCGGAAGAAGCGTATGAAATTCGCAGCGACCTGCGCAAAGGCGTCACTGTCAATGCAAAGTCGCCTGTCCTCAGTTCCATCCAAAAATGAACTGGCTGTGCTATAATCTGGCAGCAGTTTATTTCAGAAAGTGAACAGAGGCATGCGTTATTTCGAGGATTTTCAGGTAGGCGAGACTATCCAACTTGGTAGCAAGCAGGTATCCGAAGCAGAAATTATTGAATTTGCCAGACAATACGACCCACAGCCGTTTCATATTTCCCCTGAAGAGGCGAATAACTCTTTCTACGGCGGACTGATCGCCAGTGGATGGCATACTGTGAGCTTGCTGATGCGTATGATGGTTGATGAGATGATAAATGACACTATCAGTATGGGATCGCCCGGTGTAGATGAAGTGCGCTTTTTGAAGCCAGTGCGACCGGGCGATACGCTGCGAGCGCGTTTGACCATCGTTGATTCTACGCCCTCTAAGAGTAGAGCCAACATGGGTATCCTCAAGTCTAAAAGCGAAGTGTTCAATCAGCAGGAAGAACTTGTACTGACTATGAACGGCGTCCATTTCATAGGACGCCGCCTACTGACATAGCTATTACCCTGGACTGAGGACATTTTATCATTGATATTCAAAGTAAGGTTTCAGCGATGCAGAAAACCGGGCCATTGAAGGCCGTCTTATTCGACCTGGATGATACCTTGTTCGACCACCGGTTCAGCAGCCGTAACTCACTCGTTACCATTCAACAACAATACTCCTGTTTTCAACACATAACAATTGACGAACTCGAGCGGGTACATATCACGCTGCTTGAGGAGATACACCTCCAGGTATTGCGCGGCATGATTACGCTGGATGAGGCGAGAATCATGCGCATGCAGCGTCTCTTCGCCCATTTTGGCGAGCAAATCCCCATCTCGATTGCTGAAGAGGCGACAAAATTTACGCGGCAAACGTACCAAAGTTTCCGGCGCGTTGTTCCAGGGGCAATCGCTTTACTTGAAGCGTTACGCTCACGTGTAAAAATAGGTATCGTCTCAAACAATATGCTGGTCGAACAACAGGAGAAGCTCAAACACCTGGGGCTGAAAGCATACATCGATGTGCTGGTAGTTTCGGAAGAGGCTGGATTTATTAAACCCGCCGCGGAAATCTTTCATATCGCGCTCGCGCGATTGCAATGTAAAGCGGAAGAGGCCGTCATGATCGGCGATGCCTGGCAAAACGATATCGTCGGAGCGCGCGGGGCCGGCATAAGGGCAATCTGGTTGAACCGTGCCGGTATGCCCTGTCCCGACCCCACACTTGCCACAGAAATCACTGCCTTTGAACCAATCGAAGATGTGTTAGCGTTACTCTCGCTCCCTTCTTAGAGGTCATCCAGCATGGCGCGGATAAACATCACGGCAACCGATAGCCAGTCAAACGAGTGCGTCCAGACCACCCACTCCTGCTGCGTGGGCCAGCCCGGTTTGTAACGCGGGATCATTTCTACAGGCATGACAGTTGCCCATTTGACGCCTTCACCCAGTCCGCCATCGCTTCCAATCCTTCGGGGAAATATGCTTGCAACCACTCGACAAGGTCATCGGCCAGTGAAGCTACAAACACGCGTCGCTCGTTATGCGGGTAAGACCGCAGTTCAAGGCTATAGGCGTGCAGAAATTGCCTTTGTAAACCCGCAGCCGGTGTGCCCTTCTCGGCTGGCAGCGCGTAGGTCTGATCACCCACGATTGCATAGCCCGCAGCCGCGAGATGAGCGCGTATCTGGTGCGTGCGACCGGTGATGGGCCGCGCTTCCAGCAAGGCATATTCACCTTTGACAGCAAGTGTACTCACCGTTGTCATGGCGGACTGCCCATCAGGTCCGATGATACAACGGCGGCGATCAAACGGATCGCGTCGCAATGGGCCATCCAGCACATACCTCACACCATTGGCCACGAGAAGCCCGGCAGTCGCCGCCGTTTGCTGATCGCTCCCCTCTTTGATAGTCACATTGAACTCAGCACGAGGCTGTGTCCACTCCGGTGATCCCCTACGCACCACTGCCAGGTAACGCTTGATGATGCTGTGATCGTGAAACTGGCGAATAACATGACGCCTGGCGCGCTCGGTACGCGCCAGCGCCACGATGCCCGATGTGTCTTTATCGATGCGATGCAGGAGACAGGGACGCGGCAACAATCCTTCCTCCTGCCACTGTTTTGCCCGTTGTTGCTCGCGCAGCATCTGCTGGATGTGTTCGGGCGCGCCCGACCATTGCGGCTTATCGGGCAGATCGGCGGGTTGCCAGTCATCGCTACCCTGCTCCGCGAGATAGGAGAGAATGCTATCCCACATCGTACCATCAGCATGCTTATAAGTGGGATGGATGACCAACCCCGCCGGCTTGTTCACAATCAGCAGGTGGTGATCCTGGTAAATCACTGGTATGTCGGCTTGTTTCATACGTTGAGTATAGAGCGAATGAGAGCGCCGGTCAATACTGGCCGCCATACCACAAGTTGAGTTCAGTGGCTAGCGAAAAGCCGGTCGCCATCGGTGAGCGACCGGAGAACACCTCTAAAAGTTATACCGCCTCTATCAATGATCGTTCTAATACAATGTATTTTCTGCTAACTCCGAGCCAGTCAGCCAGTACTGCGAACCATCACGCGCGCGGTTCATGAAGCGGTATTCATACAATGCACGCCGCAGGGCTGCGCTGTCATTGACGATGCTGTGCAAAAGGAGCAACTCGTTTACCACTCCGGGCTTGAAGGCCCCTGGCTTTAGACATGGGGATGAATAGCCCGCCGCCCGCAGGCGGAACATGCTTGACAATACTACAATTTAAGTGTAAAATGTACGCATGCGTAAAATGTTTCAGTACCGGATATACCCGACCAAAAAGCAGGTGAGAAGCCTTGAGGCGACCCTTGAAGAGTGCCGCTGGCTGTATAATCACCTGCTTGAGTGCC
>Ga0307372_10006124_pt1 | contig 17757 bp, 5 predicted proteins | sample OX1MG_FD_202533 | JGI IMG/M metagenome (GOLD analysis project Ga0307372, IMG submission 202533) | Soil microbial communities from Risofladan, Vaasa, Finland - OX-1 | ecosystem: Environmental > Terrestrial > Soil > Coastal area > Acid sulfate soil | place: Finland: Risofladan, Vaasa | collected... | reverse complement strand
GAGCGATCGGTGTCGCGGCACAGGCCACCGTCCTGACCGACTCGAGCAGCCAGTACGCGAAGATCGACGACGGCGCGCACATCGACCAGGCGCTGAACGGCATCGACGTCAAGGCCGAGAACTCGAACCGCAGCATCTCGGCGCTCTCGATTGGCGGCGCGTTCGGCGGGGTGGCTGCGGGTGTCGCGATCGCCATCGTCGACATGACCGGCAGCACGAAGGCGACGGTCGGCAACGCCGTCATCGGCAGCGGCACCGTCTCGAGCCTGACCGTCGAGGCGCACGACAACACCACCGCGAACACCGAGGCGATCGCGGTCGCCGCAGGCATCGGCATCGCGCTCAGCGGCGCCGTCGCCTACGCGCATGCGCATCCGAGCGAAGTCACCGCAAGCCTTTCCGGCGGCGCGTCGATCACCGTCACCGGCGCGATCAGCGTCAGCTCGGAGGCGCAGCCGAACGTGAGTGCCGAGGCAATCGGCGTCGCAGTCAGCGGCGGCGCCGGGCTCGGCGTCTCGGTCGCGATCGCAACGAACGACGTCAACGTGAACGCAGCCATCGGCGACGGATCGCATTTCAGCGCCGGTTCGATCAGCGTCACCGCCACGCTCGACCGCCCGGCCGGGTCCTTCCCGAAGAACGCTTACGCCAACGCGGTCGCCGGCGGCGGCGGGATCCTGCTCGGCGCGAGCGGCGCGATCTCGACCGCGTCGACCGGCGGTTCGGTCTCGGCCTCGATCGGCAACAACACGTACCTGCCGAACGGCGACGTGACGGTGGTCGGCTTCAGCCGCTCACAGACGCAGGCTGACGCGACCGGTGTCGCGGTCGGGTTCATCGGCATCGGCGCGGCCGTGGTGAACTCGACGAGCGCGGTCAATACGAGCGCATCGCTCGGCACCGGCACCATGAACAGCTCCGCGCGCAACGGTGCCCTGACCATCAGTTCGCGCGGCATCGCCTTCACCGTCTCGTCGAGCACTGCAGGCAGCGGCGGCGTCATCTCCGGCAACGCGTCCGTCGCGAACTCGACCGACAACTCAACAGCGAGCACCTCGATCGGTGCGACGGGCAACGCCCTGCACGCCTCCGACGTGACGATCTCGTCGGACAACGAGGCGGACTACTACGAGCACGCCGACTCGACCAACGCCGCTGTGGTTGGTGCAGCCGGCGCCTTCGCGAACTTCACCGGCAACACGTCCGCGACGACCACGCTACCGAGCAATCTGACGATCAACGCAACCGGCGTCGTCGAGATCATGTCGGTCAACGACTTCTTCTCGGTGTCGGGCGGCAGCGTCCAGGAGGCGCAGGACAACGTCGACGCGGCCGGTGGCGGCGGCATCAGCGCAACGGCGGCGGAGAGCACGGCCACCGTCACCGGCCATTCCACCGTGTCGATCGGCTCGGGCCTGACGATCACGGCGGTCAACCTGCCGGAGACGAACCTCGCCTCCATCGGCATCGACGCGGGCAGCGAGCTCCTGTCGAGCGACTCCGTCCAGCTCTCCACCGGCGGTGCGATCGACGGTGCGGGCGTGAATTCCAGCCTCACCGGCCACCTCTACAGCGAGGTCGACCTCGGGTTGGGCGCGAACTTCTACTCGACGCAGAACATCGGGATCGGCACCTACACGGTTGTGGTCGGGCACCTCGAAGCCGATTCGTCGACGTGGGGCCTCGCCGCCGTCGGCTTCGCGGACTCGCACCTGAACGTCGACTCGCACGAGACGATCTCGGTCGCGACGGGTGCTCAGTTCACCGCCCTCGGTGACGTCAACATCCGGACCGGCGACGACTCGACCGGCCACAATCAGACGAGCCTGACCGGCAACACCAGCGCGCAGTCCTACGTGCGCGGCCTGATCGCCGTCCCGGCCGCCAGCGCGAGCACGCACTTCGACTCGACGCAGCAGACAACGCTCTCCGGCATCACGATCCACAGCGGCCGTAACACGTCGATCGGCGCGAACCCGCACAATCCGTTTGCAACCGCCGACGGCACCGGGCACGGCTACGAACTCGGCTTCATTCCGGTGACCGACGGCTCGAGCGACCCGCAGGTCAACACGGTTGCCAACGTCAACGTGAACGGCACGGTCATCGCCGGTTACTACGCGACGCTCGTCCTGACGATCGCAGCCAACGGAACCAACTTCGTCGACGGCTCCTACGTGACCCAGAACGCGAACTCGGTGCCGGTGACGGTGACCTACGACCCGAACTTCAACCCGACGCAGTACATCACCGACGCGCCGGGCGGAGATCCGACCAACACGTCGATCCTGCTCCAGTACATCCAGACCGGCACGCTCGGTGCGATCCGCCTGGGCGATGTCTTCGCGGCGGCAGGCAACGTGATCATCGACGCGAAGAACGCATCGGGATCCGCATCGCTGACCGCAAACGGCGGCCCGACGATCACGATCGAGAACCACAGCAAGGACTACCTCGTGATCGACGGCACCGTGGTCATCCCGTTCACGACCGGCGGGCACGTCGTGTTCGAGGGCGGCGCCACCAAGCCGGGCTCGATCTCGCAGACGCAGAACAACATCGACGTCGGCGGTGTGATCAGCATCCACAACTCCTACGGCGGCACCTACGGCACGCCGAACACCGGCCCGGGCCTGATCGTCGGCGGCGAGGTCAGCAACCTCGGCGGGCTCGTCGAGCTCGTCAACGACCAGGGCTCGATCGTGCAGACGGGTGCGATGTACGCGGCCCAGGTCTCGATCAGCGCCCCGAACGGCGCCTTCGCGCTCAGCGTCCTCGGCACGGCGGTGCTCGGCGCCGCGCCGATGAGCGAGTGGGACAACGTCGTCGTCTACCCGGGTAACAACCCGCACACGGTGCTGAGCTCGGCCGACTTCAACGCGAACGTCGCGATCTCCTACGTCGTGAACAGCGAGAACCCGGGCTTCACGATGGCGTCGCTGCTCGGGAGCGCGAGCTCGACCGACCGCTACTACATCAACCCGTCGGTCATCTACCTCGGCGACTGCATCCCGAACTGGAGCGGCAACTGTGACGGCAACGCGAACAACGCGATCAGCCCGGTTGGCAGCTCCTACGGTTGGGGCGGCCAGGGCGATGCCTGGTATCCGACCATCCCCGTCGAGTCCCTGACCGTCACGCGTGCCGCAGGCGACTTCACCGGCGCGACCCCGAGCACGACCGGTAACCCGACCGGGAGCGGCGCGCAGAGCGGCATCACCGCCGGGAGCGCCGTGCTGATCAGCGCCGGCGCAGTCGATCTGAACACCCATATCGAAGTCGGTCCGCCCACCGACTGGTCCGCCTCGCTGCCGGCGAACCTCGTGGTGCCGGTGTTCGGCGGCCTGCTCCACGTCACGCTCGAGGGGTACCGCTCGATGTGGCTGGCGGGGCTCGTCTCGAGCCCGGTGATCGATCTGCCGGTGAACGTCGTGAACCCGGGTGACTCCACGATCACTGCCACCTACGACGCGCGCACCGACCAGATCACCCTGAACACCGTGCGGGCATCGGGCGGCGCGGGGATCGTCCGGATCAAGGGCGCCCTGGTGAACACGAACGACCTCGGCCAGATCAAGGTCAACGGCGGGCTCGGGCACGTGCAGGTCGACAACCAGACCGGCGTCGCGCTCGTCGCTCAGGACATCTACGCGGGCAGCCAGGCCTCGGCCTCGGCCTCGACGTCGATCGTCGACCTGCTCGACACGAACACCGGCGTCCAGACGATGTACACGTATCAGCCGGGCGCCGGGATCAACGTCTACACCGGCAACCTCTCCCAGTCGATGGACGACCTGCGCAACCAGGGCCCGAGCAGCTCGGTTGCCGGCCACACGACACAGTTCGACCCGCAGGCCGGTTGGCGGCTCGAGTGGCAGCTCCAGGCGACATTGACGCGCACGGTCGACACCTCGGGCCGCATCACCGCCAACAACTGGGCGTTCGTGTTCCCGGACAACCCGACGAATCCGTGGCGGTTCCTCGCCCAGAACGGTACCCCGGGGACCGCCGATCTCCCGGCCAGCTGGCTGACCCTCGTGAACGGCGACACGAACCAGTTCGAAGAGACGATCACCGGCTCCTCCGGCGGCGGCAACGGCACGGCGATCTGCTACTTCGGCTACTCCGGCTACGGGACGAACAGCTACAAGAACGGCCCGACACTCGGCTGCGACTACACCAACGTCTCGCAGGATTCGGGCTCGCGCCACGACTTCTACGAGCCGGGCACCGCGACGCTGACGCTGACGATGTCGGTGCGGGCCGACAACCCGGTGCAGATCGTCTTCGGCGGCCACGACTACGGCCTCATCGACATCACGTCGAACGCCGACGTCTACCTCGACGGCAACCTGACGAACGCCGACGGCGCCACCAGCGTTCAGTCGAGCGGAAAGATCGCGCAGGCTTCCGACGCAGCGATCGTCACGAACAACCTGACGCTGGTGGCGGCGGGCGCGGTCGGCACCACGAGCCGGTCGATCGAGGCGACCCTGACGACGACCTCGACGAGCGGGCCCGTGCTGAACGGCTCGTCGGGCAGCCAGGGCTTCTATCTCGACCTCCAGTCCGGCGCGACGATCGGCACCGTGACCGCGGGTGGTCCCGGCAACTACGGTGACGTCCGGATCACGGCGAACGGCGGCCTCGTACGCCAGCAGTCGAGCGGCGACTCGACCGTCAACGTGAGCGGCCGCGATCTGACTCTGTCGACCGCGATCGGCACGATCGGGTCGCTTTCGAACCCGCTCCAGATCGCAGCGCACACGACGCCGCTCGCCGACGGCGGCTTCACCGACGGCTCGCTCTATGCGACCGCTCCGGGCGACATCGCCGTCACGCAGGGGAGCGGCGACCTCGTCCTCGACCAGGTGATCTCGAACGCGGGCGACGTCTGGATCAACGTCGCGACGGGCGGCATCTTCGACCTCCGCGGCCAGACCCCGGCTCAGGTCATCTCGGACACCGACGCCAGTGCTCTGTGGGCCCGCCTGCAGCTGACGTCGGCGCTCGGCGCCTCCCAGCGCGAGCAGGCCACCGTTACCGCCTTCGAGACCTCGGTCGACCGCTACTACTCGCAGTACTGGCAGCTGATCGGCGTCGGCACCGTAGACGGCGGCGGCAACTACACGCTCGCCGACGCGAAGATCGGCGTCTACCTGCTGCAGGCGAAGGCACAGCTCTGCGCCGACGCCACGAACGCCGGCCAGCCCTGCGCAGCGGGCGATCCGACCGACCAGCAGGTCAAGGATTACGCCTCGACGCTCTACAACAACACGGTCGCGTTCCTCCAGAGCGCGCTCGGCTCCGGGTACGCGGCTGCGATCGCGAGTTACAACTCCGCGTTCGCCTATCACGTGGTGAATGGATCGCAGCAGTACCTCGCTCTGACCAAGAACGCCGTCTGGACGGACGCCGAGCTGCGCTACGCGATCAACCGCAAGGCGCTGCTCGCGGCGACAGGCGGCGGCAGCACCGTGACGACCACGGTGTCCGGGCACAACGTGACCCTGCAGTCGGGCGGCAACATGGGCCGCGCTGCGTCGGGTGTCGACATCGCGCTGTCCGATCTGACGAACGGGACGCTGACCGCGGAGCAGGTCGGAGCGCTCACGACCGCCGTGGCGCCGGGCTCGATCACGATTCACGCTCTGGTGAATGGCGTCAGCAGCTACTTCAACCTCGCGACCGCGCCCATCGACTGCGCCGCCCAGCCGTCGAACACGAGCTGCAAGACGGTCGACGTGCTCGACATCTCCATCGCGGAGAACGCGCCGATCTTCTTCAGCACGAGCCCCGGCGGTGTCTTCACGGCACACGCCGGCGGCGACGCCTTCCTGTACAGCTCCGGCTCCGACGCGCAGATCGGCCAGATCACCGCCGGCGGCAACGCAACCCTCACGGTGCCGCAGAACATCACGTCCACCGGCGCGCTCGTCCCGGCCGTCCAGACCGGCGGCGACCTGACGATTGCCGCCGTGAACGGTGACCTCGTCGGCTCGAGCAGCACCACCGCTCTCGTGATCCGCGTCGGCGGGATCCTGCGCGGCGCGGTCGCCGGCGGCTCGCTGCGGCTGCGGGAGGACACCGGCAACCTGACGTTCGACTCGATCCAGTCCGGCGCCGACAGCACCGTCACCGTCTCGGCCGGCAGCCTCCTGCAGCACTCGACGGGCGTCGGAATCCAAGCCTCGACGCTGAACCTGGACGCGTTCGGCACGATCGGGACGCAGGCGAAGCCGATCGAGATCCAGGTCGATCCGGCCGGCACGCTCACGGCGACTGCAAACGGCAACGTCTGGATCTACGAAGGCAACGGTGACATGAACGTCCGTGACGTCCTCTCGCGGAACGCCGATGCGTGGCTCCAGGCCGACAACTCGATCTACGACGCCGTCGACGTGATCGACCCGACGAACCCGTCTGCAGGCAACGCGCCTCCGAGCACCGACAAGCCGGGCGCCAACGTCGTCGCCCACAACATCACGCTGATCGCGCTGCATGGCGAGATCGGCCACCTCGGCAACGACTTCGACATCGACTCCAACGGTCTCGTGAACGCCAGCGCTTCGTTCGGCGACATCCGGCTGATCGAGACCTCGGGCAACCTCGTCCTCTCGACCGTCTCGGCCGCCGGCGCCGGAACGGAGACGGTCTACCTGAAGACGCTGAGCGGCGACATCCTGAACGGGAACGCAGCCGTCACGAACATCACCGCCCCGAACCTGTGGCTCCAGGCATCCGGCTCGATTGGTGCAGGCACCGGCTCGGACGCGATCTCAACGTCCGTCGGCCATCTCGTCGGCCGCGCGGTCGGCGGGTCGATCTGGATCGAGCAGTACGGGGCGGTCACGATCGGTGACGTCCTCGACAACACGGGCGCCACACCGGCAGCCGGTCTGCAGGCCCCCGGCTCGATCACCTTCACGGCACACAGTCCGATCACGATCGACTGGGATGTCGTCGCCGGCGGCGCGGTCGTGATCACGGCGCTGGACACGAGTGGCAACGACTTCCTCGTGGTCTCGCCCGGCGTGCACATCACGGGCTCCACGGTCAGCCTGCTCGCCGGCGACAACCTGACGCTCTCGTCCGGCTCCTCGGTGCAGTCCACGTCCGGCGGCATCACCCTGACCGCCGACGCGAACAAGGCAGACACGGGACTCGACGCGATCGGCGGGACCAACGCAACCGTCTCGGCCGCGACGACGATCACCGGCAACGCGACCGGCGACATCTCCTTCACCGGGTCGACGCTCACCGCGGGCAGCACCCTGACGCTCACCTCGTCGAGCGGCTCCGTTTCGCTCGACAGCTCGACCGCTCTGTCCGGCACAGCGACGTCGGTCAACGCCAACGGCGGCACCATCACGCTCAACGCGAGCACCGTCACCGCGGGCTCGACACTGACCGGTTACGCGCTGCTCGACATCCTGATCAGCGACTCCGGGCTGACCGGCGGCACGTCGGTCGGCCTGACCGCCGGCGGGAGCCTGACGGCGAGCTCCTCGAGCATCCTTGCCACGACCGCCTCGATCGCGCTGACCGCGAACGGCGGCGATCTCACCTTGCTGAACACCTCCGCTGACGCGAACACCTGGGTGACAGGCTTCGCGCACGGCACGATCGTCATCCGCGGCTCACCGGTCGTCGCTGGGAGCGATGCAACCTTCACGGCCGCTACGGCCGACGTCTTCGTCGACCAGGGCTCGAGCATCACCGCGACCACCGGCAGCGTGCTCGCCCAGGCAGGCCGAAACCTCACCTTTGATCCAACGAGCACCTTGCAGGCGGCCGTCGGCATCACGATCAACGGCGACATCAACAACCTGAACGGCACCGTCATCCTGCTGCAGGGCACCCTGATCGCCCCGCTGATCACCGTCAACGGCAACGACAACCCCGACACGATCACGCTCGAGCCCACCGGAGCGGCGTTCGTGTTCGGCCGCGTCGAGATCTACGGGCACGGTGGAGCCGACCTGATCACCGTCGATCACATGACGACGCTCGATCTCGCGCGCAAGTTCTACGGCGGTGCCGACACGAGCCCGGCCGCGCTCGACACAGGCCACAGCACGGCCACGACGACGACGCAGCGCTACACCGTCAACATCGACGGCGGCGGCGGCGGTGACCACGTCGTCGTGAATCTCACGGGCTCGACCGACTACATCGTCAACGTGCACGACTCCGGTGCTCCGGCGGACGGCGTCGACGTCCTGACGATCAACGGCACGCCCGCGGCCGACACGTTCCTGCTGCGCGCCCAGTTCGTGACGCTGCTGCAGAGCGGCTCCACGAACTTCGAGCGGGTCAACTACGACGTCACCACCAACTTGCTCCAGGTGAACGGCGGCGCGGGCAACGACAACTTCTACGTCGACGACAACAGCGCCATCACCGTTCTCGACGGCGGGACCGGCAACGACAACTTCCAGTTCGGCCAGCTCTTCGGCGCCGACCGGACGCAGCCGAACGTCGCACCCGGGGACGAGATCGCGACCATCCTGACGACGGCCGGCTACCTGAGCCGTGGCATCGCGTACGCCACGACCGCCTACGGCGGCGCCGGCGACGACACCTTCCTCGTCTACAGCAACAAGGCCGCCCTGAAGCTCTTCGGCGAGGACGGAAACGACACGTTCATCGTCCGCGCCTTCCTGATCGTCGGCACCAACAACGTTGCGACGAACGACACGCTCGTCAACGGCGGCGCGGGTAACGACCTCATCGAATACAACATCAACGCGCCGGTCTCGATCGACGGCGGCAACGGCTTCGACACGGTGGTCGTGATCGGCACCGAGGCGAACGACAACTTCGTGATCACCTCGGACGGCATCATGGGCGCCGGCCTGAACGTGCGTTACCAGAACGTCGAGAAGGTCGAAGTGGACGGGCTCGGGGGCAACGACAACTTCTACGTCCTCAGCACAGACCCGAACGTGATCACCGTGCTCGACGGCGGGTCCGGGAGCGACACGTTCAACGTCGCCGGCGACGTCACCGGCACGGTCGTCGCCTACAACTCCGACGGCACGAGCGCCTTCATCAACCACAACGTCTCGAGCACCGACCCGGCGTACGACGGACTCTTCGCCGCGGGCGTGCCCGTGAGCGTCGCCGGAGCAGGCGCGGGCCAGGTCGCGGTGGTGCAGAACGCCGGCGGCACGACCGTCGTCCAGGACGGCGCCCCCGGAACCGACGTTTCCTCGTACACGCTGCACCTCACGGTTCCCGGCGTCGCCGGAACCATCTGGTACATGACCGTCGCCGCTGCGCCGAGCTCGGAGCAGACGGGCGGGACGTCGCTGCTCCTGTCCGCCGACGGCGGTGTGACGTGGTCGTCGTCGCTCGTGCTCACCTTCGACGGCTCCCAGGTCGGCTCGGGCCTGAACCAGTGGGATCGCACACAGCAGATCCTCGTCCGTGCGACCTCGACCTCGGTGTCGACCGGTGACGCGACGATCGAGATCATGCACTCGATCTACAGCACGACACCGATCCCGCAGACGATCACCGGGTTTGCAAACGTGGCCATCTCGAACGTGGATGTCAAGGTGATCGACGGCGATCTGCCGGGCCTGACGGTGACGACACCGCTCGGCGGGCTGCACGTGATCGAGGGGAGCTCGACCGCCGTCGCGACCTACAGCATCGGGCTGACCGAGGCGCCCGCGGCAGGTGAGACCGTCACCGTGACGCTGACCAGCAACGACCCGCGTCTCGTGATGCCCGCGCCACTCACGTTCACGACGAATGCGCCGCAGACGGTGACCATCACCGCGCCGCTCGACGGCCGGGTCGAAGGCGAGCGCCTCTCGACGGTCTCGATGTCGGCGCAGAGCTCGATGGCGACCGGTGGGGCATACTCGAACGGCGTCATCGACAACCCGTCCGTCAAGGTCGACGTGCTCGACGGCGACTCCGCGGGCGTGCTCGTCGTGCCCACCGACGGGGCGACCATCGTCTCCGACGGGCATCCGGCCACCTACACGCTGCAGCTGACCAAGGCGCCGGCGCTCGGTACGACCGTGACGATCGCGCTTCTGCTCGACGGGAAGACCGCCGTCTCGTCGCTCGCCCCCAACTTCACCCTCGGCACCGGCGGAGCGAACTCGACGGTCACATTCGACGGCACGAACTGGGACACGCCGGTCACGATCTCGGTGCTCCCGAGCGACAACCCGATCCCGCCGACCTCCCAGCCCGTCCAGGTGTTCCCGGCCCAGCCACACCTGACCTCACAGATCTACGGGCCGCTCCTGATCGAGGGCAACTCGACCGCGCCGCGGCCACTCCTGCAGGGCATCCGGCTGCCGACCGAGACCGACGTACCGCTGCCGCCTCCGCCGCCCGCCGCAAACGACGCGACCAAGGTCGACACCCTCAACATCTTCGCCGACGGCAACGGGGCGGGCCAGACGGGCCATATGGGCGAGATCAGCGCCAGAGAGTTCGCCAATCTGACCGGGTTCTACGCGCAGAGCCTGCAGGCAGGCCTCGACCGGTCGCAGTTCGGCGAGATCGATGGGCTCGACATGGGCGGTGCGTTGACCTTCTCGGACGGCCTGCAGGCGCCGGTTACCTTCGACGGCGGCATCACCTACCACGCGGTCGACGTCGTGAACCTGATGCTCGGCTACGGCAACGACAACTTCACCATCGACTCGACCGTTCCCGGTGCGATCACCGTCGTCCAGGGCGGCGGCGGCAGCGACCACATCACGATCACCGCCAACCCGGTCGCCGGCGGCCCGAACCCGGGCGGCGCGAGCTCACCGCTCATCGTCTTCGGCGACACGAGCCAGGACGGCACGTTCTACAGCTCGTCGACGGCGGACCAGAACGGAACCGCCCGCGGCACGCACTACGCACCGGGCAACGACATCATCGACGCCAGCGCCGACCCGAACTCGATCGCGATCTACGGCGGGCCCGGCAACGACACGATCTACGGCGGCCAGGCGGGCAGCCTGCTCGCGGGCGGCTCCGGCAACGACACGATCGTCGGTGGGAACGGCGCCGACCAGATCTACGGCGACAACGGCTTCAACGTCGACCTCTCGAAGCGGCTGGACCTCTCGACGCAGATCCTCAGCGTTGTCGACACGAACACGAGCACGCTGTCGAACGCCGATCCGCTCGTCGCCGGGGATGACACGCTGTCGGGCGGCGGCGGCAACGACATCATCTTCGGTGACTTCGGCCGCATCGACCAGGTGCCGGGCACGAACCGGATCTTGAACCCGGGCAGCGTCACGTTCGTGACGACAGTGCGGCCGGCAGACGGCGGCAACGACTGGATCGACGGCGGCGCGGGCAACGACCTGATCTTCGGCGGTAACGGCAACGACACGATCTACGGCGGCGCCGGCAACGACATCGCGCTCGGCGACAACGGCAACATCTCGATTCCGGGCGCCGACCAGGTCGTGATGAAGATCACGCCGACTCAGGACAACATCGGCGGCAACGACACGATCTACGGCAACGACGGTGCCGACATCCTGATCGGCGGCACCGGCAACGACATGATCGACGGCGGCGCGGGCAACGACCTGATCTTCGGCGACAACGCCGTGCTCGACCGCTCTGCGACGTTCGGCAACGACACGAGCCCGCTCTTCCGCGCCCTGACCGGCACCCAGATCTACAGCACGTCAGGCTCGAACCTCGGCCAGTCGCTGGTCGGCTCGGCCTGGCAGGTCGACCCGCAGGGCGCGAACTGGTGGAGCGACTTCCGGTTGACGCTGCTCGACATCGGCACGGGCGCAGCGCCCGGCACGTCCGGCAACGACTACATCGCAGGCGGTGCCGGCAACGACATGATCTTCGGCGAGAACGGCAACGACGTCATTCAGGGCGACGGCTCGATCGACTACCTGCCGGCGGGCACGCTGCCGGCCGCCTGCGGTATCGGGCTGGTCGGGGCCGCGGGGATCGACTCGAGGACGCTCGTCGGCGCCTGCCGCGACGCCACCAACGCGCTCTGGGTCAACCCGTCCGTCGACGGCGCGACCGACGGCAACGACTACATCGAGGGCGGCGCCGGCAACGACACGATCTTCGGCAACCAGGGCCAGGACAACATCGTCGGCGGCAGCTCGGACTTCTTCGGCCAGAACAGCAAGGCGCAGCGCGCCGACGGCTCGAACATGATCTTCGGCGGCTCCGGCACGCAGATCAGCCTCAACAACCCGGGCGACCTGTCCGCCAACGGCCAGGCCGCCGACTCGGACGCGATCGTCGCAAACAACGGCGACATCTACAACCTCGTCGGGACGAACGGCGTCGACTCGGGCGGATTCCTCGTCTTCAACTACGACATCGCCCTGAACCCGACCGCGACCGAGCGGATCATCCCGCGCGCCGTCACGCTGCTCGACTACACGCCGGGCGGGCCCGATCTGGCCGGCACGTCCGGGCCGCTGGTGCCGGGCGACATCGGCGGCACGCTGCTGCCGAGCGGCCAGCTGCAGGGCAGCGAGATCCACGGCGAAGCCGGCAACGACTTCATCTACGGCGGGCCGGGCAACGACGTGCTCTACGGCGACGGCCAGAACGACTCGATCGTGGGCGGGTACGGCAACGACTGGATCGACGGCGGGACCGGCAACGACGGCATCCTCGGCGACGACGGCCGTATCTTCTCGAGCGTCAACAGCACCGCCTTCGGCGAGCCGCTGTACGGGATCGCTCCGATCCCGGCCGGGACGAACAACCAGCTGATCAGCATCCAGGGCGGGGCCCTGCAGGTGCAGGTGAACACGGACGGCGTGCTCACGTACACGGCCCTCGAGACGCCGTACAACCTCGACCCGACCGGCGCGCTGCCGGGCGTCTCGACCTTCCGGCCGCTCTATGCGAACGACATCATCTACGGCGGTCTCGGCAGCGACTCGATCCACGGCGGCGCCGGCGACGACGCGATCTCCGGCGCCGCGCCGCTGGCGGTCGCCTACACGAACAATTTCGACCAGAACGGCGTGCAGCTCAACGCGACGCCGATCGAGAGCGACTTCAACCATCCGTTCAACCCGGGCAACGTGCTCGGCTACAACCCGACGACGACGAAGTTCGCCGAATACGACGCGAACGACCCGCTGCGCCAGATCCTGCTGAACCCGGACGGCTCGCTGAACAAGACGAACACCGGGCTCCCCTGGCTGCTCAACTTCGACGCCACCAACGGGCCGCTCGACACGGTCTGGGCGCCGGCCGCCGGAGTCACCCCGTTGCCGACTGACGGCAACGACATCATCTTCGGCGATTCCGGCAACGACTGGCTCGTCGGCGGCACAGGACGCGACACCATGTGGGGCGGCTGGGGCAACGACCTCTTGAACGCCGACGACAACCAGACGACCAACAACGGCCTCAACAACGCGCCGGACACGAACCCGTCCTACGAGGACTTCGCCTACGGCGGCGCCGGCCTCGACGTCCTGATCGCCAACACCGGCGGCGACCGGCTGATCGACTGGTCGGGCGAGTTCAACAGCTACCTGACGCCGTTCTCGCCCTTCGGTATGGCGACCGTCAGCCGCGATCCCGCTCCGCAGCTCGAGTCGCTCCTGCTCGCGTTCGGCCAGAGCGAGGGCGCCGATCCGTTCGCCGGCGTCAACCTCGGCGGTGCCGCCTCCCGGGACGGCGAGCCCTACGGCGAGCTCGGCATGGTCATCCAGGGCGACTCGGCCTGGAGCCAGCAGCACGGCGCCCCGCGCGACCCGCAACCCGGCAACTCGCCGGGCGCGCGCGACGTCCTGCGCAGCTCCGGGGTGCTGCCGATCGGGGCCGCCCCAACCATCGCGGGACAAGCCTCGACAACCGGCTCGGCCGCTCCGGCTGCGGTCGCTCCGAGCATCTCGGCCCCTAGCGTCGTCAACCTTGCATCGCAAACCGCTGTGCCGCTGACCTTCGCCGGGCCGGCGGGAAGCACGGTCAACTTCGCGGTCAGCGACGGCGTGAGCTCGCTCGCAGGGACGGCGACGGTCGGCGCGGGCGGAAGCGTCACGGTCACGGCTGACCTCTCCTCGCTCGCCGATGGCGCTCTCACGGTCAGCGCCTCGGAAACCGACACCTTTGGTAACACTGCCTGGGCCGCGAACGTGGGCGTGACCAAGGACACGGTGGCGCCGGCCGCGCCGACTGTCGCGCTCGACCCGGCAAGCGATTCCGGCGCGTCGTCGACCGACTACGTGACGAACGTGACCACGCCGAACTTCATCGTCACGGGCGAGGCGGGCGCGACGGTCACGATCTTCGTCAACGGCGCGGTCTACACCGGCCAGGCCCTCGCCTCGGGCACCTACATCGTCACGGCGACGCTCACCGACGCCGCCGGGAACGTCTCGGCGCCGGGCCAGGCACCGCTGCCGCTCGTGATCAGCAGCAGCTCCGGCGGCGGCAGCACGCTGCAAGGGAGCTTCACGATCGACGGCGGAGCCTCGCTCACCAACAACCGCACGCTCGGGCTCGTGTTGTCCTTCAGCGACTCTGCGCCGCTGTCGCAGATTCGGATCTCGACCGACGGTGGCGCCACCTGGTCGGCCCCCGTCGCCTACTCCGGCACCGCCTCGGTGGCCCTCTCGGGCGCCGACGGGACCTACAACGTGGCCGTGCAGGTCATCGATCAGGCCGGCAACACGGTTACCGCCAGCCAGTCGGTCACCCTGGACACGACCGGGCCCACGATCGCCGCCTCGGTTTCGCCGCCCACCAACGGCACCTACTACGACGTCGGGGCGACGATGACGATCGCCTACAGCGCGTCGGACGCCAACGGCGTCCAGACCCTCGTTGCCAGGCTCGATTCGACGGTGGTCACGGGCAGCGTGATCGATCTGGACACGCTCGCGCCCGGGACGCACACGCTTGTGCTCACGGCGACCGACGTAGCCGGCAACGTCTCGACGAAGACGCTCACGTTCCAGGTGCGCGCGACGATCACGGGCCTGATCAACGCCGTCAACGACGGGGTGGCCAAGGGCTTCATCACCGCGGCCGCACAGAGCACGCTGCTGGCCGACCTGAAGAGCGCCCAGGCCGGAAACAGCGCGCGCGCGAAGCTGCCGAAGTTCGTCAGCGACGTGCAGGGCCAGAGCGGGAAGGCGATCAGCGCCGCCTACGCCGCGCTGCTCGTGCTTTGGACGAACGACCTGTTGACGACGCTGTAGCGAGCCTCGACGGGCGCTTGTAGCGTTTGACACGAAAGCCTCGAACTGGCATCGTGACCGCATGAGCAGCGTCTCTCAGATTCTGTCCAACAAGGGCGCGAACGTCCTCTCCGTGGACGGCGATGCCTCGGTGCTCGAGGCCGCACAGAAGATGATCGACGCGAACGTCGGCGCAATGCTCGTCTCGGTGCGCGGGCGGATCGCGGGGATCGTCACCGAGCGCGACTACCTGCGCCGCGTCACGCTCGAGGGCCGGGCCGACCGTGACACGGCGGTGCGTGAGATCATGTCCTCGCCCTTGATCGTGGTCACGCCCGACACGACCGTCGAGGAGTGCATGTCGCTGATGACCGAGCAGCGGATCCGCCACCTGCCGGTCGCCGAGGCAGGCGAGATCGTCGGCGTGGTCTCGATCGGTGACGTCGTGAAGTTCCAGTCGAAGCAGCAGAGCGTTCAGATCCAGTACCTCACCGAGTACATCAACGCGAGATAGCTGTGACGCCCGTGTGACGGGCGGCGTAGCCGGCATATGAAGACCTCTCTGATCCTCATCCTCCTCGTCCTGGCCACAGGGACCGCCGCGGCGTCCACTGACGGCAGCGCCGGCGCGCGTGCGTGCGCCGGTTCGCAGCTCTCCGGCAGTTTCACGGCCGTCAGGGGCAGCGCGGGCGCGGGCAGCATCAGCTATGCGCTGACGCTGAGGAACCGGTCGGCCGGCGCGTGCGTCCTGACGGGGCTCCCTCAGGGCGTACTGCTCGGTCGCCGTGGCGGGAGGTTGCCGACGCACGTGACCGCGGTGTTTCCGGGCGCGCTGGCCGCAGTTCTCGTGACGTTGAAGCTGGGGCAATCGGCCCGTGCGACCGCGCGGTTCTCACCGGACGTCCCCGGGGTCGGGGAGGGGCACGTCGGCGCGTGTGAGCCGACCGCCTACAGCTTCCGGGTCACGGGCCAGGGTGGCGGATCGACCACGGTGAAGCTGGTGCCGCCGACCTCGGTGTGCGAGCACGGCAGCCTGCGCTTCACCGCCTACGGGCCGGCCTGATCTTCGGCCGTCAGCGCTTCTTGCGCTTGCGCGAGCTGCCGCCGCCGCCGCTGCTGCCGCCCCCTCCGGGGCGGCCGCCCCGCGCCTGCTGCTGCATGCGCTCGGCCTGCCGGCGCATCTGCCGGTTTGCGCTGTCGGGAACCGCGCCCTGCTCCTGCGCCGCCTCCATGTAGGCGCGCCGTTCACCCGGGGTGAGACGGCTCATCGCCTTCTGGACGGCCTGCGGATTCGGGTTCGCCGCAACCGGGTTGATCTTCTTCAACGCCCTCGCGAGCTCCGGGTTCTGCCGCTCGATCGCCGCCGTGCTCACCCGCGTGAAGAACCGGCGCATGAAGCCGACGCGCGAGAGAGACGCGATGACGGGGCGAAGCAGCGCGCCGTTCCTGAACCGCCCGAGCACGACGAGCAGCCCGAAGCCGAGGAGGACTGCCGCGATGATTCCGATCGGTACGTAGAGCCACCACATGGGACGTTTAGGAGCCGACGACCTTGCAGATCCAGCGGCGTGGCCGCGAGCGGTCGAGCTCGATGAAGAGCACCCGCTGCCACTGGCCCATGCACAGCTCGCCTTCGCCGACCGGAATCGACTCGCCGGCCGACCCGAGGATCATCGACATGCAGTGGGCGTGGCCGTTCGCCTGCTCCATGTCCTCCTCGCAGATGTTCTCGGTGCGGCGGTCCCAGTCGTCGTGGGCGTAGTAGGTCTCGGCCGGCACGAGCCGTCGTAGCAGCGCGCCGAAGTCCTCGAACATGCCCCGCTCGTACTCGTTGACTCGCACACAGCAGGTGGTGTGCGGTGAGTAGACGCAGCAGATGCCGTCGACCACACCGGACTCGCGGACGATTGCCGCGACCTCCTCGGTGATGTCGGTGACGTGGAGGCCCCCGGTCGTCTGGAAATGCCGTTCGGCCTGGAACACCTTCATTGCCCGGAGTGTAACCGAGTACGGTTCTCTCATCGGGGCGATACGCTCGATGCAAGCGGGCCCGTAGCTCAGTTGGTCAGAGCAGGGAACTCATAATTCCTTGGTCCCTGGTTCGAGTCCAGGCGGGCCCTCTGCGAAGGTGAAGCGACGCGGTCAACCGAGCATGAGGGATTGGGTGCGCTGCCAAAAGGCGCGATTGACGGTGTGTGCACCTGCTCCGTGTAACCGACCCGAGTGACGTCGAGCGCGTGTGCTCGTTTCTGACGTCGGTCCGCGTACGCGCCGTGCCGGAAGGCGGCGGGCTGGTTTCCGTGAGCGTGCCACGGGCGCTGAGCGCGCTGCACGAGCGCCGTGAGCTCGCCGGGTGCGTCGCGACCTGGAACGCGCTCAACCCGGCGAGCCCGGTCGAGTTGGTCGAGCCGCCTGCCTAGAGACGCCTGTGTGCTCCGACCGGCCGCGTCTTGCGACCGGGGCGGCTGCCGGAGCGCCGGAGTAGGGTTTCCAGCGCATGGCTGCAACAGAGGACAAGCAGACGCTGATCCTCAGGGCCGCGGTGCGCGTGTTCGCAGCACAGGGCTACGAGGCGACCCGCGTCGGCGACATTGCG